>ERZ1034973.800-NODE-800-length-20709-cov-23.491769_pt1 | contig 20709 bp, 16 predicted proteins | sample MGYA00520686_ERZ1034973 | MGnify/ENA primary metagenome ERZ1034973 (study PRJEB33766, sample SAMN09781775) | gut metagenome | biome: gut microbiome | host: Homo sapiens | place: Madagascar | study: EMG produced TPA metagenomics assembly of the PRJNA485056 data... | reverse complement strand
GATACAGTTAGTATCTGTCAGAACGGGAAATTTATACCTGCCGCCGCTGCGCCCCGGGGGAGCTCATTCTTCTCTCCGGCCCGCCCAGGCACGCACCGCCGCCGGGGCCGCATCGGGCGCTTCGAGGGTATCCTTCAATAAATAATCGGTGGTCACCTCAAACAGCGCGCTGAGCTTTAAGATTTTGTCCAGGTCCGGGATGGACGCGCCGCCCTCCCACTTGGACACAGCCTGCCGGGACACCTGCAGGCGGTTCGCCAGTTCTTCCTGGCTCCAGCCTTTCTGTTTGCGCAGCTGGGCGATCTTTTCCGCTAAAATCATGGTCTTCTCCTTTTTGTATGGGCACTCGTACGAAATCACAGCTGTTTTTCTGCCCCCAGCATACCACATTCTGCGGTTGACAACTACCATTTGCGCTTGGAAATCTGTCAACCAGCGGTTGCAACCGGCAAAAAAGGCCCGGTTCGTTGTGTTTTGGCCCCGGTTCTGCTACAATGAAAGCAGATTTTTGCAGGAAAGGCAGGTGCCCGCATGGCACACATCCTCATTCTGGGCGGCGGTGCCGCCGGGCTGACCGCCGCGCTGGCGGCGGCCGAAGCTGCGCCTTCCGCGCAGGTAACGGTGCTGGAGCGCAGCCCGAAGCCGGGCAAAAAGCTGCTGGCCACCGGCAACGGCCGCTGCAACCTGGACAACACCGGCATCGCGCCGGAGCGGTATTTCACGGCCGACCCCGCCGCACTGCGCCCGCTGCTGCAGGCCGTGAACGCCGCCGACCCGCTGGGCTGGCTGGCCGCCCACGGCCTGTACACCCGCACCGACGAAGCAGGCCGGGTGTACCCTTACTCCAACCAGGCAGCGGATGTGCTGGCCCTGCTGGAACACCATCTGGCGCGCCGCCGGGTGCAGCTGCGCACCGGCTGCACCGTGAGTGCCCTGGCCCAGAGCCGGGGCGGCTACGCGGTGCAGTTCCAGAACGCCGAGGGCACCGCCGAGACCCTGCGGGCCGACGCCGTCATCTGCGCCATGGGCGGCGCAGCCGGGCCGCAGTTCGGCACCGACGGCTTCGGCCCCCGGTTCGCCGGGCAGTGCGGCGGCCGGGTGGAACCGCTTTACCCCTGCCTGACCGCCCTGCAGTGCGCAGCCCCGGACAAAACGCTGGCGGGCATCCGCGCCAAAGCGGCGGCTTCCCTGCTGGACGGCACCCATGTGCTGGCCGTGGAGACGGGCGAAGTGCAGTTCACCGACTACGGGCTTTCCGGCATCTGCATCATGCAGCTGTCCGGCCTGCTGGCCCCGGGCCGCGGGCCGAAAGCCCCCGCCGTGGAGCTGGACCTGTTCCCGGCGCTGGACGAAGCAGCCCTTGCCGGGCTGCTGGCCGCCCACACCCGGCAGACGGCAGGGGAGCGCCCGGCCGACTTCTGGCTGGGCCTGCTGAACCCAAAGCTGGGCCGGGCGCTGTGGTCCGCCGCCGCCCTGCCGGACACGGCCGCTCTCACCCCGGGCCAGTGGCAGAAGCTGTCCCGCACCGCCAAACACTGGCGGTTTGAGGGGCTCACCCCCTGCGGCTGGAAGCAGGCCCAGGTGACCGGCGGCGGCCTTGCCCTGCGGGAGGTGGACACGCACTTCCAGTTCAAGGGTTGCCCCGGCCTTTACTTCGTGGGCGAAACGCTGGACTGCACCGGCAGCTGCGGCGGCTTCAACCTGCACTGGGCCTTCGGCAGCGGCATCGCCGCCGGGCAGGCGGCAGGCCGCTTCGTAGCCGCAGAGCACAGGCCGCCCCAGAATGGCCGGGACCCCCGCAAAAAGCGCAGCCGCTGAGCCGCTTATCCCATGCAGACAAACGAACACCCGCTCACCGTGGAGACGCCACAGGTGGGCGGGTGTTCTGCGTTTTATCCTTTCCGGTTTTATGCCGGTTCCTCTGCTGTTCCGGGCAGCGTGCCGCTCTTGTAGGCCAAGCCCCAGGTCTCCATCGACTTGATGATGGGCTTCATGGATTCTCCCAGCGGACTGAGGGCGTACTCCACCCGGGGCGGCACCTCTGCATAGACCGTGCGCACCACAAGGCCGTCCGCTTCCATTGAGCGCAGACTGTCGGTCAACACCTTCTGGCTGATGCCATCCAAGTCTTTGCGAAGTTCATTGAACCGCCAGGGCCGCGCCAGCAGGTTCCGCATGATGAGCAGCTTCCACTTACTGCCGATGAGGGAAACGGTGGTCGCCACCGGGCAGGCAGGCAGTTCTTCTTTGGTTTTCATAGGGGCACCTCCATAGGCGTGATATCAGTTTCCAAAAGAATGTTATATGCATATTATAACCATCCTTTCCCGAACGCGCAAGACAGTTACAAAAAGGTGACCCGGTAATAAAAAGGTGCGTACTTTTCATCCGTACACCGCCGAATTATACTAAAAGCACGGACAATGAAGTCCGCAAAACAATTTACGGAGGCAACATCTTATGGCACTTTCCAATCTGTTCGGCTGGGCAAAGAAGACCCCTGCCGCATCCGCCTGCGGCACTGCTACATCTTCTCTGAAAACACCTGCAAGCATCTGGATTCCATGAGCTGGGCCGAGATGCAGGAGACCTTCTATAACTGTCTGGATTTCTGCGCGGTGCATGACCGTCTGCCCTATTTCTATATCACGGGCGGTGACCCGATCCTGCACCCGGATTTCTGGCAGCTGCTGGAGCTGCTCAAAACACACAGCATCCCCTTCACGATTCTGGGCAATCCGTTCCACCTGAACGATGCCGTCTGCCAGCGGCTGAAGAACTACGGCTGCGAGAAGTACCAGCTGTCCATTGACGGCCTGCGCGAGACCCACGACTGGTTCCGCAAACCGGGCAGCTTCGACACGACCTTGGAGAAGATCGGCTGCATCAACCGGGCGGGCATCCGCTCGGTGGTCATGACCACGGTTTCCGGCAAGAACATCGACGAAGTGCCCGGCATCATTGACGCGGTGGTGGCCGCAGGCGCGAACGTATTCGCCTTTGCCCGCTACTGCCCCACCAGCGGGGAGAAGGACACCGGCATCGCGCCCCTGCGCTACCGCCAGCTTCTGGCCGACTGCGATAAAAAGTTCAAGGAATATGAAGCCGCCGGATGCACCACCTATTTCAACAAGAAAGACCACCTCTGGACGCTGTACGAGTACGAGACGGGGGTATTCACGCTGGATGGAGTCTACGAGGACGGCATGATCTATGGCGGCTGCAACTGCGGCAACTGCCATCTGACCATCTTGCCCACGGGCGATGTGTATGCCTGCCGCCGGGTGCAGAACAGCAGGGTGGGCAATGTGTTCGAGGATCGGCTGGCCGATGTGTGGGTCTGCCAGATGGAGCAGTACCGGGACTACGCCCGCTTTGCCAAATGCTCCAAGTGTGAACTGCTGGCCTTCTGCCGGGGCTGCCCGGCTGTAGCCAGCGGCAAGAGCGGCGACTTCTACGCCGCCGACCCGCAGTGCTGGAAGGAGGTAATTTAATATGGATATTTTGCAGACGATTCTCCACCGCCGCTCCATCCGGCGGTTCGATACGCGCCAGATCGAAGAAGAAACCCTCCAGAAAATTTTGCAGGCCGGGCTGTATGCGCCCAGCGCAGGCGGACGGCAGGGCGTAATTTTTGCGGTCAACCAGAATCGGGAAGTCAACGAGCGGCTGGGCAAGATCAAGCGGGCCAATTCCTATTTTCGGATGTCCACCGCCACGCGCTATGTTTCCCGCGAGCAGCCCAGCATCGTGGACGACGCAAAGCTGACCAACGCTTTCTACGATGCGCCCACGGTCATCACCCTGTTCGCCCCGAAAGATTTTCTCTTTGCGGCAGAGGACTGCGCCGTGGCCGCCGAAAACATGATGCTGGCGGCGGATGCGCTGGGCGTGGGCAGCTGCTATATCGGCCAAGGTTGGACCGCCTTTGCTGCCCCCTACGGGCAGGATATCCTGCGGCAATGGGGCATCCGCACCGATTACTACGCCGTGATGCAGCTGCTTCTCGGTTACCCCCGCCCCGGTGACGCCCATCCGCAGGCAAAGCCCCGCAATAACGCACGGGTACTGCGGTTCTGATTTTCGCCAAACACGTCTGCTTTGCGAAGCAAATCCGTCTGTGCTTTTCTAATTTTGTCCCTCTGATCTCTGCATTTTTTGAAAAAATCACAGGTACAAGTCCAAAATGTCCATATAAAACAAAAAAGACGACAAACCGTTTCTTTCAACGATCTATCGTCCTTTTGGTGCGCTCGAGGGAACTCGAATCCCTGGCCCTCTGATTAAAAGAGCCCACCGGGCAGAACATTCTGATTTTAGAAGTTTCGAGTTTACGTCATTTTTGCGCAAAGCATCGTGATTTTCTGCCCGGTAGTTTCTGCACCCTTTGTCGTATTTTGCAAGTCAGAGTGCCCATTGCATCCCTTGAAACCGTGCAAAAACAGTGCAGAAACCGTGCACTTACTCTGGGACAAATGAAAAACGATAATTTTAACCACTGACTTGATGGCGATTTGAGCGACCACAAAGGTAAATTCGATACACGGAAAGAAGAATGCCCACTCGTCTGAGAAGGTTCTCAGGGGAGTGGGCATTTTCACACAAGTGGTTAATATAATTTCGATTATGATAATTCAAATTATATTAAGACGTTCCATGGGCTATAACAGCTTCACCGCTTGGTTTTCAAAAACCACCTGTTGATAGCGGTGTTGGTATGCTACCCCTAGAGTAGACAGAGTAAAAACAAAAACTCTGAATACTCTGGGGGTAGCATACCAAACAGGCACCCGGGGCGGTTTTTTTGCGCTCGCGGAGGGGCTGATGGAAAGCACGGAGTGAATATATTCTATGTAAAAATGAATATATGCTAAAATTTCGGGGAAATGCTTGCATTTTCTTCAAAATGGGTGTATCATAGCGCCTGCCGACGAAATGCCGACAATCAACAAGAGAGGGATCGATACTATGTCTTTGAAGAAGAAAATTGCTGCGACTTTCATCGCCTGTGCGATGACGCTTGCCGTGGTTCCTTCCGCCTTCGCCTGCACGGCACTCTATGTCGGCAGCGACCTCACCGAGGATGGCACCACCATGTTTGGCCGGATTGAGGATCTGGGCACCAACGATTACAACAAGCTGTTCAACATCAGCCCCGCCGGGAAGCACACCGCGGGCGAGGTGTACGAGGGCTGCTACGGCTTTACTTACACCTTCACCCACGACAGCTACCGCTACACCGCCCGCCGGGACGACAACGGTCTGGGTGTCTGCCCGGACTGCGACAGCACCCACGAGCACACCCCCTATGAGGAGGCTGGCACCAACGAGAAGGGCGTCATGGTCTCTGCCACCGAGTCTCTCTACGGCACCGACGCCGTGCTGAGCGCAGACCCCTATGTGGACAACGGCATTGAGGAAGCCGAGATCACCACGGTGCTGCTGAGCGAAGCTTCCACGGCCCGCGAGGGTGTTGCCCTGCTGACCTCCATCTACGACAACGCCGGTGCAGCCGGCGGCTCCGGCGTGTTCATTGCCGACCAGAACGAGACCTGGTTCGTGGAGAACCTGACGGGCCACACCTACCTTGCCCTGAAGCTCTCCTCCAGCGTGGTTTTCATGCAGCCCAACGTCGCCGCCATGGGAAAGATCGATCTGGATGACACCGACAACGTGGTGGCCTCCGCCAACCTGATCTCCGTGGCCCAGAAGGCCGGTACCTTTGTGGGCGACGCCGCTGCCAACGTCATCGACCTGGACGCCTCCTACAACGGCGACATCGCGTCGGACCGCATGGCCGCCGGCCTGAACTACCTGTACGGCACCGATACCTTTACGAAGGACAACTACAGCGAAACCGACTTTGCCATCAGCAACGTCGGCGAGAACGGTGCCATCGTCCCGGTCTACTCCAATATCCAGCTGACCAAGAAGTTCTCGGTGGAGGACGCCATCCACTTCTTTCAGACCGAGCCCATCGGCAAGACGGGCAACGTGGAGACCCACCTGTTCCAGGTGAGCAACACCGGCGATCTGAACACCGCCATCACCGAGTGGACCGCTTTTGACGACGACGTGTACAACGCCTTTGTTCCCTACTATCCGATGCTGACTACCGACACCGCAGACGTCTACAAGGTCTCGGTCCATACGGTCACCCGCTCCGACGAGCAGCCCACCGAGGGCGTCTGGTATCAGGATGCCAAGGGCCGCTACTACACCTACCCGGACGACTGGACCGACTCCTTCTACGGCGTGCGTGACGCCCTCTCCAACCTGCTGACCTACGGCAGCAATGGCAACCAGGTCACCGCAAAGGATCAGGCTGCAGCCAAGGCCAGCTACGCTGCGCTCCAGCAGGAGATCATGGCCGACTACGCCGACATGAAGGCCGCCGTTGCCGCCGCCGACACGCTGGATGCCAAGCAGGCTGCCGCCACCAACGCCAGCAATGCCATGAGCCAGAAGGTGTACAACACCACCCTGAAGATGTACAACAAGCTCCAGGCCAAGACGGCCGCCCGGGCATGGGTCAGCTCCCTGCTGCACTGAGGCTTTGCAGCTCCTGAGGCGTTTTCCATAAAACCGCAGCGCCCCCCAGTTTCTGGTATGCTACCCCTAGAGTAGACAGAGTAAAAACAAAAACTCTGAATACTCTGGGGGTATTTTCATGTCAAGAAAAAACCATCACTACTCATCCGAATTAAAATATCAAGCAGTAGGAGAATATCTAAAGAGGCAGAAAACACTAGATGCGGTCTGCAAAAAATATGGAATTTTGTCAGATCGGCAGTTGCGAAACTGGATAAAGATGTATAATAGTCATACGGAATTAAAGAGTTATACAGGAGGCAGCCGTATGACCAAAGGGAGAAGTACTACCTACGAGGAACGAATCGCACTTGTAAGAGAGTGCATTGAAAAGGGATACAATTACGGGGAGATAGTGAAAAAGTACAAGGTCGGTTATCAGCAAATCTATACATGACATGGGTCAGGAAATACAAAGAAAAAGGAGAAGCGGCTTTAAATGATCACCGTGGCCGACACAAGAAAGATTAACTGCACAAAAAATTCGCTGTTCTCTTGTGGAAACAGCGAATAAAAATCTTATGTTATTTTTTCTGTCTACTTGACGGAGTGCACCTCAGGTTACTTCTTCACAAATTGGTATACACCATATTCAGGCGACGTCACCAATCCATGCTTGATAAGATTCTTGATAATAGAGGATGCACGCGATTTCTGCACGCCATATAGCTGTGCGACATTTATGCTGCGGAACTGATATTGATACCGATATCTCTTGAAGAGTTCAAGCGTCCGTTCTTTTGTACTTGCAGTCAGCCTGGTATTATCCAGCCTTTTGCAAAGTTCACGCACTTCGGCATCCGTACTCATTCCGTGGAATGCTGTGGAAGTTTCCGCACTTTCCGCAGAGGTTTCCGCACTTTCCGCACCACTTGCCACACTTTCCATACTGACCTGTGCCGGAGTCGCTACACTTCTATTCGGCAGTGTGACGATAAAGAAATCCGAATCTGAGTAGAAAGTCGGCTTCTGGGCTACTTCTACATAAGAGTTCAGGATGCGGTCAATGCCGCTGCCACGGCGCTCCATAAAGCCGAGCCGTGAGAACACATCCGAGATCACCTGATTGCGCCGCATAGACGGAATGTGCCGGATATCCATGTCCTGCACCCTGCGGCCATTCATCATGCCGCCCGGCGAAGTGATTTCCAGCCGATCATCGAATACTTCCACATGAATCTCCGAACCAAGAATCTGATAATTCCGATGGATCAGCGCATTGACCAGCACCTCACGAACGGCCTTATACGGATAGTCACTGCGTTCTTCACGGGTCATACCACGGATGCTCCACGGGTTTTTGCTGTTGTTGCGAACAAAATCTTCCGCATTTTGCAGCAGCGTAATCAGACTTGCACCCTGAAATTCCTTATCATCCAGAGCATCTTCTTCAATGCTGCCCTTGTAGTTGCCTTTCCAGCGAGTGCAGAAAATACGGGATTGTTTCAGAACGCCCTGATCGCAGAGTAACAGGCCGCCATTCGTAATCTGTCCATCATCTGTTACTAATCCTGCGGAGGGCAAGTCTTTTTCGAGGTCAAAATCCTCTTTTTTCAGATTCTTAAACGTCGCGGCCAGCAGCGTGAAACTGACATCACCCACTCGATAAGAACTGGGCAGGGCATCAAAGGTCTGGTTCATGCCCTGCAAAATCAGTTCGTTCAGTTCCCGTGAAGTGGCTTCTTCAGACTGGTCGCCATGCCGCACATAGGCCGTATGAGAACCGTCAAAGGCATAATAATATGGATACGCTGGGCCGTCCTGTACTTCCAGATCAACGCAGGACTTGCCCTCTATTTCGACCTCCCGCACCCGATAGCGTGGTGTAGGGTCAATGCGGACTTTGATAAGTTCCGTCAATCGACTTACCACGGCCTGCGGATTTTCCAATCCTACGACCTCGCGCGGCTCATTTTTTACGCCAAAAATCAGGTGTCCGCCCTCGGTGTTGGCAAATGCCGACACGGATTTCAACCAGCTGCGCGGCTTTTTCTCTTCAAGGCGTTCCTTGTAATCCACATGAGAGGCTTCAATGTAATGGTCGAGGGGGAAAGGCATAGTATCACCTGCAATTCAGTTCAATATCGTTCAAGCATATTATACCGTATTTTAGCAGTATATTCCACCGCTTTATGCGGTCACATGGGTGGCATTTTCTTTCACCGAATTGATCGTTTCCATCAGTTCACTGCCTGTTTTGCCATCAAACAGGCGGGTAAACAGAATGGGCTGGTCAAAGGGAGGTTTCATCAGCACCGCTTTGCTCTCCACATAACCGTTCTGCTCGATGTAATGAATGACCTTCTGCACGAATGCGATCTGCTTTGCATTCAGCGATTCGTCGTTGATAAATTTTGAAAATGCCTGCATGGCAGCATCGTGGTCCAGCTTTGCCACTTTACGCACCAGCAGACCAAAGGGTGTATCCCGAAACTCCCGTGCATAGTCCTCTTTGCTGCCCAGCTCACAGGTGAAGATATGTTCCAGCTCGGTGTAGTCTCCCTGAGAAAGCGGGATGTTCTGGGTCAGCTTGTGAATCGCCAGCGTGTCGCTGCGGTGCTCCATGATGTATCGGTTCACACGTTCCCGGTACTCGCCGAAATCGTAGCCGGAATCCAGCGTTTTACCCTCGGTCTGTTCCAGTACCGGGTCGGCAAGGGCGGTGTAGACAGGCTTTTGCCCCTCTACACCGTCCACCAGAAACTTGATGAGCTCCCGCAGTTCCTGCCGCATTTCCTCAAAGCGGAGCAGATCGTGCGAGGTCAAAAATTCGTCCGTCTGCACCTCCCGGATGAGGGACAGCTTTGCCTGCACCTGCGGGATGGTAGCCTTCCCTTCCAGCATTGCCGCCGTGCTGCGCAGCTGTTTCTGGGCGCGGCGCAGCCCCGGCAGACCTTCCAGCTCACAGAGCAGCAAGCCATACACAAAGTTATCGAACCGCTTGGCGGCCTCGTCCTTGTCGTCCAGCGAGATGAGCGGTGCAACCTCTTTCATCAGAGTCCCCTTGTCTGTTTCGGTCAGGCTGACAAAGGCCTCCGGCTTTTGATAGTGTTCCACGGCCTGTCGGTGCAGCCGCACGGATACCAGCTCCGGGTTCAGCGCGCCTACCTCAGAACGGCAGGTCTCGGTTAAGATCTTGCGCCAGTTCTGGTATTTTTCGTCCGCATAGGCTCCATCCTGCAGCGCGGCGGCGATCCGCACCTGCTTGCAGAAAATGCTCTCGGACAGGCTCTTGGTATCCGTGCCCTCATAGCCGTTGGACTTCTGACGGAAAAACTCAAAGTTGCCGCAGTAGTCGAAAATCAGAAAACGCCGTTTGCCCGTATATTCGCCATCGATGGCATCCACGCAGGCAAGGGATGGGCAGAGCCGTGTACCACGGCCGATCATCTGCCAGAACTTCGTTTTGCTGCGCACTTTCTTGAAGAACACCAGATTCACGCACTCCGGCACATCAATGCCCGTGTCCATCATATCCACCGAGACCGCAATAAACGGCGGCTTGTCCGGCTGTTTGAAATCGTCAATGATGGACTGTGCATAGGCATCATCGCAGACCACCCGCTGGATGAACCCCGGGCACTGGGTCTCCAGCTGCGGGTAGAGCCTGCCAAAGCGTTCCCGGATAAACTCCGCGTGGCGCTTGTTCTGGGCAAAGAGGATGGTTTTGCCGATGCGGTCGCCGCCTGCCGTTTTGATGCCGCGTTCCATCAGGTCTTGCAACACCGTGTCCACGGTGTTGGCGTTGAAGATGAACTTGTTCAGCTTTTCGGATGGGATAAACGTGGGCAGGGTGTCATCCTCGGCAAAGTCGTCCTCGTAGCGGGCCTTGTCCTCCGGTGAAAGCTGGTCGTAGTGAATGCCCTCTTCTGTGAATTTCGTCTTGACCTCGTAGTTGTAGTAAGGCACCAGCACATGGTCGGTGTAGACCGCCGTATCGTAATCGTAGGCGTAGGTGGGGATGCCGTGCTCCATCTCGAAAAAGTCGTAGGTATTGCGGTCCACGTCGGTTTTCGGGGTGGCGGTCAGACCCACTAGAATCGCATCGAAATAATCAAAAATGGCACGGTATTTCTTGAAAATGCTGCGGTGGCTCTCGTCCACGATGATAAGGTCAAAGTGGGCGGGCGAAAACAGCGGCACGCCGTCCTTGGTCTTGGCGTTGTCGATGGCGTTGAGCATGGTGGGATAGGTGGAAAACACGATGCGCGCGGCCTTATCGTCCTTAGAGGAGCACAGGTTGCACAGCGACTGGTCGGGCAGATACTTCTTGAAGTCGTCCTTTGCCTGCTTGACCAGCGCGGTGCGGTCCGCCAGAAAGAGCACGTTGGTCACATGACCGCCCCGGCTCAGCACATCGGTCAGGCTGGATGCGGTGCGGGTCTTGCCTGTGCCCGTTGCCATGACTAGCAGATTGCGCCGGAAGCCCTGCGCGATGTGGGCGCAGACAGCCCGGATGGCGTTTTTCTGATAGTAGCGGTCGGTGATTTTATCGTCAATTTCGATGGTGTCCAGCGGCTTTTTCTCAGTGCGGCGGTTCATCAGCTTCTGCAGATCGTCCTTGCAGAATGCCCCGCTCACGGCACGCTGCGGGCCGCTCTGCTCATCCCAGAAATAGGTGGTGTAGCCGTTGGTGGTAAACAGCATCGGACGGCGGCCAAACTTCTGCTCCAGACAGTCTGCATAAAGCTGGGCCTGCTTGCGCCCGATGTTGGGGTCTTTGGTGCTGCGCTTGGCTTCAATGACCGCCAGCGGCAAGCCGTCCTTGCCCATCAGCACATAGTCCGCATAGCCCTTCTGCCCCAGCACGCCGTTCATGTTGTCCACTTCGTACTCGGTGCGCACATCGGCGTCCGGCCCAGTGAATTTCCAGCCCATGGCCTTGAGGTCGATGTCGATGATCTTCCGCCGCGTTTCGGCCTCGGTCAGGTCGGCGGCGGTGAAACTGCGGCTCTGCTGGTTCTGCTGTTTGCTGGCTGTGTACGCCGCCGAAAGGCTCTCCACCTGCTTGCGCAAGGCTTCCAGTTCGGCATCCTTCTGGGACAGTAAACTTTCCTGCTCCCGGATCTTCTTTTCGTCCAGTGTTACCTTTTCACCGGGGATGGCTGTTTCATCAAAGGAGCGCTCCACATAGTCCGTGCCATAGCAGTAATCCACCCACTGGATGAAGTCGAACAGCCCCCGCAGGCTGAACACGGCATCCGCCGCCGACACGCTGTGCCCCGTATGTACCGCCAGATTGCCCGCCTTCACGATACTGGGCAGCACGCTCCACACATTGCGGTCCACTGCGAACCGGAAACTCGGCTCATGCAGCAGGGATTGCAGGTTGTCCTTGTAGGGCATCGTGATGGTCTTGTCCGCCGCATACACCCACTTCACCGCCAGCTCCAACGCCTTCCGGCACCCCACCGCGCACATTGCCGGAGAGGTGGAGAACACTTTCTCGGCTTCGATGGCGGCAGATACGAACATGGAGTATTCAGGGTGGGTGGAGAGATAGGAGAAGTTGGACATGGGAAGGGCTCCTTTCGAAAGTATTGTAACAAGCGACCTTTATCACGAAAGTTGCTTTTTTAGTGTTTCAACAAACTTCTGCGGATTTTCGTAGTCATAAATATCGTCTGCAAGATATTTTATGAACTCTTCTTCCGCTATCCCTATTCTATCCAAATTTGAAGTAATGACTTTGTATAAGTTTTTTCCATCATTGTCTTTTGCTTTTGAAGTTCGAGGATCATTCATATAATCAGCAATAATATCATCTAGCGACCTTTGAGTAAAATACTTATCACCGATTTGCTTTATGAATACTCTATCCGGCTCATCGACAAGTTTTTTCTTCAGATATTTTTCAACGCTAGGGATGGGAAGAAAGCATTTGGGCAAATCCTTGTATTCTTCTTTTTTAGAGATTGAGTCTTTAACATCGCCATCGTAGATGCTAATAATACTTTTTCCTACACCGAGTGTATTATATGTTACCATATCATGGTGAAGTTTTAACATCTGCGTACAACCACCTGCTGGCAAAATACAGCATAGCTTACTTTTAGAGAGGTTATTTGCCATAATCACTTTTCTAACAATAGCTTTAGCTAACTCATCCTCCACCAGGAGAACAAAATCAAATCCATTCGGAATATACAAATTTCGAATTGCATAATTAGGATAGCACGGATTAATTATATCAACTTTTCCACCATTGTTTTCCACAAGATAAATATTTCTTGCCGAAATGCGGTGAATTAATTCAGCCGAATGTGTAGAAAAATAGATAACCAACTCCGACTCGGTTTTCTTTACAAGATCTTGCAAAAACAGAACCAGTCGATCAATGGCGCTTGGATGTAATGCCAGTTCAACTTCGTCAATTAGAAAAAGAAGTTTATCCCTACGCCTTGGATTTTTAACAATAACATTATTAAGAAAGTCAATCAACGAAATAAGCATACATTCTCCGCTACTCATTTTATATTGACTAATAATCTTACCTTTTGTCTCGTAAAAATAGGGAATTCCTTTAAAACCATTTGCCGTTGCCGTTTTCTTATCACTTATTTTTTTCAGTCCGTTATAATAGCTCTTACTATTGTGAAGAATATACCCTAGTGTTTCTATAACAAAAGCATCCGCATCAATAAGATATTTTTTATAATCTTCATTCTGCATAAACGTGTCAATTAAATTGTAATCATCAAATCTGCACCCATAAAAAATGCTTCCTTCATAAAAGCCCTCAAAATGTGCACTTGCCGCAATAGAATACCGATCCTTCACCTTTCGAAACTTCCCAGTCGTTAGCTCCTTGCGCTTTGCATTGTAGTACCATTTGTCAAATTTTCCGTCTGCCTCTATTTCAATCAAGGAGTCTGAAGAAACTGCATCCCCGGACAACATATGTGCTGAGGAAGTTTTAACCATTAGGGACAATGCCAGCATAATTGTACTTTTTCCGCAACCATTTTCTCCAACAATAGCATATAGTCCTTTGGAAAACGGCAAGTTCATCTCCGCAGATTCTACATTTTTTATATTCTTCATTTTCAACGAAATATCCATAATGTTTCCTCCATAATGCTTTGATCGAAAAGTTTTCTTTTAACTATTCCATCCAAGTTCCCCGGCCAGTACCGTCAAACAGGCATAAAACGCCTGCTGCTGATGTTCCGCATCCAACTTATTCACAGCTTCGCACAAATCATGTGTTGCTTTTACAGCCTTTTGAACCTCTGCATTTTGGTCTTGCTGATACTGCCACATCGTTTGCGGCGGAATTGACTGATAAAAACTCGGATTCACATAAGTCGAGTTAAACATCTGATCATAAAACAGATTCATGGTAAGAACTCCTTTCGTATGAAGTGAATTTTAATTTTTCTCATTGTACCATGAAATTATTTTCGATTCAACGCCCCGATAAAACAGATAGTATAAAATCCGCAGCTTTGCAGTTCATGACCACAAAAAGTCTTTTTGAGTGGGGAGTATCACCGTAGGCGACTGGGGGAGTTACCCAAAATATTCCTGCATCAGTGCCTTTTTCATCAATTCCAGCTTTTCAAGGCTCTGCTGTACAGTCTGCTTCTGCTGGTCTACGCGCTCTACAAAGGCGGCAAACTGGTTTTGAAGGGAAAGTGGTGGAACGAGAATTTCAAGACTTTTTACATCTTCTTGATTTATACTTGCTTGATTAACAGATTTTTTTGCACGTCGTAGAATTTGCCTATAAATATCTTCGGTACAAAGCACTTCTGTAACATAAACAGCGTTCACCTTTTTCTCATCCATGTGAAATCGCATCATATTAGACTCAAAAACAGTTTTTTCTTTTAGTCCAACAATATGAGCACATTTTCCGAGATACTCTATACTATTCACTCTGTTGATTACAATATCGTTTTCCCTTAGTAAGTATCGGTCGATTTCAGTTTCTGAGCAAATCAATCTTTTAAGTGTATTCCAATTTGTTACTTTTCCGTTATAAAAAGCATCAATTCGTAAAATTGGAATTCCAGTATCATCTTGAACATAATCCGTCTGGGGCTTATATAACCCATTCTGCGGGAAAACAGTCATAACTGTTTCAAGTGTCGTTGAAGGAAAATTCTTGGTATTGGCTACTGAGTCACCAAACATCTCCACAAACCGTGCCTTTACCAGCTCGTCCAGTTTGAAAAGCTGTTGCTTGCGAAGAGAAATCAAGTCAGACACCTTATCGAAATAAGTGCTAATTCTCTCTTGCTGGTTCAAATCAGGCAACGGAATTTCAATACTCAAGAGATTTGCTTTTGTCAAACTCGGAATCGTGACCGTGGTATTAAGCTTTTCAAAGTCAAATTTCTCGCAAAAATAATATAAATATTTCGGATTTAGTTTTTTTCTATTTGCACACAGTCCGAACGCCGTGTCAACATTCCAAAACGGCGTTTCAACGAAAATTGGTTTATTGATGTTTCCTTTTCGGCCAATTATTACAGTTTCGGCTTCACAAATATAATCGTTAGCGTATCCCATAATACCGCCACTTCCGTATATGGGGTATTTTCCGTTTTCGCATTCAACCTGTTTCTGGTTTCTTCCATTTATAATTGTGAGCACATCAGAAAACTTCGCCATCACACCATCTCCTCCCACACCTGCATGTTATTCCGATTTTTCGTCATCTTTTTCCGTTGCCACGCTCTCGATCATTCCGGCAACCGTCTGCCCCAGCAGCATGGTACTTGCATTCTCGGCAGTGACCACCGGGCGGCCGGTCTTGGACTCGATCTCTTTCCGGGCATTTCCGGCCACTGCGCCGCCCTGTTTGGCAACGATACGGTTTTCTTCCAGACCATGTGGGTTCTGGGCATTTGTCAGCTCCGTTGTGGTGGCTTCTGCCAGCATATTCAAGGCCAGTTCCAGGGTGCTCATATTGTCGCGCAAGTTTTCCTTTTTCAGCCCTTTGAAGTTTTTATACTGCCGTGTGTTCATACCAGACCATGCCTTCGTCACCTCGTCCGTCAGAATGGCATACTCCTGTCCCTCTTTCACGCCGTGCACCTTCCATGCATCGGTCAGCTCTTTTCGGGCGCGGATGGTTTGCAGACGCTGGTTGATCCACTCCGGGGAGTAACCTTTCTGTGCATAGGTGTCGAGTGCGCGCTCGATGGTCAGTTCCGGGTCAATGATCTCCTCGATGCGTTCCCGGCCGACCATTGCCAGCCACATCTTGAACGGTTCTGCCTTTTTGGACGGCACCGACTGAATGATGCGCAGGAGCTGTTCCGTGTTGGCAACATCGGTCAAACGGCGTTTTCCGTCTGCCGCTTTCATTTTCAACTGGTGACAATTTGTCACCAGTTCACTGCCCTCAGCTTTCAAGCGCTGCTTCAACTTATTCCAATATTTTCGCCCGGTGTTGTAATCTCCGCTTTCTGTTAAAACCGTCACAACATCAACGATGGAGAAGTACCATTCTTCCTGCGTTTCATCCCATGCGGTACGAATTGGTCGGTCCTCAAACATTTGCAGTTTATCATTTTCTGTCATCGCATTTTCCTCCGTCATACCATTTCTTCCAACTCTGCCAAACCCTTGGTGATCTCCATTTCCAGCTCATGCAGGTCGGCCAGAATTTCCGTGGTTGAGGGATACTCCACCGGCACATACTCGGTCTCTTTGTACTTGTTGATGGATAAATCGTACCCATTATCGGCAATTTCCGCTTTGGGCACAAAGAAGCTCTGCTCGGTGCGCTTGCGGTCAGTTTCGGCGTCGAGGTTATGGAACCGGGCGATGATGTCCGGGATGTCGTTTTCCTTCACCTCGGTGCGCTTGTCGTCCAGCGAGAGGCCGTCGGCTTTCATATCGTAGAACCACACCCTGTCGGTGCCGCCCGCACCGGTCTTGGTAAACACCAGCACCGCCGTAGACACGCCTGCATAGGGCTTGAACACGCCGGAGGGCATGGAAATGACCGCCCGCAGCTGGTGGTTTTCAATCAGTTCTTTTCGGATGCTCTGGTGCGCCTTGCTGGAACCGAACAGCACGCCGTCCGGTACGATGCAGGCGCAGCGTCCGCCGGTTTTGAGCATCCGCAGGAAGAGTGCAAGGAAAAGCAATTCTGTCTTTTTGGTGTTGGTGACAGCCTTCAGGTCGTCGTTGATGCTCTCGGCATCCACAGTGCCCTTGAACGGCGGGTTCGCCAAGCAGACGGTGTACTTGCTGCAAATGGAGTTTTGCTTCGACACGCTGTCCTTGTAGTCGATCTCCGGGTTGGTGATGGAGTGGAGCATCAGGTTCATGGCCGAAATGCGCAGCATGGTGCGGTCCGTGTCAAAGCCCGTGAACATCGGGCCGGCAAAATGCTGCCACTGCTCCGGGGTCATGCTGTCCTCGTAGTGGGCGCGGAGGTACTGCGCACTGGACACCAGAAAGCCCGCCGTGCCGCAGGCGGGGTCGCAGATGAAGTCGTCCGGCGTGGGCTGCACCAGCTCTACCATCATGTCGCGGATGTGCTTGGGCGTGCGGAACTGTCCGTTCTGCCCTGCGGTTGCCAGCTTGCCCAGCATATACTCGTACAGGTCGCCCTGCATATCAAGGTCGGCAATGTCGTGGGTGTAAAGATCCTCCAGCCCGGTGATGATCTTTTGCAGCACCTGCGGCGTTGGAATAAGGAACATGGCATCGTCCATGTACCGCGCAAAGGCCGTGTTGCCCTCGTCCGGGCGGGTGGGGTCATCCTCGATCTCCACCAGCTCGCCATTTGCATCAAAATCCGGCAGACGACCATACTTCATCTTTTTGATGGCCGGGAACACCCGCTGCTGCATGGTCAGGAAAATCTCGCGGGAGTCCTTATCCTTGAAGCGGCTCCACCGCATGGACCGTCCTGCTTCGCTGGCCGGGAAGATGTGCTCCATCTTTTCGCCTGCCATGTTTTCAAAATCTTCGGTGGCAAGCTCTTTCTCGTCCAGCGACCGGATGAACATGAGATAGGTCAGCTGTTCAATGACGGTCAGCGGATTGGTGATGCCGCCTGCCCAGATGTCCGTCCAGATCTTGTCTACCTTATTTTTAATGGCTCCTGTTACCATGCGTTCCTCCTGAATGTTTGCCAATCGCAAACGCTTTGCATCTCGAATTTTTGGTGATAATATCACAATTTTATTATAGCAGTGTACGATTGCATTTTCAATGTAGAGTGTTTAGCGGAAGTGCTTTCTTGATTGCAAGGCAAGAAACATTCAAACAGCATATTTGCGATATGCAATTCAACGCTGTTGCTGTTGCACGAAGAAGTTGAATTGCTATAAAACGGTAAAGTGGATTTTATCTGCTTTGCCGTTTTTTCTTTACATCTGGACTCCAACATGCCTTTGTGCTATTCAGCGATTCCATCGCGCAGCCTGCGCCGGGACGGTGCAGATTTGAAAGGGTTTGGGATTTCCCAACAAGCATTTTGCAGAGCAAAGTTCGCGTTTGCGCAGCGGAGCGGAGCAATGAAAGCCCCAGTGGGGCTTTTAAGCGACAGAACGGTCTGCGACAGCAGATGGAGGGGCTTCGCCCCGACAAGTTCGCAGATGTATATACGTCTGCCCTGCTTGCTACAATTGTGTTGGTTCTGAAAGGTTCACAGCCAGTGAACTATACAGACGCCCAAACCTAAGCTACAATTGAGATGTGCAGAGAGAACGATGTGCTGCTTGCCGGTTATGTGTCCTTCAGTTCTCACCACCGCAAAACGCTTCATATTTTTGACTCCATATTCTCTCTCGCATCTTTCTGCAAACGCTTTTAAGTCTCCGATCTGATTCATACGATGCCATAGCATCGTAGAATTGGCTCGGATTTTTTATTCTGCACCATTGTATACAACACATGGACTAAGAGGGTGGGTAACTTGGACTACAAGTCCATAAACTTTTGCTGCGGAAACCGGTACACTGTTGTCAAAGGAGGCGAACAATATGCTAAAACTAAGCAGTCTCAAAATAGACCCTGAGTTTTCCGCTCAAATTTTGCCGCTGAGTTTTGAAGATCTCCAACAGCTTGAAATGAACATGATTCGGGACGAAAAGCTCACAGACCCGATCATTGTGTGGAACAAAACCATTCTTGACGGGCATAACCGCTACAACATCCTGCGGAAGCATTCGTTTATCGAATATGAGATCAAAGAAATGGAGTTTTCCAGCCGTCAGGAGGCTCTGATCTGGATCTGCAATCATCAGCTTGGGCGGCGTAACCTGACACCCGAGCGTAGAAAGTATCTGATTGGAAAGCGGTATGAAGTGGAAAAACAGGTCTCTCAAAACCGCGGCAATCAGTACACATCCACCAAGAAAGATGGCACGGATCAAAATGATCCCTGCCAAAACAAATCCGGCAGCCACGTTACGCGGCAGCGGATTGCAAACGAAACTGGTACCAGCGAGGGCTATGTGCAGCGGGCCGAAAAGTACATGAACGGCGTGGAGGCTGCCGATGAAGCGGCACCCGGTGCCCGGGAGGAAATTCTGAACGGGAAAATCAAAGCTGCTGACCGTGAGATCTGTGCCATCGCTAAGGCTCCGAAGGAACAGCGGTCGGAAATCGTTGCGGAACTTCGCAAGCCGAAAAGCGAGCGAGATAAGCAGCTTGCTTCCTCTACAAAGAGCCCTTCCGCGAAAGGCGAAACTTTTGATGATGACGGACGCCGATTTCTGACCGGAATTTCCAAAAAAGTACAAGGGCACAAAAGGGCACTGACCGAAAGTGACCAAAAAGCCCTGAAAAAATCCGTTGACAACCGCTATTTTCGGAAAGCTCCTGCAGAACATTCCATCCACATCGCTGCGATTGAAGGCGCTTATGACGCCTTTATCGAGAATTGGGAACTCACGTTTCGAGAGTATCCGGATCTCCTGACGACTCCGGAAAACTGGAAGCGAATTGAAAAATGTGCCGACAATCTGCAGCGCTATCTGGATTTTATCCGCACGAAGCACCTGAAAATGCTGGAATCGCAGAGACAGGGAGGGTGATTGGTTTGTTTGATGATTTGACCGTTTGTACTCCGCTGCCCCGGTATCTGCCATTTCCAAAGTTTTTGCCGGACACCCAATTAAGCCATACAGCGAAGCTACTGTACGCACTCTTGCTCGACCGGGCAACACTTTCCCGAAAAAATAACTGGACCGATGAACAAGACCGGATTTATGTGATTTATCCGATTCCAAAGCTTGCACAAGCTCTTGGATGCAGCTTTTCCAGTGTAACACGTTCTCTTACAGAACTGACGGATGCCGGCCTTATTGAGCGAACCCGCGGCGGTTTTTCAAAACCAAGCCGGATTTTTCTCAAAATTCCGCATACAGCGCAAAACTGCTCTGTCACTCTGCGCATTTCTGACTCATCTGACTGTGCAGAAATGACCAATATGATTGTGCAAAAATGCACACCTAACTACCTGAATAAGAACAACCTGAGTTTTAACCATTCTACAGAACAAAGCAATATTCCACTGTATGAATTTGAGGAAGGAGAAAGCTTATGACAACCGGCAAGACCGTTTTAGAACCGGTCATTCCCGCGGTTTCCAAATCGAACGGGGATTATTACGGCAAAGACGGCCTGCTTCACTGTGGGAAATGCCATGCACCGAAAGAAATGTTCTTTGCAAAGGGCATCGTCCTGATGGGCAGAAATCGGCATCCTATCGAATGCGCCTGCTGCAAGGCAAAACGCGAGCAGCAGGAAGTCGCTATTCGTCAGCAAAAGCACCGGGACCTTGTCCGGCGGCTGAAAGCAGAGGGCTTCTCGGACACGGCAATGTTGAACTGGACATTTGAAAATGACAATGGCCACAGCCCTCAGATGCACCATGCACACCGCTATGTAGAACAATGGCAGACCATGCGCTCAGAAAACCTTGGGCTTCTTCTCTGGGGCGGTGTCGGTACAGGCAAGAGTTTTCTTGCCGGGTGCATTGCAAACGCCCTGATGGAGCTGGAAGTGCCTGTGCGTATGACGAACTTTGCCCGCATCATGAATGAGCTGAACAGCAGCTTTTCCGGGCGGAATGCAGTTGTAGACAAGCTTTGCCGCTATCCACTGCTCATCATTGACGATTTCGGGATGGAACGTGGTACA
>ERZ1034973.798-NODE-798-length-20764-cov-11.177362_pt1 | contig 20764 bp, 22 predicted proteins | sample MGYA00520686_ERZ1034973 | MGnify/ENA primary metagenome ERZ1034973 (study PRJEB33766, sample SAMN09781775) | gut metagenome | biome: gut microbiome | host: Homo sapiens | place: Madagascar | study: EMG produced TPA metagenomics assembly of the PRJNA485056 data... | reverse complement strand
TTCCTGTTGCTCCGGGATTTTCCGTTGAACTTGTAGAGCATTTCAATCCACGTTTCAAGATTTTTTAAGTTTGTTTTTATCCCGAACTGAATATCGTCAATTTCTCTGGAAGGATTTTTAATTGCAAAGTTTTCAAGTCTTTTTTGCAAAGAGCCAAGTTCCGCCAAGGACCTTTTTATTTCATCTGTTTTTAAGGACATAGCATGATTATAACCTAATGCTTTAGGTTTGTACAGCGTATAATCTTTTACAGAAAAACCGCATGAAATTCGGCATATTGATTAAACTGGTGATTTTATATAATATATTTGTGCTTTAAGGAGCTGCCTGAAGAAAGGAGGTGAATTTTATATGGCAACAATAATTGTTGGCGAGTCAGAAAATCTTGAAAAAGCCTTGAAACGATTCAAGCGCATGACCGAAAACGAAGGCATTGTAAAAGAATACAAGGACCGCAGATATTTCACAAAACCTTCTGCTGAGCTTCACCAGAAAAAAACTTCTTTGGCAAGAAAACTTTTGATAAAAAGAAAAAAAGCAGTTCGTAAATCTGCTTACTAGATGAAAAAAATGATTTTATGTTGTTTTTTTTTCTTGACATCCTGTGCTAAAGGCGTTAGTATATAAACAGCTTGTAAAAAGCTAATAAACTCTCTCCGATTTAGTATGGGAAACCATACGGACGGCTTTTTGGACAACTTTGTTGCTTCGAAAAGCCGTTTTTATTTTTTAACGAAACTGAAAAAAATGAAAATTAAACTTGAAAAACTAAACAAAACCTATCTTTCAAAAGACGGTTCTAAAATAAAAGCGGTAAGCAACGTTTCGCTTGATATTCCTGAGAACAAGATTTTTGGAATTATTGGAAAAAGCGGGGCAGGAAAAAGCTCGCTCGTCCGTCTTATCAGCCTGCTTGAAGCACCAGATTCCGGCGCGGTCTATTACGGCGAAAAAAGGGTTGACAACCTTAAGAAAAATCAGCTTATTGCCCAGCGCAGGAAAATCGGAATGATTTTTCAGAATTTCAATCTTTTTACATCAAGAACAGCCGGCAAGAATATCGCATATCCATTGGAAATATGCGGAACGCCAAAAAATATAATCGCAACCCGCGTAAAAGAAATGCTTAGCCTTGTAGGACTGGAAGAACGCGAGGACGCGCCGATAAGCACGCTTTCCGGCGGACAGAAACAGCGCGTCGCAATCGCAAGGGCGTTGGCGACAAATCCGGATATTCTGTTCTGCGATGAGGCGACCAGCGCCCTTGATCCTCAGACCACAAGGTCGATTCTTGCCCTTATCCGCGATATTCAGAAAAAAATGAACCTTACGGTTGTTATGATTACGCATCAGATGGAAGTTGTGCGCGACGCGTGCGATCAGGTCGCTGTAATTGAAAACGGCGCGGTTGTCGAGCAGGGAAGCGTAGAAGAATTGTTTTCAAATCCGCGGACAGAAACGACAAAGGATTTTCTGCGCAATATCAGTCATACAAGCGACGAGCCGTTCCAGAATATTTCTTCAAATCTTGTAAAATGGTCAAAAAAAGGCGGAAAATACACGCTTCGTTTTGCCGGCGAATCTTCCGGAGAGCCGATTTTAAGCAAGGTTGCTAAAAATTTTGACATAGATTTTAACATTCTTGCCGCCGGAATTGAAAAACTTCCTGATTGTCAGGTTGGAACTATGCTTGTTGATATAGTCGGTGAAAAATCGGAGATTGAAAGAGCGGTGGCTTTTTTAAATGAAAATAACGTTTCTGTTCAGGAAGAAACTTCTGGAGGCGAAAATAAATGAGCCAGATTCTGATTTTAGTAGGGCAGTCAACCCTTGAAACTTTAATAATGACATTTTTTTCAGCGTTGTTCGCTCTTATCCTTGGTTTTCCGCTGGGAATCCTTCTTAATATCACAAACAGATTTGGAATAACGCCGAAGCCGGTTTTTAATATTGTCCTAAGCCGCGTAATTGATGTGCTCCGCTCGTTTCCTTTTGTAATTCTTATGATTGTTCTTCTTCCGTTTACACGGCTTGTCCTTGGAAGCGCGATTGGAACAGCGCCTACAATTGTTCCTCTTGCAATCGCCGCGACTCCGTTTGTGGCCCGCATTACAGAAACCGCCCTTAACGAAGTTGATCCGGGCATGGTTCAGGCGGCAAAATCCATGGGGTCGACAAACTGGCAGATTATCTACAAAGTCCTTGTTCCGGAAGCGATGCCTTCGGTTGTTTCCGGAATCACGCTTACAATCATCACGCTAATCGGCTATTCAGCAATGGCAGGAACTCTTGGCGGCGGCGGACTCGGCGACCTTGCGATTCGTTACGGCTACCAGCGTTTCCGCACCGGAATTATGGTCGCGTCTGTCATCGTTATTATAATTCTTGTCGCGCTGATTCAGTTTGCAGGCACAAAAATTACAAACCGGATGATGAGCAAAAGATAAATTTTCAATTTTTTTTCAAAAACCGTTGACACGATTAATGCAGAACGGTATAAAATAATCATACTAAATCACTAGGAATTAGTGGTTTTAAAAATGGATATTGGAGGCAATATATGAAAAAAATCATCGCTTTTGCTGCGGCGGCATTGGCTTTTGCGACTGTTAATGCCCAGAAAACATTGAAAGTTGCGGCGACACCAGAGCCACACGCGGATCTTTTGAATCTTGTAAAAGATGACTTAAAGGCAGAGGGAATCAACCTTCAGGTTATTGAAATGACAGACTATCCGACTTTGAACGAAGTTCTTGAAGCCGGCGACATTGATGCGAACTTTGACCAGCATCTTCCATATATGGAATCTTTCAACAAGGAAAAGGGAACTCATCTTGTGGCTGTGGCAGGAATCCATGTTGAACCGTTTGCGCTTTACTCAAAAAAAGTAAGCTCGATTAAAGATTTTAAGAAAAAATCAGTGATTGCAATTCCGAATGACCCAACAAACGAAGCCAGAGCGCTTCTTCTCTTGCAGGAGTCAGGACTTATCACGCTTCGTGATGGCGCAGGAATTGAAGCGACACCGATTGACATAAAAAGCAATCCATTGAAACTTAAATTCCGCGAAATTGAAGGCGCATCTCTTCCGCGAGTGCTTAATGACGTTGACGGCGCTGTAATAAACGGAAACTATGCGCTTCCTGCAGGTCTTTCAGCAAAAAAAGACGGTCTTTTTGTAGAAGGCTCTTCATCTCCTTATGTAAACTATGTCGTAGTAAAGCAGGGAAATGAAAACCGGGCAGAAATCAAGGCTTTGGTAAAAGCGCTGCAGAGCCAGAAAGTAAAAGACTATATCAACAAAAGATATCCAAACGGTGAAGTTGTAGCAGCATTCTAATCCTTAAGGCAGAATGAATGAAAAATCCGCAGGCTTACGGCCCGCGGATTTTTTTTTGTTCCTATAGATTTTTGTTTTCTGTGAATTTTTCAAGGCGGTTCATTGCGTCTTCAAGGATTTTTTTAGGGCAGGCAAGATTGATTCTTACAAAATTTTCGCCGCATTTTCCGTATTCCGAGCCGCCGTTTATGTAAAGCCCTGTTTTGTCTCGCAGTTCCTTCGCAAAATCGTCGCCGTTCTGATGCAGGTCGACCCACATAAGGTATGTCGCATCTGATTTGATTACAGAAAATCCCTTGTTCATGGAATCAATGCGTTTTTCCGCGTATTCACGGTTTCTGAAAAGATATTTATTTAGCTCATCAAGCCATTCTTCGCCATGGTTGAATGCGGCGATTGTCGCTTCTGTGGCAAATGCGTTCGGCTCCGCGATTTCGTCCGTGTTCAGGGCGCGCCACACTTTGTGCCGTAAAAAAGGATTCTTGACAATGACGGCGGAAGAATTTATTCCGGCGATATTAAAACATTTTGTAGGGGAAACGCAGGAAACCGAAATCTCGGCACAGGTTTCAGAAGCGCCCGCAAAAGGCTCGTATTTTTTTCCGGGCCGTGTAATATCGCAGTGGATTTCGTCGCTTAGGACAATCACTCCATATTTTTTGCAAAGTCTGCCGATTTTTGCAAGCTCATGTTTTGTCCAGATATTTCCAGTCGGATTCTGGGGATTGCATAAAATCATCATTGAAACCTGAGGGTCTGAAAGCTCTTTTTCCAGGCGTTCAAAATTTATTGAATATTCAGTTCCGTTGTAGTCAAGCGGACACTCTACAGGAATCCTTCCGTTGTTTATTATGGAATTGAAGAAAATATTGTAGCAGGGGGTTAATAGCAGGACTTTTTCAGCCGGAGTTGTAAGCTTTCGCACCAAGGAAGAGATGGCCGGAACAATTCCTGTGCAAAAAATTATACATTCTGGTAAAATTTCTAAGCCGTGGCGGCGTTTCCACCAGTTCATGCAGCTGATTTTCCATTCATCCGGCACTATGGAATATCCAAAAATTCCGTTTGCCGCGCGTTTTTCAATGGCTTCTTTTATGCAGGGGGCAGTCTCAAAATCCATGTCTGCAACCCAAAGGGGAAGTTCCCCGGGATTTACATCCCATTTAAGGGAATTTGTATGTTTTCTGTCTACAATTTTATCAAAGTCAAATTTCATTTTAACGCTCGTTCAGGTTAGGGTCTTCCGAATATTTTTTTTCAATATTTTTGCATATAATCTGCGTTTTTGTCACATCAACCCTAAGCGGATTCATAATCAGCGTTCCGATTCCGTCTGCGTTTATAATTCCAGAGCCTGGATTTTTTATGCTGTCAACCTTGTTTGTTATGGTTGCTTTTATGTTCTGTGAATATTCAAAGGCCAGGTCTGTGTTGATAAGAGAGCAGTTTTCAAGCGTAAGGCCGTCTATGTAGCAAAGGCCCTGGTTGCTTTCGATGACGCAGTTTACGAATTTTAGATTTTTTGAATTCCATCCAAGGTATTCACCGCAGATGTATGAATCGTAAATCTCAACATTTTCGCAGTTCCAGAAAGAGTCTTTTGAATTCAGGCGCGCGTTGCGGATTTCAATATTTTTTCCGCCGTCAAGAAAGTAATTTCCGTCAAGAACAAAATCTTCCGCCTTAAAATTTTCTGAATTCATAGCGAAGTAGTCTCCCTTTGCATAGACCTGCTCAAGGCGGATGTTCCTGCAGTTCCAGAGCGTTTCTTCGGCATTGGAAAAAGTGACTTTTTTTAGAAAAACTCCATCGCATCTGCGGAATTCTTTTGGGGCTTCAATAATGGTGTCTTCAATCGTCGTGTTTTTTGTGTACCACAAGCCGGAGCGAGAAAGGTCGTGAAAAATAGATTTTTTTACAGTCGCATTTTCGCTGTTCCACAAAGGATATTTGTAGTTAAAATTTGTCTGCTCCAGAAGAAGATTTTTTCCGTGCTTTAAAGGCGATTCTCCATCCAGAAAAGTGCAGTTCACGTAACGGGCATCGTGCGAAAAATATTCAGCGCGCTCCCCGGAAAATTTTTTTTGACAGATTTCTTTCATAATTTTAGTTCCCCCATAAAGATACTGCATTTTTTTAAAAATGTGTAAAAAAAATTACTTAGATTTAGTACCTGTAATGCAGTCGGAAGTGGAAAGGTCTGAAGGCATTTTGCCGGTGTTTTTACCACTGGCTTTTATACAACCGTTCAAATTATACTTGAATTTTATACATCTTTGGGAGTATAATAATATTATGAAAAAGGCAATCTATCACGGCTCAAGCTCGATTATCGAAAAACCCATCTTTGGCTTCGGAAAAGTCCGTAATGATTACGGCCTGGGTTTTTATTGCACAGAAACATTGAGCATGTCAAAAGAGTGGGGCGTTTCAAAATATGCTAATGGTTATGCGAATATCTATAATATCGAAACTGATGGTCTTTCTGTCTTTGATTTGAATTCTAATGAATATACAATTCTTCACTGGCTTGCAGTTCTTCTTGAAAACCGAATCTTTGATATTGGTTCCGCGCTCGCCCAGGAAGCAAAAGATTATCTTCTCAAAAACTTTGCAGTGCCATATAAAGAATTTGACATTGTTACAGGTTATCGCGCAGATGACAGCTACTTTTCATTCGCACAGGATTTTATCAACGGTACGATTTCTGTACGTCAGCTGGGAAACGCAATGAAACTGGGTGAACTTGGAAATCAGTTCGTTTTGAAAAGCAAGAAGGCTTTTGATGCAATTCATTTTGAAGGCTACGAAATTGCGGAATCTTCAGAATGGTTTGCTAAGAAAGAATTGCGGGATAAGAGTGCACGCCGTCAGTATTTTGACATAGAGAAAAATAAACGGCAGCGTGGTGATTTGTACATTATCCAGATTCTGGATGAGGAGATTAAAGCCGATGATCCACGCTTACGATAAGAATTATCTTTCAAAAGCTCAAAGTACGCTTGCTTCAATGATTGATTTTGCAGTTTATGACTTAAACATTCCTCTTGAAAAGTTTTACCAGAATTTTTTAGTTTCACCTATATCTGAACAGTTTGAATCAGGCGAATCTTCAATAATTGCCGGGAAATCAGGTGTAGAGCTTGCCCTGGAATTACTTGAGGATGAAAAACTTGCAAAAGAATATCGTCCGGCAGCAAACCGAAGCCCGGAATACTGGACAGGATGGGCACTTGCTTATTTTCAATGGCAGACCAATCTAACTTTTAAGCAGATAAACTCATTGATTCCTATTACAGAAATATTGGCTATGTATAATCCTTACCATGAGATGGATATTTCCCAGTTCTGTGACAAAATGACAGAGCTTTATAATTCCCGGAAGTCAGAAACAAATCTCAAAAAATATCGTCTTGCGGCAGGCCTTTCACAAAGTGAATTGGCCAAACTTTCCGGCGTTCAGGTACGTACTATCCAGCAATACGAACAGAGGGTAAAGAACATCAACGCGGCAAAAGCTGAAAGTGTTATTGCATTGTCAAAAGCCCTTGAATGTCCGGTAGAAATGCTGTTGGAAGTGTAATATAATAGTAATGGTAAAAAATTGACGCATAACAATTCTTTTGAATATGCTAATGGGTCGACAGAACATACATTATAGGATGTTATATATACCTTATATATAACGTCCTTTTATAAGATATTCACCTTTACAAGCGCTATATACAGTATATCATATCAGATTTTCATAAAACTGTATAGCCTTTTCAATATCATTTTCATCAGGATGATTCTTGTTTTTGCCTCCAATAAGCTTGAATGGGCCCCAGGTATCATATCCGGGACATGAATAAAAGCCTGCAAAAGAAGCATCTTTAGACTTGATCAGTTCTTCAGCAGTTTTTATATATGATGAGGAGTCCTGTCCGCAGGTGTAGATAACAAAAGATTTCTTATGAGCCGGGAGATTGTCAGCAATAAAGCTGAGCAATGTTTTATGGAGTTTTCCGTAGAAGACACCGGAAGCAAATCCGATTAAATCATAGGAAGCAAGGTCTTTTAGGATGGTCTTTGTGGCATCTATCAGTTCAACTTCGGGATGCTTTTCTGCTATTGCTTTCACCACTTTTTCTGTATTTCCGTGATGTACACTGGCATAAACTATGGCTGTTTTCATCTTAAAACCTCACTTTTTAATCTGAGTTAGTATACTATTTTAGACAACATTACATTATATCTAACACTTTCATCAAAAAAAAAGACACATGCATTCTGTCTACCCAATAAAATATCACATATTATTCTATTTCAATCTCCATCAGTTTTTCAACCGAAGTGTTCTGTGCTTTTGCCAGTTTTACGACAGTTTCTGCTTTTGCGGCATTTATGTTTTTCTGTTTTTGTTCATACTGCTGAATTGTACGAACAGTAATATCAGATATTTCAGCTAATTCACTTTGAGACAATCCGGCATTAAGATGTAATGTCTTTAAATTTGTGCCCTCTTTGCGATTATTATAGATCTCAAGCATCTTATCACAAAATATAGTTTTGTATAGACAATGTTTAGTTTGTAATGCGCAATATTTCGCTTTGCTGTTGTTAAGCCGGAATCACTTGCAGAAGCGAACTCGAAACATGGATTCCTTATCTTAAGGAATCCCTAGAACACTCTTTATTCTTTGTCTACAGCTCAGCCTCGCCGTCCGAGCACTTCACGCTCTTTGCGGGAACGTCGTTTTTCCAGTTGTCGTCCTTTCCCACCGCTTTCCACTGTGCCACTGTTCCGCCGGACTTCACCGACCTAAGCGACTCGCAGTAACATGAACGCAGCATTGCCGATTTCCGTGACGCTCTCGGGTATCACCACGCTCACCGCACCTTTGTCCGTGCATTTTTTCAGCACACCGTCTTCAATTTCCAAAATATCTGCATTATTTTTTCCTATAAAAACTCACTTTGCTATGAAATAATTATATCAAAGTTTTGCGAAGCGTGATTCAAATACATCATAATTCTTTGTGTCATTTCTGCAAAAAACTGCGAATTCAACAGTTTCAAAGTTGTAGAGTTTGATTAAGCTCGCAAAAATATCTGCCACAATTTCCGGTGGATTTTCGAATGCTCCGCAACCAAAAGCTCCCAGAATGAGAACTTCTACCTTTTCCTTTGCAGCAAGCTCTAAAATCCTTTTTATTCGTTCTGTCATAACCTGATGATACTGAGCCTCATCGTAATCATCAAACAACTCTGGGGCTGCAGAAACAATCACGTCTGTGTTGAACCAGGTATCTTCGTCCTTCAATTTGGGAATTGATTCGTCAGTTTTAAAAACTGTGACACCAGGGATATAAATCAGATCATGGCCACCCATGTAATTTATTTCGCCTTTGTCTTCTTCGATAAAATGTTTTTTATAGAAAGCTTGTTCCTGCACCTGCAAACAGGGATACAAAGTTGAAACGCGGCACATTGACTCTTCCTGCGCTCCAGCACTCCATGGGGCACCTCCCATGCTGTAGTAATTCGCAAAATCAAGGCAGCAAATCTTTTTGCCTTTATAGGCCTCGGCCGCTTCAAAAGTTCGTTTTTTAGAAACATGAACCTTCATTTCAAGATTTTTCTGAATGTCGCCTGCATTAAACGGTTCTGACTGATAAACTACATATTCGTTTTTAATGGAATTGTCTATGGACTTTTTTAATGATTCTACCAGTCTGCACATTTCCATCGTGTCAGTCATTACGGCATTGTTGATTTCTCTGTAATTTATTATTTGTTGCACTTTTGTTTAGTCTCCAAATTTAAAACAATCAAACAAACCGCTTAAACCAGATTTTGCTGATGTTTTTTTTATTTCAGATTTATTTTCTTTTTCGATTGTAACACCTGAATACTTTGAAGTTTTGCCTCCGTCCAAGGCATCCGCAATTCGTTCAAGAGCCCGGACTTTTCGGACTTCGAGGTCGTCCATGTCCGTCTGGCTCAGGTGATTTCCGCCGCCCCAAGGGCGAGGTGTATTTTCGATATCAATCATGTTTAATTTTTCCTTCTTTCATATACAAAGTTCGTAGATGGCTCCAGCCACCACCGGATTTTCCATAAACATCGGGAACTTTGATAGTATCATACCATGGTTTTTCAGAATGTCCAAAAATCATAAACTTGGGATATATGCCGGTTTCTTTTGCGATGGCTTCCATGTGGCCGCCTTTTCCTAAGGTGTTGTAAGTTCCGCCTAAACCGTAGTCTTCCATAAGGCAGGCAAAAGGTGCTCTGTATTTTTTACTTCCCCAGAGGGCGTCATAAAGCATTATACCGTCATCATTTATATACAAAAGGGCAAAGCGCTCTGCCCCATAACTTTCATTATACGTTTCCTGGCGTTCAAAAATTGACAGCCTGCAAAATCTTTCTCCATGCCGTGGACCGTGCGTATATTCAAAGTGAGGAGTCCATTCTTCGGGTGAAACAATTTCGTCAAAAGAATAATCATAATGATCCAGCTCAAAATATCCTCTGAAGTTTCCATCCGAGGTTTGGCAAATGATGTGACCGTCTGATTTTTTTTTATTCAATTTCCTCGTATGCAGAATTTCAATCCACTCTTCTTTTGTCATTGCATAGTCCGCATACAGATAAACATAGGCGCTGTGAGATGGATTAAAAACTGTGACCATAAAACCATCATCATAACAAGCCGTATAAAAGACCACACGGCTGTTCAAAACTTCGTTCAGATTCGGTTTTTCATTGGCATCTGAATCAAATTTCCTCAGCCATTCCGGCATCGGCTTTCTATATTGAGATAAAAATTCTGTCATTTCCTACATATCAGTCCTCCTGCTCTGATGAAACAGGCTCTGCCATTTTTGACAGAGCCTGCCCCAGGATATCTTAATGTTTACATTATTAAATTATATTTTTTCCCTTCTTTGAATTTTCAGAACCATCCATTAATTCGTATTCAAGTTGCATCATATTCAAATCGTCCATGATACTATCGCGCATGTTATATAATTCAGTTTCATATTTAGCAATGAATTCTGAAACATACGCATTCGCTTCCTTATTTGACTCGATAATTTTTCTTTCTTTAATTCCTTTCTCTTGAACAAACTGAAGCAGCAAGTCAGAAATGTTCCTTAACCCAGTAAACTTATCGTTAAAAACCCCTATTTTGTTTTCCATTGCTACTTTATGGTCAATTGTTGCTGAACTCCATTGTTTTTTCATAAACATTGGAATAATCTGTTCCCCATCACTTGTTCTAGTATAAGCTTCAAATTTTTGATCATTATTTAGTTTTACAACTAATTTTCCCTCTTTTGTAATTTCCATTTCTTTGATGTTAGAAAATTTTTCTGCAGACCCATCATTTTTAAGAATATCCATATTATATAAATCGTTCAGCATCCAGTTCAGTAAGCGTCTGTCATTTTTAGCTGTAAATATTTTATATATTATTCTTATTGGAAAATAAATTTTGTAGCTAGGATAATATCTACCTTATGGACAAATCTGGAAAGCTTTATGACAAATAAATATGGAGCAAAAAAAGCAACATTCCATGAAATGCCTTTCAAACAGTATTATGAAGGTCAGATTTTCACCGGAAGCATAGACTTCATCTGGGAGACATCTGACGGCGGAGTTGTGCTGGTGGATTTTAAATCCTACCCTGGAAGCAAGGATGATGTCGTAAATCCAGAACATAAACATTATGCCGGTATATATGCGGGTCAATTTGAATGTTACGAGCGGGCTCTAACTGCCGCTGGCAAGAAGGTTCTTGCAAAGCTTGTCTACTACCATGTATTGGGCGTAGTTGTGAAATTGGATTAATATTTTAAAGGAGGCTGGACCCTGTAAAATTTTCTGTGTAAATGGCTGACAAATATGATACTCTTAAGGAGGAGTACAATGTTGGCCAAAAGAAAAAGATGTCATCGACCAGTTTTCTGCAATAAGAGTGAGTATATAAAAATTTGACGAATCTACTTCTACAGTAGTATAATATTAATAACTCTGTAGAGTTATTAATAAGGAGCGGTAATTATGTCAAAGCTTGACTTGTATCATGGTTCGCCGAATATTCTGGAAAAACCTCTTTTTGGACATGGGAAAACTTGGAATGATTATGGGCCTGGATTTTATTGTACGGAGCAAAAAGAGCTTGCAAAAGAATGGGCTGTTTCTGATGCTTCAAACGGATATGCAAATAAATACACCCTGGAAACAAAAGATTTGTTGCTCTTAAATCTTGGTGATTACACTATGCTCCATTGGCTTGCAGTCCTTGTCCAGCATCGTGAGTTTCAAACAACGACACCGATAATGAAGCGTGGAAAAGATTATTTAAAAGCACATTTTTATCTGCCTGTTGAAAATTATGATTTGATCCGTGGCTACCGTGCGGACGATTCCTATTTTTCTTTTGCAAAGGCATTTCTTACAAATCAGATTTCATATGTGCAACTGTCATACGCAATGAAACTTGGAAAATTAGGCGAGCAGGTTGTTCTGAAAAGTAAAAAATCGTTTGAACGGATTAAGTTTGAAGATTATGAACTTGCCGACTATCACGAATATTTTCCAAAGAAAAAGGAGCGTGATGAAAAGGCAAGAAGTAATTATCGAAAATTACTTGAAGAAGATGATATTGAAGGACTTTTTATGCGTGATATTTTACGCGAGGAGATAAAAGCAGATGATTCACGCCTACAATAAAGAATATGTATCTGACGCAATGGAAAATCTCGGGGAAGCTTTTGATTATGCCGTTCATGCCCAGAATCTTAACCTGAATAGATTTTCATCTCTTTTTGTTAATGCAAGCGCATCAAAATCGATTGAGAACGGAAATCCAAAATATATAAGCGGAATGTCCGGGACGGAACTGGCATTGACGGTGCTTAGGCAGAATGGTATTGAGCCAAAGCCTGTACAATCTCTTGTTGATTATGAAAAATCTTCTGAATACTGGAGCGGCTGGATCCTGGCGTATTACCAGTGGTATTCAGGCAAAAGCTTTGAGACAATCCTGAAATATCTCCCTGCTGAAAAAATAAACAGAATGTATAATCCGCTTCATGAGGCGCCGGAACAAAAGTTTGTGGAGATTGCAAATAAAATCATTTCGGAGAATGACAGGAAATCAAAATTACAAGAACTTCGTAAGCTTGCTGGTCTTACCCAAAAAGAGTTGTCGGTGCGTTCTGGAGTGAATCTTCGTACCTTGCAGCAGTATGAGAATCTTTCTAAAGATATAAATAAAGCATCAGGGAATATACTTTTGGCATTGTGCAAGGTTCTTACTTGCGATGTGCGTGATATTTGCTCATAATTTTTTTGAGAAAATTGTCTGATTATTTCATTTATATTGGCTTTTTGACATAAAATCAATATATTTTAAGCATGGAAACTAAGGATGTTGTGATTATCGGTGGCGGCGTCGCGGGTCTTTCTGCTGGAATGTATGCCGCCCGCTATGGAATGGATTCTGCTGTGATTGATGCTGGCGGCGGTGGTCAGGCGCTTGAAATTTATAATCTTGAGAATTATCCCGGGGTTTTTCCTGAGGTAAGCGGCTCGGACTTTTTGGAATCCTTGAAAAAACAGGCAGAGGCGTTTGGCGCAAAAATCATTTATTCCGAGGTTCAGTCGATTGACAAAAAAGGAAATTTATTTTTTATAAAGACAAGCAAGGCGGAATTTGAGGCAAAAACTGTTATTTATGCGACTGGAGCGGCTCACAGTAAGCTTGGAATTCCCGGAGAAGAAAAATTCACCGGTGCTGGCGTTTCTTACTGCGCTGTCTGCGACGGTCCTTTTTTTAAGAACAAGAATGTTGCCGTTATCGGTGGCGGCGACAGCGCCTGCGCGGAGGCTCTGTATCTTGCAGGCATTGCCTCTCATGTCGATTTAATTCACCGCCGGAATGAACTTAGGGCTACCAAGTCGATTGCGGAAAGAATTTTTGCGGATGAAAAAATAACTGTCCATTTTAATTCCGTCGCTACAGAAATCGCAGGCGATGAAAGAGTTTCTGCGGTTAATGTGGAAAATATTGAAACTAAAAAAACAGAAAAAATCGAAGTTGACGGCGTTTTTATTTTTGTTGGAATGGAGCCGCGGACTTCCCTGCTTGAAACGTTAAAAAAAGATGAAAACGGCTATATAGTTACAAACGACAGCATGGAAACTTCTGTTCCCGGGCTGTATGTTGCCGGTGATGTTCGGTCAAAGCCTTTGCGGCAGATTGTTACGGCGGCCGGCGACGGTGCGGTAGCGGCGGTTTCTGCCGCAAAATATGTAAAAAATCTGTAAATACTGTCTGAACTGCGGCGGTTGAGTTTGTCTGTTTTTTCAAGGGCTATGGAGATTTTATGGAAAAATATTCAGTTTCCGGGATGAGCTGCGCCGCCTGCGTTGCGCGCGTTGAAAAGGCTGTTTGTAAAGTTCCAGGCGTAACGGGCTGCGCCGTAAATCTTTTAACAAATTCCATGGGCGTTGAAGGCTCGGCTTCGTCCGAAGCGATTGTCAGCGCGGTTCAGGCGGCTGGTTATGACGCTGAAAAAATCAAAAAAAATCGCGGCGCTACGGAAGAAAAAAATAAGACCGATAAAACATTTATTGAAGACAAAGAAACTCCTGTGCTAAAAAAAAGGCTCTTCTGTTCGGCCGGGATTCTGATTGCGCTGATGTACCTTAGCATGGGTCATGTAATGTGGAACTGGCCGATTCCCGCGTGGTTTATGAAAAACGGCGGAAATCATGTTGCAATGGGCCTTATGGAAATGATTCTTGCCTTTGCGATTATGCTGATTAATAAAAAATTTTTTATAAACGGATTTAAGAGTCTTTTTCACGGTGCGCCCAACATGGACACTCTGGTTGCAATGGGTTCGGGAATTTCTTTTTTGTACAGCGCTTTTCTGCTTTTTGAGATGACGGACTCTGCCCTTTCCGGCGATTCTGAAAAATCCATGCGCCTTATGCACGGCCTTTATTTTGAAAGCGCGGCGATGATTGTAACGCTCATTACCGTTGGAAAACTTCTTGAGTCAATTTCCAAGGGAAAGACCACAAATGCCCTTGAAAGCCTGATGAAACTTGCCCCAAAAACCGCAACGCTGGTTCGGGATGGCATAGAAACTGAAGTTCCGGTTGAAGAAGTTCAGGCCGGCGACATTTTTGTTGTCCGCCCCGGTGAAAATATTCCGGTGGATGGAAAAATAATTGAAGGAAACTCGGCTGTTGATGAATCCGCGCTGACCGGAGAATCTGTGCCTGTTGATAAGACTGCCGGCTGCGATGTTTCCGCCGGAACAATAAATCAGAGCGGTTTTATAAAATGTAGCGCGACAAGAATTGGCGAGGACACTACTCTTTCCCAGATTATTCAAATGGTAAGCGATTCCGCCGCAACAAAAGCGCCTGTTGCAAAAATCGCGGATACGGTTTCAGGGATTTTTGTTCCGGCAGTCCTGGCTGTTTCCCTGATAACTTTTGCGGCATGGCTTGCATCCGGCGCTGAATTTTCTTTCAGCCTTGGAAGGGCGATTTCTGTGCTTGTTGTAAGCTGCCCTTGCGCGCTTGGGCTTGCGACTCCTGTAGCGATTATGGTAGGAAACGGAGTCGGCGCTAAGAACGGAATTCTTTTTAAAACCTCGGAAAGTCTTGAAGAAACCGGAAAAACGCAGATTGTCGTGCTGGATAAAACCGGAACGGTAACAAAAGGCGAACCTGTAGTTACAGACATTATTCCTGCTCAGGTTTCAGAACAGGAATTTTTTGAAAAAGCCGCCGCCCTTGAGGCAAAAAGCGAGCATCCGCTTGGAAAAGCCGTAATAAAAAAAGCGCGGGAAACAGGCATAAAAATACAGAACACGTCGGATTTTGTCTCTGCGCCGGGAAACGGTCTTTCCGCGAAACTGAACGGAAAAACGATTCTTGGCGGAAACCGTTCCTATATTGAAAAAAATCTTGGAAAACCTGTCGAGCCGGAGTTCCTTTCGCAGGCCGGAAAACTTTCAGAAGAAGGAAAAACTCCCCTTTTCTTTGCCGAAGACGAAAAATTCCTTGGAATTATTGCGGTTTCTGATGTTATAAAAGACGACAGCATACAGGCTGTGTCCGAGCTTAAAAAAATGGGCATAAAAGTCGCGCTTCTTACCGGCGATAACGAAAAAACTGCGGCGGCAATAGGCAAAAAAGCCGGGATTGACCATATTATCGCCGGAGTTCTTCCCGGCGGAAAAGAAAAAATTGTAAACGAATTTAAAAAATCAGGAAAAACCTGCATGGTTGGAGATGGAATTAACGATGCCCCTGCCCTTACCGCCGCGGATACAGGAATGGCTGTCGGCGCAGGAACGGACGTCGCGCTGGATGCCGCAAATGTCGTTCTTGTAAAAAGCTCTCTTCTGGATGTTCCTGCCGCAATACGTTTAAGCCGTAAAACCTTAAAAAACATCCGCGAGAATCTGTTCTGGGCGTTCTTTTACAATATTATTCTTATTCCGATTGCGGCCGGAGTTTATTACCGCCCGTTCGGTCTTGCAATGAATCCTATGTTCGGCGCGGCGGCAATGAGCCTTTCCAGTTTCTGCGTCGTTCTAAACGCATTAAGACTGAACCTTGCCGATATAAAAAATCCAAGATATGATAAAAAAATAAAAAAATCTGCTGAATTATTAAAAAATGGAGGAAATATGACTGCGGAAAAAATATTAAAAGTTGAAGGAATGATGTGCCAGCATTGCGAAAAACACGTAAAGGACGCGCTTGAAAAAATAGAAGGCGTTCAGGAAGCAATCGCAAGCCATGAAAAGAAACAGGTTATTGTAAAACTTTCAAAAGATGTTCCGGAATCTGAATTTGAAAAAGCAGTTTCAGATGCCGGATATACTTTTGTAAAATAAAGTTTCTTCTGCTATCGCTTGCTTTTACAGAACTGCCTTAAGAAACTGCTGAAGCCGTTCGTTCTGAGGATTCACAAAAATCTGCTCAGGCGTTCCTTCAGCGGCGATTTTGCCGTCTTCCATAAAAATTACGCGGTCGGCAACTTCGCGGGCAAAGCCCATTTCGTGCGTTACAACGACCATTGTCATTCCATCGTTTGCAAGCTGCTTCATTACAGCAAGAACTTCGCCTACAAGCTCAGGGTCAAGAGCGGAAGTCGGCTCATCAAAAAGTATTGTTTTGGGCTCCATTGCAAGGGCGCGCGCAATTGCGACACGCTGCTGCTGTCCGCCGGAAAGGCTTCCCGGATACGAGTCAAGCTTGTCGCCAAGACCAACCCGGTTTAAAAGCTCAATGCCCTTTTGGCGCGCTTCTTCCTTTGTTTTTCCCAGGACGTGCATAGGCGCAATCATTGTGTTCTGCAAAGCAGTTTTGTGCGGAAAAAGATTAAACCGCTGAAAAACCATTCCGACTTCCAGCAGAATGTCGCGGCGTTCTTTTGAAGAAATCTTAAGTTTTCTGACTCCGTCGCTGTACTGCGTCAAAAGCCTGTCCTCAATATAAATAGAACCGTTGTTTATGTGCTCAAGATGGTTCAGGGCACGCAGGAACGTAGACTTCCCTGCTCCGCTAGGCCCGATAATGCAGACAACTTCCTGCGGCTTTACCGCAAGGCTTACGCCTTTTAATACGTCCAGTTTTCCAAATGAAACTTTAATATCTTCAGCTCGAATCATGTCCATTTCTGTTTCCTCGTTACTCGTAAGTATTTTTCTTTTCCAGACAGTGGAACAGTAAAGTGAACACTGCGGTAATAATAAGATAAAGAATCATCGCCGGAATATAAACAAGGGAAGATGCTGTTGAAGACTGAATGCTTCGCGTAACTTTTGTAATGTCGGCAAGCGCGATAATTGAAACAAGGGAAGCGTCTTTAAGCATCATGATAAATTCGTTTCCTACAGGCGGAATGAGCCTTCTTATTGACTGAGGAATTATTATAAGGCGCATCGTCTGAATGTAGCTCAGTCCAAGAACTTTTCCGGCTTCCATCTGCCCCTTGTCTATCGACTGAATTGCCGAACGGAAAATCTCGCTGCAATACGCGCCGCTGTTCAGGGCGAACGCAATGAACGCGGCAAAAAATTTATTGTTTATAGTAAGAGCTTCGTTGATTTCGGGAAGTCCGTAGTAAACAAAATAAAGCTGCATTAAAAGCGGCGTTCCCCTAAAAAAGAAGACATACGCTTTGCTTAACGCGCGGATAACTTTTTTCTTTGACATTGAGCCAAGCGCAAGGATTATTCCTAGAAAAAGGCCTGCCAGCACAGAAACCAGTGTAAGAGAAATTGTGACCCGCGCTCCAGCTAAAAGCTGCGGAATCCAGCTGATAATTTTTTGCATTATGTTCATACGGCAGACCTTTTTTTATTATTTTGTTGTATCGGATAAATCCATTCCGAATATTTTTTCAAACAAAGACTTCATTGTGCCGTCTTCCTTTATATCGCTGAGCGCGGCATTGACTTTGTCCAGAAGAACAGTGTTTCCTTTCTTTACGCATACGCCAAGGAATTCATCCGGCTCGCTGAGCCATGCCGCCTTGAATACAGTGTCGACAGGAGCAAGATAGTCAACAGAAACAACAGTGTCGCTTACAACCGCGTCAATTCTTTTAAGGCGAAGGTCGTCGTAGGCGTTCATTATCTTGTCGTATCCGTTTTCGATGTATGTAAAGTTTTCCGCCGCGGCGTGTTTTTTTGTGTAAAAGTCAGAGGTTGTCTCTGCCTGATAGCCAACTTTCAATCCTGCCAAATCAGAGAATTTTTTAATTTCAAGCGGAGAATCCTTTCGCACGATGATTGCCTGTCCGTTTCCTACGTACGGCTGTGAAAGGTCAAAATTACTTTTTCTGTCGTCTGTGATTGTGACTGCTGAAATTACCGCATCGTAGCGGTTTGTGTTCAAGCCTGCAAAAATTCCATCCCACGCTGTGTCTATGAACTCAACTTCAAGTCCGATGCGCTTTGCAATCTCCTTTGAAAGCTCAATGTCAAAACCGATTGGAGTTTTTCCGTCTTCCGCATAATATTCCATTGGCGGATATCCGATTTCCATCGCTACTAAAAATTTGCCTTTTTGAACTGTGAATTCACCTTTTTCAACTTTTTTTGAACAACCAAAAAGCGCAAAAACCAAAAGACCTGCACTTATTACAGAAACTAATTTTTTCATGTAAAGCCTCCGGAAAATAAAAAAAATTGACAAAGAGCCTGCCGCGGCAAACGTCTTTGTCAAATGACACATAATTATAAAAAAAAATGTGAATTAGGGCAATATTTCAGCCCTTTATAAGAGTTGTTTTAACCCTGTTTTTGCGGTTAAACCCTGAACTGGTCAATTTCCTCGGTGATTTTGTCGATAGATTCCTTTACCTTTCCAGTAATGTCTCCAAGCAATGCGCCGGTTTCATCAATCTTTTTTGCGCCTATGGACATTTCTTCCATGCTCTGGTTCATTGCGGAAGTGCAGTCCTGAAGCTCGTGTATTTCTTTAAGAATAAGCTCGCTGCCCTTCTCCATTTCCTTGGAGGAAACCCTTACTTCCGAAGTGCTGTCGTTCATTGAATGCAAGGCTTCGCTAATCTGCTTTGAACCTTCGCTCTGTTCTTCCATTGCGGCTTTAATCTGGTTTACAAGGATGTCGGTTTCCTGAATTTTCTGAGTAACCGTTGTGAAAGCGGAAGTCGTTTCCTCCGAGGCGTTAACAACTTCTGTAATCGATGTTCCGATATTCTTAAGCTGGTCGCCGATTATCTTTGACTGTTCAGAAGAAGTTTCCGAAAGTTTTCTGATTTCGTCCGCTACAACGGAAAAGCCTTTTCCAGCCTCGCCCGCGTGGGCCGCTTCAATCGCCGCGTTCATCGCAAGAAGGTTTGTCTGCGAGGCGATGTTTGAAATCGCAAGGTTCGCCTCGTGGAGCATCTGCGACTGTTCCTTAATATGCTCAATGCGCTCATTTACGTTCTGCTGTTTTGAAATGCCGTTTGCTGCTTTCTGATGCAGCTCTTCAAAAGACTCCGCCATTTTTTCAATGGAACTGTTTACAGAAGTGATGTTTCCTATCATCTGCTCCACGGCGGCAGAAGCCTGTGTTACGCCCGCGCTCTGGTTTTCAATCATGTGGTCAAGAGATTCCATGTTCGCAGTAATCTGGTTTACCGCTCCTGCGGTCTGGTTTACGCTTGAACCCTGGTATGTTATCTGCTTATGTATGCTGTTTATGTTGGCAATGATTTCTGTTATTGAGCTGGCCGTGTTTTCCGTGCCCAGCGCAAGTTCATCGCCGCCGTGTTTTAATTCAAGGTTGGATTCCTTTACGGTTGAAATAATCGAGTGAAGTTTTTCTATAAATGTATTGAATCCTTCCACAACATCGCCGACTTCGTCGTGGTGGTGCAAAGGCAGGCGCTTTGTCAAGTCCGCGTTTCCGTTTGCGATTTCAATAAACGAATCGCGCACAGAGTTCATAGGCTTCATGATTTTCTTTACAACAAGATACGCGGCGACCATAGCAAGGGCTATTATTATGGCGACAAACGGAAATGTCGTAAGAAGCACCATAAGCGAAGTTCTTGCAACCGCATTATTGTTCTTCGCAATGAACAACATTCCGGTATTTTTTCCGTCTGAAGAGACCGGCATGTAAATAGTTTCGTAGGAAGAGCCGTTTATTTTGTTATGTCCGTAGTAGGTCTCGCCGTTTTTAAGGACTTTTTCCAGAATCACTTCGTTGTCAAGCTCCGTTCCTACAAGCGACTTGCCGTCCTTTGTCCTTAATGTTGTTGAAGCGCGCGTTTTTCCGCGGAAAACAGTACATTCAACGCCGTAATTTTTCTGGATTGTGGAAATAAAGTCGTTTTTAGCAAGGTTGTATCCCATTGTTACAGTTCCAATAAGCGTCATGCCGCGGTAAACCGGCTCGGAAACAAAGACTCCGTAGGAAATGGAATTGAATTCCTGTATTGAAACGCCTTTTTTTCCTTTCAGCGCAGTTTTTATTGAAGGAAGCGTATCCGTCCTGCGGTTAAAAGAACTTGCCACGGAAGAATAGATGATTCTTCCCATCGTGTCGGTTATAAACACGCAGTCTGCGTCAATGTCGCGTATCTGCGGATCGATTATTTTATTCAGTTTAACAAGATTGTCGTCCGCGACCGCCTGCTGCAGCTCTGGATGTACTGCCATAACTTTTGCAGAAGAAGCAAGGCTTGCCTCCCATTCTTCCAAAGTCGCGAATGCCCCCTGGCCTGTTGTTCCAAGGTCTTTTTTTATCCATACCTGGAAACTTTTAGAAAACAAAGTAATGGAAATAAAGGCGACGGCCAAACAACTGATAACTACTGCAAGCAGAACAAGCAGCTGCAGTTTTCGAGCAATAGAGTGTCTAGTTTTCAAA
>ERZ1034973.797-NODE-797-length-20769-cov-5.988269_pt1 | contig 20769 bp, 17 predicted proteins | sample MGYA00520686_ERZ1034973 | MGnify/ENA primary metagenome ERZ1034973 (study PRJEB33766, sample SAMN09781775) | gut metagenome | biome: gut microbiome | host: Homo sapiens | place: Madagascar | study: EMG produced TPA metagenomics assembly of the PRJNA485056 data set... | reverse complement strand
AATTAATACTTTTGTCTGTTTTTAAGCTCCTCATATAAAAGCTTATAATTATCATACCGCACCTGCGATATTTTCCCATCTGAAAGAGCTTCCTTCACGCCACAGTCCGGCTCATTTATATGACTGCAGCCCTGAAACCTGCAATATGGCTCATACTCTACAAACTCCGGATAACATGTCCACAGATCTTCCTTTTCAAAGCCCGGCACATCCATCGAGCTGAAGCCGGGTGTATCCATGATATACGTGCCATCCTTTATCGGAATAATCTCAGAATGTCTGGTCGTATGCTTTCCGCGCTCTATTTTCTCACTTATATGTCCGGTCTCCATCTGCACATCATCCTGCAGACAGTTGATGATAGATGACTTGCCAACTCCCGATGGACCTGCAACCGTGGTTGTCCTTCCCTCTAAAATGTGCTTTATCTCATCTATGCCCTCACCTGTTTTCGTGCTGGTAAAAAGCACTCTATAGCCAGCCGGCTCGTATATGCTTTTAAGCTCCTGCTGCTCTTTAGGTGTGATTAAGTCCTTTTTGTTGAAGCATATGGTAACCGGGACATGCTGGTACTCCATCATACACAAAAACCTATCAAGCAGGTTGAAATTGGGATCCGGCTTTGCGGATGCAAAAATAACCAGGGCCATGTCTATATTGGACACAGCCGGCCTGATAAGTTCGTTTTTCCGTGGCAGTATACGCTCGACATTGCCTATGTGCTTTTCATCATCGAGGACTGCTATGTCGACGATATCGCCAACCAGCGGCTTTATCTTTTGTTTTCTGAAGGTGCCTTTTGCTTTGCACTCGTAGAGAGTGCCGCCTGTGGCAGTTTCTTTTGCTTCTTTGGTTTCTTCTACGTAGACGTAGTAGAAGCCGGCAATTCCTTTAATAATTTTTCCTGTCATGGTTTTCCTTGTGTACTTTTGTATTTGCAGGAGTCACGCTTTCGGCGGGGTGCATGCCGCGCTTTGAGGTTGTGTGGGTGGCGGGGGCAGGCATATATTCCTCTTAAAAAATATGAAGCCTGCCCCGGGCTCTCCTACGGACAGGCTATGGCTTGCTCTGCCCTGTTTTTTCCTCGGTAGGTTTATGGCACCCCGGGGCAATTCATATTTTTTTCTCGGAACACATGCCTGCCCCGCTTCCTTAGTTCCTCTCCGCGAGTTCAGGTTTTCGTCCGCGGGTTGGTGTGGGAATGGGGTGCGGATTGCACCACTTCGTGGGTGCTATCCGGTGGCTACAATAAGGACATGTATTGCCATCCACGTTTTCATCAAATTATGGTACTTGTACAGAAATCGTTTTTTCTCCCGGCTTTTCACCTGTTACATTTCCATTCTCATCCTTGACAGGCTCTGTATACTGCCATGTAACCGTTACTGTACCTGTTTTACAGTTCATTGTTCCACTTACTGTAACTGAAGCTGATGTTACATCACTTCCGCTTGCATAAGTTTTTCCGTCAGAACCCACAAGTGAATATGAACCACCTGTAATATTAACTTCTCCGATATCAAGCTTAACTGTCTTACTTACGTTAGTTGATATCTCCTGCTTACCCTTACTGAGTGTCAGTGTGATTGTGGTGCCTGCGGCTACGGTTTCACCGGATTTGGTCTGGCTGATTACGCTGCCGGCTGGTACTGTGTCGCTGTACTGGGAGTCAGCATAGGTATACTTGAGCCCTGCTCCTGCGAGGGCGCTTTCTGCATGTGACTGTGAGGCGCCTACTACGTTTGGCACGGTGATTGGCTTCTGGCCCGGTGAGAGTGTGACTGTTACTGTGCTTCCCTTTGCGGCCTGGTTCTTTGCTGATGGTGACTGTGCTGTTACTACATCTGCTGCTACACTGTCATTGTAATCTCCATACTCGAAGGTGACACTAAAGCCTGCTGATTCGAGTGTACTCTTTGCTGAGCTCTTGGTCTTTCCGATTACACTTGGTACCTTGACCATCTCAGATGTGCTATCACCTTTTCCTGCGATAACTACATTAATCTGTGAGCCACGTTTTACTGTATCTCCGGCCTTGACATCCTGCTCAAGGATTGTGCCGTCCTTTTTATCTGACTGCTTTGTCTCAAATGCAAATACTGTGAGGTCAAGCTTTAAGCGGTCTACTGCCTTCTGAGCATCCTCCACTGACATGCCTCTGATGTCAATCATCTGGCCCTCTGTCTCAGTCTGTGTCTCTGACTCTGATTCAGACTCGGTCTGTGTCTGTGACTCTGTCTGCTGTGACTCTGAGTTCTTTTTGCCGCCAAACTTAAACACTCCTGCCACTGAAAGTGCAAGATATATGATAACTATTACAATAATTACGGCTGTTACTATACCCATGATTGTGATTGCTTTATCCATCTTTGGATTTAAAAGCTTGCCGTCATCATCATCGTCATCGTCTTCGTCGTCTTCGTCATCATCGTCGTCTAAGAGTGACTCATCATATTCATCGTCATCGTCTTCATCGTCAGCATACTCATCATCATTATCTGCATCGGTATCATCATCGTTTAAGTCCTCTGCGACACCTCTGCCCTCTTTTATCTTGTCAAGCTCCTCCGGACTTATAACCTTGGTCTTGCCACCGTCAACGAGTGGTGCTATTGTGACGAAATCCTCATCAGGATGCGCAAGAGAGCGCCTTATGTCTGTGAGAAGCTCCTCAATAGTCTGGTATCTGCGATCCGGTGTCTTTTGTGTACACTTTAAGATGATTTTCTCAAAGCTGATTGGCAGATCCGGTGCATAGATGCTTGGCCTTGCAATCTCCTCCTGTAAGTGCTGCAGTGCAACTGCCACTGTGGTATCACCGTCAAACGGCACACGGCCTGTAACCATCTCAAACATTACGATTCCCAGTGAGTAAATATCACTTCTGCCATCGACGAAGCCGTTTCTTGCCTGCTCCGGAGATGCATAGTGTACTGAGCCCATCACATCTGAGCTTATTGTATTTGAAGATGTAGCCTTTGCAATTCCAAAGTCTGTCACCTTTACCTTGCCATCTGTAGAAATAATGATATTCTGCGGCTTGATATCACGGTGGATGATATTTTTATTGTGAGCGGCCTCTATGCCCCTTGCCACCTGGATTGCAATACTTGCAGACTCCTTGAATGACAGCTGGCCCTTTTTCTCGATATAAGTCTTAAGTGTGATGCCCTCGACATACTCCATGACAATGTAGTACAGACCATTCTCGCTGCCTACATCATAGATATTTACGATATTCGGATGCTCAAGTCCTGCTGCTGACTGTGCCTCAGCACGGAACTTGGTCACAAATGAACTATCCTCCGAAAACTCCTGCTTTAAAACCTTTATAGCTACAAAACGGCTCAGTATATGGTCTTTTGCCTTGTATACATCGGACATGCCGCCTGCGCCAACCTTGCTTAGGATCTCATATCGATCCGATAAAAAACTTCCTATCTCTAACATCTGTTATTACCTCGTCTTAAAATGGTTTAATAATCATTACAGTGATATTATCGCGGCCACCGTTTGCATTGGCCATGGCGACAAGCTGTGACGCTGCTGTCTCGATATTATCATTTTGCCTAATAGTATCGCATATTTCTTCATCTCTCACCATATTGGTAAGTCCGTCTGTACACAGAAGAATCCTGTCGTCCTCACATAGCTCGACCTCAAAGAAATCTGCCTCCACATGATCTGCTGCCCCGACAGCTCTCGTGATGATATTCTTGTCCGGATGAACTCTCGCCTCATCGGCATTTATCTCACCCATCCTGACCATCTCATCAACCAGTGAATGATCCCTGGTAATTTGTCTGATCTGCTCTGTGCCACCTACAATATAAAGCCTGCTGTCACCTATATTGGCCACAAAAAGCTTGTTTCCTATAATAGTTCCTATGACTAAGGTGGTACCCATTCCACGCTTAGCTTCATCCTCACGAGACTCAGCCAGCAAAAGCTCATTTGCCTTGTTGATAGCCTCTTTGATGATGGATACCGGTTCATCCCCGGCATTTCTCGATACCGATGCAACCACACGCTCTATAGTGTATCTGGAAGCATAGTCACCGGCTTTGTGTCCTCCCATTCCATCTGCTACGATGAAAAGATTCGGAAGATTTCCTACTGCAGTGTCAGACGAGAAATAAAAATCCTGATTCATCTCACGAATAGCACCTGCATCCGTAATGGAAAACGTCTTCATCTAGTTTATTCCTCTCTCTTTATCTATATGCTTCTTGCGAAGCTGTCCACAGGCACCGTCTATATCTCTGCCCATTTCCCTTCTAATAGTAACATTAATTCCGTTTTTTTCAAGCCTATTTTTAAAAGCCTCTATAACACCCTTGTTGGACTGCACGTAATCGCGCTCCTTTATCGGGTTTACCGGAATCAGATTTATATGACAGTTCATGCCATGTACGAGTGCCGAAAGCTCTGCTGCATCCTCGGCTGTATCGTTCACTCCGCCTACCAGGCTATACTCAAAGGTGACTCTGCGGCCGGTCTGTGCAAAATAATATTTGCATGCATCGACCACATCATGTATATCATAGCTGTTTGCAACCGGCATGAGAGCTTTTCTCTTTTCCTGGTTGGAGGCATGCAGTGAAAGCGCCAGCGTGATAGAAAGCTTTTCATCTGCAAGCTGTCTCATGCGCGGTACGAGACCACATGTGGAAACTGTCAGATTGCGCTGGCTGATATTGATTCCGTTTTCATCAGTGAGAAGCTCTATAAAGCGCAGCAGATTGTCGTAATTGTCAAGCGGCTCACCTGTCCCCATGACAACTACATTTGAGATGCGCTCTCCTATGTCCTTGCCTATCTGATAAATCTGGTCAATCATCTCAGACGGCCTAAGCCCCCTGACGAGACCATCAAGAGTTGATGCACAGAATCTGCACCCCATCCTGCAGCCAACCTGCGAAGATATGCATACAGAGTTTCCATGCTTGTACTTCATAAGCACACTTTCTATGACATTGCCATCGTCGAGTGCAAAGAGATATTTTCTCGTGCCATCAAGCTTTGACACCTGCACCTCCTCTTTTTTTAGCGAGATGAGTATTGCATTGTCCTTTAATACCTGTATGAACTTTTTTGAAATATTGGTCATCTCATCAAAGCTTTCCACATGCTTCACATGAATCCACTCATATATCTGCTTCGCACGGAATTTCTTTTCTCCGAGCGATATGATAAACTCTGTGAGCTCGTCCATATTCATTGATTTGATGTCAGTTAGTTGTTCTTTTATCTGTTCCATATCGTTTTTATTAAATCTGCATTTAACTATTGTTTTTAAACCAATTTATATTTATTAATTCATGATTTATTTTATTATCATAATTTGCTTTTTACAAATCTTGCAATAAAGAATCCGTCACTTCCATGCTCACCGGGCAGTATCTGTTTCATTCCGGTGCCTTCAGCAAAGCTCTTATCCAGCTCAAACTCCGGATGTTTTTCAATAAACCACCTCACATTGTCCTCATTCTCAGCCTCATCTATCGTACATGTACTGTACACAAGCACTCCGTTTGGCTTCACGTATGTATGCACGGTATCAAGTATCTGTCTTTGAAGAGCGGCAAGCTCATCTACAGACTCAGGCGTCATCTTGTAGCGTATGTCCTTCTTTCTTCCGAGCACTCCAAGCCCTGAGCACGGCAGATCACAAATCAGTATATCTGCCTTTCCCGCAGAATCAGCATCAGGCACTGTGGCATCCCACACCTCTGCCGACATATTGTTAAGGCCATGCCTTTCTATATTTTCCTCAATCATATCGACCTTGTTATCGGTCAGGTCACGCGCTAGCACATGGCCGCTTCCCTGTAAAAGCTCAGCTATATGGGTGCTCTTGCCACCCGGTGCTGCGCATACATCTATCACATAGTCGCCCTTCTTTGGAGCAGCCGTCTGTGCGACAAGCATTGAGCTTATATCCTGCACATAGAAAAGTCCGTCTCTGAAGCTCTGCAAGCCATTTAAATAATCAAATCCAGATATAACAAACGCATAATTAAGTTCATCAACTGCTGTGACCGTCACACCCTCTGCCTCAAGCATTGCACGAAGCTCATCCGGAGTACACCTGGTCAGGTTTGTCCTGATGCTTATTGTGCTCTTACTGTGAAAGGCCTTGAAAATCTCCTCTGCCTTCTTCTCTGTGTATGCCGCAACAAATCTGTCCACTATCCACTGTGGCATAGAGTATCGGATGCTTAATGTATCAAGCTGTACTGAATCTATATTTCTTGCAATATTTCTGAGTACACCGTTTACAAAGCCCGAAAGCTGTGCAAACTTATGCCTCTTTGCAAGCTTCACCGCCTCATTGCATACAGCTGAATCCGGCACCGCGTCCATGTACTTTATCTGGTAGACGCTCATGCGAAGAAGGTTTCTGATGAAGGGCTTCATCTTCCTTACCTTTGTCTTTGAAAAAGAGTCTATGATGTAGTCAAGCTGCAGCATATACTCGATAGTGCCGTCAACAAGCCTCGTCATAAAGGCTCTGTCCTGCTTTGACAGATACTGATACTTGTCAAGCACACTGCGAAGCACGATATGTGAAAATGCTCCACGCTCATTAATCTCAATAAGCATCTCAAGGGCAAGCTCACGCGTATCCACAGAGTGCTCATTATGCGCTGCCACGTTTGATTTTGCCGGTCTGCCCGGTATATTATTTTTGTTTATTTGACTATTTTTATTATTATGATTATTTTTACTATGATTATTTATCATGATGATGTTTCCGAATAGTTACATATACATTTAATTTTCTAACTAATATATCCAATTTAAACTGCTACCCTGTAAAATCACAGGCAAACAGCAGCTAAAACAATATCAGTCGTCCCGTCTGCGTCCGTTTGTGATAAGTATGATACGAAGGAGCTGTAAAATAGCAGCCGCCGCACTGGCTACATAGGTAAGTGCCGCTGACTTAAGTACCCTTCTTGTGTACTTAAGCTCGTCATCTGCAAGTATGCCCTGTGTACGAAGCATGACAAGCGCACGTCTTGAAGCATCAAACTCTACCGGCAATGTCACGAGCTGGAAAAGCACTGCTGCCGAAAACAACAATATGCCTATATCAATAATAAGCCCTGACGAGCGTGTATTAAATAACAAGCCAATAAGAATGACCGGCCATGCAAGCATGGAGCCAAAATTAGCTATAGGCACAAGTGCACTCCTGATTGAAAGAGGAGCATAGCTTTTTGCATGCTGTATAGCGTGTCCACACTCATGGGCTGCTACGCCAAGTGCTGCGACCGATGTGGCATTGTACACAGGATCAGATAAATTCACTGTTTTGGTGCGCGGATCATAGTGGTCCGTCAGACTGCCGGACACATGACGCACCTGCACATCATATATGCCTGCCGCCTGAAGCACTCTTTGAGCTACCTGTGCGCCATTCATGCCTGACATGCTTCTTAGCTGCGAGTATTTATTAAATGTACCTTTAACTCTTGCCGATGCAATCATACATATCACTGCACCTATCACAACGAGTATATATGTCGGATCCCAGTAATAATATCCCATGTATCATCTCTCCTTGCTGCTTATTATAATGCGTGTAGTAGTTTGTCAATAGTTACTTATAATGAATAACTATAATGTGAAGAACGAGCCCTCTTCCACATGACAGCCTCTCAAAAATGAACCTGTATCCATGCGCTTCTTGCCCTGGAGCTGTACCTCTACTAAAGATAATGCTCCTTTTCCTGTCTGTACATACATATCATTTTTTCCGATATGATAAATACAGCCCGGCTCATAATCATCGCTGCCGTCAATCACCTTTGCACTCCACACCTTAAATGTCTTACCGTTTAGGTGGGTGTATGCGCTCGGCCACGGATTAAGCCCCCTTATAAGCCTCTCAATCTCAACAGCCGGCTTTGTCCAGTCGATAAAGCCAAGCTCCTTACTGATCATTGATGTATGTGTGGCCTCCTCGCTGTTTTGAGGAGTATACTCTGCAGTGCCATCCTCTATCATCTTCATGGTCTCCACACACAGCTTTGCTCCCTCTGCTGAGAGCTTATCAAACAGGCTGCCGCCGGTCTCATCAGGTGCGAGTCTGACTGTACTCTTTGCAATCATATCGCCGGTATCGACGCCCTCATCCATCCTCATTGTAGTGACACCTGTAAACTCGTCACCGTTAATCACAGCCCACTGGATAGGAGCCGCACCTCTGTACTTTGGCAGAAGTGAAGCATGCACATTGATACAGCCGTATCGAGGCATATCAAGAATACTCTTTGACAGAATTTGTCCAAAAGCAACCACAATTATTATATCTGCATTAAACTTTCTGAGATACTCTATATTAGCAGTCTCTCTTATTTTAACCGGCTGGAATACCTCAATACCGTGCGAAAGCGCACACTCCTTGACCGGTGTATACTGCATTGTCTTGCCGCGGCCCTTTGGCTTGTCGGGCTGTGTGACAACCAGTGCCACCTCGTGTCCTGCCTCTATAATTGCCTCAAGTGTTCCCACCGAAAAGTCCGGTGTTCCCATGAAAATTACTCTCATCTTACTGCCTCCCAGATATTTTCCAAGCTCAGATAACAAATGTCATCCTAATGATTACTCCTGTGTATCCTCATATGTCACATCGTGAAGTGCGCCCTCAACCTTCTCCACATAGAGATGTCCGTCGAGATGGTCAAGCTCGTGGCAGATACATCTGGCCAAAAGCTCTTCTCCCTCAATCTCATACTCATTCATATCCTCGCCCATGAAGCGAGCCTTTACATAATTCGGGCGTGTCACCTGTCCCGCCTTTCCCGGTACTGAAAGACAGCCCTCATCGCCGGTCTGCTCTCCGTCAGACTCGATAATTTCAGGATTAATCATCACGATTGGACCCTCGCCCACATCGATAACAACGATCCTCTTTAATATGCCAACCTGTGGTGCGGCAAGTCCTACACCATTAGCCTCATACATAGTCTCAAGCATATCATCAATAAGTGTTACAATCTTTGGAGTCACCTCCGTAACCTCTCTGCAAACCTTGCCAAGTACAGGGTCTCCCTCCACTCTAATAGTTCTAAGTGCCATAATTGCCTCCTTCTATATCTATCAAAATCCACTCATCGGATTGAAATCAAATGAGATATTTGCATTTTTCATTGCCGTATCAGCTTTCACAGCCTGCTCTATGCCATCCTTTATGGAAATAAGCGCCGCATAGTCAGATGTCTTCATGTAAATCACCTTGCGGTATATGTCATTTACCTTGGCGATAGTCGCATCCGCAGGACCGATAAGCTGAATCAGATGCCTATCATCCGGGCTTTGATTTTCATCTGCATGCGATATCATCTGCGACGCTATATCGTACACTTGCTGTGCCATGCTGCCGCACTCACTCTCATCAGGTGATGTGACATGGACTAAAAGCATATTCCATACAGGCGGATAGTTCATAAGCCTCCTGTACTCTATCTCCTTATCGTAAAAAGCCTCATAATCCTGCTCTTTGGCAGTCCGGATGGCATAGTGGTCAGGGTCGTAGGTCTGGATAACCACATTGCCCGGAAGCTTTCCTCTGCCGGCGCGCCCTGCCGCCTGGGTCAGCAGAGCAAAGGTGCGCTCCGCCGCATGAAAATCATTCACATGCAGTGACATATCCGCTGCCAGCACACCAACCAGCGTGACATTTGAAAAATCATGCCCCTTTACAATCATCTGCGTACCGATAAGTATATCGGCCTCATGATTGGAAAATGCCTGCAGGATCTTCTCATACGCATCCTTTGCCCTCGTTGTGTCATAATCCATGCGCAGTATACGCGCCTGTGGAAAACGCTTTGCCACCATCGCCTCTATCTTCTGAGTGCCGGCCTTAAAGCCGCTAATGTACTTCGAGCCACAGCTCGGACACACCTTAGGAACCGGCTGTCTGTAGCCGCAGTAGTGACAGACCATCACTCCGCCGCTATGCTCACTAAGTGATACATCGCAATGAGGACATTTTACCACAAAACCGCACGCTCTGCACGACATAAATGCCGATTTGCCCCTTCTATTTAAAAAAAGCATGGTCTGCTGTCCATTTTCAAGTCTCTCCTCCATAAGCTCCTGAAGCCTGGTGGAAAGAATCGAGCGGTTTCCCTCACGAAGCTCCTGCCTCAAATCGACAACCTCACACTTTGGAAGAGGTCGGTCGTCCACACGCTTATCCAGCTCTAAAAGCCTGTAAACGCCTGTCTTTGCCTTGTAATAGCTATCCACCGACGGTGTTGCAGAGCCAAGCACCACAATAGCATCAGACATGCGCGCGTACTCTATCGCAACCTCCCTGGCATGATAGCGCGGCACCGACTCGCTCTTGTATGAATTCTCGTGCTCTTCATCTATTATGATAAGTCCTAAATTTGAAAAAGGTGTGAACAGCGCCGACCGCGGGCCAATCATGATGTCAATATCACCATTCTTAGCTCTCTCAAACTGGTCATAACGCTCACCATTTGAAAGTCTTGAATTGATTATCGAAACCCTGTTCCCAAATCTGGCAAAAAAACGCATCACGGTCTGGTAAGTGAGGGCAATCTCAGGAATCAGCACAATTGCCTGACGAGCAGACTGTATACAGTGTGCGATAAGCTCCATGTACACCTCTGTCTTGCCGCTTCCGGTGACACCCTTAATCAGATAAGTATTTCTAAGGCCAGCGGCAATGTCGCCTTCTATCGCATCAACCACACTCTGCTGCGCGGCATTCAGTACCTTATCATAGGTGTCCACACTCATATGCTCCACAGGATTTCTGTAGCCGGTCTGTGTGATGACCTCGATAAAGCCGCTCTGCTCAAGCGCTCTTATAGTGGCAGCCGACACCGACAGCTTGCCTGTCACAAAGGAATACTCAAGGCGCGCCCCATCATCAGCATCAATCAGTGCACGAAAAAGCCTGGCCTTTGCCTTTTGTTTTTTTGCCTCGCAAAGCGCAAGCTGCGCCCTTGCCTTTACCTTGTCTATTTTCAGTGCAATACTGCGGCTCACCTGCTCCTTAGCCTGCTTCTTTACAGGTATAACAGTCTTAAGCGCCTGATTCATGGTAGAGCCGTAATTGCGCCGTATCCAAGCCGCAAGTGCGATGAGCTTTGCCTCCACAGCCACAGAGTCAGCCTTTATCCCGATAAGAGGCTTTGTCCTTGCCGGGTCGTACTCAGGCTTATCCGTGACCTCAATCACATAGCCTGTGATAGTGCGGCTGCCAAATGGAATATCCACGCACACACCCGGACGGATGTCGCATAAAAGCTCATCCGGGATGCTGTACTGAAATGTCTTATCCAGTTTTTCGTGGGATATATCCACAATCACGTTGGCATACATAACTGATACTATTTAACTCCTTCGTATTTCTCCTCGCAGTACTTGCAGCGGTAGATTTCGTTTTTCTCATCGGAAAGCACAAAAATCTGGTCAAGCTCCTGCTCAATTGAAGTGATGCATCTTGGATTTTTGCACTTGATGACATTTTTCACCTGATGAGGCAGCTTAAGCTCCATCTTGTCCACAATCTTGTCACCCTTTATCACATTTACAGTGATATTGTGGTCGATAAATCCAAGGATATCGAGGTCTAATGACTCTATCGGACACTCTACCTTGATAATATCCTTCTTGCCCATCTTGCTGCTCTTTGCATTCTTTATGATTGCAACTGTGCAGTCGAGCTTGTCAAGCTTTAAATCCCTGTAAATCTGAAGACTCATACCTGCCTTGATATGATCGAGCACAAAGCCCTCATGTATTCCACTAATATTCAGCATATTATCCTCCTTTAGTCCTCAGCCAGTCCAAGCAGTGTCAGAATCAGTGCCATACGCACGTAAACCGCATACTGTGCCTGCCTGAAATAGCATGCTCTCGGGTCATCATCCACATCAACAGAAATCTCATTCACACGTGGGAGCGGATGAAGTACAATCATATCATCCTTTGCAAGCTCCATCTTCTCCTTTGTCAGAATGTAGAAATCCTTCAGACGTACATAGTCCTCCTCATTGAAGAAACGCTCCTTCTGGACACGTGTCATGTAGAGCACATCAAGCTCTCCCATGGCATCCTCGAGCTTTTCTACCTCCTTGAACTCGATATTGTTGGCACGAAGCACATCATCGCGCACATAGTCAGGCACCTTAAGCTCCTCAGGCGAGATAAGCACAATCCTCACATTGTCATATCTGATAAGTGCATTGATCAGTGAATGCACTGTACGTCCAAACTTCAAATCTCCGCAAAAGCCAATTGTGATATTATTCAATCTGCCCTTGATGGAACGGATTGTAAGGAGATCAGCAAGTGTCTGGGTAGGATGCTGATGACCTCCATCTCCTGCATTGATTACAGGGATACGCGATTTCTCTGAAGCCACAAGCGGTGCACCCTCCTTAGGATGACGCATGGCACAGATATCTGCATAGCAGGAAATAACCCTGATAGTATCTGAAACGCTCTCGCCCTTTGACGCAGATGACGAATCAGCACTGTGGAAACCTAACACCGAGCCTCCCAGATTAAGCATTGCAGCCTCAAAGCTAAGCCTGGTTCTCGTGCTTGGCTCGTAAAAACAGGTTGCAAGCTTCTTTCCATCGCACTTGTGTGCATATTTCTCAGGATGAGCCTCTATATCATTTGCAAGATCCAGAAGCTTGTCCAACTCTTCTACAGAAAAATCCAACGGACTCATTAAGTGACGCATAATTTGCCTCCATTCTTTTTCGCGTAACAATTTTTATTACATTTTTTCTATCATATAATAACTTAGCGCAATATTCAAGTTGGCTTTTACACTTTTTTGTTGTAGAATATATGACAGAATATAACTGTTCTGAACGCTTAGCAATTGTATTGAAGTTTTCATACAATTGCGACAATTTCAACATCAAAAAGGAGAATAATATGTCTGTAAATGAATCACAAATCAAAAACACCACAGCCGGCGCAATCGATGATGACGATGCCGTAATCTTTAAGGAGAGAAAGAGACTGCTGTTTCTCGGTCTGCCATGGACCTTCACAAAGTACACCATCACACCATCCTTTATCACTGTGGAGTCCGGACTCTTGAGCACCACAGAGGATGACTGCTACATGTATAAGGTAGCTGATGTAAAGCTCACCACATCACTGATGGAGCGCATTTTTAAGCTCGGCACCATAGTCTGCTACACAGGCGACGTCACAAACCCTGAGCTTAAGCTCGTTCACGTAAAGCACTCACGCGAGATAAAGAGCTATCTGCTCAAGCAGTCTGAGGCCGCAAGACTAAAAAGACGCACCTTAAACACAGTGGATATCGGTGCGCACGGAGCAGACATGGCAGATTTGGATCATGATGGTATTCCGGATTCTATGGAATAATACATATATGTGTGGATCTGAATAGTTACTTATGTCCATAAATAAAAGGGGATGTAAAAAACTCAATCGAGTTTTTTCACAGCCCCTTATTTTCAGGTAACTATTCAGAATAATTCACAGATTAATATACCAGTCCATCGTTCTGCAAATAACCAGCCCAATAACTTGCATGAATTTCCATCTGTAGCATCAGAAAAGCTTGACATCTAGCAGCAGAACATCTGCCAGCAAAGGAATGTGGCTAGCAGACTGCAGCACTCGCTGCCCCTGCCACTAGGGCGTCCGTATATGTCTCCCATATCCGAATACCACGAGCCACCATTTTCAATTATCTGCATAAACTGGCGGTACTGCATGTTGTTTGGCTCAAGCGACACTGCTCGCTGTATGTGTTCTATGGCTGTCGCTGTGTTGCCGAGCTTTTGGTTTGCGACAGCACTGTAGTAGTACCACCTTCCGCGTCTCTCAGCAAAAGGTACCTCCTCAAGCACCTTCAGTGCCTCATTGTAGTAGCCGTTGCTGATGAAATTTCCTGCTGCACGCACCTTTGGATTGTCATCCTGTGCACTGCTGCCTGCATTATTGTAGGTATAGCGGCCATAGAAACCACCAAACGGTCCACCTGCTCCAAATGGATCACCTGCTCCCGGTCCACTACCATATGCTCCACCATAGGAGCTGCCGCCGTATGAGCTGCTGCTTCCCGCACCGCCATATCCACCGGCTCCGGCAGCACCGGACTGCTTTTCCTTCATTATCTGGTCATATGCCTGCTGCACCTGCTTAAACTTCTCCTCAGCCTGATCCTTGTTAGGATTGTTGATATTGGCATCAGGATGATATTTTCTGCTTAAGTTCCTGTAGGCCTTTTTTATTTCATCGTCACTTGCACTGCGGCTGACACCGAGCACCTGATATGGATCTATCATTTATGTTTCTTCCTTTTCTTCATCTGAATATACTCATACTTGCTCCACACACCGGAGTATAGAACATTTCTGATTATATCCGCATGTAAGAGAATTGGCAACCTCTCAAATATTTTTGCTGCCTCTGAAAGCATAGATGTCATCATAAGCCGACAGGATTTGTCAAATTTTTCCTGATCATTATTGCAGCAATGCATGAGCTGTATAAGTGGATTATATGACTTCTTTTTCACATCATCCCCTATATCCTCATACGCATCCATTATATAAATAAATTTGCCCATATAGCAGCCAAATTCCTTCAAATCCTTCTGCCACTCATCCTGCTTCCACGCAAAAAGTATGCCGAGCATCTCTCCTGTCAGCCCCGCAACTGCGTCAATATTGGTATCATTGCTCTTCTCGCACTCTGCAAGCCTTGCAATGTAGTCCTCTATCGCCTTAGCCTGTATCGGATAGCCTTTTTTTGCCTTCTCAAAGTCCTTTTTCAGCATCTCTGCGTATGTCTTCTTCGTCAGGCTTTTATCGTCCTTCCAGTCATCTATCAGATTGTAGTATGCAAGCAGTATGTTCATGGCTGCAGCATACTCTGTAATCTCATTGGTGCGAAGTGTACGCTTCTTCGTAGGGTGCACGCTGCATACAAATCCATCCCGCGTCACACTATCCGGTTCATACAAGCCTGTCAGAAGCACTATGAGAAAAGTCATGTCATAGTTTAGTGCCATCTGTGCACGCCTGCCATACTGCGACTTCATTGTCTGGCACAGCCCGCAATAATAGCTTTGATATATTTTTTTATTTTCCTCTGACAAGGTGTCCTTATTGACAGTTATATATCCAAACATTTCTCTTCTCCATGCTCTTATGTACAGGTATATATATTGACATACTAGCTGCGTCTCACGAACTGCTCCCGGCACTTCGGACAGGTAATACAGATCTTGCCATGTCCTCTTGGCACCCTGACCTCCTGCTTGCACATAGGGCACTTAAAGAACTTGTACTGCTTTCTCTGTGCAAAGCGCTTTTTCCTGCGCTCTGCCTTTACGGTCCACTCATACCTGGCATTTAAAAACTTCTGATTCTCTGCATAGCGCTTGTTTACATTCCTCGAAAATACACGAAAATACATATGTATCATCAGTCCTATAGCCAGTATATCAAGTATCGCCGACCTTGTAAATATTGAAACCAAAAGTAATATCATTACTACCCATGACTCAGCCCTTGCAAGCTCGTCCATCCCGTTTCTTCCATTCATAAATCTGATAAATTTTTCTCTCATAATTACCGCCTCGCCCTATATTTTCCTATAATATTATGATATGAGGGTCAAAAGGTATTTTGCCCCTCATTTATGATTAATAAGATTACTACATGCTACGCATTCCCATAATCTGACTACACCTCGAAATCCGCTAATTTCTGTGTCCACGCTATGAATTTGAGGTTTTAAATCGCTCTTTACATTATTAAGATAATATTGAAGATAAAAACCGTCAATAGACCTATCGTCTTTTAAGAAACATTTTATATTTCGTTTATTAAAGTTGGTAAAAGGGCTTGATTTTTGGAAAAATGCTTGGTATATTAAATAAATATGCAGGACAGGTGATCGCGGCTGCAGGTGTCGAAAGACCGCAGGTGAGGAAAGTCCGGGCTTCATAGGGCAGGATGCCGGTTAACGGCCGGTGGAGGAAACTCTAAGGACAGTGCAACAGAAATATACCGCCACTTTTGTGGTAAGGGTGGAATGGCAGTGTAAGAGACTACCGCCTCACTGGTAACAGGGAGGGCACATGTAAACCCCATCCGAAGCAAGACCGAAACAAAGCTTTGACGTGGCCCGCCAGCTTTAGGTAGGTCGCTTGAGGCGTCTGGCAACAGGCGTCCTAGATAGATGATCACTCAACGACATAACCCGGCTTATCGTCCTGCGTATTTTAATAATCTAAAGCCTATTGGCGTTTCGTAAAATAACTTATTAGTAACGTGCGCCGCAAGGTGCACCATTAAAAATGCAACTGAGATATCTCAGTTGCATTTTATTATTTACCGGTAACTATCATTTGCTGTTGTATATGATGCAGTCTACCGGTAGCTATTATTTGCTGTTGTATGTAATAAAGTCTACCGCCATCTCTATCTGCTCCTCTAAAGCCACATCAGGTGTACCGTCTCCCTTTTGCAGGCCATAGCTTCCAAAATAAGAATGGCACCCGCCATCAATGACATACTCATAAGTATCCTCCGGCAGATTTGAGCGGTATTTGCGGTATTTGTCCATATCAAGCACACCATCCTCTGAACCGTACACACTAAAAACCCTCAGATCTGAATCCGACAGGTCAGCGGTCGAATATGCTGCAAAAAGATATAGTCCGTCAAACTCATCTACATGCTTTGACACATATTCTGCAGCCATGGCTCCGCCTAAAGAGTGGCCTCCCATGTACCATTCCTGTATGGATGGGTATATTTCCTTGTATTTTTCAATGATACCATCTGCTGCATTCCGGTCCAATACTGCGAGGTTGCCCGGCATATGTACAAGTATGCACACGAAATTATTCTTTGCAAGCTCATGCATCAGCGGCGCATACGCCGTATACTGCACCCTGCCTCCCGGATAAAAAATCAATGCCTTTGTGGCTTTTTCCTTATCCTGCGGTGCAAAGGTTATCGTATAATTCTTAAGCTTTAAGTCGTACTGGGTGGCCTGTATACGCTTGTCCTTCTTTTCAATGGTAACCGCAACCTCTCTGTCTGAATCGATTGCAGCCTCCGCAATTGAATCTGCGCGATAATAATTTCCCACATAACAATTTACGGCAATACCGCCAATAGCCATGACTGCAATTGCCACAAGCAGTATTCTATACACAGCCGGAATGCGGGATTTTTTAGTTTTATACATTAAAGCAGCTTCCTCCTACAAACTCACGAAGCAGTGAATTGTTTGGTATGCCGTCAGCCGGCATCGGAAGAAAGTAGTCTAAGAGCTTAAGCAGCCTCTTTGCCTCGAGATACTCCGGGCAGTCTCTTTCTATGCCAAAAAGCAACGGCTCCGCATACACCTTGAGTACCGCAAGCTCATACACAAGTGCAGAGTTGAACATCACATCCGCCTGTTCCTGGAAAGGAAAGATATTCTCCCTTTCACCCTTTCTGACAGACGGCCACATAGCGATGGTCTCCATGGCATTGGTACCTCGTGTACGCGCATCACGCACAATCCGGCGTATAAGTCTTTCATCTGTGGTGGAAAGAGGATTGTGCTCGTCAATATTGAGCTGTGTAAGCGCTGAAATATAGATTTTGAACTTGTGCTCAGGCGGGATAAGCTGTGAAAGCCTGTCATTTAGGCCGTGGATTCCTTCTATGACAAGTATATCATCAGCTCCCAGCGTCAGCTTTCTTCCGCGGTACTCTCTCTTTCCTGTCTTGAAATTGAAGAAAGGCATATCAACAGCCTCTCCTTTAAGAAGCCTGTTCATATCCTCATTGAACAGCTTTACATCAATAGATTCAAGGCACTCAAAATCAAAGCTTCCGTCCGGATGCTTCGGGCAAAACTCCCTGTCCACATAGTAGTCATCCAGACTTAACGGATGTGGCTTTCTGCCCTTTGCGATAAGCTGGATTGACAGTCTGTTGGCAAACGATGTCTTGCCTGATGATGAAGGACCTGCTATCATGACAAATTTCTTTTTGTCATCCGAAGCAATCTGCGCTGCAAGATTTCCTATCTTCTGCTCCATCAGTGCCTCCTGAAGCAGCATAATTTCCTGTCCCCTGCCGGCTGCAATCGCATCATTTAGTGAGCCTATCGTGCCTATTCCAAGCATCTTGCTCCATTCCCTGGAATCATCCAGCGTGTGAAACAGCTTATTTGATGTCACAAGCGGCTCAACACTCCTGCTGTGAACACCCGGAAAAAGAAGCACAAAGCCACTCTCATACGGCACTATATCAAAGTATTTGAGCATGCCTGTCGATGGTGCCATAAATCCGTAGAAATAATCCACCACACCATCCAGCTCATAGAGATTGACTCTGGAGCTTCTCCTGTAGTGCAATAGCCTCTCCTTATCATGCAGCCCTTTTTCCTTGAAAATCTGCTCCGCATACTGTGTTTTTGCACTGTGCTTGGTAATTGGGAGGTCTTTTTCCACAAATGAGTACATGCTGCATACTATCCTGTCGATATCATGCTCTGTCACGCTTTTCTCACTGTTTTCTCTGCTGCCTTGGTCTGTATCTTCATTATATTTTTGCTGTTGGCTGTCTGCACACTCCACTGCTTTCTCAAGCTGACAATAATAGCCTTCTCCGAGCGAATGCATCACATGAAGCTGTGTCATGCTACCATATACATCGTATATAGCCCTCTGCAAAAGCAGCACAACACTTCTTCTGTATGTACGCCTGCCATCCCTGTCAGCTGTCGTCACGAAGCTAAGCTCACAGTCACTTTTTATTTTCTTATTCAGTTCACGAAGCCTGCCGTTTACAATTCCAAGGATTATGTCATCCTCATAATAATCCTCTAATCTGTCTGCTACGGCTTCTAAAGTATCACTTTCTGATGCTGTCACTGCCATGACCTGTCCATCCGGCAAGGTCACCTTCACACTATATTCCTGCATTTCTTATTGCCCCCATAGTCGAATATGCTGCCTCATTGTATGCCATCATCTCGTTTATCTGCTCGATTCTGTCCATGATGGAATCACTCATCTCCTGTGTCCTTAGCTGCTGCATGATGGCAGCCAGCTTGTGGTGTTCCCTGACAAGGAACTTCCGAAGCACCGGATTACCGTTTTTGATAAGTACAGGTCCGTACAAATCGCATACAGTAACCGTCGTCTCGTCCATATTGTCCCATGCGGAATTGTCCGCACACGGCACACATCTGAACATCGGATAGTATTTTCCGTCCTCCAAAATCATATCCTCATCAACTATCTTATAGCCTGTGTTCCTTACATATTCACGGACTTTGCTCACTTCCGACTGTGGCTGCAGAATCAGCTCCTTTGCCGACCTGCACACTGTCTCCCCTGCGGTTAAAATGTGAATAACAAGCTCTCCTCCCATTCCTGCTATGACAATAGAGTCAACCTCTCCGTCGTGTATCGCTTCAAGCCCATTGGAAAGCCTTGTGGTAATCTGCTCTGTCAGACCGTTTGCCCGTATATGCTCATTGGCGCGCTCAAGCGGTCCCTTATTTATATCAACAGCAATTGCTTTCGGTATTATATTACCCTGCACCAGGGCAATAGGCACATAGCCATGGTCGGTTCCCACATCACACAGCGTGTAACCGGCCGTGACCATTGATGCCACTGCCTTCATTCTTCTGGATAGCCTAATCATCTTACTCTAAGTAGTCCTTAAGCTTTCTACTTCTGCTTGGATGACGAAGCTTTCTTAGCGCCTTTGCCTCAATCTGTCGGATACGCTCACGAGTGACGTTGAACTCCTTACCTACCTCTTCAAGTGTTCTGGCTCTGCCGTCCTCTAAGCCAAAGCGGAGTGTGAGTACCTTCTGCTCTCTCTCTGTAAGAGTGCCAAGCACCTCCTCAAGCTGCTCCTTAAGGAGTGTGAATGCTGCCGCATCAGCAGGAACCGGTACATTATCATCCTTGATGAAATCACCAAGATGTGAATCCTCCTCCTCACCGATTGGAGTCTCAAGTGAAACAGGCTCCTGTGATATCTTGAGTATCTCACGCACACGCTCTACCGGCATGTTCATCTCCTTGGCAATTTCCTCCGGTGAAGGCTCTCTGCCAAGCTCCTGAAGGAGCTGTCTTGACACACGGATGAGCTTGTTGATTGTCTCAACCATATGCACAGGAATACGGATTGTTCTGGCCTGATCAGCTATGGCTCTTGTGATAGCCTGGCGAATCCACCATGTGGCATATGTAGAGAATTTGTAGCCCTTCTTGTAGTCGAACTTCTCAACTGCCTTGATAAGACCTAGGTTTCCCTCCTGAATCAGGTCAAGGAAAAGCATTCCTCTTCCCACATATCTCTTTGCGATGCTGACAACAAGACGCAGATTTGCTTCTGCAAGACGCTTTTTGGCATCTGCTCCCTTGTCCACATCCCTCTGCAGTGTCTTTATTTCTTCCTTTATCTCAGCCTTTTCCTCTTCCGATGCACCATCAAGGCGGCCCTTTAGTACATTAATCTTCTCGATTGCTACCGCTCCGTCCTCCATATTCTGGGCGAGCTCAATCTCCTCATCTGCTGAGAGAAGAGGTACCTTACCGATTTCCTTAAGATACATACGGACAGGATCCTCGACGCTGACTCCCTCCGGTACTGAGAGGTCAATCTTTTCAACCTCTACCTCATCCTCATCGTCGAGTATGATATCATCATCCACGTCATCATCATTGCTGATTTTAAGCACGTC
>ERZ1034973.794-NODE-794-length-20866-cov-6.642593_pt1 | contig 20866 bp, 17 predicted proteins | sample MGYA00520686_ERZ1034973 | MGnify/ENA primary metagenome ERZ1034973 (study PRJEB33766, sample SAMN09781775) | gut metagenome | biome: gut microbiome | host: Homo sapiens | place: Madagascar | study: EMG produced TPA metagenomics assembly of the PRJNA485056 data set... | reverse complement strand
ACCCACGACAACAGGAATCACAATCCTGGACTCTACCAACTGAGCTACAGCCACCATGTATAGATTAAAAACCCGCCTGCGCTTAGGCGGGTTTTGCAAATTTTGGGGTGGCTGATGGGGCTCGAACCCACGACAACAGGAATCACAATCCTGGACTCTACCAACTGAGCTACAGCCACCGTAGAGATTCAAATTATAGCGTGTTTTCGAGTACCTCAGGAAAACGCGCTATAAATTTTTTGCTTCAAGGGCGATCCACCTTAAACTGAACGTCGAATTTCTTCTTGAGCAGTTCGTAGTAGGCAGCGCCTTCTGCAGAAGCAAACAATTGTACATACTGCAGCAGTGCCTGACGGGCAATTTGCGCATTTCTTTCTTCAGAAGGCAGTACTTTTTCAAGCTTGACCACGGCATAGCCCTCATCACCCAGGCTCACGCCCGACCAGGAAGGCAGAACGTCGGTCTTGGCCTGCAAAGCGGCATTGACCACGGACACGGGCTGGCCATGGGTCTGCTCGCGCGACACCACGATGGCAGGCGACAAGCCCTGGGCCTTGGCGGCATCAGCCTGCCATTCCTTGAGCGCAGCTTCACCCGCTTCGCGGGCCAGCACGGCAGACTGCTGCTCCACATACAGGTTCTTCACACGGTCGGCCACTTCATCGAAGCTCAGCTGCTTGGCAGGCTGGTAGCTCACCACACGGCCAGAAGCCATCTGGTTGGTGCCAACGTCCACAGCATCGGTGTTGCGCTTGTTCTCCAGGCTATCCGCTGTAAACAGGGCATCCAGGAAATCCTTGCTGGCCAGTGCACCCTGTGCTTCAGGCTGAGGATCGCGGGTTACACCATCGGCGGTGTGCAGCTTCAGACCCAGCTTGTCGATGACAGGCTGCAGGCTATCAGGCTGCTCGAACACGATGCTGGCAAATTGCTCGGCCACTTCCGCAAACTTGCGCTGCGCCTGCTGATCCTTGAGGTCGTTGACAATCTTTTCGCGCACAGATTCAAAGCTGGGAACCTTGGGTTCCTTGACGTCAGTGACCTGAATCACGTGGTAGCCAAATTCGCTTTCCACCACATCACTGACTTGACCGTTCTGGAGGGTAAAGGCCACCTGCTCGAACTCAGGCACCATGGCGCCACGCGAGAAGAAGCCCAGATCGCCACCGGAAGCCGCAGAGCCGGAGTCCTGCGACTCAGCCTTGGCCACCTCTGCAAAACGCGAGGGATCTTTCTTCAGTTCATCAGCAATACCCTGTGCCTTGGCCTTGACTGCTTCACGCTCGTCTGCAGACATGCTGCGTGGCGCATTGAGCAGAATGTGGCGGGCACGGCGCTCTTCCTTCTCATCCGTCAGGCGAGAAGCGTTTTCCTTGTAATAGGTCTGCAGGTCAGCTTCGTTCAGTTCGATGCCGTCGCGCACAGCCTCCAGGTCCAGCACCACATATTCGACCTTGGCCTGCTCAGCCTGCTGGAACAGATCCTTGTGGCTTTCATAGAAAGCCTTGAGGGCTTCATCGTTTACCTGCACCTTGGCTGCAAAGTCCTTGGACAGGAACTGCGCCACCTGAATTTCACGGCGCTGCAGGAAGGCATCCATGGCGATATCAGCCACAGCAGGCGTTGCAAATGCGGTATTCATCACATTGCCCAGCACCTGGCCCAGAGACATGTCACGACGCAGGGAGGCTTCAAAGCCTTCTGGCGTCATGCCCTGCATGGCCAGCAGTGCACGGTAGCCGTCTGCATCCAGCGTGCCATCAGGCTTGCGCAGGCTGGCAATGGCAGGCACTTCCTGCAGAGCACGAGCCAGCGCGGCATCGCTGGTCAGCAGGTGCATCTTCTGTGCCGCAACCTGCATGACACGATCGCGGACCATGCGCTCCAGTGTGGCATAGCGCGCTTCAGGCGAGTCCAGCAACTTGGCATCAATATTGGGGTTTTCGGCACGCAAGCGATCGCTTTCATAGCGATGCATGTTGTCCCAGTCGTTCTGGGTAATCTCCTGCCCATCCACACGCGCTACCGTCGGACTGGCGACGGAGAAGTAACTTTGGTCAACGCCAAAAAAAATGAACGAGGGAATGATCAGCAAGAACAACAAGATCATGACGAACTTGGAATGCTTGCGGATTGATTCGAGCATAGTCAGTCTTTCAGAGGATGCAGACAAAAAAGGCGAACTCTCGCTCGCCTTTTAGATGGGGATTGCGCCGCCTTCCAGACAGACGGCAGCACGCGAACCGAAAAGTAAACCCGAGGATTCTACTCGCTGCGCCCTGGAATGCACTTCGCGGACATGGGTGATTTGCCGACAAAGTGACAGCCCAGCACATGAACAACAAAAAAGCACCTTGACTTTCGTACAAGGTGCTTTCGGGTGAATTGAAGTGGTGGGTGCTAACGGGGTCGAACCGCTGACCTACGCCTTGTAAGGGCGCCGCTCTACCAACTGAGCTAAGCACCCACTGTCAAATTCTTTGGATCAGTTAACTGCGTCCTTCAGTGCCTTGCCGGGACGGAACTTTGGCACCTTGGCAGCCTTGATCTTAATGGCATCACCGGTACGTGGGTTACGACCAGTGCGTGCTGCGCGCTTACCAACTGCAAAGGTACCGAAGCCAACCAGGGAAACCGTACCGCCCTTTTTCAGGGTTTTCTTCACAGCATCGATCGTCGATTCCAGCGCACGTGCTGCGGCAGCCTTGGAGATATCGGCGTTGTTTGCGATGTGCTCAATCAGTTCAGTCTTATTCACAAGATGCCTCTCAGTAAATGGTTGCAGAGCGCCTTTGCGACGACACCTTCATAGAAGGTTCACACCAGATGGTGCTTATCAGCGACAAGGCGAGATTCTAGTCAGGTTTCTTGGGCGTTTTGGGAAAAACGTGAAAATTTTTTCCTTGCTGCCGCCTGCGAAGCAAGCCTTCACACAGGCAGACAGTCCTCAGCCCAAGCGCCTCAAGAAACCACAGAAGGGTTGTACACGCCTGCAGCCTTTCAGGCAATAAGAAAGCTCAGGATGCAGGGAATGCGCACAGACTATCTGTCTCTTACCCCGCACAGATCAATGCTTGACGCGGCTTTTGATCTCAGGAATGGCCTTTTGCATGTAGTAGACCATGGACCAGACGGTCAGCACGGCTGCCACCCAGATCAGGATGGTGCCCAGAAACTGCGCATCCACACCCAGCAGCTGACCATGGAACAGCAGCAGCGGGATGGCGACCATCTGCACCGTGGTTTTCACCTTGCCGATCATGTGCACGGCCACGCTCTTGCTGGCACCGATCTGAGCCATCCACTCGCGCAGCGCAGAGATGGCAATTTCACGGCCAATAATGATCAGCGCCACAAACACATCGGCACGCTGCAGATGCACCAGCACCAGCAGGGAAGCACACACCAGGAACTTGTCAGCCACGGGATCCAGGAATGCACCAAACGAGGACGTCTGGTTCAGCCGCCGTGCCAGAAAGCCATCGAGCCAGTCTGTGAGGGCAAAAATGACAAACATCAACGCCGCAATCAGATTGCGTGTCTCAGGCGCAAATGGTGCATAGAACACCCCGACGATCAAAGGGATCGCAACAATGCGCGTCCAGGTCATCAAGGTGGGAATGGTGAAAAACATAGCTGCGATTGTGTCACGGCTCAAGCAGTTTGCACGCAAGCCTGTCCAGAAAGCGTGCTGCACTCAGTGCAGGGCACGGTAAATTTCATCTGCCAGACTGGCGGAGATACCTTCAACGGTCATCAGGTCTTCCACGCTGGCATTGGCCACGCCACGCACACCACCGAAGCGCTGCAGCAGGCGTGCACGGCGCTTGGGCCCCACGCCCGGGATTTCTTCCAGACTGCTCTGCCCCACGCGCACCTTGGCGCGCTGGGCCCGCATGCCGGTGATGGCAAAGCGGTGCGCCTCGTCACGAATCTGCGCCACCAGCATCAGGGCTGCTGAGTCATGCCCCAGATAGACCTTGGGCCTGCCATCGGCAAACACCAGCTCTTCGAGCCCCACCTTGCGGCCCTCGCCCTTTTCCACACCGACGATGCGTGAAATATCCAGGCCCAGCTCGGTAAACACTTCACGCGCCATGCTGACCTGGCCCTTGCCGCCATCCACCAGCACCAGATCTGGCAGACGCGGTGCACCGGCTTGCGGCTCTGCACCACCAGCGGCCTGAATGGCATCTGCCACCGGCTTGTAGCGGCGTGTGAGCACCTGACGCATGGCGGCATAGTCGTCGCCCGGCGTAATGCCTGTGATGTTGAAGCGCCGGTATTCACTGCTTTGCATCTTGTGGTGATGGAACACCACACAGGAGGCCTGCGTGTTCTCGCCCGAGGTGTGCGAGATATCAAAGCACTCGATGCTCAGCTCTTCCAGGCGCTCCTGCGGCAAGTCCAGTGCCTCGGCCAGCGCACGGGTGCGTGCCTGCTGCGAGCCTTCTTCGGACAGCAGACGTGCAAGCTGGATGCCTGCGTTTTGCTGCGCCATCTCCAACCAGATGCGGCGCTGCTCGCGCGGCTGATGCACGGCGGCCACCTTGTAGCCCGCCTGCGCGGACAGGGCCTGCATGAGCTTGACATCCACCACCTCGCTGAGCACCAGCACCGGAGGAATGGGCACATCCATATAGTGCTGCGCCAGAAATGCCTCGAGCACGCGCACCTCTACCGACGTGCTTTCCACCGCGTCTTCCGACTCGTAGACGCCCATGGCATCGTCCAGCTGCGAAGGGAAGTACGCCCTATCACCCAGATGGCGGCCACCGCGCACCATGGCCAGGTTCACACAGGCGCGACCGCCCTGCACCTTCACCGCCAGGATGTCCACATCCTTGTCGTCCGTGGTTTCAATGGCCTGCTGGTGCAGCACCTTGGACAGTGCCGACATCTGGTTGCGGATTTCCGCTGCCTTTTCAAACTCCAGCTTGTCCGCGTGCGCCATCATGCGCGCTTCCATCTGCTGCAGCAGTGCCTGGGTTTCGCCACGCAGCATAGCCTCGGCATTGCGCACGTCCGCCGCGTAGTCCTCGGGACTGATCAGATCCACGCAGGGGCCGGAGCAACGCTTGATCTGATAGAGCAGACAGGGGCGTGAGCGATTGGCAAACACCGTGTCTTCACAGGTGCGCAGGCGAAACACCTTCTGCAGCAGCTGGATGCTTTCCTTGACCGCCCAGGCACTGGGGTAAGGGCCAAAGTAGCGGTGCTTTTTGTCGGTGCTGCCCCGGTAGTAGGCCATGCGTGCAAAGCACTGCTCGGCAGGAGCGCGCACATCGCCATCGTGCGCGGAATTGCCCGTGAGCTTGAGGTAGGGGTAGCTCTTGTCGTCCCGAAACAGAATGTTGTACTTGGGGTGCTGGGTCTTGATGAGGTTGTTTTCCAGCAGCAGTGCCTCAGCTTCGCTGCGCACCACCGTGGTCTCCAGCCGGGCAATCTTGCTGACCATGTGACCAATGCGTGTACCGCCATGGTCTTTCTGAAAGTAACTGCTCACCCGGCGCTTGAGATTTCGCGCCTTGCCCACGTACAGCAGCTGGCCTGCTGCATCGAAGTAGCGGTAGACACCGGGCAGCGAAGGCAGTGCCGCTACCTGGGCCAGAATTTCTGGAGAATGCTCAACAATCGACATGGCTGCATTGTGGCGGTTTGTACCTGCACCCACGCAACAACGGCTTATATTTCCAAAGTGATAGCTACCTGCGCTTGCCAGATGGGCGCTAGCGGCCAATTTCACTGTGAAACGCGCAATCACGCACCGGCCACATAGCCCTTGCAGCTGCGCTACCATCGCCCGCCTTGTGCTTTCTTCAGGCCCACCCTCTGCCGCACCATGTCTGCTTCAGCCACTGCCACTACCCAGCCCCGCTGGGACATCTTCTGCCAGGTCATAGACAACTATGGCGACATTGGCGTGTGCTGGCGTCTGGCCGCAGAGCTGGCCGCACGCGGCGTGCAGGTGCAGCTGCGCATTGACAATGCCAGTGCATTGGCTTGGATGGCTCCGCAGGGCGCGCCCGGCGTGCAGGTGCTGCCCTATGACGCGCACTATGCCGCACACCCTGATGTAGTGATTGAAGCCTTTGGCTGCGAAGCGCCACAGGCTTATCTGCAAGCCCTGGCCCAGCACCATGCCAGCGCCGCGCGCAAGCCCGTGCTGGTGAATCTGGAATACCTGTCTGCCGAAGACTATGTGGAGCGCTGCCACCGCCTGCCATCGCTCATCATGTCCGGCCCCGCCAAAGGCATGACGCGCTGGTTTTTCTACCCCGGCTTTACCGAACGCACCGGCGGCCTGATCCGCGAGCAGCAGCTGCACGAGCGCCAGGCGCAGTTTGACCGCGATGCCTGGCGCAGCGCCCACGACATTGCTGCCCAGGCAACAGCTGTTTCGCTGTTTTGCTATGAACCTGCCGCCTTGCCGCAGCTGCTGCAGCAACTGGGCCAGCCCACCACAGACTGGCAGCCGCACCTGCTGGTAACACCAGGCCGGGCCACAGCGGCCGTGCAGGCGCTGGGCGCACCAGATGGGTTATCCACCAGCTTTTTGCCAGCCCGCAGCCAGCGCGAGTTTGACGACATGCTCTGGGCCTGCGACCTGAATCTGGTGCGCGGCGAAGATTCTCTGGTGCGCGCGCTATGGGCGGGCCAGCCTTTTGTCTGGCACATCTACCCGCAGCATGACAATGCCCATCACGCCAAGCTGGATGCTTTTCTGGACTGGCTGGATGCCCCCGAGAGCCTGCGCCGCTTTCACCATGCCTGGAACGGCATGATTGACCCCGCTGCACTCCCCGTTTTGAGCCCGGCACTGCTGGACGAATGGCGCAGCTGCGCACGGTCTGCGCGCCAGCGATTGCTGCAGCAAACTGATTTGATTGGCCAGCTGCAACCGTTTGCGGCAGAAAAAAGCTAAAATCCCATCTTTATCTTCTATAGCCAGCGCTGCATACTGCGGCGCTGCGTGACAAGACCTCCGCCGCGGAACATGCGGCAGGCCCTCTGCTTGGATCGCTGAAGCGACATGCTTGCCTGCCGTGTTGAGCGGCTTCAACCAAACCCGCTAAGCAAGCTATGAAAATCGCTCAAGAAATCCGCGTTGGCAACGTGATCATGTACGGCAAGGACCCCATGATCGTTCTGAAGACTGAATACGCTCGTGGCGGCCGTGGCGCTGCAACCGTGCGTATGAAGCTGAAGTCGCTGATCGGCAACTTTGGTACAGAAAACGTGTTCAAGGCCGACGACAAGATCGACAACGTGATCCTGGACAAGAAGGAGTGCACCTACTCCTACTTCGCAGACCCCATGTACGTGTGGATGGACGAAGAGTACAACCAGTACGAAGTGGAAGCCACCAACATGGGCGACGCCCTGAACTACCTGGAAGACGGCATGACCGCTGAAGTGGTGTTCTACGAAGGCAAGGCCATCTCCTGCGAACTGCCCACCACCATCGTGCGCGAAATCACCTGGACTGAGCCTGCCGTCAAGGGCGACACTTCCGGCAAGGTGATGAAGCCTGCCAAGATCGCTACCGGCTTCGAAGTGGCTGTGCCTCTGTTCGTGGACCAGGGCGACAAGATCGAAATCGACACACGTACCGGCGAGTACCGCAAGCGCGTGTAATGCGTGTTGCGGCATGTAACCGCAACCCATCGCAGCAAAGGCTTCCAACTGGAAGCCTTTTCTTTTTTCGGCTTTCGAATAAATAGCAGTTAGCGCTTGCTACACAAGCCATTCAAGCACAAAACATTTGCAATCGCAGAAAAATCAAGCGCCAGAAGCTCTTTTATTAATAGCACTCCAGAGACAGCCCGCACACTCAGCCACCGCTCTGGCACAGCGCTTGCATGAACCCGATCACCCAAAGGTTGCACGTTTGCCGACAGGGTAAAACCCCAATACCAGCCACAGGTTGCACCTTCCAGAATCGCCGCACTTCAAAAGGGTTCTGTGGTTATGGCTACGACAACGATTGGCATCAAGGTTGATGAACGCATGCGTGACCGGCTCAAGGCTGCTGCACAGCGGCTGGGCTGCACCCCACACTGGCTGCACAAGCAGGCACTGCACTGCTATCTGGAAGCCATCGAACAGGGCAAGCCGCTGCCCGAACTGGAGTACCTGGGTGCTACCTCCAGCCATGAAGAGGTAGAACCCGAGGCCCTTGGTGAGTCCCAACAGCCCTATACCCCGTTCTATGCACTGGCGCAGGATGTACAGCCCCAAAGCGTGCTGCGTGCAGCCATCACGGCGGCCTACCGCCGCCCGGAAACCGAATGCCTGCCACTGCTGATCGCTCCGGCCACCAGCCCCAATCCTGAAGCCGTAGAGCAGCTGGCCACCCGTCTGGTGCAGTCTCTGCGCGACAAGCGCCACAAAAAAACCACAGGGGTTGAAGCACTTGTACAGGAGTACTCACTCTCCAGCCAGGAGGGTGTGGCCCTGATGTGTCTGGCCGAGGCCCTGCTGCGCATCCCCGACCGCGCCACGCGCGATGCGCTGATCCGCGACAAGGTCAGCAAGGGCGACTGGAAGTCGCATACCGACTCCCCTTCCCTGTTCGTGAACGCCGCCACCTGGGGGCTGATGATTACGGGCAAGCTGGTCAGTGTGCACAGCGAGCAAAAACTGGGCGGCGCCCTCACCCGCCTGATTGCCAAGGGTGGGGAGCCACTGATTCGCCAGGGCGTGAACACCGCCATGCGCATGATGGGCGAGCAGTTCGTGACCGGCCAGACCATTGCTGCGGCGCTGGCCAACAGCCGCAAGCTCGAAGACAAAGGCTTTCGCTACTCCTACGACATGCTGGGCGAAGCCGCCACCACCGAGGAGGACGCACTGCGCTATCTGCAGTCCTACGAGCAGGCCATCCACGCCATCGGCCAGGCTGCACAGGGCCGGGGCATTTACGAAGGCCCGGGTATTTCCATCAAGCTCTCTGCCCTGCACCCACGCTACAGCCGTGCCCAGCGCGAGCGCGTCATGCACGAGCTGTACCCGCGCCTGCTGCGGCTGGCCGAGCTGGCACGCCAGTACGACATTGGCCTGAATATTGACGCTGAAGAAACAGACCGGCTGGACATCTCGCTCGATTTGCTGGAGCAGCTGTGCTTTGCACCCACGCTTACCGGCTGGAATGGCATTGGCTTTGTGGTGCAGGCCTACCAGCGCCGCGCCTTCTTTGTGCTGGACTGGCTGATCGATCTGGCGCGCCGCAGCAAGCACCGCCTCATGATCCGTCTGGTCAAGGGCGCTTACTGGGACACGGAAATCAAGCGCGCCCAGGTCGATGGGCTGGAGGACTACCCCGTCTTCACCCGCAAGCTGCACACCGATGTGTCCTACCTCGCCTGCGCGCGCAAGCTGCTCGATGCGCCCGAGGCCATCTACCCACAGTTCGCCACACACAACGCCCATACCCTGGCCAGCATCTACCACATGGCGGGCAATAACTACTACCGCGGCCAGTACGAATTCCAGTGCCTGCACGGCATGGGCGAAGGGCTGTATGAGGAAGTAGTGGGCGATATCACGCAGGGCAAGCTGGCGCGCCCCTGCCGCATCTATGCCCCCGTGGGCAGCCACGAAACCCTGCTGGCCTATCTGGTGCGCCGCCTGCTGGAAAACGGTGCGAACAGCTCCTTTGTGCATCAGATTGGCGACGACAGCGTGCCCATTGCCCAGTTGGTGGCAGACCCTGTGGCTGCCGCACAGGCCATCACACCACTGGGCCGTCCGCATGACCGCATCCCCAGCCCAGCTGCGCTCTACGCTGCGCAGGGCCGCAGCAATTCCAGCGGGCTGGATCTGAGCAATGAGCAGCGTCTGGCCTCGCTGTCTGCAGCGCTGCTCAGCAGCGTCAAGCCGGTGCAGGCCGCTGCCCCCAACAGCACACATCTGCCCGCCCAGCCTGTGCGCAATCCGGCCTACATGCAGGATGTGGTCGGTCAAGTGCACATGGCGACCGCTGGCGAAGTGGCCACCGCCATGGCGCAGGCCCGGCACGCCGCCCTGATCTGGCAGGCCACGCCCGTGACCGCCCGTGCACAGGCACTGAGCCGCGCAGCCGATCTGATGCAGGCACAGATGCAGCCGCTCATGGCCCTGCTGTGCCGCGAGGCAGGCAAGACCTTGCCCAATGCCATTGCCGAAGTGCGCGAAGCCATTGACTTTCTGCGCTACTACGCACGCCAGGCCGAGCAGTACCTCAACAACGACTCACACCGCCCGCTCGGCGTGGTGGTCTGCATCAGCCCCTGGAATTTTCCGCTGGCCATCTTTACCGGCCAGATTGCCGCGGCGCTGGCTGCGGGCAATGCAGTGATTGCCAAGCCTGCCGAGCAGACCTGCCTGATTGCCACGCAGGCCGTGGAGCTGCTGCACCAGGCTGGCATTCCTGCCCATGCGCTGCAACTGCTGCCCGGCGAAGGCGAAACCGTCGGCCAGGCACTGGTGGCCCATCCTGATACCGACGCCGTGGTGTTTACCGGCTCCCACCCCGTGGCCCAGCACATTCACCGCACGCTGTCTCAGCGCCTGGGCAGCCATGGCAAGCCTGTGCCACTGATTGCCGAGACTGGCGGCATCAACGCCATGGTGGTCGATTCTTCGGCGCTGGCCGAGCAGGTGGTGGGCGATGTACTGCAGTCTGCCTATGACTCGGCAGGTCAGCGCTGCTCTGCCCTGCGCCTGCTGTGCCTGCAGGAAGACAGCGCAGACCATGTGCTGCACATGCTGCAAGGTGCCATGCAGGAGCTGCGCGTGGGCAATCCGGACCAGCTGTGCACCGACGTGGGCCCCGTCATTGACCCGCAGGCCATGGCCGACATTGAAGCCTACGTCGCTGCCATGCAGGACAAGGGCCATAAGGTCATCCGCCTGAAGCTGCCACCGGAATGCCGCAATGGCTACTTTGTGGCCCCTACGCTGATTGAGGTGAGCCAGGTACAGGATCTTCGCCGCGAAGTCTTTGGCCCCGTGCTGCACGTGCTGCGCTATGCACGGGAAGACGTGGATGCGATCATCGACCAGATCAACGCCCTGGGCTTTGGCCTTACTTTCGGCGTGCATACGCGCCTGGATGAAACCGTGGCACGCCTGTCCAGCCGCATCCATGCCGGCAACATCTATGTGAACCGCAACATCGTCGGTGCCGTGGTCGGTGTGCAGCCCTTTGGCGGCGAAGGCCTGTCAGGCACCGGCCCCAAGGCAGGTGGTCCTCTGTACCTTTTCCGCATGCTGGCCCAGGCACCTGCGCTGGAGCAGCTGCCCATTCCCACGGCACAGGGCACACACAGCCTGCAGATAGAGGCCGGGCAACAGCTCATGCTCGACGGCCCCACGGGCGAAACCGACCAGTACCTGCTGCGCCCCCGTGGCCTGGTCTGGTGCATGCCCCAGACCGTAGACGGTCTGCAAGCCCAGTGGCAGGCCTGCCAGAAGACGGGCAACACCATGCTGCTGCAGGACAGCCCTTTCCTGCGCACCCTGGTGTGCAACTGGCAGGCGGACAACGCGCAGGCACAGCAGGCCGCACTGCACTGGGTGACAGAACAGACGCTGGCCGAGCTGCCCGTGCAGGCGGCGCTCGTGGAGAGCGATACCGACGCCCTGCTGGCCCTGCAGCAGCAGCTGAGCACACGCAATGGCCCACTGCTGCTGGTGCAGGGACTGACCACGGAAGAAATTCGCCACGGAGAGCACTACCGGCAGGAACGTTTATTGCGAGAAGTGAGCATCTCCACCAACACCACAGCGGCAGGCGGCAACGCCAGTCTGATGATGGTGGGTTAAGTCCGCATTCCTCTGGCCGGCTTGTCTCTCTACAGTCCGGCTTCCCTCTAACCGATCCAAGGAGAACGCAGCATGCAAGAAAAACATCATCTCAAGACGCTGGCAAAGACCGTGGCACTGGCCTGCGCTTTTGGCGGCCTGATGGGCACAGCACAGGCTGAAACCACCGTCCGTCTGGGCTTTGCAGCACCACTGACCGGCCCCCAGGCCCACTACGGCGAAGACATGCGCAACGGCTTGCTGCTGGCGCTGGAAGAAGCCAATGCCAAGGGCATCAAGCTGGACGGTGACACCGCCAAGTTTGTACTGGTCTCCAAGGACGACCAGGCGGACCCCCGCACCGCCGTGCAGGTGGCACAGCAGATTGCAGACGAAGGCGTCAACGGCATGCTGGGCCACTTCAACTCCGGCACCACGATTCCTGCTTCGCGCGTGTACAACGAAGCTGGCATTCCCCAGATCGCCATGGCCACCTCGCCCGAATACACACTGCAGGGCTACGACACCACCTTCCGCATGATGACCAGCGACACCCAGCAGGGTGCTGCCGTGGGCCTGTTCATGGTTCAGGACCTGGGGGCCAAGAAGATTGCCATCATTGATGACCGCACGGCCTACGGTCAGGGCCTGGCCGATCAGGTGATTGCCGCTGTCAAGCGCGCCGGGGGCGAAATCGTGGCCCGTGAATACACCACCGACAAGGCCAATGACTTCACTGCCATCCTGACCAGCATCAAGGCCAAGGGAGCGGACGCCATCTTCTTTGGTGGCCTGGACGCACAGTCTGGCCCCATGCGCCGCCAGATGGCCACACTGGGCCTGACCCTGCCATTGGTGTCCGGCGAGATGACCCGCAGCGACACCTTCCTGAAGCTGGCTGGTGAAGCCGCTAACGGTACTTATGCCTCGCTGGCTGGTGTGCCGCTCAAGACCATGGCCCAGGGCGAACAGTTTGCCCAGGCCTACAAGGCCCGCTTCAAGGCTGAGCCCGGCGTGTATGCGCCCTACGCCTATGACGGTGCCTGGAACATGATCACTGCCATGGAGCAGGCCGGCTCCGCCAAGACCGACAAGTACCTGCCCAAGCTGGCCGGTCTGAAGCGCAGCGGTGCCACCAGCGCCAATATTGCCTACGACAAGAACGGCGACCTCAACGAAGTGGCTGTGACCATCTACACCGTCAAGAACGGCAAGTGGGAAGAGGTCAAGACCATTGTGGATTCCGCCAAATAAACAAGGCTTCTGCCGACCAACACTTCACTGCTTGTGAGCGAAGGGTTGGTCGGTTTGTTTTTCGGCATGTGCGGCCAACGCACTTGCTTTCTCCATCTGACCTCGCCGCAAGGCGCGACCGTCATGGACATCTTTCTCCAACAAATCATCAACGGCCTGACCGCTGGCAGCGTGTATGCGCTGGTGGCGCTGGGCTACACCATGGTCTACGGCATCATCGGCCTGATCAACTTTGCCCACGGCGACGTAGTCATGGTGGGCGCCATGATTGCCACCAGCGTGGTGATGGCACTGGTAGGTCACTATGGTGACGTTTCCGCCTTTGTCGCCATTGCTGCGGCGCTGCTGATCTCCATTCCCGTCTGCATGGCCCTGGGCTGGACGGCAGAGCGCATTGCCTACCGTCCGCTGCGCCGTGCGCCCCGGCTCGCTGCGCTGATCACCGCGATTGGCGTGTCCATCATCATCCAGAACGTGGCGATGATGTTCTGGGGCCGCAACTATCTGAACTTTCCGCACATCATCGAGCCCGTGGTCTACCAGATCGGTGATGCACGCCTGAGCCTGCTGCAGATCACCATCATGCTGGGCTCGGCCCTGATCATGGTCGCGCTGCTGCTGCTCGTGCACAGAACCCGTCTGGGCATGGCCATGCGCGCCACAGCACAGAACCGTGAAGTGGCAGGACTGATGGGCGTGAACATCAACACCGTGATTTCTGCCGCCTTTCTGATTGGCTCGGCCCTGGCCGCCATCGCAGGCGTGATGATTACCAGCTACTACGGCGTAGCCCAGTACACCATGGGCTTCATGCTGGGCCTCAAAGCCTTTACTGCCGCCGTGCTGGGCGGCATTGGCAATCTGGGTGGTGCCGTACTGGGCGGTCTGCTGCTGGGGCTGATTGAAGCCCTGGGCTCCGGCTATGTGGGCGACCTGACCAACGGCGTCTTTGGCAGCCACTACCAGGATGTATTCAGCTTCATCGTGCTGGTGGTAGTGCTGATTTTCCGCCCCTCCGGCCTGCTCGGCGAGCGCCAAGGAGACCGCGCATGAGCCACATCACTGCTTCCAAGAAACGCACACCTGCCAAGGTCTGGGTGGGTGTCTTTGCCATCGGCCTGGTGCTGCTGGTCATGCCCTTTTTGCTGGGGGCTACGGCCGGGCAAGGCTGGATTCGCATTCTGAACTTTGCCCTGCTGTATGTGATGCTGGCGCTGGGGCTGAACATCGTCGTGGGCTTTGCCGGTCTGCTGGACCTGGGCTACATCGCCTTCTACGCCGTAGGTGCCTATGTGTGGGCACTGCTGGCCTCCCCGCACTTCAATCTGCATTTGCCATTTTGGGTGATTCTGCCCGTAGGTATTGCCCTGGCTGCTATGGCTGGCATAGCACTGGGCTTTCCGGTGCTCAAGCTGCGGGGGGATTACCTCGCCATCGTGACACTGGGCTTTGGCGAGATCATCCGCATCTTCATGAACAACCTCGATGCGCCGGTGAACATCACCAACGGCCCGCAAGGCATCAACCGCATCGACACCATCAAGATCGGCGAGTGGGCACTGGGCAGGCCAGAGACCATTCTGGGTTTTCGCATCACCGGGCCTGAGAAGTACTACTACGTGCTCATGGCGCTGGTGTTGCTCATCATCTTTATCTGCATACGTCTGCAGAACTCGCGCGTAGGCCGCGCCTGGGAGGCTGTGCGTGAGGATGAAATCGCCGCCAAGGCCATGGGCATCAACACCCGCACCATCAAACTCATGGCCTTTGCCATGGGGGCCAGCTTTGGCGGTGCAGCGGGCTGCCTGTTTGCCTCCATGCAGGGCTTTGTCAGCCCTGAGAGCTTTGGCCTGAGCGAGTCCATCGCCATTTTGTGCATGGTGGTGCTGGGCGGCATGGGCCATGTGCCGGGTGTGGTGGCTGGGGCACTGCTGCTATCCATCTTCCCCGAGGTGCTGCGCAACGTGGTCGTGCCCATTCAGCAAACCCTGTTTGGTGAAGTGCTGGTAGACCCTGACGCCATACGCATGCTGCTGTTTGGCGTGGCCCTGGTGGCCGTGATGATCTTCCGCCCCGAAGGCCTGTGGCCCTCGCAGGTGCGCAAGCGTGAAGTCAAATCTGTCAAGGAGCAACAAGCATGACCGCTGCCCCCCAGACCACCACCCCACGCGAGCCCCTGCTCATCGCCCAGGGGCTGAGCAAACGCTTTGGCGGGCTGCAGGCCCTCAAGGATGTGAGCTTTGAAATCCGCAAGGGCGAAATCTTTGGGCTCATCGGCCCCAATGGTGCAGGCAAGACCACGCTGTTCAATGTGATGACGGCGCTGTACATCCCCGAATCCGGCAGCTGCCTGTTTGGTGGGGTGGAGCTCACGCGCCTGAAGCCCCACCAGATTGCAGAAAAAGGCCTGGCACGCACCTTCCAGAACATTCGCCTGTTCTCGGCCCTGACTGCGCTGGAAAACGTCATGGTCGGCCAGCATCTGCGCACCAAGGCGGGGCTGTGGGGAGCCATCAGCCACAACCGCGCTACCCGTGAGGAAGAGGCCCGCATCGAAGCCCGTGCACTGGAGCTGCTGGAGTATGTGGGCATCGCCCATGTGGCCAACGAGGTGGCATCCTCACTGTCGTATGGCGACCAGCGGCGTCTGGAAATTGCCCGTGCGCTGGCGACCGGCCCCTCGCTGCTGGCGCTGGACGAACCTGCCGCAGGCATGAACCCGTCCGAAACCGTGGTGCTGCGCAACCTGATTGAAAAAATCCGCGGTGACGGCATCACCGTGCTGCTCATCGAGCACGACATGAAGCTGGTCATGAACATGTGCGACCGCGTGCTGGTGCTCGAATACGGTCAGGTGCTGGCCTACGGCCAGCCCCACGAAGTACAGCGCGACCCGCGCGTGATTGAAGCCTATCTGGGCAAAGGTGCGGCGCAAGACCCGGTACTGCACCCCGAACTGTCCCAGCCCAACCAGGAAAGCAGTGCAAGATGACAGCAGCCCCCTCCTCCACCCCCATGCTGGACGTACGCCATGTCGATGTCGCCTATGGCGGCATCCGTGCCGTGCGCCAGCTCAGCATGCAGGTGTACCCGGGCGAACTGGTCGCCCTGATCGGTGCCAATGGCGCAGGCAAGAGCACCACGCTGCGTGCCATCTGCGGACTGGTTCCGCTGGCCGCTGGCCGCATCCACTACCAGGGCCAGAGCCTGGCTGGCCAGCCCGTACACGCCATGGTGCGCCAGGGGCTGGTCATGGTGCCCGAAGGGCGTGGCATCTTCCCGCAGCTGACGATTGAAGAAAACCTGCACATGGGCGCCTACAGTCGCAGCGACAAAGCCTTGATTGTGCAGGAGGTCGAGCAGGTCTATGCGCGCTTTCCGCGCCTGGCCGAGCGCCGCAAACAGACCGCAGGCACGCTGTCTGGCGGCGAGCAGCAAATGCTGGCCATGGGTCGTGCCATTCTCTCCAAGCCCAAGCTGCTGCTGCTCGATGAACCCACCATGGGCCTGGCCCCCATCATGGTGGACAAGATCTTTGAAGTGATTCAGGACATCTCCGCCCAGGGCGTGACCATCTTGCTGATTGAGCAAAACGCCCGCCTGGCCCTGGAAGCCAGCCAGCGCGGCTATGTGCTGGAGTCCGGCGAACTGACGCTACAAGGCCCGGCGCATGAACTACTACATGACCCCAAGGTGCGGGCAGCGTATTTGGGGGAGTAGCCAGATTTGGCGATCTATTCTGAGGCCTCCCATGTGGAGGCCTTTTTCGTTGCTGTGAATCAATCAGCATTCCCTGGACAGTTGCCACATCCCGAGAATGTGCATCTCTTGAACGCTATCGGAGACATGCTAAAAATAGAAGGCTTAAAACCATCCACCACTCAATGACCGACTTGCTTTTGACATCTTGTACATGATTTGAAAAAATAGTATCAATAGTCTGATCATTAATTTGCAGAAGGTAGTTATGGAAAAATTTGGTTTTTCAGAAGATGTAGCTCTGGGAATGATCTCTGCGGATGCGAATTCCGCTCGTTCTCGTGCAAATCGTCTTAGCTACGCACTCGATGATGTACAAGCAAGGAACAGAGAACTAGAACAAGAAAATGCCCAGCTTCGTGAAAAGTTGGCTCAATATGAGAAGGCGTATGGGGAGGTTCAAGAGCAAAATGTTATTTTGGCGCGTCAGGCATCTGCTGGATTCATTGTGATGAATGGGATGATTAAGGCATTGGAAAATATGCCTAAAATTGAGGCAGAAGATTTTCGCCGTCAAGTCGTAGCCTATTCTAAAGAGCGTTTTAGAATTCTTGATGCGGAAATTATTCAGAAATCTAAGCTGGGTGGCTATAAAACAAAAACTATTGAAGAGGTTTTCTCTTGGGATCATGAGTATAAAAAATTAGGGTTTGATAGAGCAAAATAAAAAAGCGCCTTACGGCGCTTTTTTATTTCTTTCTTGTTTCTATAGAAAATTGATTGCTTCCACCAGCGCCGCCAATTGCACTAGCGCCATCCTTGGACGGGGTGGGCTGACCGTTGGCATTTTTCTCACTCTCATTTCTGGCTTTCTTTGCAGCTGCTTCAGATTTGCGCCGCAAGGTGCCTTGGAAGTGATTGTTGCCTGCATCGTCCATGCGGCCTGCGGTATTCACCGCAATGGCTGCAGCTCCTGCACCAGCGCCCATCTCACCTTGTGATCTGCTTTGGCCCAGGTCTCCAATGCCTGCATTGATCACTCGCATGACCTCGTCATAGAAGAATTGGGGTATGGATGTAAATCATCCCCAACGGCGTTGCATCAGCGGCCAATTTGTATTGGTATGACAAGCTATTTAGAACTGTAGTAAGCCTGTCCAGGGAGGGGCAGAGTTTCTGAAAGACTCTAGATCTTTATGGCAAAAATGCCATCAGCGCTTATGCATCAAGCGCTGAATGCTATTCAAACGAAAGCATCTCCAAAAAATCGACACATCACAAGCCCGCTGTCTTGTGCCTGCGCTGCATCCCCAAAATGCAACCGTTCCATGTCCACATGGTCTTGCCCCACCGGGTGCGGGAACATCCTTGCAGGCTGGCTGTCATATAAGCTGCTCATCCATTCTGAAAGCGGGTTCTTATGAAAATCATCCCCGCCCTTTCCCTGGTACTGTTGGCTGCACTGAGCACGCCTGCCATGGCGCAGCACCATGGGCATCACGGCCACCATGCTGCACACAGCAGTCCTTATGCAGGCATGCAAAACCGCGCCATTAAAGCGCTTTCAGAGGAGCAGATAGCAGGCCTCCAGGCAGGCAAGGGCATGGCACTGGCCATGCCTGCCGAGTTGAATGGCTACCCTGGCCCTGCACACACCCTGGAACTGGCTGCCGAGCTGCAACTCACTGACGAGCAGGCCACACGTACCCAGCAGCTGTTTGCAGACATGGAAGCCCAGGCCAAGGCAGCGGGGCTGGAAGTCATTGAAGCGGAAAGAGCACTGGACACCCTGTTCCGCGACAAGCTGGCCACACCTGAAGCGGTTTCTGCCGCAGTGACCAAGGCAGCGCTTGCACAGGGCAAGCTGCGAGAGACCCATTTGCGCTACCACCTCTCGATGATGGACGTTCTGACTGCAGAGCAGATTGCTGCGTACAACCAGCTACGCGGCTACTGATTGTTTCATCAGCACATTGCGCATGGCACTACGGTCATGCCGCCACCAAAGAAAAAGGATCTGCACAGCAAGGTGCAGATCCTTATGATTAAAAGTGGCACCAGGGCTTATGTATCAAGCACTAGCAGCTATCAAAACCATATTCAAGCCTTGACCAGCTTGCGCAGCTTCAGCGCCGCCACAATCTGCAGCACGCCGTAGATCAGGGCGACCACGCCAATCCAGATCACGCCCACGATGACACCGGCGATCGGTGCAATCAGCAGCAATGCGCCCAGCGCCACGCCCATGAAGCCGCTGATGATCAGCATCCATTCGTTGTCGATTTCCTTGCGCACGCGGATAGCAAACACGATGCGCATTACACCAAACACCACAAACCACACGGCAGCCACCCAGACCATGGCCTCTGCCATCGACACGGGGTTGAGCACGGCCATGACACCAAAGGCCAGAGAGATCAGCGCGTAGATCAGCATCCAGCCCTTGGACGCCGGGGCATCTCTGGTGAACAGCCCAATCAGCCCCACCACGCCTTCAGCAATGGCCAGCACACCAATGGCCCAGGTCAGGCTGGCCCCCATGCCCACAGGGTTGACGATGGCCATGATGCCAAACAGCACAGCCACCACGCCGAACAGCAAAATCAGCCACCAGCTGCGCCCCACGGCTTGCTGCAGCATGTTCACAGGTGAGTTATTCATTTCCATCTTCCACTCCTTCCGAATCAAAGTTGCTGTTCTCGATTATGGGGTGCTGCCTACCCCAACGGCAGGCACGGTGCACAGTGAACGATGATGTCCTACACAGGCGTTGCAGTTATGTCAAAGCCATGACGAATAGCCCAATGTTTACCCGCCAGTTGCTCGCTTTCTCACATGACGGGCAAAAAGAAAGCTCCACAAGGGAGCTTTCTTTGCAATAGAGCAGATGGGCTTTATGAGGCCAGCTTGAAGGTAGAAACCGCCTGCACCAGCTGACGGGCCTGATGGTTCAGGCTGTCTGCGGCAGAGGCAGCCTCTTCCACCAGCGCTGCATTTTGCTGGGTCACCTGATCCAGCTGCGCCACGGCGTCGCTGACCTGTGCAATGCCTGCCGACTGCTCGGTGCTGGCGGCGTTGATGTCGGAGATCAGTCCGCTGACCTCGTGCACCTGCTTGACGATGTCCTGCATGGTGGTACCGGCTTCGCTCACCAGCTCACCGCCGGATTCCACCTTCTGCACGCTTTCGCTGATCAGTGCCTTGATTTCCTTGGCTGCTTCGGCACTGCGCTGCGCCAGTGTGCGCACTTCACCGGCCACCACGGCAAAGCCACGGCCCTGATCACCTGCACGTGCAGCTTCCACTGCAGCATTGAGCGCCAGAATGAAAGAGAGTGAGATAAAGATAGTGACCGTGGCGTGATAAATCGGAATTTTGGGGGATGTTTGTGGATATGCCGAAATGCGTCTTTGAAACTCTCTTACATCAGTTGAAAACCAACTAGGACAGAGGTTCTTCGGCATTCGTTACTGAAACGAACAAACATGCAGTGGCCATCGTCATGCACTCAAGCTCAACAAACTCAAATAGGCATGATAGCATGCGCTCACAACAGGAGCTGCAGCCTTGATTCTCTACAAATACTACGATGCCGATGGTGGACTAAAAGCGCTTAAAAGCCATAACCTAGGTTTTCGCATTTCTACAGAACTCAATGACCCCTTTGAGTTGACTGCGTTGTCTAACAGTGGTGGCCCGCTGGTGAAGCAGACAACTTCACGAATGAAGATTGCGGATTTAAAGAGTCAGGTCGCGGTCTTGTCTTTAACACGCAGCCCACTGAATCCATTGATGTGGGCCCACTACGGCAAGGAGCATACGGGCATAGTGATTGCCTACGAAGCTGACTGCGAGTTTCTTAATTCCTGGGAGTACAACCTAATTCCCGCAGAAAGCGGTGAAGTCATATACACCCAGACGAAAACCCCTTTCGATCTGACGCCACAAGCTGTGAGCACCTTACACAAGATCTATCTGCGGGGATCTGGCGATGCGCGAGCTTTGAATGTTCAAGAACATGCGTTGGCCAGCCGCCTTTTTCTAACAAAGCACGCTAGCTGGGTTTACGAAGAGGAGGTCAGAGTTGTCAAAGTTTATGACAGCATGTTTGAGTCGAGTACTGACA
>ERZ1034973.793-NODE-793-length-20895-cov-7.392131_pt1 | contig 20895 bp, 18 predicted proteins | sample MGYA00520686_ERZ1034973 | MGnify/ENA primary metagenome ERZ1034973 (study PRJEB33766, sample SAMN09781775) | gut metagenome | biome: gut microbiome | host: Homo sapiens | place: Madagascar | study: EMG produced TPA metagenomics assembly of the PRJNA485056 data set... | reverse complement strand
GCATAAAGAAAAGAGCGCTGTTACCAACTTTTTAGAGTTTTCGACAGCGCTCATATAAACAAGGGGAGTTGATTTCAGCTCCTTTTGTATCATCTGTTGGATCTTCGAATGTATGAAATCATACAGGTGTTGAACCGTTTTTATCATTTGCATATAGTAAATTGTACGTATAAAAGTCGTATCTATTGCTACAGAAAAACATATCCTATGATTAAGGATATGTTTTTTTCAATAAGTAAGTCAGTGCTTGTTTACAGTTCGAATTGGAAAAACCAATTTGGTTTCGAGCTGACTGTTTGCAGTTCGAATTGGAAATTTGCAATGCAAATTGGAAAATGACAAATGTTAATTTGCAAATCTATCATTTACTTAAAACAAGTCTATTTTAAATGCATTTGCAAAGCTATCTTTAACTTAACAATCACACTGTAAAATGCAGAATATTCAAGAAACTTACAAACTATAGTTTACTTATCATAATTTAATAATAAATATTTCCAAAAGAAAGTGACTGAAATGTCACTCTTTCTATATTATAAAACATGCTCAACGTCCAATTCCAAAGGATGCATTTTTTTATCAAGCCAAAGATACATAGAGAAATACCTGTGGCTTTCAATATAACGATCCATCTCTCTTAAAAAATCATCGTTTGTTGATTCGATTAAATCTTTATTGTTTTCAAAGCCTATGCAACCGTATTTCAAAACGATTTCTTTTCCATCAAATAAAACCCAATCGAAATAATCTTCGTAAGCAGTTTCGTGCTGAATATCTGCACCACATTCCTGCAGCTCCTTGCAGAACTTCACGCTTGGATAGAGTTGAATGCGTTCCCTTCTATAATTGTGTTTCCATTCTATCTTCAGTGGTAGAATGATGTGATCCAAAGCAATTGCTGCTTTAGCAATGAAATTTTCTAGTCTTTGCTGCATGACATACCTCCTAAAATTGACCTCATAGATTTGAAATTCACTTGTATTTTAACTCAACACAATCTTAAACGCTGAATCATCAGCTGATAAGACTGGTGCCATACTGTAATTACCTAAAGGATAAACAGATTCTGCTCCATTCCATTCAGATAATTGTTTATTGATCCTTTTTACTACAGGATTTTTTTAATATCGTAATCGTACTTTTTGTACGACTAACGACTCTAAAATACCATATACAATCATGATCACATGCACTTTTGCACGCATAAATATTTCCTACTTCAAATTTTATTAAAACCAAGAAAAGTGTTCACACTTGAGTACGTCAGAAATTTCTATTTCAAGTTGTATAATATGTATATGCGATATTCACATCAACAAATCATACTTGCATTGTCTCTGCTGCCTGGAGTTGGACGGAGAACATTGAACAGATTTCTTGTTCCATACAGAAAGATTTTAACAAATGGATATATACAAATTGACACGCTGCACTGGCTTGTGAATCAACTCACCATAATAAATACACGAATCAAGCCTGTGAATGAAGTAACACTCAAGAATGCTTTATATCAGTCAGGACGTATTCTTGAAAAGCAAGAATCCATGGGAATCACAGCGATATCCCTGTATGACTACCTTTATCCAGAAAACTTCCGTGCACTTGGAAGTGATGCACCTGTGCTGTTCTTCGCCAAAGGTAATACGATGCTCCTGCGTAAACCATGCAAGTTTATCACAATCATCGGCAGTCGAAAGATATCTGATTATGCTGCTAGAGTTGGTACACGACTTGCACATATACTGGCTGATAAAGAATATGTAATTGTTGGTGGGCTTGCTACATGAAGCGATACGTGTGGCCATAAGGGTGCAATGGAATCAGGATATACAATCGCTGTTATGCCATGCGGTCTGGATATGGTAGTGCCGTCAGAAAACACGGGATTGTTTCTGCAGATGATTGATAACGGGTCTCTTGCAATATCAGAATACCCGATTGGACATGCACCGACTAAAGCATCTTTTGTAGAACGAGACAGGCTTCAAGCGGGTATTGCTGACGGGCTGATCGTTCTTGAGGCATCAGGGGATGGTGGAACAATGCACGCAGTCAGAAAAGCCGCAGAGCTTCAAAGACCAATAGGATGCTTGTCTCCCGATATTGTTGAACAGACCGGGAACAGGATGCTCATTGACCAGTATGGTGCTGTAGCAATCAATACACAGGAAGATATAGATGCATTTGTCAGATCACTTCCTAAGCGTGAGCATTCTGTAAAAGGATCAATACTGGTAGAACAATCAAAACTCTTTTAAAGAAAGGAATTTTCATATGACACAAAACAAAGAAATACATGCACATTGGATTCATAAGAAGGTTGAGGATCCGACAGCCGTTTCAGGCTTCTTTTACACAAGAGAATGTACCTGCTCAAACTGCGTTAAAGAAGTAAACATGGAGAAGCCTCGCTGCCCGTTCTGTGGTGCAGTTATGGATGAGGAAAGCAAAGATGATTAATAAAGAATGGCTCAAAAGCTTGAGCGATGAAGAACTTGCAGACTGGCTGGCTGAACGCTGAAAGAAAATGATTCTCGGAGGATAAGTGAAATGGATACACAAAGCAAAGAAAATCAACAGGATAATATGATAGATGATGCTTTAGAAAACTTTATTTCTGATAAAGAACTACCGGTTTCCGAAAAAAGATCTATCGACACAAACACATGCCCAAACGAATCCCGTGATAGTGAAAATCCAGGAAAAAAAGCCATAAATATACGTCAATTTATTAAAGAGTATTGGCAAGAACATAAAGAAGAAGCAATCGGAATGATAATCGCCCTCGGTGCATGGGGGATTAATGCACTTCATAAGAAAAATAGCAAAAAAAATGAAAATGCTAAATTTGATGAAACCGGAGATGATAGCCTCCAGTTAAATGAAAATGAACAAATTACACAAGACAATCCAACTGACGAAGAGCTTTTAAGCAGAAGAGATGATCAAGAACATTATATAAAATCAAGAGGCCTCTATTATCGAAACGGGCAGCCAAACAGGTTTTATAAAGTTACCTGGAACGTATACGACCAACAAACTGGAAGATATGTACCTCATGAACAATATTATGGGACAAATGTCGATAGTGCATATGACGGTTATGTATATTATGAAAAGCATTATACAAACGTACTTGGATGGTGTAAAACACAGACAACTGATTGGACTATTTGGTGGAGTAAATAGTATTATGTAATTTTTGTATTTTAACTATTTGAGATACATATAATAATACTGATAAAAGACTTGCATGAATAAATATGTGGGTCTTTTTCTTTTTGTAGAACGATTACACATTATATTAAAGTGCTCAAAATCTTATAAAAAATGAATTACGGAAAGTATGAGGATGAAGGATGAAGAGACAAGGTAACAGAATATTTCTATTCTTTTTCGCACTGTTGATGATTATCGGACTTGCGGAAAAAGCAACGTCTGTATCAGCTGAAACTGACAGCAGTACGCCAGTCACAGAAACAGCGGATGACACTTCCGATGATACGGAAACACAGTCATTTACACAGGCTGAAGAAAATATACAAACTGTCACAGAGCCAACAAGCAAATGCTATATATCATCTGCAAGAATCAAAGAAAAGGTTGATGGAACGGAACCATTCGACAATGATGATGATGCTGGTGATGATTCTAATGCAAAAAATGATATTGTCAGATCTTTTGACAGCATCTACTACACTCTTGAGTATGTAACCGCAACTAGCACTGATGATTCAATCGACAGAACCAACCTTATGATTGAAGTTACACTTCCTGTCGATAAATCTGTTGCACACTTTAATATGGATGCCATGAAATGGATGCAGAACCCACAGCAGACAGAAGAAAACGGAGTACAGAAACTGACGGGATATCGTGTGTTAGACAAGGGCACAATACCTGGTGTGGGAACACTCTCTGTAGGCATTGATGTCAAGGGTGCCCAAAACGGTGCTGAAATCAAGCCAGAAATCAAACTCTATCTGGATGGCAACAGTGATGAAGAAAGCAGAATAATAACTGATTCTACGATTGTGTCAGCGGCTCCAAAATATAACATAGTTTTAAAGAAAAATTGGCAATGCAACGAACTTGCGTATTTCAATTTAGAAAATGGAACAATGAACAGAAAAAAAGAAAACAATACAATAAAAGGTCGTCTTTTTGGATATGGCATTGGTTTACAACTTTTAAATACATCAGCTGATAAAAAATTAAAAGGCATAGAAATTCCACAAGGTGAAATCACTTTTGATATTACAACATCTTATACACTTTATGGAAACGGAGTGGCAGATACTTCAGCATATCAAACATATTTATGGGATTATTCTGAAAACCGAAGTACCACAAAAAAAGGATATTTAGGCAGAATGATGAAAAAATCTGATGACGCCTGGATAAAAAGTGCTATGCCTTGGGACATGCCTGGAAATGAAGGCAGTGGAAAACAAAATTGTTATAACGGTGGACGGATTAAGATTACAGCGGATGAAAATATCAATTATTTATATCATGTATCACTTAAAGATTATGAATTTGATGTAGATAACTGGCAATTCCCAGATGATGGGTTGCTAAATACGCCTCAAAAAAAATACAGTGATAACGAAGGATATTTTGCAATTGATTACATACAGTACCTTATTTCATTTCCTGATGATATAACAATCGCGTCAAATCTTGGTTTTACTTTAAAAATAAACAATTTCAAAGCAATTTCGAAATCAGGTGTAATAAAGAAAAAAGAAGAAGTTGACCACGACAACATAATAAATGACGGTGTTTCCGTGGAACCAAGTGGAAAAGTTGCCACACGAAACTATTTTGCCGAAGCTTGGTACATATCAAATAAAAGTACCACATGGTCAACGCATAATGGATCTGCACAACTTGGTGACATAATATGCATCCATTCAGAAGGAAGATACAGCGGTGATGGATATATAAAAAAATATCATCAACTGCAGAAATTTGATGATAAGATTTTCAAAATAGATTCAGCATTTATAAAACTAGAAAATGAATCAGGTTCTACAATAAATCATCAACAAATACTTTACGCGGCTAAAATTGATAAGACTGGCTGGCTCAATAATGCAGAAATGGAAAATGCACAAGAAGAAAATCTTATTTATTTTAAAGATTTGTCAATTTTAAAGGAAAATGGTTACACTTGTGTTGGCACACTAGCTGAAGTAGATGGGGAGTTGTATTATGGAGGCGACGCTACTTTGTGTCATATATACTCTAAAGGAAAAATAACTACTGAAAGTAAATATGTAAACAATGTCTACATCACGTGCAGTGAATTTAGAGCTTGGCGAGATGTAGATGATATATCGACAAGCATAAATATAGAAGATAAACCGTATAAAAAAATAGAAAATGCATTTGGGTATGGCGATAACTCTTTTGTAAACGGAAATACAACAGCCGAACTGTCCCCATTCTATCATGTACTAAATATTGGATATACACCGGCTGAATACATGGATGGCCAGATCACAGGAGGCACTTATGGTGGTGTAGAGTATGGTAATTCATTGCTAATATTAGGCTATTCATCAACCATACAGCAACAAATAAAAGATAATAAAGCAAATTTTGATTTAGATAAAAATGAAAGAACTGTATCATACATACTAACCCCAAAAACAGAAAACAATCAAAAAAATACTACGATACAAGGTAAAACAAACCTGAAAATCACTGAAACACTCCCTAAAGGAATTAACTACATTCCAGAATCATCGTACTTTGGGAAAAATAAGCTGACTCCAGAAATTACAAAAAATAATGATGGCACCACCACACTTGTCTGGTATTTAAACAACGTAAGAATTGGAGACACTTATGATAATATCGTTTTTGACTGTAATATTGGAAATGTCGGACATTCAGATGATGTTGTAAACAATCAGAAGTTTACTGCAACTGCCACAATTTCAGGAGATGGCGACAAACGTCAGCAGATAGCACAGTTTGGTAACTATGCACAGGCATCATTCAGTGTAATCAAGCTGACGGCCGTATCGCTTGCCAAATCTACAGATACGCCATTTGTAAACATAGGTGAGAAATTCAACTACTCTATTGTATTCTCGAATGCATCTGAAAATGCAATGTCTGATGCATATCTCTATGATGTTCTGCCATATAATGGTGACAATCGAAATTCACACTTCGGCGGAATGTACAAGATTCAGCAAATCGTTATGGACTACAGCAATGCACCTTCAGCATTTGCGGCATATTCACAGGATACCTGTCCAGCACAGTATACAGACAGCACAGATGTTCAGGCTTCTGACTTCTCAGTGGTCAAAAATTACAGTGGCTGGCAGGACATCGGAAACTGCACGATAGATTCAGAGGCAAAGACTGTCACATTTACAAATCCAGACAAAAAAGCTATGACAGCTTTCAGACTAGCCACACCCCTTGGTGCAAGTGAATACGTGACAGTAAATATGACAATTATTCCTTCTGGCACACAGCAGGAAAATGATGCCTATGTCAACACTGTATACGAAGATTCGTCAGATCAGGCAAAGGAAGTTATTTCGAATCGTGCAATCGTTCAAATTTACGGGCAGCTGAAAATCACTAAAGCCTATGATGATCAGAACAATAAGTACAATACAAGACCTGATTCAATCAATGTTGATATTCTTCAGAACGAAAAACTGTTCAGAACCGTAACTTTCGACAAGTCAGATACATATCCATGCTCAAAGACCGCAAAGTCCATTCCTCTCTATGATGAGAATGGTGACAGATATGTATATATGGTTGAAGAGGCTCCTGTTCCAGATGGATATGCGTCAATTATCAAAGGAGATAAGTCAACAGGCTTCACAATTACAAATAAGATAACAGAAACAAAGATTCTCACATATGGACCGGATCGAAAAGAACTGGCAGGATCTAAATTTCAGATCTTTGATGAAGATAAAAATATCATTGAAGAATGGACAAGTAATGGAGAAAATCATGTTGTCTATGGCAAACTTGTTGGAGGAAAGAAGTATTTCATCCATCAGGTAACTGCACCAGAAGGATACGATGTATCTACCGATGTTCCTTTTACAGCAAGCAAATTCGGAAATGAACAGGTTGTAACAGTTGTCAGCGAGTACGCTACCAAGTCTGTCACCATCATCAAGAAAGTTGCTGGCAATCTTGGGTCAAGAGACAAGTATTTCAAAGTGCATGTGAAGATTGAAAATTCCATTCCAGATTCAGACATCAGCATCAATCTTGAAAGAGCATCAGCTACAGCTGATGACATTTCCAATCCGACAAGCTGCACATTAGATAACCAAGGTTCCGGTGAATTCGATTTCTGGATCAGGCATAACGAGAAAGTCGTTGTAAGTGGCATAAAGTACGGTGCTTCATGTGAAGTGACAGAAGACAGTGGAGACTACGCACCATCAGTTGCGATAACAGAGAACGACAAGGCAACCAAGCTTTCAACAAACAAGGTGTTTTGCAGTCCTCTCAAGAATGATGTAAAGTTGCAGTTTACAAATACCCTGAGTACAGGCATTCCAACTGGAAATCATATCGGAACAGGAGTTATAGCTTCTGTATTTATTGGATTTGGATTACTGATAATGCTTCTATACAAGAAAAAAGACAATTGATTATGACAAGACTTCCCGCTTCGATGGGAGGCCTTTTTATTTGCACAGGTGACAATATCAGGAACTTCAATTTTCAGACGCTTATTTATGCTGTTTTTAGTTGTTCTTAAGTTCTTAAAAACGGAAATGAAAAAGAGACACAATTTTGCCTCTTTTTTCATGCTAAAAGATGTATAAAGGATATAACTATAATAACACAAACATTTCTTTTTTATAGATCTAAAATACTATAAGCTGATACAACTTTAGATCTTTGTACTTTAAGATCCTTAACTTTCAAAAGACTTCCTTCTGAAGAACTTTTAATCTCCAAACCAGAAGCTGAACTCTTTAAGAGTAGCTGAAGCCAAAATTCATCTTTTTCATAATGTTTTAATAATGGCTTTATATCTAACGGTGATCTGACACAGTATGCAAGCATAGCTAATAATACAAACGGATATTCAGCAAGACTAAAGCCTTTGTCTTTAACTCTTTGAAAATAGAGGAAGAACTCTCCTAAAAACTCATCCTGCTCAATAAAACTAAGGGTGATAAATTTATCAGCTTTTTGCTCTAGGCTGGTAAAGTTTTCCATGGTAAAGAAGTGACCTGGAATAAATTTATCGTCAATAATTGCAGCAGCATCGTCATAATTAATGACTATATCGTTTTCCTGAATATATCGAATAATTGAATAAACACGACGAGAAAAGCTTGTCTCATAGTCTTTTGCTTCAGGCAATGGCTTTTTTTGTCTTGGGGTCGGAGTGCTGAAGAACTGCTGTGGCGTAAGAGTCTCAAGCGGTCTGTGATGCTTGAAACAGAACCCCAAGAGTTGATGATCCCGATGAATGTATTTAAAGCCATTTTTATCTGTATCTTCTATCATGCAGTCAGGACAAAAGTATATTTCCTTTTCATGTACAGGTGCCGTGTAGTAAAAATAATTGTTATGGTTTCTAGAAGAATGATCGAAAATATGATTAATTGCAGTTTTCACTTGTTTTCTCGTCATCAGCAATTGATAGTAATTAAAAAGTGTTGTTTTTCTAAACAGACTGATAGAATCCATATTAAGATTTTCAGCAAGATTGAGAACACTGTCACCAAACTCGTTCCCTTTAAAAGAGAAAAACCAATCTATACTGGATAATTGGGCATTTTTCCCATTCGCCACAGCAACACGGAAAAGATAGGAAATCAGCAGCTCATCTTCTTGTATTACTGGTAAGTTAGGTATTATTTGCATCTTATAGTCCTCTGATATAAAAATACTCTCAAAGCTTAAAAAAGTAAATAATAATGTTGATTCGTCACTACGATATGTTATACTATTAGTAGTGATTCGTCACTACGGTATAAAATATGGACTATTATAAAAGTACATTATACAAAGTAGTAGAGGATTTATTGCAAAGAATACAACTAGCTGTTCGTGAGTATGAGCAGCAAATTCAGCATGGTCACTTATCTGACTATGAACTCAATTTGTACAAAATAAGGAAAGCTGAATACATGGAAGATATAGAAGAAATCAACGATACGCTAAACTTTCTAGAAAATAGAAAAAAATAGTGAAACGTAATGATTAAACTGTACGTAAAGGAGTATAATAATGTCATATACACAAATCAAATCTAAAAAAAGAGTTGCGGAACATGGAGAAGTTTTTACAGCTGACAGAGAAGTCAATGCAATGCTCGACTTAGTAAGTGATGAAGTGGAGAGGCTTGATTCAACCATCTTAGAGCCAGCCTGTGGCGAAGGTGCATTCATTCTGAAGATATTTGATAGGAAAATGGACGTTATCAATAGCTATCATTGGTCAGGATGGGCAAAAGAATTCTTCACACTCAGAATAGTCTCAAGTATTTATGGTGTTGACATTCAAAAAGACAATGTCAGCATTTGCAAAAGAAATCTTGAACAGGAAGTCTTAAACAACTTTTCTGCCCCATCCATGAACTTTTCGAAGATGCTTCGAGAAATTTTGGATAAGAACATTATCTGTGGTAATACTTTAACAGCAATGTCCACACGCAAAAAGCCACTTGTGTTTAGTGAATGGTTCTTTGATGCAGATGGTGTAATATCCAGAAGACAGTACAAATATTCAGAGCTTCTTGAAAACAATGGCGAATACAATAAAAATAGACGGTTAAATAGATATGATTTGATGAAAGAACTAAAAGAAAGTTTCAGCGAAGATGCTGTACTTGCATAAGGAGTTAGGATGGCAAAGACTTTATATACAAATATTCCAAGCAATGTTGACGATCTGTTAAAGGATGTTGAGAACGGTAAGATTGGCTTACCAGATTTACAGCGTCCATTTGTATGGCTGGACAATAAAGTAAGAGATTTATTGGACTCAATGTACAAAGGGTTTCCAATTGGTTACATTATGCTATGGTCTTCTCCAGATGATTACGATAGAACTACACATATCGGAAAGAATTCAAAAAAATATGAGGAACCAGCGGATCTTGTGATTGACGGACAGCAAAGATTAACTGCTTTATTAGCTGCTTTATATGGAATTGAAATCAAAGACAAAAATTATAAATCTCGTTATATTAAAATATCTTTTAATCCTTTAAAGGAAGATTTTAAAGTATGGAACTCCGCTACTGACAAAAATCCAGAATACATCAGTCAGGTGAGTGATGTATTTAAAGCCAACCAGAATCACAGTATCACCAAATTCAGAAGAGATTATATTCGTGCTGTAAATGACTCCCGCACCAAAAACAATCTTCCATGTTTGACTGATAATGAAGAAATATTAGTTGAAGACAGCATCAACAATCTGCTGGATTTAGAAGACTACTCATTACCAACATTAAAGATCAGCTCAAAAGCTGATGAAGAAGATGTATCAGAAATCTTCGTTAGAGTTAACTCTGGAGGTCAAAAACTGACAGAAAAGAACTTTATCGAAACACTTCTGGCTGTATTTGATAATGATGTACATGACAAGATAAATGAATTCTGTGAAGCAAGCAGAAAACCAGTTCAAGGAACATCTTACAACCAGATAATTGATGTTGATCCGTCACATTTAATTAGAATTGCTGTTGGACTGGGCTTCCATAGAGCACGTTTGAAATATGCATACATGCTGCTTAGAGGTAAAGACCTCAAAACTGGACTGATAGATAAAACAGTGCGTGATGAAAACCTGACAAAATTCAGAAACGCCTTGGATCTGGCTGCAAATCTAAATAATTGGCATGCATTCTTGAATCTTTATGGTGATGCAGGATACTACAATCAAAGCATGGTTTCTTCATCCAACAGTGTTGTATTCAGCTATGTCCTATATATGATTGGAAAATACGAATATAAAGTGTCCTCTATTGAGTTGAGAAAAGTAATGACAAAGTGGATTTTTATGACATCTGTTACAGCTTTCTATTCTGGATCAACGGAAACAAATGTTGAAAAACAGATGGCTGATCTTCGTAATGTTCATAATGATAAAGAATTTGTCGATTATTTAAATAGAATAATTAATGAAACGTTTACTGACGACTACTTCAAGTATTCCTTAACTTCAGATTTGATTACTTCTTCAACAAATTCACCTGCATGGAATGGATATCTAGCCGCAATTAATGTGCTAGGTACACCGATGTTGTTTAGTTCCACACCTGCTTCCAAGTACATGCTTCCAGGTGCAAGTGGCACTAAAAATGCAATAGACAAGCATCACATTTTTCCAAAGCACTATCTTGAAGAAATCGGATTTAATGATGACAGAGATAGAAACCAAATTGCAAACTTTACATATATAGATTATCAAACAAATATTGATATAGCTGACAATCCCCCATCTGACTATGTTGACCGATACAGAAAAAAGCTTGGAGAAGACACTTATCTAAAAACATGTGCAGATAACGCACTACCAATAAACTTTGAAAAAATGGAATATCTTGATTTTATCAACGAAAGAAGAAAACTCATGTCCGAAATCATTAAAAAGGCATATATAGAATTGAGCAAGTGAGAATAAACCATGGCAGAAAAACAAATCAAATCAAAAGAACGTGTCGCTGAACACGGTGAGGTCTTTACGGCTGACAGAGAAGTCAATGCAATGCTTGATCTGGTTAAAGATGAAACAGAGCGAATTGATAGTACCTTTTTAGAACCTGCTTGTGGCGAAGGTGCTTTCTTAATCAAGATTCTTGAAAGAAAAATGGATGTCGTAAAAAAGAAATATGGAAACAATGAACATGACTATGAAAAGTACGCAGTTTTAGCGTTAACAAGTTTGTACGGTGTGGATCTCATGTCAGATAACGCTCAAATTTGCCGAAATAGACTGTTTGAGTACTGGGATAAGCAATACACCAGAAACTGCAAATCCATCGCAAATGACAGCGTTAGAGAGGCTGCTAGATTCATTCTAGAGAAAAATATCCTTGTTGGTAACGCCTTGACGCTCAAAATGGTTGATGATGAACAAAACGACCTAGACGAACCAATTATCTTTGCTGAATGGACTTTGGTGACAGGTACTAAGATGAAACGAAGAAACTTTAGAATGGATGTAATGCTTGAAGCCGAAGATGACTTTGCAAAACTAAAGTCTGGAGAGAAATACAGCATTTCATATTCATTATTTGATGATGATGTCGATAGAGCAAGGAAAATTGATTATTACGAACATGATCCTGTCACAAACGAAATTATTCCTACACCTTTAAAAGAATACAAATTAGTTAATTATTGGGAGGTACAGAGCAATGAATAATTTATTAGATACTATTTACAAACCGGATGTACTTTCTTGCATAACTGATTTATCAAGTGATGAAATTTTTACACCTCCAAATATAGCTAATGATATGTTGGATTTATTACCGAAAGAAATATGGAGTAATCCAAATATAAAAATACTGGATGTTGCAGTAAAAACAGGTGTCTTTTTAAGAGAAGCGGCCAAACGTTTCATTGAGGGAGAAAAAGAAATTTTCCCTGATCTTCAAGAGAGAATTGATCATATTATGCACGAACAACTTTTTGGTATAGCATGTACCGAGTTGACAGCACTTCTTTCAAGAAGAAGTTTATACTGCAGTAAATACCCTAACGGACCATATAGTATCAGTCACTTTGATAATCCAGAAGGAAATATTAGATTCAAAAGGATAAATCATACATGGGTAAATGAGCGATGTAAATATTGTGGAGCATCTCAAGATCAATATGATCGTAGCGACGATTTAGAAACACATGCATATGAATTGATACACACAACAAATCCAGAGGAGATATTTAATATGAAATTTGATGTAATTATTCAAATCCGCCATATCAATTAGAAGATAACGGGAATGGCAAAAGTGCAAAACCTATCTATCATTTGTTTGTTGAGCAAGCAAAAAAATTACGCCCAAAGTACATAAGTATGATTATTCCATCTAGATGGTTTTCTGGAGGAAAGGGATTAGATACGTTTAGAAGTGATATGTTGAACGACGGGCATCTTTTAGAACTTGTTGATTATGAAAATTATAAAGAAGTATTCCCTAGTTTAGGAGGATTAGCTGGTGGAGTATGCTATTTTTTATGGGATAGAGATAATTCTGGCAACTGCCATGTTGTAAACAAATCTAATTCTTATATCATTGAAGATTCTCGTGCCTTAAATGAATTTGATACTTTTGTCAGATCAAACAAAGCACTACCTATTATTCACAAAGTATTAAATTCTCATAAAGGAAAGTTTATGGATGCTGTTGTTTCTTCTAGAAAGCCTTTTAATTTACCGACTAATTATGTCCCTCAAGAAACTGGAATTCCTTGCCAATTCAAGCAGAAAATCGGGTTAAAGTTTGCTAATCCTTCTGACGTAACTGATCAATTTAACTTATTAAACAAATGGAAACTTATTGCTCCAAAAGCTCCAATTGCAGGTCAAACTGATTTCACAAAACCAGTTTCAATCTATTATGAAAGTAATACCCATATTATTCCTCCTGGTACTTGCTGTACTGAGTCGTTTATAGTTTTGAATTCAGCCGATACAGAAGAAGAAATTCTATCTTTTAAAAGTTATTTATTTACTAAAGTTGTTAGATTTTTACTTTTACAGTGCGTTGTATCTCAAGATATAACAAAAGACCGTTTCAAATTTATTCCTGATTTAGAAAATTATAGTGGAACATATACAGATCAGCAGTTATGCGAGAAATGGGGCATAACGGAAGAAGAGTGGGAATATATTGACAGTAAAATTAACAATAGTGCAAGTATAGTACAGGAAGATGGTGACGAATAATGGCTGATATTACTGAAAGATATATATCAAAAAAAACAATAAGCCGACCTATTATTTATGCTTATTCAGATACTAGATGGCCAGGTTATTTAAAAATAGGATACACCACACGTCCTGTTGAAGAACGCATGCAGGAACATTACCCAACTTTAACACCTACGAGATCATACAAAGTTGAATTAGTTGAATCAGCTTTGTATTCTGATGGTAGTAGCTTCATGGATCATGATGTACACAAAGCCTTAAAACAAAAAGGATTTTCTCCTGTTTATATGGAAGAAAACGATAAACAAACTGAATGGTTCAAATGTACTGTAAATGATGTTAAAAGTGCTGTTATAGCTGTACGTACTCACACTGCTAACATAGAAAACAGAACACAAACTTTCAAAATGCGTCCTGAGCAGGAAAAAGCAGTCTCTGTAACAAAAAAATATTTTGATAAACAAAGAACTTCGAATAGCAAACACTCCCCTAAATTTTTGTGGAATTGTAAAATGCGTTTTGGCAAGACATTTGCCGCATATGAACTAGCGAAATCAATGGGAATGAGAAGAGTACTAATTTTAACTTTCAAGCCTGCTGTTGAAGATTCTTGGGAAACCGACCTGATGACACATATTGATTTTGAAGGCTGGCAATTCTATTCAAAGAAAACAGAAAAAGAAAATGGTATTACACCTGATAAACTAGATAAAACACGACCTATTGTATGTTTTGGTTCCTTCCAGGATTATTTAGGAACAAATGATGCAGGTGGTATTAAAGCAAAAAATGAGTGGGTTCACGAAACACCATGGGACATTGTAATTTTCGATGAATATCACTTTGGTGCATGGAGAGAGAATGCTAAAAAGCTATTTGATTCCGACGAGGATGATTTTGATTCATTAGATGTCGAAAAATACGCTAAAGAAGAATTGAATGATGCGATTAACGAATCTTTCCTTCCTATCACTTCAGATTATTATCTTTATCTTTCCGGTACACCATTTCGTTCAATCAATTCAGGAGAATTCATAGAAGACCAAATATTTTCGTGGACATATTCAGATGAACAAAGAGAAAAAGAAAACTGGAAACCAGAAGAGCATAATGGTCAGACAAATCCATATCTTGAGTTGCCTCGTATGGTTATGATGACGTATAAAATGCCAGTTGAAATCGAACGAGTAGCTATGAGTTCTGATTTAAATGAGTTTGATTTAAATGAATTTTTCAGAGCAGAAACAGATACAAAATCAGTAGAAGATTCAAAATTCGTCCATGAAAATGAAGTCCAGAAATGGCTAGATTTAATTCGAGGCGCATATTTACCTACCTCAATTGACGAACTTCGACTGAACAAAGGTGAACGCCCTGTACTGCCATATTCAGATTCTCGCATGAAAGCCGTATTAAATCACACGTTATGGTTTTTACCAAACGTTGCCTCATGTTTTGCTATGAAAAATCTTCTTGGCGAAGATCAAAATAGATGGTATAGAGCATACAAAGTCAATGTATGTGCGGGCACAAAAGCAGGCATTGGCCTGGCCGCTGTAGAACCAGTAAGACGGTCAATGGATCCCGCCTTAGAAACACAGACAATCACTTTATCCTGTGGAAAATTGACAACAGGTGTCACCATCAAGCCTTGGACAGGTATCTTCATGCTTAGAAAGCTATCTACACCAGAAACATACTTTCAGGCGGCTTTCAGAGTTCAATCTCCTTGGACAATAAAACATGAAGATGGAACAAAAGAGATAATCAAAAAGAACTGCTATCTATTTGACTTTGCCGTAAATCGTGCACTAAAACAGATTTCTGACTACAGTACAAAACTAAGTGTCGGTTCTAAATCACCTGAAGAAAAAGTTGCAGATTTCGTGAATTTTCTACCTGTGCTTGCATATGATGGTTCAACAATGAAGCCAATCAATGCAAGTGAAATCCTCGATTTTGTCACTGCAGGTACATCTGCTTCATTACTAGCAAGAAGATGGCAGTCAGCACTGCTTGTTAATGTTGATAACGGTACATTATCAAAAATACTTTCCAGTTCGAAAGCATTAGAAGCACTTGGAAAAATCGAAGCATTTCGTTCTTTGAACAAGGACATTGAAACCATTATTGCAAAATCCGACCATGTAAGAGACGTAAAGAAGTCAGGTGAACCATTAACGCCTAAGCTGAAAAAAGAAATTACTGAAGAAGAAAAAGAGTACAAATCAAAACGTAAACAGATTCAGGAAAAACTTATTAAGTTTGCTGCGAGAGTTCCTGTATTTATGTATCTTACAGAATATAGAGAACAGTCCCTTAAAGATGTTATCACACGCTTGGAGCCAGGCTTATTCAGAAAAGTGACTGGTCTAACAATTGACGACTTTGAATTATTAGTCTCACTCGGCGTATTCAATGAAAGCCTGATGAACGATGCAATCTGGCAATTCAGACGATATGAAGAAAGTTCGCTCGAATATACTGGCTTAACAAAACACGATCCAAATGAAAACGTCGGTATGTTCAACAGTGTTATCTCAAGAGAAGATTTCGAGGAACTTGCTAGCGAACAAGGATTATCCATGAATATTAAGTCTGAGTTCCACCATGTTCTACTTCACACAGGAATGCCTGATATTGAAGAAAGCAACACTCCATCCCATGTAATTACCCCACAGCGTGATATTGTTCCTGTAAAACCTGTTCAAACATACAAAGTTGAAAGTAAACCTGTTATTGGAGTTCAAACTATACGGAAACAAAAGTCAAACTTCAAAAAATATATCAAAATTGGGATGAGAGTTCATCACACAAAGTTTGGTGATGGTATCATATCAAATCTTGATAAAGAGCATGTTTATGTAGAATTTGAACTGTGTGGTCGTAAAACTTTCACATTTAATGCATTTGATAACGGATTCTTGAAATTAATTTAAAAAAATTGTTCTGACAGGACACAGTGCTTGTGTCCTGCTGGAACACAACTGAAAGGAAACAACGTATTATATTATGCCTAGAAAAGCAAAAGATTTCGAATACCTAAGCTGCAAGCTTGATCGAGAAGTTTCAGAAAAATTAACTGACTTCTGTGAAAAAACATCTCGTACAAAAACAGCAGCTTTAGAGATGATTTTAAAAGAATATCTGACAAAGAACGGATATAAATTCACTAAAAAATAGACATACAAATTAAGAAGCACCTGTTTATAGGAGAGGGTTAACAGATATGACTTCTGAATACAATTACAAATCGAGCATCAAAGCATCCAGAGCAAAGAGTGTCGGGACTACCTCCGAATTTTGTGATTACAAGACTGGCCGTATGGTCACTTGTCTGTCGCAGGGAGAAATGAGGTTCTGGCACATTTTGCGTTGGAATGATGATGTATTAGACATAAAAGAACAATACCCACTGGATGACAATCTTGTAGACAAAATCTATATCACTCTTTTTGGCGAGAACAGTGTAAATCCAGAAATTGAAGCCACTAAACAGTTAACAACTGATTTCTTTGTAACGCTCAGAAATGGAGAAAAAAGAGCATTCCAAATCAAGCCTAATTTAAACAGCATAAATAATCCTCATGATCTGAAAAGACTTCAGGTTGAAAAGCTGTATTTCAAGGCTCTTGGCATTCCTTGGAAACTGATATTTACAGATGACATAAATCTGGTTTATTTTGATAATATCAAGCGAGCTGTGACTTATTACGATGCATCGAAAGTGCATGATCAGACCTCAATGTATCAGCATCTGGTCGCAACAAAAAAGATTAGAGATATTGATATGCAAAGTAAGCCTCTAGATTGGAAAAAACTTGCTGAAGATTATTTCAGAAAGGCTGGTGACAGCAATGGCTGATAAAGAAGTGACGTTCAGAATTGGAAATATATTAAAAACTGCTGATGACGATTTTAGAATCATTGCAGTTGGTGAATCAATCACTGTTGTACAGCTAAACACAAAAAAATTAGTTTTAAAGTATTTAAACAGTGCATCAGTGTATCAGGATATTCTTGACGAAAAGATATCTATGCAGGAGTGTATTCCATCAGATACTGTGGTTGATATTTCAAATACGGACCAAGTCGTAATTGAAAGGTTCAAAAAAGATAAATTAGTCTGTGAGATGATTAGAGCACATTTTGCACCAACGTACAGATACATGATTCACAATCGAAAAGATTCATTTATTGCTGATGTAAGAAAAGAATATGGATATACAAAACCTTCGCTTTCAAAAAAATTGTGTCAGTATTTTCAGTCAGGATTTGATGAAGTTAGTCTGATTGACAAACGTCACTTCAGATACAAAACATCGGAATATACTACTGAGAATGGGAAAATAATAAAAAATAAAGTTTCAGACCCACGAGTATCTGAAAAAGACAAAGAAATCATGCTTAAATACATGAAGCAATATGTATCAAGCAAGTATACAAGAGTAACTGATGCGTATAGAGACATGCTTAACGATCATTATCGGTACAAAAAAGAAAACACTGATGGCTCAATCACTTTTGGCTCCATATCTGATGATGCACCATCTGAATTTCAATTCAGGCGTTTTATAAACAGCAGATTGACACCAAAGCAGAAAGATGCCATAACCATGAAAAAGCATGAGATTCGTAATAATAAGCGTTTATTAACTGGTTCAGCATCTACGGGAATTTCGTATCCTGGTGAATGCGTGGAAATCGATGAAGTAGATATGCCTGTTTCGCTGGTATCACGATTTGATCCGACACAAACAGTCGGGAGAGCTAACGTCTATATGATGATTGATGTACTGACTCATGTCATACTATGTGTCGGAGTTGCCTTCAACCAGAACAGCTATGTTGGATTAACAAATATGTTCATCAATTTATGTGATGATAAAGTAACTTACTGCGAATCATATGGATTACATATAAATGCTGATGACTGGCCATCTGGCATCATTCCTACACGCATGAGATGTGATCAAGGATCTGACTTTAAGGGGCAAGATATCTATACTGTCTGCCAGCAGCTGGGCATTGAGAGAAACCTTGAGCCTGTTGCGACTGGTTCAATGAAATCATTAATTGAAAACAGCTTCCGCCTTATTCAGCAGCAACAGAGAGGTCTTTTCGAAAGCATAGGTGTAATCACTAAAGACTGGGGATCAAAGCATCACAAAGAAGCAATGTTAAATATCGATCAGTTCACAAAAACATTGTTAATTCTGATTATCGAACATAACAAACGTGCAATGAAGAATTATTCACTCACGCCAGAGCAATTGACATTAGGCGTAAAAGCACGTCCTGTAGAACTGTGGAAATATTATTGCGATAAAGTTCAGTCTCCAAGACCAATAACTAATAAACAGCAATTTTTGATTGCCTTAATGAAAAATGGAACTGCGTACTACGATAGAAAAGGACTGCATTTTCTGAAGCGAACATACACTGCAGATATTGATGAAATCCCAGACTTTTTTGCAGCAATGTACATTAATCAGGAAAAACGTACACCAGTTGAGATAAAGTATGATCCTAGAAATATGAATAACATTTACTACGTCAACAAATCAAAATTGGTTGTTTTTAAAATGAATCCTAGAAAGCAGGAAAATATTGGATATGCTAACTTGAGCGAGCAGGAAATGATTAAATTAAATGCTCAGCGTGCTGCATTGGATAAAGAAGAAAAACATTACAATAATCTGCTCTACGCAGATGGAAGAAGCAATATAAAAGCTATTATTAACGAAAGCTATACAGACACACTTCCAACTGACAAGGATATGCGAGAAAATCGAAAAATCGAAAAGAGTGCAATTGCTCAGTCAGAATATGATATCGCTTCAAGAATCGGAATCGATACTTCAATAGAAGAGTTCAGCAATGCTTTACCTGAAACAGAAGAAAATCTCGTACTCTCTACTCCAGAAGAAGTTATTGAAGAATCGCAAAAAGAACCAGAAAGTGTTGAAAAGGTAAAGAAAAAACCAGACATGGAAGAAATGCTGAAGAATATAAAAATGAAAGGACGAAGGACAAACAGACTATGATGGAATACGTTAAGTTAAAACCTAATACTTCACAGTATGATGGTCAATCCTTCAATTACGGAACAATAACTGACGCTATTTACGTAAAATCCGACAATGCATCGGATAACGGCAATAAATACATTGAAGCATTACCACAAATTCCTGATATAGATACCATAGAAAATTATAATTTCAAAATACCACAAAACTTCTCAGACAGACCTGATAAAAGTGAAATTCAAAAACTTAGGGAAATTATAGATTTGTACAGTATCAGGTTTCCAATGCCATATGACAGTGATTTATGGAACAGTTTGTATTTAACAATGGTTCAGTCCTATTCAAAACGATCAGAAATCGCTGGTAGGTCTTCTGCTACAGTGACAGTTAACGGTGAAGCTCACGAAAATAAAACTCGATTAGTTGCTTCTTCATTATCAGCACCTGTCGGGTTTAACCTCATTGGCCCATCAGGATGTGGCAAAAGTTCAGCTTTAGAAATCGCAATAAATTACTATCCAAAGGTTATACGTCATATTAACGAAGATGGAAGTATGACAATTCAGATACCATGTATTTATGTTTCATGCCCACCAGATTCGAATTTTAAAGTTCTGTTTGGAAAAATCGGAAAAGAAATAGACAGATATCTGGGAAACACATTTCCAACAGTCGAAAAAGAAATCATGGGAAATAAAAATTCCAAGATAGGTGAAATATCGAGCAGATTATGCAAAGTCATTGAGCAATATGCAATTGGGGTTATCATTCTTGATGAAATACAACAGCTTTCCTTCAGTTCTACTAAGGAAAATAGTTTTAACACTTTGATGACACTAGTAAATGATTCGATGGTTGGATTGGGTTTGTCAGGAACAGAAGAGGTAATTGAAAAAATTATGGCTATATTAGCAAAATGGTGAATTCAAGAAATAGAATAAATAAAAAGATCATC
>ERZ1034973.792-NODE-792-length-20914-cov-7.350017_pt1 | contig 20914 bp, 15 predicted proteins | sample MGYA00520686_ERZ1034973 | MGnify/ENA primary metagenome ERZ1034973 (study PRJEB33766, sample SAMN09781775) | gut metagenome | biome: gut microbiome | host: Homo sapiens | place: Madagascar | study: EMG produced TPA metagenomics assembly of the PRJNA485056 data set... | reverse complement strand
TGTATTCTTTGCTTTGAATGCGTGAAGAATTGTCCGAGAGATGCACTATAAATTCCGGTTTGTAGAATGAATCCGCAACGAATGGCGGCAGCCAGGTCAATACCTTGGTAAAGCTTGCGGAGATGGCAGGACGAAACTACCCTCAAAAAGAAAAGCGACCACCGGCTGCATCACCAGCCGGTGGTCGCTTTGCGTAAATAGGGCAAAGTATTGCGTGTTATGAATTGTGCGTATGATAAGTATGTTTTTTGCCGGGGGTTACTTTTGCACAGCGTTGTCATCGTCCAAAAGGTTGGTCATATTTTTTAGGCTGATGCCCAAGGTAGAGCTGTTGTGCAGCAGAGCCGAGGCGGTAGGCGGCAGGATGCCCGCCACGCCCAGCACAATCAGCGACAGGTTAAAGCCCACAATAAAGCGGTAGCTGCCGTGGATGCGCTGCATCAGCGCTTCGCTGAGTTTGCGCAGTGTCACCAGCGCAAAAAGATCGTTTGAGGCAACCGTGATGTCGGCAATCTCGCGGGCGATGGCAGCACCGGTGGAAATGGCAATGCCGGCGTCCGCTTCCGACAGGGCAGGGGAGTCGTTCACGCCGTCGCCCACCATAAGGACAGTATGCCCTTTGGCTTTTTCGCTGCGGATAAAGGCAGCCTTGTCCTCCGGCAGAACCTCGGCATAAACCGCGTCCACGCCCACCTCGGCGGCGACAGCCTCTGCCGTGCGGCGGTTGTCGCCGGTCATCATGACCACGTTGGAAAAACCGCAGCTGTGCAGCGCCCGGATAGCATCCCGTGCCTCACGGCGCAGCGGGTCGTGGATGCAGAGAACCGCCGCCAGTGTGCCGTCTATGCAGAGATACAGGTGGGAATAGGCGTCGGACAACGTATCAAACTTTGCCTGTTCCCCCGTCGGAATGCGGCAGCCCTCGTCCTCAAAGACGAAGTGCGCACTGCCGATGAGGACTTTTTTGCCCTCCACCCGGCTGGAGATCCCGTGCGCCACCACATACTGCACCTGAGAATGATACTCCTCGTGCGCCAGCCCGCGCCGCTTTGCCTCCTCGACCACGGCGTTTGCCATGGAATGGGGATAGTGTTCCTCCAAGCAGGCGGCAAGCCGCAGCATTTCGGCTTCATTCTGCCCGCCAAAGGGGACGATTTGTGCAACCTTTGGCGCGGCGTAGGTCAGCGTGCCGGTCTTATCGAATACGATGGTGTCCGCCTTGGCAACGGACTCCAGAAAGCGCCCGCCCTTGACGGAAATAGAATGCCCGCTGCTTTCCCGCATGGCAGACAGCACCGCAATGGGGATAGCCAGCTTGAGCGCGCAGGAAAAATCTACCATAAGGACCGCCAATGTTTTGGTCATATTGCGGGTCAGCAGGTAGGTGGCGGCTGTGCCGCCCAGTGTATAGGGTACCAGCTTGTCTGCCATACGGGATGCCTTGTCCTCGGCGGTGGATTTCAGCTTTTCCGATTCCTCGATCATCCGCACGACACGGTCATAGCGTCCGCTGCCGACTGCCTTTTCCACGCAGACGATACATTCGCCCTCCTCCACTACGGTTCCGGCAAAAACGGGGCTGCCGGGGCGCTTGGACACCGGCAGGGATTCGCCGGTCAGCGAGGCTTGGTTCACAAGCGCTTCGCCCTCGGCTACGCGCCCGTCCAGCGGAATCATACCGCCGGTGCGTATCACAATGCGGTCGCCGGGGCGGATGTCGTTTACCTTGGTCAGCACCTCGGTGCCGTTTACCTGCTGCCACACGCTGTCTACCTGCAGGCTCATGGCACTGGCGAGGTCCGCCACGGATTTCTTGTGTGTCCAGTCCTCTAAAAGCTCGCCCAGCCGCAGCATAAACATAACCGAACCGGCGGTGGAAAAATCACCCCGCACAAGGGACACCGTGACGGCGGTGGCGTCCAGCACGGCGACCGACAGTTGACGATGCCACAGCGCCGAAATACCCTCGCGGATATATTTTACGGAGCGAACCACCGCCAGCGCCGAGGTTATGGGCAGAGGCAGGAACAGCTTGGAAATACACCGCCGCATGACGGTGTCCGCCAGCTTGTCCTCAAATTCCCGGTTTAGCGCGCGGGAGGTATGCTCCGGCACAAGGCTGCACTTTTCTGCCTTGGCAAAGGAAAAGCGAGCCAGCGCCTGAATGAGAGTTTTCCGGTCTGCCGCATACACCACAATGGCGTCCTGCGTGCGGTCAAAGACCTTGACGCTTTGTACGCCCTCTACAGCCAGCAGGTAGTATTCCAGCACATCGGCCTGCTGCAGCGTCATCCGCCCGCAGCACAGATGCACCCGCAGCCGCCCGGGCAAATCGTGTAGGATCGTGCATTTCATGGGTTATTCCGCCTGGCTTTCCTCGGCGGAAGCATCCTCCACCACGGCTTCGCCCGCGGCCTGTGCGCGCTGTTCGTTGATTGCCTTCGCTTCGGCGTAAATATCGTCGGCACTCTCGCGCACAGCGGTTGCGGTGGTCATTACGCTTTCCTTGGCGCGCAGTGCGGCGGCGGTGGTGTGGGCATAGACCTTTTTGGCGTCCTTACTGCTCAACAGCTTGACACCCACCGTGCCAAACAAAACGCCTGCTGCAAACAAACTAACCTTTTTCATACTTTTGTCCTCCAATAAATAAGTATATATGTCAACCCGACAGCCGAGAAGATTCGGCGCCGAGATGAGCCTTCGTTACCCCTTTTTAAAAAAGTGGAAAAATCCCGTCTTTTCATACGGCTTCACACTGATTTCCTCAGCGTGGTAGCCGGTTGCGTCAATGACGGCGCGCAGGGCGGCTTCGTCCAATGCCTGCTCGGAGAGAATGACCGTTTCGCCCTTACCGTGCGAGGAGGTGACTTTTTTGACAGGGAACGCGCGGCGAACGGCATCGTTGATGTGCGACTCACACATCGAACACGCCATACCGCTTACCTTTACGGTGGTTTGCATCATAGGGCAGTACCTTCTTTCACAAGTAGATCAAAAAAATTATCCCAGCGCCACATCCAGCACCATCATCACGCTGAATCCGGCGGCAAAGAACACGGTGCCAAGGTTGGAGTGCCGCCCCTGCGACATTTCGGGAATCAGCTCCTCCACCACGACATAGAGCATGGCGCCCGCCGCAAAGCTCAAAAGATACGGCAGCGCGGGAATTACCAGCTGCGCGGCAAGAATCGTCAGCACCGCGCCGATCGGCTCGACCACACCCGAAAGCACACCGCCCGCAAACGCCTTGGCTTTGCTTTCGCCCTCGGCGCGCAGGGGCATCGAGATGATGGCGCCCTCCGGGAAATTCTGGATCGCAATGCCGAGGGACAGCGCCAGCGCACTCGCCGCCGTAATCTGCGCGCTGCCTGCCAGAAACCCCGCGTACATCACGCCGACCGCCATCCCCTCCGGAATGTTGTGCAGCGTCACCGCCAGCACCATCATGGTGGTGCGCCCCAGCTTGCTTTTGGGTCCCTCCGCCTGGTCGCTGCCGACGTGCAGGTGGGGAATCAGATGGTCAAGCGCCAGCAAAAACAGCACGCCGAACCAGAACCCTGCAAACGCCGGGAAAAACGCGAACCGCCCAAGCCCCGCCGACTGGTCAATGGCGGGAATCAGCAAGCTCCAGATGGATGCCGCCACCATCACACCGGCGGCAAAGCCCGCCAGTGAGCGCTGCACCAGATCATCCAGCGAATGCCGCATAAAAAATACGCACGCTGCGCCGAAAGATGTACCCAAAAAGGGAATCAGTATGCCCCAGAATGTTTGCATCGGTTCGTTACCTCCTTTGCAGGTTTGCATTGGCTAACCTAAAATCTTTGAAAAAGCCGCCGCAAGGCAGCCTTCGGTGGCAATGATTAGAACTGGCTAACCGCCGCACTTTAAAAAGCCGCCCCTGGCAGCTTTTTCTGTCATATTATACTGCGCCCTGTCCGGTTTTGCAAGGGAATGGGGCAAAAAATTGCAACTTTTTTGTAAAGGCAATACCGCACAATTCCCGCCTAACGGCTTAAGCACCGCTCCGGCGGCTGCCGCACCTCGCTCGCCGTATCAGCGCTTAGAATTATGCGGTATTGCCTAAAGCAGGCTTTAGCTGCGGCGCAACCCTGCCGGCGGTCGGTGCGCTGCGGTTGACAGGGCAGCACGCGCGTGCTATTATATCCTACAAGAATAGTATGTTAATAAGGGGCGGGCGGTAACCGCTGCTTGCGCCCGCAGCATAAAGGAGTCAGAAAAATGCCCGTAACAAACAAAAACACCGCCTTGATTGCCATGAGCGGCGGCGTGGACAGCTCGGTGGCTGCGTATCTGATGGCAGAGCAAGGCTATGACTGCGTCGGCACAACGATGCGGCTGTACCGCAACGAGGACATCGGGCTGGGCTGCTTTCACACCTGCTGCTCCCAGCGCGACATCGAGGATGCCGCCGAGGTGGCGTTTCAGCTGGATATTCCGTATGAGGTGCTGGACTTTACGCCCGACTTCCAAGAAAAAATCATCGAAAAATTCGTCCGTGTTTATGAAAACGGCGGTACGCCCAACCCCTGCATTGACTGCAACCGCTATATGAAATTTGACAAGCTGCTGGACTTTGCCCGGCAGCGCGGGCTGCACTATGTGGTCACCGGGCATTATGCGCGCATTGCGTATGATGCGGCATCAGGGCGCTGGCTGCTGAAAAAGGCAGCGGACGACAGCAAGGACCAAAGCTATGTGCTGTATATGCTAAGTCAGGAGCAGCTGGCGCATATACAGTTCCCCCTTGGCGACAAGCGAAAGACCGAAGTCCGCGCCTTGGCGGAGCGGCTGCATTTTGTCAACGCCCGCAAGCATGACAGCCAGGATATCTGCTTTGTACCCGACGGGGACTATGTGAAATTTATCGAGCAGTACACCGGAAAGCACTATCCCAGCGGTGATTTTCTGGACGAGGCGGGCGCTGTTGTGGGTCAGCATCGGGGAGCCATTCGCTATACGATCGGGCAGCGCAAGGGGCTGCAGCTGGCGATGGGAACGCCGGTGTATGTCTGCCAAAAGAATATGCAGAACAACACGGTCAGCGTGGGGTCGGAAAGCGCCCTGTACTCGGACACGCTGATTGCCGGGGAGCTGAACTGGATCTCGGTTGCCGAGTTGGCGCAGCCGATGCGTGTCAAGGCAAAAACGCGGTATCGGCAGACCGAGCAATGGGCAACAGTATACCCGCAGGGGCAGGATGCCGTTCGGCTGGTGTTTGACGAGCCGCAGCGCGCCATGACCGTGGGGCAGGCTGTGGTGATGTACGACGGGGATATCGTTGTGGGCGGCGGGACGATCACCGAAATTCCGGGCAGGGGGGATGCGCTGTGATTTATCTGGATTATGCCGCCAACACACCGGCAGACCCTGCCGTGCTGGACGCCTTTTGCCAAACAGAACGGCGGTTTATCGGCAACCCCAACGCGGCGCACCCCGCAGGGCAAGCCGCGCGTGCGGAAATGGCGCGCGTGACCGACAGTATCGCATCGCTGCTGAACGTCAGCCCGCAGGAAATCATCTACACCTCCGGTGCCAGCGAGTCCAACAACCTTGCTATAAAGGGTATGGTGCAGCCGGGCGGGCAGCCGGGGCGGCATATTATCACGACCCCCTTGGAACACGCCTCGGTGGCAGGAGCGCTGTCCGCCCTTGGGCGGCAGGGCTGCGCGGTGGACGTGGTGGACGTTCGGCGGGACGGAACGGTGGATATTGAGCATCTGCACACGCTGCTGCGGCAGGACACGGCGCTTGTTTGCGTCTGTGCGGTGGACAGCGAGTTGGGCGCGGTGCAGCCGATTGCGGAAATTGCCGAGCTTTTGCAGGGCTATCCCCACTGCCGCCTGCACGTGGATGCCACGCAAGCCGTGGGGCGAACCACACCCATTTGGCGCGATGCAGACACCGTGAGCCTGGCACCCCACAAATTTTACGGGCTGAACGGCTGCGGGCTGCTGCTGAAAAAGAAAAACCTTGCCTTGGAGCCGTTGATTCACGGCGGCGGCAGCACCACGCCCTACCGCAGCGGCACGCCTGCCTTGGGGCTGGCGGTATCTGCCGAAACGGCGCTGCGTCTGGCGCTGGAAAACCAACCGCAGCGCACAGCCCGCGTCAAAGCACTGAACCAACAGCTGCGCGCGGGGATTAGCGGCTATCCGGAGGTTTGCTTCAACAGCCCGGATGACGCTGTACCCAACATTTTGAATCTGAGCGTGCGCGGGGTCAAGGGTACGGTTTTTCAGCGGGCGCTGGCAAGCTATGGGGTCTGCGTGTCCGTTAAGTCTGCCTGCTCCACGGACGGGGCGCCCTCGCAGGCGGTTTATGCGGTGAGCCGTGACCGAAGAAACGCACTCTCCTCTTGGCGCATCAGCCTGAGCCACCTGACAACCGAAGCGGAAATCGCGGCGTTTCTGGAAATCTTTCAGCGCTGCTATCAGGAACTGGTGCCGCAAGGATGAAAAGGGAAGAAGCTGCCCATTGACAAAGCGCGCGGGCGGTGCTACAATTTCAATAACCTATTAAACGAGTAGGCAATAGAGAAAGCGTACCTTTATAATAAGGAACGAAGAGGGGGCATTTGCAATGATTCCGACACCTGAAGAAGCATGGGAACTGCTTTGCGAATACAACGAGGGGGATTTCCACCGCAAGCATGGACGCATCGTCGGCGATGTGCTGCGTTGGTACGCGGTAAAGCTGGGCTATGAAAACGAGGCGGATTTCTGGCAGGCAGTCGGCATTCTGCACGACTTGGATTTTGAGCAATGGCCGCAGCAGCACTGCCTGAAGGAGCAGGAGCTTTTGCAGCAAAAGGACGTGGACGAGCGGCTGATCCATGCCGTGGTCAGCCACGGCTACAAGCTGACGGTGGATGTTGCCCCGCAGCACGAGATGGAAAAGGTGCTTTACGCGGTGGATGAACTGACCGGGCTGATCGGCGCGGCGGCGCTGATGCGCCCGTCCAAGAGTGTCCGCGATATGGAAGTGAAATCCGTCAAGAAAAAGTACAAGGACAAAAAGTTTGCAGCGGGCTGCTCCCGCGAGGTAATTGAGCGCGGTGCCGATATGCTGGGCTGGAGCTTGGACGAGCTGATCGGGCAAACGCTGCAGGCGATGCAATCCAGTGAGGCGGTAGAATAAGGCAACCCCTTTGCAAGGGAAATACCGCTGCGGCGGCAAAATTTGCTTCTTGTATAGAAACAGAACCTCTTTTGTGGTAAAATGAAAGTATACGCTAAGGGGGGGTGAAACATATGGACGAGAACTACGACATGGCAGTGTGAACCAACATTGAAACGTCAATTTTGTTGGTTCTGCCCAACTGTTGCAGAAGCAAGAAAAAGCCCATTGGTGGTTGTCACAACAGGCTTTTCCAGCATTTTACAGTGCAACTGCACGATAGTGGTCAAATGGTGGTCAAGGATCCTTTCTACTCAGCACGAAGTTATCCCCAAAAGAATGATTTTACAGAAGATAGAGGTGCAGTATTGCGAAGAGTCTTATCTTGCTCATAGGCAATGAAAATGCTTGCAATCAATTTCCACGGACTAAAAACTTTCTTTATTGGGATGGCGTATTTCTGTATTGACTGGGGGCGCAGCCGATTTTGTCGCGGAAAGTCCGGCTGAAATGGGCGGCGGTCGCAAAGCCGGACATCTCGGCAATATCTGCCAGCGGTAACTGAGTCTCTTTCAGGTAACTCTGCGCTATCTCCAAGCGGATGTCTGTCAGCAGCGTTTGGAAAGTTTTACCCGTGGCATCCTTGACGATGCGGCAGAGATACTGCCGTGAAAAGTGCAGTGCCTCCGCCGCAGAACCTAAGTTGGCGGTCTGATAGTTTCGCTTTACATAGGTGAGAACTTCCTCAAAGTTTGCGCTACCCTTATCGATGGGAACGGGCGTTTCAATCACGGTCTGCGGCTCCCGCAGGATGGCGGTGGTCAGCAGGGAAAGATAGCCTTTCATGGCGGAATCCGCATACGCTTTGCAGACAAATCGGCTCATATAGGCACGCTGAAAAGATAGGTCAGACATTCTTTTCGGCGTGCTTTTTTGGTATGCTTATATCGTAGAAAAGCAGAGGGAGGAAGACCGAATGGAAAAATCAATACGATTCCCGGACATTACTTCCGTGCAGGATTTTGTGAACCGCGCATCTGCCATCCCCGCCAAGGTGGAGCTTATCTGCGGGGCGGAACATATCAACGCAAAATCTCTTATGAATATCCTGTGTATCGACCTAGCGCAGCCCATCAAAATGGTGATTTATGCGCCGGAGAAAGAATCGGAAACCTATTTTGCAAACTTTACTATGTACCTTGCATAAAGGAGTAGCACGATGATACAAGCCTATAATTTGAAAATCGAATATCTGGCCGCCGCCGTGGGCATTGACATTCTTGCTCCGCGCGTTTTCTGGAACGTGCAGGGCGCAGTGCGGTAGACGGCCTATCAACTGCGGACCTCGGTAAACGAGGAATCGTGGCAGGAATACCCGGCGCAGGATACAAACCTCATGAACACGAAGCTGCCCATGACCTACAAAAGTCGTGACCGTGTGCGCTGGAAGGTTCGTTTGACGGATGAAAATCGTCAATGTTGGAAATAGAGTTGTGGTCGAGAAGTTCCTGCTTCATTGTCCGATGAAAACGCTCGATCTTTCCTTGTGTCTGGGGATACTTGATTCGCCCGTGGGTCGGCAGGATATCCAATTCCATGAGCCAACGTTCAAATTGTGTATAGCCTTTCCGGAAACCGGCAAACGGTGGTCCATTATCAGAAAGGATAGAGTCCGGCAGCCCGTATTCGGAAAACACCTCTTGAAACACCGGAATGACAACATTTTTCGTGCTTAATCCGGGCGCTATTTTGATGGGAAAGCGCGGGTGGTCGTCGATAATGGTGAGCGGCTGCCGCTTAGGGAATTTCTGCGGACTGATACAGCCATAGCGGTGCAGGATATTGTTCACGATTTTTACACAGGGCAGATCCTGCTCCCCCCTGGTTTTCCATCACCTTGCGGAAAAACAGTGATGAAGGAATTCTTTTCGACGCTTCACTTTTTTGCTCAATTGCGATATACTTTACTTACTATGAACAGGGGTGGTGTGCGATGGTACGAGTTGCGGTTGTGGAAGACTCACGGCAGGACGCGGATATACTTTGTCAGCTTTTGGATACAGTAGAACGTGACCTGACGATAAAAACCTATCACTGCGCCGAGAACTTTCTGGAGGACATCGAGCAAGGGGTTGACATTGTCTTTATGGATATTGAACTGCCCGGCTGTAACGGCATGGAGGCAGCCCGCCGGATGCGGCAAAAGGATGACAGGGCACTGTTGATTTTTATTACCAATATGGCGCAGTATGCGGTAAAAGGTTATGAAGTCGATGCGATGGATTTTATTGTGAAGCCCGTGGCTGCCACGGATTTTGCTTTCAAGATGAAACGTGCCCTCTGTGCATTGGACGCGCGCAGGCAATACGATTTTGTGATTGCCGATAAGCAAAACTTCCGCCGCATCAGCACAGCGGGTCTGTGCTATGTGGAGGTGTCCGGTCACAAGCTGCTGTATCATCTGCCGCAGGAAGTTGTCGAGGTGCGTGGTCGTCTGACCGATGTCGAAAATCAGCTCAAGCCCTACGGCTTTTTACGCTGCAACAACTGTTTCCTTGTCAATCCACGCTATGTGCGGGCCGTGAATGGCTATACCGTTACTGTGGGAACCGACGTTCTGCAAATCAGCCACCCGCGCCGCAAAGAATTTCTGCAGGAGCTCAGCCGCCTGCTTTCCAAAGGCGGTGTTTGAAATGCAGGCATTATATTATGACAATGCGCTGTTTCTGTTTGCCATTCATGCCCCGGCGCTGATTCAGTTTTTGGTGGGCACCTTGCTGTTTTCGCACGGTTATGCAAAAAAGCCGCATTTTGCTGCCAGAATGGTCACGGGCATAACAATCGCGCTGCTTGCCTTTGCGGCGGTACTCGTTCCCATCGGCAGGCTTCCGATGCAGACGCTGGCGGGTTCTGTACTAAAGTCTATCCTGATTTATGCGTTTTTTCTGGCAGAAAATTACATCCTGTTGCGAATTACTTTTGATGAATCCCGCCGCTGCATACTGACGGGCTTAATGACGGGCTACGCTTATCAGCATTTCAGTTCGCAGGTCTGTCTGTGTATATATGTGCTGTTCTTCCAGAATTTTGATAACTGGATTTTAGCTGGGCTTATGTTCCGTTTTGTCGAATTTTGGATTTTTGCCGCAATTGCAGCAGGGATTTATTTTCTTTTTGCCAGACCGGCAAACTACACCGATAAAAACGGTATACAGGACAAAAACGTGTGGCTACTTTCCCTCTGCACCATCGGTCTGCTGCTGCTGTTAAGCAGCTTCCGGGACTATTATCAGGACGAAAGCCTGCCGCTGACGCTGATTACCCGAATTTTTAGTATGTTCTGCAGTGTGCTTTTGCTGCTTCTGCGCAGCGGATTCTTTGAACAGAGCCATCTGCAGGCGGAAATTCAGACCATTCAACAGCTGCACCGCAGAGAAATTGCCCAGTATCAGCAAAATAAGGAAACGATTGATTTAATCAATACGAAATGTCACGATATCCGCCACCGCCTGGCGCAGTACCGCAGCCACCCGGATGCCATCACCCGCGAGGCGCTGGCTCAGCTGGAAAAAGGCATCTCCATTTACGATTGCACGATAAAAACCGGCAACGAAACGCTGGATGTGATTCTGACCGAGCGCAGCCTCCTGTGCCAGAAAATGGGAATTACCTTTTCCTGCATTGTGGACGGCAGCAGTCTGGATGCTCTTTCACCGGGGGACATTTACTCACTATTCGGCAATGCTGTGGACAACGCGATTGAAGCCGTGGTGCAGCTGCCGCAGGAAGCAGACCGGATAATCAGCCTGAATGTGCGCCAGCGCATGGGGATGCTGTCGATTCTGGTAGAAAATCCCTATGCCGGAAAGGTCGATTTTGCGGACGGACTGCCCCGGACAACCAAACAGGATACGCAGGAGCATGGCTATGGAATACGCTCGATTCAGATGATTGTGCAAAAATACGGCGGCGAAATGACCGTTACGGCAGATGAATGGTTTCATCTGTCCATTCTGCTGCCGATATCCCACCATGCAGAGACTTCATAAGGTTACGCCAAAAAATGATAAGTTTAGGACAGCTTTGAGAAAAGGCTGTCCTTTTTTGCTACACTGAAAGCTGTAAAACTGCATAAGCAGTAAGAAGGAGGAAAAACTATGCAAACTGAAAAACCGAAAAAACTGCGGATGCGCAGTGGCAATTTCATTTCGCTGACGGCACTACCGATGGCCATTCTATTGCTGCTGAGTGTTGCCCTGACAGTGGTATCCAATATGCTTGCCTCTACATTGGATACCTATCTGGGAAAGGGAACCACGCAGAAGATTGTACCGGATGGTACCGCAGAATGGGACACAGAGTACTACACCAAGCTGTACAGCAATACGGATGATTCCGCCGCGGCAGCCTACGCGGTAGCAGAACAGGTAATGGAAGAAGGTAGCGTTCTGCTGAAAAATAACGGGATTCTGCCGCTGGCCAAGGGTAGTACACTGACGCCCTTTGGTCGCGGGTATCTGGACCCGATTTACGGTCAGCTGACAAGCGGCGGCAGTGCTAAGTGGGTGGTGGACCCCGTCACGCCTGCGCAGGCGCTAGGCAGCGTTTATACGTTGAACAATGCCGCGGTGGACAAGATGAATGCAGTCGGCTCTCCGGAGGCTTTGGGGGAGGCAGAGGGAACCAGCAAAGCCGGTGAAGCCGGCAGTATGCTGGGCGGCGACAGCTTCCTGTATGAGTATGACCCTGCCATTTACGAGGGCATGGATGATGTGAGCGGTACGACCGGCATTGTCTTTTTGACCCGCGCAGGGCAGGAAGGCAGTGACAAAAAGACAGACGCGTATGCAGACGGTACGCCGCATTACCTGGCTCTGACCGAGAACGAGAAGGCGGCAATCCGCACGGCGAAAGAAAAAACCGGTCATGTGATTGTAGTGCTGGTTTCTTCCGCTACGATGGAGGTCACACCGTTGCTCTCTGGCGATCTGGAGGCAGATGCCATCCTGTGGGTGGGTCACCCCGGTGAGCGCGGCTTTACCGCGCTGGCCGGTCTGCTGGATGGCGATATGACACCCAGCGGTCGCACGGTTGATACCTATGCAGCCGATTTGACTGCTGACCCGACCTGCCAGAATTTCGGCGATTACCGCTATGAAAACGCAACGGTCACAAGCAGCAGTTTTACGGACGGCGGCGAATTCAATGCGCCGTTCATTGAGTATCAGGAAGATCTCTACATGGGCTACCGCTATTATGAAACGGCAGACTTTATGGATGACAGCTTTGTCTACGGTACGCTGGACGGCAAGGGAGCCTTTGTCGAGCAGGGCGCTGTCTGCTATCCCTTCGGCTATGGGCTGTCTTACACGACCTTTGCACAGGAAATCACGGAGTATCAGGACAGCGGCGACAAGATTACCGTCACGGTAAAGGTCACCAACACCGGCAGCACCTACGCCGGCAAGGACGTTGTGCAGCTGTACTACAACGCCCCCTATACCGAGAAAGATATTGCCTACAAGGTGGAAAAGCCCGTTGCCAATCTGATTGCGTTTGATAAAACGGGTGTGCTGCTCCCCGGCACCAGCGAGACGGTAACACTGTCTTTTGACAAGGAGGACATGGCCAGCTATTGCTATACCCACCAGAATCCGGACGGCACTACCGGTTGCTACTGGCAGGAGGACGGCAACTATGAGATATCCCTGCGAAATAACAGCCATGATGTGATTGACACTCGCACCACGTCCCTGACAGAAATGTGGTACGATGGCAGTGACGATAATCATATTCGCCAGAGTGATAAGGATGCCCAATCCGAGTTGGACGATAACGGTAATGCCACCGGTGTGGCCATGAACGGCGGCTTTGTGGCTGCCACCAACCAGTTCCAGACTTCCAGCGACTACATGAACAGTGAATCCACCATCCTGAGCCGCGCCGACTGGAAGGGTACCCAGCCAAAAGCACCCGAAAACAACACCAAGACCATCAGTGAGGAGTACGCCTCTCAGCTGGGCTCTGACTCCATGTTTAACGTCAATACCGACCCGACCTTCGGCAATGTGGAGGGCAGCCTCGTCTATCATGCCGACCAGCCTACCAGTGGCGAGAAAAACGGTCTGACGCTGGCCACCATGCGCGGGCTTGCTTATGATGACCAGAAGTGGGAATCTTTCCTCAACCAGATTGACTGGAAGGCAGATAAGGACGGCATCATTCTGAACCATTCCGGCGCTGCCTACGCGCTGGGTCAGATTGAAAGCCTTGGCATCCCCGGAACGGTGCAGGAGGACGGTGCAAACGGACTGAAGGTACAGGGTAATGACAACGGCTATGATATGTCCAAGTCCAGCTCCTTCCCCTTCGCCCCGGTCATTGCCGCCAGCTGGAATGAAGATTTGCTGTACGCCGTGGGCGTTGCCTTCGGTCAGGAAGCACTGCAAAACGGGATTACAGGTTGGTATTGCCCAGCAATCAATCTGCACCGCAATCAGTTCGCCGGACGCATTTTTGAGTATTATTCCGAGGACCCGGTGCTTTCCGGCAAGCTGGCCGCAGCCTGCATCTCCGGTGCAGGGGATCAGGGTATGGTCTGCTACCTCAAGCACTTTGCGCTGAATGAGACCGAAACCAACCGTTCCTCCATGTGCTACACATGGGCTACCGAGCAGACCATGCGCGACCTTTACTTGAAGGCCTTTGAGATCGCTATCAAAGAAGCCAAGATGACGGTAAAGTATACAGCCGATGAAACCGGCGCTACGTCCACCAAGGTCATGCGCGCCTGCACCGGCATTATGCCTGCCCAGAACTGTGTGGGTCTGACGTTCGGTCACACCAGCTACCCGCTGCTGAACAACGTCCTGCGCGGCGAATGGGGCTTCCGCGGCATGGTCATCTCTGACTACTGGGTATGGGGTGACAACAACCTGCGTGACCTCTGTGTGCGTGTCGGCTGCGATGCGTACCTCTGCATGGCAATGCCTGCAATGTGGACGCTGACCGATTATGACAGTGCAACTGCCCGTTGGGCCATGCGCAATGCACTGCACAATATCGCCTACACGCTGGCCAACTCCAACGCTACACAGAATTGCGCTCCCGGCACGGTGTATAAGACGGGGCTTTCTCCGTGGAAGATTCCGTTTACTGTGCTGAATGTCATTCTGTATGCACTGGTTGTACTGTATATCTGGCGCTTGGTTCTGCGCATCCGCGACCAGAAGCAGCACCCGGAACACTTCAAGCTCAGCCGCAAAGAACGAAAAGCAGCAAAAATATAAGGTTGGTATAGCGTGGTATAGCGATGTTGATTTTCTTCCCCGTCAATAACCTACTACTTCCCGCCGTGGAAGATTCCGCGCAATCCTGATCAATTTTGACATTCTCATATTTGCTTTTTTCTCCAAAAGGGGGGCTGTTGCACAAGGAAAAAATCCGAGTGCAGCAGCCTCTTTACGTTAAATGACTCCAGAAGCACAAAAACGTTCGCCATAGACCCCCAAATTTCCAAAAAGCAGATAACTTAAACAGACCCTTCTGAATAACGATTGTTTTCCAGAGGATCCTGTTTTCCAATTTTTCAAAAATCAGAAATTCAGGTATGGTGTTGTACAATAAATGCTGACATAGGGAAATCAAAGAGCCAATATATAGAAAAGGACAGACAGAAGGCAAGAAAAGATGGCTCGGAATCAACGAAAATACGACACGGAATATAAGGTGCGGACCGTAAAGCTATCGAATGAAATAGGATCATTGAAAGCAGCGGCCGAATAGGGGATACCGGCAGATACACTGTACGGTTGGGTCAAGGCAGCCAGAGAGGGGCAGTTGGACACCGGAGGCGGAGCGCATACACCGCAAACTGCAATGAGTCTGGGCGAAGAATTGAGTATTGTCGCGTGGTTCCTTTATTATATAGGTGTGCGCCGCTCTGATCGCGGATGTCACCCTGCCCGATGGGCGCAGGCTGACCCTTGCCCCCGGAAAGCATAGGGCAGAGCCGATTCGGCACGCAGGTCAAAAGATATTCTCTGGAAACCTGTACAAAGATCCACCGTTTGAACTTGTGCAATTTCACAACAAAATTTACCAAGTTTCCCCTGTGAATTGCAGATTATGTACAAAAAACAACAGCTTATGCAATTTCTGAAACAAAAAGCCTGAAATCTGCTACTATAATAGCAGTTCCACACCGAACCCTGCCGGAAACGGTGAAAACAAAAACAAGGAGGAAAAACATGCAAAAGAAAAAACTTACGCCATGGCAGGTGGCAGGACACATTCTGCACACCACGATCCTGTCCATTTTGGCGATCCTGATGGCGGCCATACTGGTGCTGGCAAACACACTGCTGCCCACCTATGGCCGAATGCTCAACGAAATTCTGGGGTACAAGCAGTCGTGGAAAACGCCTACGGAAAGCAGCAATCTTGATTTGGAGTACAACAAAGCCGATTACAGCAGCGCTGACGAAATCAAAGCCGCGCAGCAAAAACTGAACGAGCAAATTGTCGGGGAAGGTACGGTCATGCTCAAGGGCGACACCGAGCATCTTCCCTATGCAGCCGGCACAAAATTCAGCCTGTTCAGCCATTCCAGCGTGGATTATCTGGTTGGCGGTTATATGGGCAGGGGTGTGTCGCTGAAAAGCGCCTTGGAGAGCCGTGGATTCACGGTAAACGATGCCCTGTGGAAATTCTACAGCACAGGCAACGGAAAAACGTACACCCGCGGTACCGGTTCTATAAACTTTGGTGCAGCGGAGGATTTCCGCCTGAACGAATGTCCCATCGATGTTATCACCGGTGAGGCAGGTCTGACGGACACCTTTGCGGACACAACAGCCGTCTTTGTCTTGAGCCGCGTGGTTGGCGAAGGACGCGATATGCCGCGCTCCATGTATAACCATACAGACATTCTGGAGGATAAGCCCAAAAGTTATCTGGAACCCGATTCCGTTGAACTGGGCATAATCGACTACCTGAACAAGAACTTCAAGGATGTTGTGGTTCTGATCAACAGCCCCAGCGTTATGGAAACCGGCTGGGTAGAAAACTACGAGAATATCCACACCGTACTTTACACGGGTCTGCCGGGAAGCTACGGTCTGAATGCCGTGGCAGACATTCTGGCAGGCAATGTGAACCCCAGTGGTCATCTGGTGGACACCGCCGCCTATGATGCGTTCAGCAGCCCTGCCACGCAGAACTACGGTTCTTACTACTACTTTGACGAGGAAGGCAACATCACCCCCTATACCTACCTCAACTATGCCGAGGGCATCTATGTCGGCTATAAGTATTACGAAACCCGCTACGAAGATGCCGTTATGAAGTCCGGCAATGCGGGGGACTATGATTACCGGAAAACTGTACAGTATCCGTTTGGTTACGGTCTGTCCCTGACTACCTTTGACTGGAAGGACTACACCGCCACCTGGTCCGGTGACACCTGTACCGTCAGCGTTACCGTAACGAATACCGGCGATGTAGCGGGCAAAGAGGTAGTGCAGGTTTACGCCCAAAGCCCCTACACCGAGTACGACAAGGAAAACGGTGTGGAAAAAGCCTCGGTCGAGTTGGTTGGCTATGCCAAGACCTCGATTCTGGAACCGGGCGCAAGCGAAACCGTGACGGCGACCTTTGACAAGGAACAGCTGAAAAGCTATGATGCCAACAAGGCAAAAACCTATATTCTGGACGCGGGCGACTACTACATCACCGCAGCCGAGGATGCGCATAAGGCAGTCAACAACATTCTGGCGGCTAAGGGCTACACCGTGGCAGACGGCATGACCGAGGACGGCAACGCCGACCTCACTGCCGTGTATACGCAGCCTAAGTTTGATGCGGCGACCTACGCCGTTGACACTAAGACTGGCACGGAGATCACCAACCGGTTCGATGCGGCGCGCGGCGATTTCACGCTGCTGACCCGCAGCGACTGGATGGGAACCTTCCCGCAGCACGGCGGCGAGGCAAGCGATGTCATCAGCACCTGGGGCAATGAGATCAACGGCACGGATGCCGACGGCAACCCGGCAAGCTACGAGTACAAGAAAACCGCCTCGGCAGAATTCCTAGCCACCATGGAAGAAAAAAACTCCGGCAATCCGACTGACCCCGCCACGCTTACGGACACCATCGTTTACGGTGCCAAAAATGGTCTGGGGCTGATCGACCTGCGCGGCAAGGCGTATGATGACCCCCTGTGGGATGACCTTTTGGATCAGCTGACGCCCGATGATTACCAGACCCTGATCAGCTCCTCCGGCTACGGCACCCCCGAACTGCAGAAAGTCGGCAAGCCGTACTGCATGGATGCCGATTCCGCCACGGGTCTTGTCTTTGGCAGTGTCGGCGGCGCAACGTTTAACGGTGCAGAGGTGACCGCACAGACTTGGAACCGCGAGCTGGCATTGGAATTTGGCCGCCTGCTTGGCAATGACGCCCTGCTTGGCGCCGGTACGGTGGGCTGGTACTGCCCTGCCACCAACATCCACCGCACCCCCTTCAGCGGCAGAAACAACGAATACTATTCGGAGGATGCCTTCATGTCCGGCAGCATGGCGTCTGCCGCCGTACAGGAAGCCGCCAAAAAGGGCCTGTACACCTTTGTCAAGCATTTTGCCCTGAATGATCAGGAAAACCACCGTGGCGATGCTCAGGATGCCGCTGCTGCCACATGGAGCGGCGAACAGGCGATCCGAGAGATTTACCTCAAACCCTTTGAAATGTGCATGAAGCTTGACCCGGTTGAGATGAACTATCTGGAAAAGCAGGCGGACGGAAGCTACAAGAACGCCACCACGACCATTCCTGCCTGCAATGCGTTGATGACATCCTTTAACCGCCTTGGCGTAACGTGGACAGGCGGTCATTACAATCTGCTGACCGGCGTGCTGCGCGGCGAATGGGGCTTCAACGGCTTTGTCATTACGGACGCGAACAGCTATCTGGGACGCATGGATGCGCGGCAGATGATTGAGGCCGGCGGCAGCGGCAGTCTGCGCTATCTGAAGGACACACAGTTCACCTTCGATAAGGACAGCGTTTCTGACTACCACTACGGCAGAAAGGCAGCCCACAGCATTCTGTACACGATTGCGAACTCCAAGGCAATGAACGGTGCTATGCCCGGCAGTACCTTGGTGGGTACGCCGACCGACAAGCAACTTCGCGTAATGCTTACAATCCTTCCTGCTCTGGTGCTGGTGCTGCTTGTTTACCGCATCTTCCGCGTATGGAAGCCGAGCAAGCGCAAGCTGGCAAAGCTGGAGGCAAAGGCCGCAAAAAAGGCAGAAAAGTAAGCCGATGACCGGGCAGACCCTACTACCGCAACGAGCGAGGTTCGGAGCCAGAAAACAGACGCTTACCGATTTGGAACAATAAGTCCGATGCTTGCCTGATAGAGCGCATTGTGTTTTGATATTCTTATTTCTGTCTGCATCCGAAATTTTAACTGTAAACAAAAGACCGAAGTTGTAAAGCCTTTTTTGGGCTTTTTACTTCGGTCCTTCTTTTTTAGGGGATGTGAAACAGCCCCTTCGGTCTTTCTTTTTTGGGGCTGTGCAACAGTCCTTTTTCGCAATCATCGGGTTTCAGGACAGGAAAATCTCTGACAGGTGGGCGTTTGGTACACCAAATACCGTGCTTGCTGGCTGGCAATATCCGGCAGCAGATATGGACAATGAGTGTGTTACGTTTTTGTCCCGCATTTTTCGACTGTATCAGCCGAATCCGGCCACATGATTTTCCATTCAAAATAATCTTCCTGCGTGATTTCACCGCTGAGTAGTTTCTGCTGTACTGCAGCCCAGTCGCGGAGAAAATCATCCAGAATCGTATCATCAAACCACATCGCCACGGGGGAGCGTGGCGGCCAGCTATCGTTATCATCGTAGTGCAGCGCAAGGTTTGGGTTGGCATTATACCGCGCTGTGCTGCGCTCGGTTCTGTTTGTCGGCTGCGGTATCGGACACGTTTCCATCGAGCAGGTCACCTCCAAGCTGATTCCGTACTTTGTGGTGCTGATTGCCGCACTGCTGGCGGTCACCTACATCCCCGCGCTGTCCCTGGGCCTGCCCAGCCTGATGGGCCTGATTTGAGCGCAGCTTAACAGCTGACTAAAATACGCAGCCCACGCAGAAGGTTGACCTTGCTGCGGGGGTTGCGCTGTTTTTAGGGCGTTATATACATTGTCTGCCGCTCTCCGGGCGTGAGCAGCGGCGGCGCAATCTCCAGCGGGCGAACGGTGAAAAACTTGTGTAAACAGCCCCTTGCGTTTCTGCCCGCATTGTGTTATACTCTACACCGTAAAATTGAATACGACAGCAGGTGCCTTTTTGCGCGGTTCCGCCGCACAGAAAAGGGTAAAAGGGAAGCGGGCGCAAATCCCGCACGATCTCGTCACTGTGATAAGGAAGCCTGCCGCCAGGGTGCGTTTGCACCGGTCACTGGGCATTAGCCCGGGAAGGCGGCGGTGGGTGTTGATCTTTCAGCCAGGAAACCTGCCTGCTGTCGGGTACGGGGGCGCACAGCTCCAAATCACGAGGAATTGGTTGTACCGCAAAGAGCCTGCTGAAAGTACGGGGTCTTTTTGTGTTGCCATTCTGCACGCAAAAAGGCCTCGTTTTTGATAGGTGTGTTTTGCTGTGCCTTTCCGTGCCATGCAACGTTTTAAATAGGAAAGGAAGCAAACACATGAGAAAACGCAACCACAAAAAGCCTGCTGCCGTGCTGGCAACCCTGGCCCTGACCACCGCACTGCTGGCTGGCTGCGGCAGCACCGCCGCTACCACCGAGAGCACGGCTGCCAGCGAGAGCGAAGCCGTAAGCAGCGAGGAAACCGCAGATGAGGGAGATACCGACGAAGTGGCCGCGAAAAACTGCGCTGATTTGATCGACGCCATCTATGTGCAGGAGCGCACCGACGACACCGACGCCCAGTGCGAGGCCGCCAAGGCTGCCTGGGACGCCCTGACCGACACCCAGAAGGAAATGGTCGAGGGCGAGAATGCCGACCCCGAGTATTTCGGCCGTGACACCGGCGACGCCGGCAACGACGACCCCCGCAACGAGGATGAGATCGGCGAGAACGAGCTGCTGGTCGTCAGCTTCGGAACCTCCTTCAACGGCAGCCGCGCCGCTGACATCAAGGGCATCGAGGATGCCTTACAGGCCGCTAACCCCGATTGGAGCGTGCGCCGCGCCTTCACCGCGCAGATCATCATTAACCATGTGCAGGCCCGCGACGGCGAGAAAATCGACAACATGGGCCAGGCTTTGGATCGCGCCGTTGCCAACGGCGTTAAGAACCTGGTTGTCCAGCCCACCCATCTGATGCACGGCGCCGAGTATGACGAGATGTGCGAGGCCGTTGAGCAGTACAAGGACAAGTTCGAGAGCGTTGCCATCGCCGAGCCGCTGCTGGGCGAGGTTGGCGAGGATGCCACCGTCATCAACGCCGACAAGAAGGCCGTTGCCGCTGCCATCACCGCCGAGACCGTCAAGGTCGCCGGGTATGACGATGCCGCTGCTGCCGCTGCTGACGGCACCGCCTTTGTGTTCATGGGCCACGGTACGTCCCACACCGCCAAGATCAGTTACAGCCAGATGCAGACCACCATGCAGACCCTGGGCTATGACAATGTGTTCATCGGCACTGTCGAGGGCGAGCCGGAGGACACTGCCTGCGACGCTGTCATTGAGAAGGTCAAGGAGGCCGGTTACACCAAGGTCATCCTGCGCCCGCTGATGGTCG
>ERZ1034973.788-NODE-788-length-20947-cov-132.270103_pt1 | contig 20947 bp, 13 predicted proteins | sample MGYA00520686_ERZ1034973 | MGnify/ENA primary metagenome ERZ1034973 (study PRJEB33766, sample SAMN09781775) | gut metagenome | biome: gut microbiome | host: Homo sapiens | place: Madagascar | study: EMG produced TPA metagenomics assembly of the PRJNA485056 data... | reverse complement strand
TAAAAATAGCATTACTGGCAATGGCACAATCAACAAACTTGTTGTCATCTTCGTCAGCTTTTATCAAACCAAAGCTGTAATGAGGGTCGATAAACTTTACGTTAGGCAGAATTTGAATATGGGCTAATACAAATCTTGCTACTTTGGAATTGATATTACGACCTAACACCTCTTCGTATTCTTCCAATATGTCATTGGATACACATAAAACGTATTCACCGTTTACAAATTTCTGCCAAATTTCAGCATATGGATTATGCTCAGATAGTGACATGACAAGACAATTTGTGTCAAGTACAATTTTCTCTTTTAGCATGATATTTTTGCCTTATGATAAGGAGTTCTTTCATGAAGTGTGCGGAAACTTTCTACTTTTTCCTCATTGAGTGTTCCGTCCGCCCAAAGTCTGTCAAGTTCTTCTTTTAGTTGTGCCCCCAAGTAATCAATTATTACTTTACGCAATCCTTCTATCTCTTCTTTTGAGTCCATAACGGACACAAGGTCAAGAAGTTCGAGTTGGGCTTCATTAAGTATAGTACGGTTTGTTCTCATATTGTTTCCTCCATAATTTTAGTATTATAACGTTTGCAAAGATACACTGAATAATTGAAAATACCAAAGTTTTTTTGAGTTTTTTATAGATTATAAAGGAAATAATAGAGAAATCATGAGGAGAAAAAGAAAATAGGCGGCTCCCGGAATTGAGAGCCGCCTTAAATGTATTATAAGAACACACTACATATGTGTGTGAATATTTGACAAAGTGTTATTTTACTTCAACGAAGGCATAAGCACCTGTGATATCATTAAAGTAAATATTATATGTACCTGCAGGAACAGGAATGTTGTTGCTGCCACCAGAAGTGATAAGAGTACCCTTACTCTCATAGTTCTGACCTTCAGCAAAACCCCAGTTTCCATCATCGCGCCACTTATGATCTGCACGAATCTTCAAGCCACCAGCAGGAATCTTAACATTGGCTTTGTACCAGTTGTGAGGAGCAACCTGCTTAAGGTCGATATCGTCGATATCGTCACCATTACTCCACTTGCCACCTACACCTATCAGGGCAACATACTCGAACTCAGTAGGATTCTGGTCAGCAAGCTTTGTCCACTTGTAGGTCATGGTAGAGAAGTCGGCTGTGAACGTATAGTAAGCACCTGGTTCTGGGCAAATGATAGCACCAGCATTATTGTCAACTTTTAATTTACCTGTTGGGGTGTTGGCGTCAGCCATTGTTGCACTACCATAGGCATTGTTCCAATCTCCCCAATCGCTACCCAACCAAATCTTCAGGTTTGCATCGTCGTTCCACTTAGTGGTATAGCTCTGAACCATAGGAGTCTCAGCATACATGAGACAGGTCTTGTCTTTAGGTTCGAATGCCCAGCCCTGCAATTTACCAACAAGGTAGTATTCTGGTGCAATCTGCTTGATGGTATAAGTGTAGTCCATCATGTTGATTGTCATCTGATAGATACCAGCCTTGGCAATCTTACCCGCGCCAGCCTTTTTACCCTGAGAGTTGGTAGTAAGAAGTTTACCGCTCATAGCTTTATCTCCATCTTCTTCAATACCAACAACACCCTCAGGAGCATTTTCTACAGCCCAAATGTTACCTTTATCTACATTTCCCTGTGGAATAATCTTCCAGCATTGGTCGTCCTTAGTTGTTGTAAACATAAGGGTGAATACAGGATCCGCATAAACGTCTGCATCAGAGTGAGCAAATTTCAATTTGGTATCCAAACCCCATTCTGTCAAGTCACCTACGAGGTAGTAAGCTGCATCGATGAATGGAGCCTCTGGAACTGCTTTTACCTGGAATGTTTCAGATGTAGCCATCTTTGCGGCTATTGAACCATTGCTTTGCCATGCGTCAAGTGTTGCATCGATATCGCGCTCTACTGGGCGTTTGCCATACTTACCTGTGATGTAATTTACCAAGTCAGCTTTTGCCATGTTACCATCAGCATCAATGTCGAATGACTGACCATCTAAATTAATCTTGAAACTAGGCGTGTAAGTATCTTTGGTAGAAGTAGGAGCAACAATGCTCGCTACTTTTACCTTATCTCCTGTAACATCTGCCAAGTTGATGACTTCTACTGGAGTTACGCTACCGTCTCCAAATGCTACAGCTTCCTCCTCAGGATTGGTCTGTGGGTTTGCCCAGTCTGTGTAGTCTTCGGTACAAGATACCATAGACATCAGCAGGGTCATTCCCAATAATATTTTCTTAATCATAATTGTCTATACTTTAAGTGATTTACAATTTAACGATGCTGAATGCACCTGTGATGTCGTTGAATGAGATGACATACTTGCCTTCTGCCAAACCGATGTTCTTGCCACCAGCCTCACACTTACCGAACATGTTGATATCGCCGTCAGCCTTGCCATATCCCCAGCTTGTATCCCAAGATCCTGCAATCTTGAACTTGAACTGTGCAGTCTCGCCAGCAGGAACTTCCATTACATAATACCAAGCGTGGTTTTCAACGCCCTCAGTGTTGTAAGAAAGCATTGGAGTATCTGTCCAATCATTGAATGAACCAGAAATCTGGATAGTACCATAGGTATTATTAACTTCGTCCTCATACTTCACCATAGTAGCAGTATTGTCAGCTGTATTGATGGTAATGGTGTAGTAACCAGCTTCTGGAGCTACAATGTGACCACCATCACCATTGTTATTACGATATTCTATTGTGCCTTTTTTAGCGCTGATTTCGTTATTGAGTATGGCATTCATACTATAATTCCAATCGAAGTTTGGAGGCAGAATCTTGAAGCCAGCTCCGTCGCACTCGGCACTGCTGTTGTAGTCGCCAGTAAGGAAGTAGTTGGTGTATTCAATCTCACCTGTACCAGACTTCTTATCGTAAGAGAAGTTAGGCTTCAAGAACATAGGAAGATTATCTGTACCAGTAATCTTATCACCAGCCCACTTGCCACCGAACATGTTACCTACAAGGTACCACATTATTGGAGTAGCATCCTTCAACTCAACATAATAAGGTGTTACCTTAAGTTTTATAGCGTTAGATGCGATAGGATTCAGACGGTTTGTGCCCTCAAGGATGAAAGCATTAACACGTACATACGCATCCTGCTCTGCAGGAACATTGTCTTCTGTCAATTTCAGAATCTTTACCAATGCCTTGTCAATTTCTTCAGCAGAGGCAGAAGTTTTACATTCTAGTGTTGTGTGGCTGAGAGCTGCGTAATCGGCAACTTTCTCGCCACTTTCATCTGCAGCAGCCTCATCTGTAGAAACTGTGAAAGAGTTGGTTGGAGATACCTGTACCTCGTATGTTACATTGATTGGGGCATTGTCGGCAGTGTACTTAGGCTGTGACCATGAAAGGCTAAGTCCTGTAGATTGCTCCAAGTCAATAGTAGCATTTACATATTCTGGAGTATTCAACTTGAACTCCGTAGGCTGAATCAGCGTAGGGTTAGAGTCGTTGTCATCCGAACATGATGCGAATAAGCTGATGATGCCGACAAGCAGAGCACCAATTATATATTTATTCTTCATATTGCGTTTTCTTTAATAATTCTTTTATACTTTAGTTTTGAACCTCGTTATATCCGTCAATCTGTGTCAGGTTCGGGTTGGCAAGAATCTCAGAAGATGGGAGAGGATATACATTAAACTTCTTGTCGAAGGTTGTACCCTTCTCGTTACCACCCTTAAGTTCCCAATTGTATGTAGCCTGACTGCCACCAAACTGATTGAAACGAATCAAGTCGGTACGGCGGAGACCTTCGCAGTACAACTCACGGGCACGCTCATCAAGCACGTCTTCAAGAGAATATGTTTGACGTTTTTCTGCGTGGGCACGATCGCGAAGAGCATCAATCCATCCCTTAGCCTTATCAGAATTTGCGCCGTTAAGATGCATTTCTGCTTCAGCAGCGTTGAGGTAAGCCTCTGCTACACGGAAGAGGAAGAAGTCTGTATCTACTTTTTCCGTATCATGTGTAGTTCCATGGTTGGAGTAATTGTTATTCCATTTTACAATGGTGAGTCCCTGTTTGAAGGCGTCATTCTTACCCAGGTCTAATTTATGGTCTACACCCCAAATCATGGCACGGTCATCAATACCCATAGCGCGAATCTGTTCAGCAGTCTTACCTTCGAAATCCGAAGGCTTGTTGACAAATTTGGTTAAGAATGAAGGACGAACACGCATACCTGACCAGTTGGTAGCAGATGTACCTAATGTTTCACCTGTAACAGTTCTGGAATTAGCATCTATACTTGCAGCAACGAAGAAGAGTGAACCTCCGTAGCCTTGGGTCTTGTCGCCATCCTGCATCAATGGCAGAAGGGCCTCGCAGCTTGCACCATTCGAACCATTGTCGCCCATGAAGAGCATGTCGTATGGCTTGTAGCCGTTAGCCTTTGCCTCTGCAGACATATCTGTTTCGAGGAAGAGTTTATAGTCTGAATTAATTACTTTCTCTGCGTATTCAAGCGCCTTGTCCCAATGAGGATTGTTCTGACCATCATTGTTGAGGTATGTACCGGCATTGAGGTACAGACGGCTTAAGAGCAACCAGCATGTTCCCTTGTCTACGCGACCATAGTCAGCATCAGTATCTTTCTCAGGCTTAGCTGCCAATAGGTCTGGCTCTGCAGCAAGCAATTCGCTTTCTACCCAGTTGAACAAGAACTCGCGACCCATCTGAAGAAGCTCTGCACGAGTGTAACTCTTGCTTGCATCATAATTAGCATTGTAGGTGTGAGCCTGGCGTGGAGTCTCTGCCGAAATCTTATCTGTGAATGAAGGGTCGCCCCAGAAGTCAAGCATCAATAAATAGTGGTAAGCACGGATAACACGTACCTCTGCATACTTGGTCTTATCTTCTTTTGCAGCCTCGAGTCCTAAGAAATGATTCTCGTATGAGATATTAGACATCATACGATAGTACAAATACTTCAGAGTTTCATTATCTGGCTTAAACTGATTGTAACTGATATCAGTGAGACCACCATCTGACCACCAACAGATTGATTCGTCAGTAGGTAACTCATTGAAGTTGTATATGTTACGTATCAAAGTGGATTTGCCGTTGTCTTGAATGTTGAAATCGGCATTACCATCATTACCTTCCATAATAAGTCCAGCATAGCACTTGCTATACAAGCCTGTTATGTTTGGATTTGCGTCACCATTTGGATCAATGTTTCCCTTGTCCAAATCATCCATGCAAGAGCACAAACTTGCTGAAAGCAGAAGCGCTGCAGCAGGGACGATTGTTTTGAATTTATTGAGTTTCATATCGAAATCTATTTTAAATTGTTAGAAGTTGAGGTTCAAACCGAGCAGGAATGTGCGGCAGCGTGGATATACGTTGCTGTCCTTACCTGATGTCTGTTCTGGCTCGAGACCTTTGTACTTTGTGATGGTAAACACGTTAGAGCATGAGGCGTAGATACGACCAGAGATACCCTTGTATTTGCCCATCTTCAATACGTTGTCAAAATTATAGCCCAAAGTAATGTTATCGCACTTCAAGAAGCTGGCATTCTGTACAAAGTAATCGGTAAGTGGATAGTTGTATGAAGTCCAACCTAATGTTGTCAATTCCTTGGTGCAGTTCTCATAATATCCCTTTGGATTACAGAGAACAGAAGTGTTAGCCTTGCTTTCTGCGTATCCGTTGTAGAGATAGTTTCCAAAACTTGCACGGAAGTTACTTCCAAGATCCCAGTTCTTGTATGAAACCTTGAAACTGAAACCACCTGTCCAAGGAGCTACGATATTCTTATAGAAATATTTATCGTTCTCGTCAATAGAACCATCACCATTGCGGTCTACATAGCAGCCCATGATAGGGCGTCCGTTCTCATCGTATACCTGCTGGTAAACCAAGAAAGAGTTGGCTGGCTTACCTACCTTATGATAGGTGATTGGCTGATCCTGACCTACCGTCATTCCTGCTTCAATCATATCGCGACCGCCAGCAAGCTCAGTAATCTCATTCTTGTTGTAGGCAGCATTTACACTCAGTTCTACAAACCAGTCCTTGGTCTGAATTGGACGACCTGTTACAGCAACTTCAAAACCCTTATTCTCCAAGGTACCAGCATTCTTCAACAATTTGTTGTCGAAGTTCTGGCCTGCTGGGATGGTTGTTTCACTCAGAAGGTCAGTAGTCTTGCGGTAATATGCATCAAAGTTGAGAACCAGTCTCTGGTCGAACATACCGTAATCGAGACCGACGTTCCAAGTAGTGGTTGTCTCCCAAGTCAGGTCATCATTGTATGCCAATGGACGATAGAGCAATCCAGTGTTGTCGCCGCCACCGATAGGATAGAGGTGGTGATTACTTGTACTCTTCTTGTATGTAGCGGTATAATACTCTCTGCCAGTATCCTGCTGACCAGTCTTACCCCAACCCAAGCGAAGTTTCAAGTCGCTGATAGCGTCAACTTCTTTCAGGAAACTTTCTTCTTTAACACGCCATGCGAAGGCTGCTGCAGGGAAGAAACCCCAACGGTGTCCATCAGCAAAGCGACTTGAGCCATCATAACGTGCGGTAAATGTAAGAAGGTAACGATCCAACAGAGAATAGTTGGCACGGCCATACCAACTCACAATATAGGTTTGACCTCTCCATCTGCTAGTATCGTAAGCCTTTTCTGTACCAGCAAGAGCTTCACCCTTGTCATTCTTTCCTTCGTAGGTAGATGGATACATGGTTCTGCTCCACTGGTCGCCCCAATATTTCATGTGGCTATACTCGTAACCTGCAGTAATGTCGAAGTGGTTAGCCTTATTGAAATCCTTTGTGTACTGAGCATAGGCTGTAGCTGTTACATTATATTTTTTCTCTGTGTTTTCGCTTTCGCCACCATAGTAGTATGCGTAGGTAGACTGTGGATTCTTGTGATCATACTCACCACCGGTGGTATATTCACCAGCTAAGTTGACATGCAGATGCAGGTCTTCGAAACCATGAATCTTATAGTCTGCCTCTACGTTGCCCAAAAGAACATGTGCACTCTTGTTAAATCCGTAGTTCTCTACCTTTTCAACAGGGTTGGCTGGAGCATCTGAATTGCGGTCGTATGGGAAGGTTGGGTCGTATGATTTACTCTCTTGTGCCCACTGCCAATAGCCGCCCCAGTTCTTGAATTTTTCGTCACTGCTCTTAACAGGACGGGTAGGGTCCATTGTGATAGCTGCACCAACGGCATCCTGTCCACCAGGAACTGTCTTAGAGTAAGAATACTTACCATTTACATTCAGGTTGAGGTGCTTGTTGAGCAAAGAAGGACTGATGTTGAAACCTGCTGTAACACGCTTGTAGTCAGAACCCTTCAAGATACCTTCCTGACCAGTGTAACCAACGCTGACGCGGTAAGGCATTGACCATGATTTCTTATTAATGCCACCTGATAAGCTGACATTATGCTCATGGCTGACAGCTGCACGGTAAATCTCATCCTGCCAGTCGGTATCGTATGTGCCGGCAGCATAGTTAGGTGTACCATCAGCATTGTATTCCTTCCAACCTAAGCCTTGGTAGGCAGATGAACCTTCGCCATAATAGTTCTTGATGAAGTCAACGTATTCTGATGCGTTCATCACATCCAACTTCTTACCAATAGTACTTACAGAGACTGTACCATTGTAAGAAACCTGTGGCTTCTGACCGCTGCGACCCTTCTTAGTGGTAATGATGATGACACCATTAGAACCACGGGAACCATAGATGGCTGTAGCTGAAGCATCCTTCAATACGGTGAAACTCTCGATATCGTTAGGATTGACAAGAGAAAGAGGGTTGTTAACACCCTTTGTATCATTGTTATCCATAGGCATACCATCGATAACAATCAATGGGTTGTTGCTCGCAGTAAGAGAAGCACCACCACGAATACGGATCTGTGCACCTTCACCAGGAGCACCCGTTGCAGAGTTAACGTTTACACCGGCAATCTTACCCTGGATCATATCCTGTGCAGATGTAATGATACCATGGTTCTTCTCATCTGGCTTGAGTGCAGTAACAGAACCAGTCAAGTCGTTCTTCTTAGCTACACCATAACCGATGACAACGATTTCGTTCAAAGACTTAGAGTCATCTTCCAAGGTAATGTTCATGTTACTAGATGCCTTCACAGTCTGTGGTGTCATACCCAGATAGGTGAATGTAATCTTGGCACCTGGCGCTGCATCAACTGAGAAGTTACCATCCATGTCGGTAATGCCTACAGCCTTACCGTTCACTGTAATGGTAGCACCCATGATAGGCTCACCAGAAGCATCCTTCACATGTCCCTTAATTGCATTACTCTGCGCAAAGGAACTCACCGTCAGAAGCAGACCGCTTGCTAGGGTCAACGCTCTGAGAGGCAATTTAATTTTTACCTGCTTCATCATTTGCTTGATTTTTAAGTTAATGTATAATATTAAATTATTTACTTTTTCATTCTTTTTGGCTTAAGTTGTCATCGTTCCTACTCTAAAATACCGCTCTGGCTCTTTTCGGGGTCTTTCTGGCATCTTGCTTATATTATATAAGGTAGGAATGGGGCGTTTGCCCATAAACTTGTCGTTTCTGTGTGCAAAATTAAGTTCTTTTCTCTTATGTTGTACTATTTTTATGTTAATTCCGTTATTTATTTTGTGCAAACGTTTGCACAGAAATTACTTGATTTAAGTCAAGAACTTTGAACTGATATTAAGGATATTTCGTAATTTTGCAGCACAACTAATAGCAATGGGCGATAAAGAAACAATAACAATGAAAGATATAGCTCGCGATCTGGGCGTAAGTGTTGCCACGGTGAGCCGAGCATTGAAGGACAGTTCTCGTATCAGTACTGCCCAAAAGGAGCGTATTCAGAAATACGCGCGTGAACATAACTTCTTTCCTAATTTCCTGGGTGAAGCTTTAAGACATAATAAGGTGAAGCCGATGAAGGTGATTGGAGTTATTGTACCTCAGGTGGTACACTATTACTTCATGTCGGTGCTTTCGGGTATAGAGGAAGAGGCTAGAGCCAGAGGTTACCGTGTGATGGTGGCGCAGAGTAACGAGCGCTACGATAAGGAGGTGGCCATCTGTGAAGACTTCTATCAGAACAAGGTTTGTGGCATCATCGTTTCACAGGCGAAGGATACCAAGCAGTATGACCATTTCGAAAAACTGCTGCAGAATGGGGTGCCGCTCATCTTCTATGATAGAATATGTACGGGCGTGAACTGCTCGCGAGTGGTGGTAGATGACTATATGGGTGCCTTTACTGCCGTTACCCACATGATTGATACGGGCTGCAAGAAGATTGCCTTCTACGGCTCGCCGATGAATCTGGAAATCTCCAAGAACCGATATAACGGTTATCATGATGCGCTGGTGAAACACGGTTTGACGGAGAACCCTGACTGGGTGAAGATCTGCGATGACCGTGCCAGTGCCGAAGCAATAACGCCGGATATTCTGATAGGGGAAGATCATCCGGATGCTTTCTTCGCCATCAATGATGATACGGCAATCGGCATCCTCTATACCGCCAAGCGCATGGGATTCAAGGTGCCTGAAGAAATCAGTATCTGCGGATTCACCAATGGTGACCGTGCCAAGGCGTGCGACCCGATGCTTACTACGGTTGAGCAGCGAGGTGTAGCCGTAGGCGAGGAAGCTGCCAATATCCTGATTGGTCAGGTGGAAGGCTCCATTCCTAGAGATGAGGTGGAGAAGCGAGTGGTGAGAACACGACTCGTGGTGAGAGGAACTACTAGATAATGTTAAATGTTGAATGTTAAATGTTGAATTGACATTCTTTTCTGAATGAATATAAATAAAAGCATAACAATATGAAACAAAAACCTGATTTAAGTTTCTGGAAGCTCTGGAACTTGAGCTTCGGATTTTTCGGAGTACAGATTGCCTACGCCCTACAGAGCGCCAACATCTCCCGAATCTTTGCAACGTTGGGTGCTGATCCACACAACTTGAGTTATTTCTGGATTCTCCCTCCATTGATGGGAATCCTGGTTCAGCCTATCGTGGGCACGTTGAGCGATAAGACGTGGTGCCGCTTCGGTCGCCGCATCCCTTATCTCTTTGTGGGTGCTACGATTGCCGTCCTGGTGATGTGCCTGCTGCCGAATGCCGGTTCGCTCGGACTGACCGTGAGCGGTGCGATGCTCTTCGGACTGATAGCGCTGATGTTCCTCGATACGAGCATCAACATGGCGATGCAGCCGTTCAAGATGCTGGTAGGCGATATGGTAAATGAAAAACAGAAGGCAAAGGCTTACTCTATCCAGAGTTTCCTCTGCAATGCCGGTTCTGTAGCCGGATATATCTTCCCATTCCTCTTTACCTTCCTCGGTATCAAGAATTATGCTGAGAAGGGTGTGGTTCCTGATTCTGTCATCTGGTCGTTCTATATCGGTGCGGCTATCCTGATTCTCTGTGTTATCTACACCACAATGAAGGTAAAAGAGTGGAATCCACAGCAGTATGCGGAGTATAATGAAGCGAAGAGTGAAGAGGGAGGAGTGAAGAATCCTGATGCTGAGGCTTCTGAAGACAAGGCTGGTTGGATTACTTTGCTCCGCAAGGCGCCATCTACCTTCTGGAAGGTGGGACTGGTTCAGTTCTTCTGCTGGGCTGGTTTCCTTTATCTCTGGAATTATTCTACGGGAGCCATCGCTGAAACCGTATGGAATACTACCGACCCTGCTTCTGAAGCATTCCAGGAGGCAGGCAACTGGGTGGGCATTCTCTTTGCCGTACAGGCGGTAGGTAGTGTTATCTGGGCTGTCGTTCTCCCTCAGTTTAAGAATACGAAGGTGGCATACGCTGTCAGCTTGATTATTGGTGGTGTGGGCTTTGCTCTCATTCCATTCCTGCATGACCAGTACTTGCAGTTTATCCCATTCCTGATGATTGGTGCCGGTTGGGCTGCCATGTTGGCGATGCCTTTCACCTTTGTTACCAATGCTTTGCAGGGATATGGTCACATGGGTGCTTATCTCGGTCTGTTTAACGGAACCATCTGTATCCCTCAGATTGTGGCTGCCATCTGCGGTGGAACTGTCCTGAGTCTGGTGGGTTCTCATCAGAGCGATATGATGATTGTGGCAGGTATTCTGCTGATTGCGGGTGCGCTGTCTGTAAGCATCATCAAGGATAAGAAATAGGTGTAAGTAACAGAGTGAACGATTAATTGATTGTTTCTACGGAGTGGAAAATGTGCAAACGTTTGCAAGGTTTGTGTGAGAAAAAAATGCAAATTTCTGATACGTTTTTCATACGTTTTTCTTACCTTTGTAGCAGCAAATATAAATTATAACATTTTCAAGAGCCTTTAAGAGTCTTATGACAGTACAGTTTAATATTGAGTATAAAGCAATGTTCGGCGAACAGATCGTCGTAAACATTCAGACGGAGGAAGGTGAACTGAAACTTCCTCTCGAGACAACAGATGGTGAAAGATGGGCATGCGACTGGGGTGTTGAATCACCAGAGAAATCGTATACCTATTATTATAGTGTAGAACGTGAAGGAAGAGCAGTCAAGACCGAATGGCTTATGATTAAGCATCAGCTCGATGTAAATGCCAAGAAGGCTGCGGTTTATACCCTTTACGATCATTGGAAGGCTATGCCTGAGGATGCTTTCCTCTACAGCAGCGCCTTTACCGATTGTATCAATCATCAGGCTCCACAGGAGATGAAGCCGGAAACGGGCAGCAAGATTGTGCGTCTGATAGTCCGTGCTCCTCAGCTTCGTGATGGTGAGCGTCTGGGTGTATTGGGTGCAGATAAAGCATTGGGCGCTTGGGATGTGCAGAAGATTCTTCCGATGACTCAGCATACCTATAATGAATGGGTTGCTGATATTGATGCGACTCATCTTGAGGGCAGTCATCTGGAGTTTAAGTTCGTAGCTTTCAGAAATGCGAAGAACGATCTTCTCTGGGAAGCCAGCATGAACAGAACCGTGGATTTGCCGGAGATGAAGGCAGGTGAGTTGGTATCCTACGAACTCGACCAGGCTTTCTTCGCTCTGTATAACCGCAAACTTGCCGGAACGCTGGTGCCAGTGTTCTCATTGCGTACCCGTAAGAGTGCCGGTATCGGTGACTTCGGTGATCTGAAGGCCATGATAGATTTTGTGGCTTCTACCGGTCAGAAGGTGCTCCAGCTCCTTCCTATCAATGATACCACCATCACTCATACATGGACCGACAGTTATCCATATAGCTGCATCAGCGTCTTCGCCATTCATCCGCAGTATGCCAACCTTCATGCTCTTCCTGAGTTGAAGGATGCAAAGGCTCGTGCTGAGGCTGAGAAGACATGTGCTGAGTTGAACGCACTGGATAAGATAGACTACGAAAAGGTAAATGATTTCAAGATAAATTACTTGCGCCAAATCTTCAATCAGGAAGGTGGAAAGATGATGAAGACAGCCGAATACAAGGCTTTCTTCCAGGATACTGAACAGTGGTTGGTTCCTTACGCACAGTATTCATACCTGCGTGATAAGAATGGTACGGCTGATTTCAACCAGTGGCCAGATCATCAGGTATGGGATGAGGCTGAGCGCAAGGCACTTACCGACCCTAAGACTGCAGCTTACAAGAACGTGGCGTTCTTCTATTTCGTACAGTTCGTACTGGACCGCCAGATGCAGGAGGCTCACGAGTATGCCAAGGCTAAGGGTGTTATTTTGAAGGGTGATATTCCAATCGGTGTAAACCGCAATGGTTGCGATGTATGGATGGAACCAAAATACTTCAACCTCAATGGTCAGGCGGGTGCTCCACCTGATGACTTCTCTGCCAATGGTCAGAACTGGGGATTCCCTACCTATAACTGGTTTGAGATGCTGAAGGATGGCTGCCAGTGGTGGAACCGCCGTTTCCAGAACATGGCAAGATATTTTGATGCTTACCGCATCGACCACGTATTGGGCTTCTTCCGTATCTGGGAGATTCCGGTACATAGCGTACATGGATTGCTCGGACAGTTTGCTCCTGCGCTCGCCATGAGCCGTGAAGAGATAGAAAGCTATGGTTTGCACTTCCAGGATGACCGTTTTACCCGTCCGTTCATTACCGATTGGGTATTGGACCGTGTGTTCCATGAGCGTGCCGGTGAGGTAAAGGAGAAGTATCTCGACCGTCTGGATGACGAGCGTTATCAGATGAAGCCTGAGGTAGATACCCAGCGCAAGGTAGAGGCTCTCTTTGCTGATGCAACAGATGAGAAGGAACTTTGGCTGCGTGATGGCTTGTATGCCCTGATCAGCGATGTACTCTTCGTACGTGATCATACCAACCCTGGCGTCTTCCATCCACGTATCTCAGCCCAGCTTGACTTTATCTACGAGTCGCTCTATGATAATGACAAGGCTGCATTCAACCGTCTTTACAATGACTACTTCTATCGCCGTAACAACCAGTTCTGGTATCAGGAGGCGATGAAGAAGTTGCCTAAGCTGGTTCAGGCTACCCGTATGCTGGTTTGTGCCGAAGACCTCGGTATGGTGCCTGATTGTGTGCCTTGGGTAATGGACGAGTTGAAGATATTGAGTCTGGAACTCCAGAGCATGCCAAAGGATCCATCGGTTAAGTTCGGACATCTGAGCCGTAACCCATACCGCTCTGTATGTACCATTTCGAGCCATGATATGCCTACTCTGCGCATGTGGTGGGATGAGAATATCCAGCGTACCCAGGAGTATTACAATACGATGCTCTACCGTCAGGGACCAGCACCTCATCCGCTCCCAGGCTGGTTGGCAAGCGATATCATCAGCCGCCATCTCACCTCTCCATCCATGCTCTGTATATTGAGCATCCAGGACTGGTTGGCTACCGATGAGGCTCTCCGTCTGCCAGATGCCAATGCCGAGCGTATCAATATCCCGGCTAACCCTAAGCATTACTGGCGTTATCGCATGCACCTCAACATAGAGGATCTGGCTGCAGACAAGCGTTTCGTGCAGAATATCACAGAGATGATTTCGCAGTCTGGAAGAGTCTAACTAACATGATTATATATACAGTGCAAACGTTTGCACACTCATTTGCAGAAAAATACCCTCCCAAATGTGGAGGGTATTTTTGTTTTTTGTATCTTTGCACTATCTTAAGAATAAACAGATAATGATTGAGATAAACTAACGAAGATTCAAAAACAAGAATAAACAACGACTGAACAGTATGAAAAAACTGAATGTATTAGTGATGGGCCTCTTGCTTCCTATGTTGGCTGCAGCCCAGACCGTTAAATCACCTAACGGCAACGTCTCGGTAACATTCTCTTTGACCGAAAAGGGACAGCCTACCTATGAGATGAGCTATAAGGGAAAGACTGTATGTAAGCCATCCCACTTAGGATTGGAGCTGGCTAAGGATAAACATGCCTCTAAGGGTATGGAGGAAACCAGCCTGATGGATGGTTTTACTGAAACCGGCAGCAAGACATCGACTTTCGATGAAACCTGGAAGCCGGTATGGGGCGAGACCGCTACCATCCGCAACCATTACAACGAGATGGAGGTAAACCTGAACCAGGCTTCTTCTAAGCGCAACATCACCATCCGTTTCCGTGTATATGATTATGGTATGGGCTTGCGCTATGAGTTCCCACAGCAGGAAAGTCTGAACTATTTCGTCATCCAGGAGGAGCATACCCAGTTTGCCATGGCAGGCGATCATACCGCTTACTGGATTCCTGGTGATTATGATACACAGGAGTATGACTACAACATTACTCCATTGACAGGTATCCGTCCAATTATTGCGAAAAACCGTGAAGCTTACAAGAGCAATTCATCTACCACCGTCTTCTCTGATACCGGTGTTCAGACCTCTCTCCAGATGAAGACCCAGGACGGACTCTATATCAATATCCATGAGGCTGCCTGCCTGGATTATCCTACCATGCACCTCAATCTGGATGAGAAAACATTGACCTTCGAGTCTTGGCTTACTCCTGATGCCGTAGGCAGAAAGGGATTCATCCAGACACCATTCAATACCCCTTGGCGTACCGTGATGGTAAGTGATGATGCACGTGATATGCTTTCATGCAAGTTGACATTGAACCTTAACGAGCCTTGCAAGATTAAGGATACATCCTGGATTCATCCTACCAAGTACTGCGGTGTATGGTGGAACATGATTGTAGGCACCAAGACCTGGAGCTATACCAACGACCTGCCATCTGTTCGCCTCGGTGTAACTGATTACAGCAAGTGCAAGCCTAACGGTACTCATGGTGCAACCAACGAGGAAGTGAAGCGCTACATCGACTTTGCAGCCAAGAACGGTTTGCAGGAAGTATTGGTAGAAGGCTGGAACGAAGGTTGGGAAGACTGGTTCGGTCATCAGAAGCTCGATGTCTTCGACTTCGTGACTCCATATCCTGACTTCGATATCAAGATGCTCAACGAATATGCTCACTCTAAGGGCGTGAAACTGATGATGCACCATGAGACATCTTCTGCAGCTCTCAACTACGAGCGCCACCTGGAAGATGCCTTCAACCTGATGAACAAATATGGTTATGATGCCGTGAAGACCGGTTATGTAGGTGATATCATCCCAAGAGGTGAGTATCACTACAGCCAGTTGATGAACAATCACTACCAGCGTGTTGTTGAAACTGCAGCCAAGCATCATATCATGGTAAATGCCCACGAGGCAACCCGCCCTACAGGTATCTGCCGCACCTGGCCTAACCTGGTGGGTAACGAGAGTGCACGTGGTACAGAATATGAAGCATTTGGCGGTAACAAGTCTTATCATACCGTAATGTTGCCATTCACCCGTCTGCAGGGTGGTCCGATGGATTATACCCCTGGTATCTTCGAGACCAAGCTTTCTGAGTGGAGCAACAATAAGAGTTATGTTCATACCACTCTCTGTGGTCAGCTTTCTCTCTATCTCGTGATGTACAGTCCGCTGCAGATGGCTGCCGATCTTCCAGAGCATTATGAGAAGTATGACGATGCCTTCCAGTTCATCCGCGACGTAGCTTGCGACTGGGACGACTCCAAGTACCTGGAGGCAGAGCCAGCCAAGTATATCACCGTAGCCCGCAAGGCAAAGGGAACCGACAACTGGTTTGTAGGTGGTAAGACTGATGCAGCCCGTACAGCCGTAGTAAAACTCGACTTCCTGGATAAGGGCAAGAAGTATGCTTGCGCTATTTATCAGGACGGCAAGAATGCTGACTACGAGAAGAACCCTAAATCTTACAAGATTGTTCACAAGACAGTGAAGAAGGGTGATGTTTTGAAGATTAACGAAGCACGTGGTGGTGGTTTTGCCATCTCTTTGCTCGCTAAATAAGCCTATAATTTCCGTATTTCCGTCCAACTGTCCGGTTGGCCGGAAATACGCTAAAAATGAGCGTAGATAATCTGTCACAGTTTTCTTCGCTCAGTTCGCTTTAATATCCTGTATAACAATAACTTAACAATATGAATATCCAAAAACTAATAATTGCAGCATTGACAGCAACCATTTTACCAACTTCATTGAATGCACAGCAGACATTCAATGAGATGATGTATTCCAAGGAGAAAACCATGTTTATCCTGAATGCTCCAACAGCCCAAAAGTCTTCTGTAACCCTCCGACTTTATAAGCAAGGACAGGGAGGAAAGGCTTATAAAACGCTGAAAATGAAGAAGTTGGGTGATGAACGCTGGGAGGCTACCGTAAAGGGCGACCTCAAGGGAAAGTTCTATACCTTTGATATTGGCAAGGGTGAAACACCAGGTACATTTGCCAAAGCAGTAGGTGTGAACGGAAACCGTGGCGCCATCGTAGATTTGTATGATACCGATCCATCTGGATGGGATCAGGACGTGCGTCCTGCCCTGAAATCGCCAGCCGATCTGATAGTTTACGAACTCCATGTGCGTGATTTCTCCATTTCTCCTACATCCGGCTTGAAATATAAGGGCAAATATCTCGCCCTCACCGAGCCTAAGGCCATCGAATACCTCAAGAATCTGGGCATCAACGCCATCCACTTCCAGCCTGTATTCGATTTCGCTTCTATAGATGAGACCCGACTCGACAAACCACAGTTCAACTGGGGTTATGATCCGAAGAACTATAATGTGCCGGAAGGCAGTTACGCTACCGACCCTTATTCTCCAGCAACCCGCATCAAGGAGTTCAAGGAGATGGTGATGGCGCTGCATAAGGCAGGCATCCGAGTGATTTTCGATGCCGTATATAACCATACTTTCGATATTAACGGCAGCAATTTCCAACGTACCTATCCTGATTATTATTATCGCAAGACCAAGGATGGTAAGTATTCAGACGGTTCAGGCTGTGGCAACGAGACTGCTTCTGAGAAACCTCTCATGCGCCAGTTTATGCTGGAGAGCGTGAAATACTGGATAGACGAATATCATATCGATGGCTTCCGTTTCGACCTGATGGGCGTTCATGACATCGAAACCATGCAGGCTATCCGTGAGATGGTAAACCGCATCGATCCTAGCATCTATATTTATGGTGAGGGATGGAGTGCAGGCAGCTGTGCTTATCCTACCGAGAAACTGGCGGTGAAGGCGAATACCCAGCAGCTCAAGGGTATCGGTGCTTTCAGCGATGATATGCGCGATGCGCTCCGTGGTCCTTTCTCTGATGATCATAAGGGTGCGCTTCTGGCTGGTCTTACAGGTCAGGAGGAAAGTCTGAAGTTCGGTATTGTGGGTGGCATTGCTCATCCGCAGGTGGATATGACAAAGGTGAACTATGACAAGAAGCCTTGGACCAACAATCCTACCGAGCAGATCAGTTATGTAAGCTGCCACGACGATATGTGTCTGGTAGACCGTCTGAAGGCAAGTATCTCATCTCTTACCGACAAGAATATCCCTGAAGCAATACGTACTGCCGAGTTGCTCCGCATCGATAAGCTTGCGCAGACCTGCGTCTTCACTTCCCAGGGTGTTCCTTTCATCCTTGCCGGCGAAGAGATGCTCCGCGACAAGAAGGGAGTACACAACAGCTATAATTCTCCTGACAGCATCAACCAGTTTACCTGGACCAATCTGCAGAAGTATCCGCAGGCGTTTGCTTATTACAAGAGTCTGATTCAGCTCCGAAAGAACCATCCGGCCTTCCGTCTTTCAACAGGCGATAAGGTACGTCAGCATCTGGAGTTTCTGCCTAGTCAGGATGCCAATGGCAACAAACAGACTTGCCTCGTAGGTTTCCAGCTCAAGAATCTGGAGGGCATTGATGCCTGGAAGAACATCATCGTAATCTATAACTTCAATAAGGAGGCAAAGAAGATGCAGATTCCTGAGGGTAGCTATACTGTGGCTTGCTGCAACGGTGTGATTAACGAGGAAGGCTTAGGCTTTGTTTCGGGAAAGGAAGCTGAGGTTGCCCCTCAGTCAGCCCTAATACTTTATCAGAAATAGTTTATATATATAATAAGGTGTAATATGAAAAAGATAATAGCTTCATTAGTGCTTATGGGTAGCGCAATAAGTATGAACGCGGCAGTTAACGTAAGCCGCATTGAACCTACCGACTGGTATGTGGGCATGAAAGATGCTTCACTCCAGCTTATGGTGTATGGCAAGGATATCAAGAATGCCGATGTAACGGTAAACTATCCGGGTGTGAAGGTAGACAGCATCGCCCGCCTTGATTCTCCTAATTATCTTCTGGTTTATCTTAACCTCGATGGGGCAAAGGCTGGTGAGATGACCCTCAACTTCAAGCAGGGCAAACAGTCGAAGAAGGTGAAGTATGTGTTGAAGAACCGTGAGATGTCGGGCGATAAGCGCATCGGTTTCTCTAACGAGGATGTGCTCTATATGCTGATGCCAGACCGTTTCGCCAACGGCAATCTGAAGAATGATGCCTTTAAGACGATGCGTGATAAGACCTGCAACCGTGCAGAGCCTAGTCTGCGACATGGTGGTGACCTGGAGGGAATCCGCCAGCACTTGGATTATTTTAACCAGTTGGGTGTAACCGCCCTGTGGTTTACCCCGGTTTTGGAGAACGACAGTCCAAGTAACGGCAAGAACAGCAGTTATCATGGTTATGCTACCACCAATTATTATCGTGTAGACCCACGTTTCGGAACCAATGCCGATTATAAGCAGCTGATAAATGAGGCTCACAAGAAAGGTTTGAAGATTGTGATGGATATGATTTTCAACCATTGCGGCTTCGAGCATCCTTGGGTTGCCGATATGCCTTCAAAGGACTGGTTTAATAAACCAGAATGGCTGGCTCCTGAAAATCAGACTGCCGAGCATCAGAAGAACATCGGTACGGTGGATGGCGCTGCTAAGGTGAACGATAAGTATCTGCAGACCAGTTATAAACTGACTCCGGTACTTGACCCATACGCCAGCAAGGTTGATCTCACTGAAACCGTAGATGGCTGGTTTGTTCCAACCATGCCTGACCTCAACCAGCGCAACCCACACGTTATCAAGTATCTGATTCAGAACAGCGAGTGGTGGATAGAGAGCGCTGGTATCGACGGCATCCGTATGGATACCTATCCTTATGCCGACCGCGATGCAATGGCACACTGGATGAAGGTGCTGGGCGAGGAGTATCCTCACTTCAATACCGTAGGCGAGACTTGGGTAACCGAGCCTGCCTATACTGCAGCATGGCAGAAGGACAGTAAGCTTTCAGAGAAGAACAGCTATCTGCCAACCGTTATGGATTTCGCCTTCTTCGACCGCATCAATAGTGCAAAGAAAGAGGAGACCGATGACTGGTGGAACGGCATGAACCGTCTCTACAATGTATTCTGCTATGATTATCTCTATCCTAATCCAAAGAGCGTAATGGCATTCATCGAGAATCATGATACCGACCGCTTCCTGGGTGAAGGCAAGGATACCCTGGCTCTGAAGCAGGCGCTGTCATTGCTTCTTACCATCAACCGCACTCCTCAGCTCTATTATGGTACAGAGGTGCTGATGAACGGTACCAAGAGTGTAACCGATGGCAATGTACGCAAGGACTTCCCTGGCGGTTGGGCTGGTGATAAGCACAATGCCTTTACTGCAGAGGGTAGAACACAGGCAGAGAACCAGATGTTCAACTGGCTCAGCAACCTGTTGCACTGGCGTCAGGGCAATGAAGTGATTACCAAGGGCAAGCAGACCCAGTTCTGTCCTCAGAAGGGTGTTTACGTAATTGCCCGCCAGTATAAGGGTAAGAATGTGATGACGGTTATTAACGGCAAGAACGAGGCAAACGAGCTGAATGTTTCCCGTTATGCAGAGATTATCGGTTCTCATGACAAGGCCACGGATGTTACAAACGGTCGCACCGTTCTTATCAACAAGAACGTAAAACTCCGTCCTCGCCAGAGCATGATTCTTGAGTTCTAAAGACTTAGTATCAGTCACTTGATACTTTCATATCTCAGCAGGCTAACGCAGTTATCTGTGTTAGCCTGCTTTTTTTCATAAAAATATTCTTTCGTTTCAATTATTCTTTGTAAATTTGCAGCAGAGTTTAATAACAAACGTCATGAACAAAGAAATTGGTAAATGGTTCTTGGATGTTGCGAAGTATATAGTAACGGCATTTATCTTGACGAATATGTTCGTTAAGATTGATACTTTTATGTCTGCAGTGGGGGCTGTGATAATTATGGCTTTATTGTTTGGTATAGGGGTATTTTTCTTAAAAAGAGACAAAAACTGATTTAGTGTATTAATTAAAAGAGATATGATATGAATTGGAATCTTTTTAGTATGTATATCGCTCTTGCTTTGTTAGGAGTTGGTATGGTCATCTATGCAAAAATAGAAGACAGGAAGAAAGGAAAATAATGATTAGAAGATACATTCTAACCTTTATAGCAGCATTGATCGTTACCTTGAGCAGTTGGGCGCAAGGTGGGCTGCCTAGTCGCTATAATGTAAGCTATC
>ERZ1034973.787-NODE-787-length-20987-cov-5.073094_pt1 | contig 20987 bp, 15 predicted proteins | sample MGYA00520686_ERZ1034973 | MGnify/ENA primary metagenome ERZ1034973 (study PRJEB33766, sample SAMN09781775) | gut metagenome | biome: gut microbiome | host: Homo sapiens | place: Madagascar | study: EMG produced TPA metagenomics assembly of the PRJNA485056 data set... | reverse complement strand
TTTCTGGCTCGCTCAAAACATGCTTCCTTTCCATTTTCGGGCAATGGGCTCTCAAAATCGCGGCAAGCTTTAAGCCCCACCGCCCCCAACGCAGGCGTCGATTGCCACCGGGTCACCCGCAACCGCCAGTTAACGGCGAGCCCCACGCAGGCGCCAGCTAACGGCAAGCCCCCAACGCAGGCACCGAGTTCGGATCGTCCATGTGGCACAGGTAGCGTGCAACCCACCCCCATGCAGGCGCCGATTGTCAGCAACAAGCCCTGCACCAGAAGGCGAAATCAGGCGGACCGCGATTTCGCGCCGCGCTTTTACCACCGAAGTCTAACACCCCGTCGAAACGCAAACCGCCATACTTCGCCGAATACGAGATTCGCGCACGCCGAGTGCCACAATGGTCGCTTAAACCAGTAATATGTAAAGCTGTTGGCTTTTTGCCAAGGCATGCTGTCTTGCCCTCGAAAATGCTTGACTTGCATTGCCATCGTTCTACAATCCCCCTTAATCCTATCAAACTGATAGGTTTTGCAATGTAGAAAGGACCCCGCGTTGAACTTCGACGCCATGGCGCAATACCTTCCTCTGTATGAGGATGCGGCATGGCTGACGTTGAGCATTGGATGGATCGGCATCGTCGGATCCGTCATCATCGGCCTCGTTGTGGCCATGATCGTGCATTTCCGCATCCCTGTGCTTCGCCAGCTTTGCCGCGTATACATCGAGCTGTTCCGCAATACGCCATTGCTTATTCAGCTGTTCTTCTTCTATTTCGGCCTGCCTCGCATGGGCTTTTCCATCACGCCGGAAGTGTGCGGCATGGTTGGCCTCGCATTGCACGGTGGCGCCTATATGGCTGAATCGTTTCGCGCCGGCTTGGAGAACGTGGAGCCCATCCAGCGCGAAAGTGCCATCAGCCTGGGCCTTTCGAAGCTGCAGTCCATGCGCTACGTGGTGCTTCCACAGGCAGTCTCGCTAAGCTTCCCTTCGTTTGTCGCCAACGTGATCTTCCTGCTGAAGGAAACCAGCGTGTTTTCCGCAATCAGCCTGATGGACCTCATGTTCGTCACAAAAGACCTGATGGGTCTGTACTACAAAACCACCGAATGCCTGGTAATGCTCGTAGCGTTCTACCTCATTATCCTGGTGCCGGTTTCCGTTGCCGGTACGTACATCGAAAGGAGGTTGCGCCATGGAAGCTTTGGGGCTTGATGTTCTGTTCATGGGCTCAAACGCCACCCGCCTTCTGCAGGGCCTTTGGGTTGCGGTGCAGATCAGCGCGATCTCCGTCGTGCTCAGCATTATCCTGGGCATGCTGTTCGGTATCTTCATGACGTGGAAGAACCCTGTTGCCAAGGTTATTTCCCGTTTGTACCTGGAAATCGTGCGCATTATGCCGCAGCTGGTGCTGCTCTACATCGTGTTCTTCGGCGCTACGCGCGTTATGGGCCTCAATATCTCGGCGGAGCTTTCCTCCATCATCGTATTCGTGTTCTGGGGCACCGGCGAAATGGGCGACCTGGTTCGTGGCGCCCTTACCAGCATCCCGAAGCAGCAATATGAAAGCGCTGCGGCACTGGGCTTGAACAAGGCGCAGATTTACCGCCAGGTAATCATCCCGCAGGCAATTCGCCGCCTTATCCCCTCATCTATTAATCTCATCACCCGCATGATCAAAACAACCAGCTTGCTGCTGATGATCGGTGTTATCGAGATGATGAAGGTTGGCCAGCAGATCATCGAGGCGAACCGCATGACCTCCCCCAACGCCGTATTCGGCATTTACGGCACCATTATGTTGCTGTATTTCGTAATTTGCTGGCCCATCAGCATGCTGGCAAACCACCTCGAGAAGAAATGGAACTAAGCAATGAGCGATACCGCCCTGCTCTCCATTGAGCATCTTAAGAAAGCCTACGGCGACAACGTGGTTCTGGAAGATATCAGCCTTTCCGTTAAGCGCGGCGAGGTAATCGTGGTTATCGGCCCCTCGGGATGCGGCAAGTCCACGTTCCTGCGTTGCATCAATGCCCTTGAGCCCATTCAAGGCGGCACCATCAAGGTTGACGGCAAGGAAGTCACCAGCTCCGAAAAGGACCTCACCGAGCTTCGCCAGAAGGTTGGCATGGTGTTCCAGAGCTACGATCTGTTCCCCCATATGACGGTGATCGACAACATCACGCTGGCGCCTACTAAGGTTAAGAAAATCCCGAAGGCGCAGGCCGAAGAAGCGGCGCGCGCCCTTCTGAAGCGCGTTGGGCTTACTGACAAGGAAAAGAGCTATCCGCGCGAACTTTCTGGCGGCCAGAAGCAGCGCGTTGCCATTGCCCGTGCGTTGGCCATGGAGCCCGAAGTGCTGCTGCTCGACGAGGTTACCGCCGCACTCGACCCTGAAATGGTACGCGAGGTGCTGGACGTTATCCTCGGCTTGGCGCAGGAGGGCAAGACGATGCTTATCGTTACCCACGAAATGCAGTTCGCCCGCGCCGTTGCCGACCGCGTTCTGTTCTTCGACGGAGGCGAAATCGTGGAGCAAGATATACCCGAACGCTTCTTCGAGCACCCCAAAACCGAGCGTGCTCAGAAGTTCCTGCACACCTTCGAGTTCGACGCCGTTCGTCAACACGAAGCCTAGCGAGCGCTTCGGCCAGAACGGTTGGAACCCGGCGCGGCTGCATGGACTCCATCGCTGACAGAAGCCCGGCGCGGGCGCGTGGACTCCATCGCTGCCAGAGGCCCGGCGCGGGCGCATGAAACCGGTCGCACGGCTAAAACGAAGCCCCGCTCGAAGACCACCGCACTGTTAGAGCCCCAGGAATGGGGCTCTTTTCGTTTCTGCAATGCAGTCTCTCGGCAAATCTCAACGGATCGCCATCGCCCTTATGCACAGCGAGCAGCCTCGCCCCTCTCCCCAACTCCGCAATAACCAGCCATTCACAAAAGCAAAATGACTAATTCCCCCAATCCTTATTGACTTTGTAGGATTTAAGCGGTTTACTTCCATCAATCAAAGAAACCCTCGCACACTCAAGAGGGCAGAAGTAAGGAGAAAGACATGACCCAGACGAAACGCACCTGGAAGCTTGTTGCTGTGCTTGTTGCAGCCTTGGCTCTTGCGGGAGCCTTGCTCACGGGCTGCTCCGGCAATAACAATTCCTCGAGCGCAAATTACCGCACCCTTGACCAGATCAAGGACAGCGGCAAGATCACCATCGGCGTATTCAGCGACAAGAGCCCCTTCGGCTACGTCGATGAAAACGGCAACTACCAGGGCTACGACATCGAGCTGGCAAACCGCCTTGGCCAGGACCTTGGTGTAGACGTTGAGCTGGTATCCACCGAAGCAGCCAACCGCGTTGAATACCTGCAGACCGGCAAGGTTGACGTTATCCTGGCAAACTTCACCGTTACCCCCGAGCGCGCTGAGGCAGTCGACTTCGCCGATCCTTACATGAACGTTGCCTTGGGCGTCGTTTCCCACAAGAACAAGGTTGTTACCAGCCTCGACCAGATTGGCGACCGCACGGTAATCGTAATCTCCGGCACCACCGCCGAGACCTATCTCACCGAGCACAACAAGGACCTCAAGCTCGAGAAGTACGACACCTACGCTGCAGCTAAGACCGCATTCGAGAACAACCCTGACGCTGTTTGGGCAAATGACAACACTGAGGTTATCGCCTTCGCCAACCAGGCTGGCCCCGAGTACGTTGTCGGTATTGAGCAGCTGGGCGACACCGACACCATCGCTCCTGCTGTTTCCAAGGGCAACGAAAGCCTGCTGAACTGGATCAACGAGGATCTGAAGAACCTCGGCTCCGAGAACTTCTTCCATGCAGACTACGAGAAGACCCTGCTTGACACCTACGGCGCCGCTTATGAAGACACCCTGGTTGTCGAGCCTGGCCAGAATTAGCCGATCCATGTCCAACTGGCAAGCCGACCATGCCGTCAGGACCAATCGGCTTGCATCCAGCCAGGGCCAATCGGCTCGCATCTAGCCAGGATGGCCAGCTCATACCAAGCCAGCAAGAACAGAAAGGGGGACCCACACGGGTCCCCCTTTCTTATGCCCCACCCCCGTACCGCCGAGGCAGGGGCATCCCGTCTTCCCCGGAAGACGCCTCGCCGCCGAAAAGCCGAGATCACCAGAGGATGGCAAGATTTGCACGCCATGCATGATTTGACAGTTTCGGACAGCAATAACGCCTCTTGGTGGCAAGATATTCGCACAGTGCATTCCCCAACGGCGTTTTGCAGGGCTTTTTGGATACATGGAACGCATATCTTGCCAAAACTGGCTGTATTTGAATACATGCCAGCGATATGTTGCCATCAAGAGGCGTTTTTGCCGTCCGTGGCCCTTTCGGGAATACACCACGGCAATTTACTGCCATAGTTGAACGCTCGGGAATACATCAAGACGATATATTGCCATGGCTGAACGCTTAGAAACGCATCAAGGCGGCATATTGCCATGGCTGAACGCTTGGGAGCACATCTCCGCAACATCTTGCCAGGAGAGCGGCCCCTTACACAAGCCGGCTCGCATGGATGAGGAACACGGGGCCGGCCTGCGCCGTTCGCACTAGTCGACCAGTATGAGCCTTCGCGCAAGTTGCCCAACATGCGCCTTTCGGGCAGGGCGACTGCAGCATGGGCACAGGACGCGAAGCGAGTTCGCACATCGGGGGCCGTGTGCCAGGGTTCGCACGCCAGGGCTCGCACGCCAGGGGCAGCCACCAAGGTTCGCGTGCCGGGGGCAGCGCGTCGGGGGGGGCGCACGCCGAGGTTCGCGCATCGGGGCCACACGCCGGGATTCGCTCGCTAGGGGCCGCACCCATCAGGAGCCCGCGCCCGCCGGGGCTCGCCTGCCAGCCTGCTCGACGCGCAGAATCGCTAGGCACAAAAAAGCGCCGCTCCGAAGAACGGCGCCTTCCCCGCAAACTACGGGCGCAAACCAGATCCGCCCTGAATCGTAATGGTTTCGCCAGAAACATAGGATGCCATGTCGCTCGCCAGGAACACGGCAACAGGGGCGATGTCGGTCTTAGGATCACCGAAACGGCCCAGCGGGATGCCCTTGATGGTCGCAGCAAAGGTATCAGGGTACTCTTCCTTCCAAGCTGCCAACTGCTCGGTCATGGCCAGCGGGCAGATAACGTTGGCGCGTACGCCGTCGGGGCCCCACTCGGTAGCCGCAACGCGCGTCATGCCACGAATGCCCTCCTTGGCAGCAGCGTAGCTGGACTGACCGGGCTTGCCGAACAGGCCGGCACCGGAGGAAAGGTTGACAACGGAGCCTTTGGTCTTCTTGAGCTCGGGGAACGCATGCTTCATGTAGAAGAATGCAGCGTACAAACCAGAGTTGATTGCCAGGTCGAAATCTTCCTTGCTATGGTCGACCAGCATAACGCCCGACTTGGATGCCTGAGCGTTGTTCACCACGGTATCGAGCTTGCCGAAATGGGCGATGGTTTGGGCGATAACGTTCTTTACCGCTTCTTCGTCGGAACCCTCAGCGGCAACATGCATAACGTCTACACCGTACTGCTCCTTGAGCTTTGCCTCGGCATCGATCAAGCGCTGCTCGTTGCGGCCCGTGATGCACAGGTTCGCACCTTCTTCAGCAAAAGCGCTGGCAATACCGAAGCCAATGCCCTTACCGCCGCCAGTGATGATAGCCACTTTTCCATCGAGAAGTCCCATTCGAGCCCCTTTCGCTTGCGCTTCATTTGATGACAACGATGCTAATGAGGGTCACGTGCGAACGGTTGATTAGTGGAAGCAGTCGGATTGAGCCTCTCGGTAAACGGTAAATCTCTCAATCTCAAGAACCGTTAACGGCAGAATTTAGCACAAGAGGGACAGGCAGCCATTCCGCCCAGTGCAGTTTCACGCAACTCGTAAGGAAGGCTTCTGCCCACCTTCAGCATGGCGTCCACCACTTCGTCGAATGGAATAAGGCCCTCGATACCCGCAAGAGCCATCTGAGCCACAGAAAGCGCATTCACCGCAGCGCTGGCATTGCGCTTCTGGCAGGGCGCTTCCACCAATCCGCCGATGGGATCGCACACCAGGCCCAGCATGTTGGCAAGCGCATAGCCAGCCGCCGTAAGGCACATGCGCGGCGTGCCGCCCAAAAGCTCAACGGCAGCACTCGCTGCCATAGCAGCAGCAGACCCGATTTCCGCCTGGCAGCCCCCTTCGGCACCTGCCACCGTAGCATTGCGGGCAATGATCGAGCCCACAACAGCCGCATTCTTCAGCGCGTCCATCAACTGCGCATCGCTAAAGCCGTGCACCTCCTGCAAGGAAAGCAGCACGGCGGGAATCACGCCTGCCGAGCCGGCAGTTGGCGCCGCGACAATAACGCCCATAGTGGCATTCGTTTCCAGAACGGCAACAGCATTACGCGTTGCCAAAGCAAGAAGAGAACCGTTCACACCTGCGCCCAAATCTTCCAGCTCGCGAAGCTTGGCGGCTTCCCCTCCAATCAGCCCGCCCATAGAAGAGCGCGGGGCTTCCACAGGGGCCGTCGCCGAAGCACGCATTACATCCAGCACACGCTGAAGATACGAGGCAATGGCGGATCCCGCCACCCCTCGGCTCGCCAACAGCGCACGTTCACGCGCTTCGGCGGCGTAACTCAAGGAGACACCGTTTTCTTCGCAGAAGGAAAGGAGCTGGGCCGCCGTAGCGAAATCGAGCTTCTGGAATTCCCGCAAAGCGAGTTCCGGATCGATATCGGACGACACTTCGCCAGGGTTGCGGTGCAGACCGTCTGCAGGAATAAAACGAACCGACCGAATGGAGGGGAACTCCAGGATGCGATCAATCACCTCTTCAGGAACGGGATCGTCCACGTCCATAACAGTAAACGCTTCCCCGCCCTGCCGCGTGCGGTGGAGCTTCGAAGTGCCGATGTTGATGCCCGCATCGCCCAAAGTACTGGCGATATGAGCCAGTGTTCCCGGCAGGTCCTGCTGTCGAACGATCATGCTATTGAATTCGCCCGTGATATGCACATCGATGCCATCGATGCGGGTAAGTTCTGCCGCGCCGCCGCCAATCGAAACGCCACGTGCCACCACTTCGTTGCCATAGCAGTCAAGCACGTGGGCTTCGACGGTATTGGGGTGCGCGGTTTTGGTAACGGTGTCGGGCTCAAACGAAAACTCCAGCCCCTGCTCCTTTGCCAGATCGAAGGAATTGCGCACTCGCAGATCGTCGGTATGCAGCCCTAGCATGCCCGCAACCAGGGCGCGATCGGTGCCATGCCCATGATAGGTGTGGGCGAACGAGCCAAAAAGGGTAAACGTTACTTCCGCCGGCTCGCCGTCAAGCAGGTTGCGCACCATGCTGGCAATGCGTAACGCACCCGCCGTGTGCGAAGAGGAAGGCCCCACCATAATTGGCCCCACAATATCCCTGATGCTCATCGGCTTCATGCACGCACTCCTTGCTATAGCCAAGCGGGCTGCGCACAAACACGCACAGCCCGCATTCATTCCTGAAGTCAGGATAGCGGCAGTGCCTCACGGCTACCTCAGGAAACACAAGGTTTAGCAGAATCGTGACACTACGGACCAAAAGCGGCGCTTCCTTGCTTACCCTCTATCCCCCAATTCGCAAGTAACACCGAATTGGCAACCGAGCTTTTGGTTGCCGCGTTCTGCCAGGAAATTACCTGGTGGGTGGGCGAAAGGCGGCTACAAGCACAAGTCCGAACAAATAGCCCAACAGTTTCAGCATTTCACAGGGCGGAACATCTGCGCCTCTATGAACGGGCAGCCGCCGCTTCCTCGCGAAGCTCGCGCTCGATTTCGCGATCGATAGCGCCTTCGCCGGTCGGCATCTTCACCTGGAACGGAACCGAAGGCGTAACCAAGCTCACCAACGGAACAACCGCCAACGAAAGAAGCATAGCCAACGCGCCGCAGTTAATGGGCGAGGAGATGAACCCGATGAACATGTTGGACACGGTAAGGCCAACGCCCACGAAGAAGCTTGCCCATACCGCGCCTTTCGAAATGCGCGAGCTGTACAAACCCCAGATCAGCGGACCAAGGAACGCACCAGCAAGTGCACCCCAAGAAATGCTCATCAGCTGAGCGATAAACGTGATGGTGGAGGTGTACTGCACCAGCGCGATAGCCGCCGAGATAACCACGAACACCACGATAAGGCCGCGCATCCACGCAATCTGGCTCTTCTCGGGCATGTTCTTGATGACATTGCCTTTAAGAAGATCGAGGGTCAGCGTAGAGGAAGAGGTGAGCACCAGCGAAGAAAGCGTCGACATGGAAGCCGACAGAACAAGCACCACCACAATGCCAAGCAGGATGTCGGGCAGTCCGGAAAGCATGGTGGGGATGATGGAGTCGTAAATGGGAATGCCGCTGGGAGAAAAGGCAATCTGGTCACCGAACAGGCGGCCGAATCCGCCCAAGAAGTAACTGCCTCCCGCAACCACAAAGGCGAATACGGTAGAGATGATGGCACCCTGCTTGATGGCGGGACCGGTTTTGATGGCGTAAAACTTCGAAACCATTTGCGGCAAGCCCCAGGTACCCAGCGAGGTAAGAACGATAACGCCAATAAGGTTAAACAGGTCGGGGCCGAACATCGAAACAAATGCGCCTTGCAAATCGGTGCCTTCGGCGGGGATCTGCGAAAGAGAAATAATGGCCTCGGAAAAACCGCCTTGGCCCGCAAGCACCACCGCAATTACCGCAACGATGCCAACCAGCATCACAATACCCTGGATGAAGTCGTTCAGCACGGTGGCCATATAGCCACCGAGCACCACATAAATGCAGGTAACAACCGCCATGCCCACTACGCACCATTCGTAAGGCAAGCCAAACGCCATGCCAAACAAACGGGAAAGGCCGTTGTAGACACTAGCGGTGTAGGGAATCAGGAACACGAAGATGATTGCCGCCGAAGCGATGCGCAGCCCCTTCGACTGATAGCGCTTGCCGAAAAACTCGGGCATGGTAGTAGCCTTCAGGCGCTGCGTGATCTCGCGCGTACGCGGACCAAGTACCCACCATGCCAGCAACGAGCCAAGAAGGGCATTGCCGATGCCGATCCAGAACGCCGCCAAACCATACTTCCAGCCGAACTGACCCGCGTAGCCGACGAAGATTACCGCCGAAAAGTAGCTGGTGCCAAAAGCGAACGCCGAAAGCCAGGGGCCTACGTTGCGTCCACCCAGAACAAAGCCATCAACGTTCTTGGTGTGCTGGCGCGCATATATGCCAACGCCAACTACAACACCCACAAAAATCAAAATGATGCATATCTTTGCAACCACGAAAGAACTCCTTTACCTTCAGCAAAACATATTGGTCAGCCGATGCGGCGGCGAGCACAAATCGGCTCGAACCAGGCCGGCAGATCACAAAGCCCCGTGATCGAAACCCGCACAAAAAGTGATGCAGGTACGCCCCCCCGGTCGATCGGCAAGCTGCAGGATCCAGCAGTCAAAACCCGCACGAAGGCAGAACAAGCACACCTCACGACCGATCGTAAAAAGGGCGTCACCTTCAGCGCGCCAACGCCAAACAAGGGCAACTGACCAGGGAAAATAAGAACGCACACGACCTTTTCGGGTATAAAAAAAGCACCCAGGAAAAACCCGTGTGCTATCAATATCGATACGTTATGGGGGCAAACTCAGCTACGCAATGCGAGCACTGAACCCAATGCTGGGAAGCAACAGCTGCCAAGCCGAAACAGCCCTGAGCCAGGTGCTCGGACATGACGGCGCAAGCAGGCATACACTTCTGAGCAAGATGTTGAGACATAACAGCACACGAGCCCAAAACCACAGCGATATCAGCATTGACCTTCGCCAACGCAGTTGCGCTGCTGTGTGCGATATGTTCCTTTGGAAAAATCATGGAAGCCACTTTACCACAATAAAGAGCATTGGAAAGACCCATTATCCCGTCCCGCTGCGTTTTGCGGTGAACGGTTCCGCTTCCCCGCGATCAGCATCGCCGCCGCCAACACGCGCAACGCCGCGACGCCGGGGCAGCAATGTCCGACAAGGCCCCGCAGCGCCAGGGCGCCGGGGCAGCAGCACCCGTCAAAGTCCTGCAGCGCCGGGGCGCCGGAGCAGCAACGGCGCCACGCCCGCATCTGCACCCGCTCATGCTCCACCCGCTCCGTCGCCATTCTCATCAATGGCGACATCCGGCGCCTGAAGCTCCGCGGCACTGCATCGCCCAGGGCCCACGGCACCGAAGTGGCAGACTGGCACGGAAGGGACACGGCAATGATCATCTTTCGTTCGCCTGTGCAGCCGAAGGGTCCTAGACGAAACATCTTCGAAGCGCATTCCCGAACAGGCGAGGGGCCGCATTCCTGGACGAAACATTTTCGGGGCTCATTTCGGACAGACGAAGGCGCACCCTTCGAATGAAACACCTTCGAAGCGCACTCTAATCACACGAAAGACCACAGTCCTGGCAAAATTTCGCCCTAATGCATTCCCGAAGGAGCCCCGGACAGGAAAAACGCCCTTTCGCGGCAAGATATCGCCGCCATGCATTCGAAATGAGCTGGTTTTGGCAAGATATGCTCCCCATGTATTCAAAATGCCCTGCAAAGCGCCGTTCGGGAATACATCTCGCGGGTATCTTGCCATCAAGGCGCCCTTTTGCCGTCCGAATCCCTCAAATCATGCATGACGAGCGAATCTTACCACGCTCGACGGATCCCGCTGGACGAATCCTGTCACGCTCGATGGCTTCACCGGACGAATCTTATCGCGCTTGGTGGTTTCTGTCGCGCAAATCTTGCCATCCCGCCCTGGCGGCTCCCGTTGGGCAAATCCCGTTGGGCAGAGTACGCTTGATGAAGCCAACGGCTTTCACCTCCGCGTCCGCCATTGTCATTTCCACGAATGCCCTCCGGGGAAAAGCACCTGAATAACTGTGGGCCTCGGCTTCGCGGGGCCCAATCCGCCGCGAGTTCCAGTTTCGCAGGGCCCAGTCCGCCCAAAGCCTCAATCCCAAAGCGACCGAGCCATTCCAGCACTAGGGCCACAATACGCTGCGGAGCCTCAGCTCCGAAACGCCAAGGCCGCTTCAGCGCCAGACATCAAAGCGCCCAGCCCGTTTCAACTTCCCGAACCAAAAGCACGCAAGCCCAAAACCATCAGCCCAAACCACCAAGGGAATACACGGAGTCCATCAGCTTCTTCGCGCAGGCGCTTTGGGGGTTGGCAACCACGCTTTCGGTTGCGCCGCATTCGGCGACTTCCCCTTCGTCAAGCACCAGAAGCCTATCGGCAAGCCCCGACACAAGAGCCAAGTCGTGAGTAATGAACACGATGGACACCTCGCCCTTCAGCTCTTCGATAAGAGAAACAATGTGCGCCTGGGTAGACACATCAAGGGCGCTGGTTATCTCATCGCATATCAACACCGAAGGATCGACGATAAGCGCCCTGGCCAATGCCGCGCGCTGACACTGACCCCCACTTACCTGAGAAGGAAAACGGCAATAAAAGGTCTCGTCCAAACCGACCAATCGAAGCTTTTCAAGAGCCCGCTCTTTCGCTTCCGCACGCGTAGCCCCGAAGCTGCGCGCCACCTCGGCGATGCTGGCGCCTAACGTATAACTGGGATCGAACGATTCCAGCGGCATCTGGAATACCATTTGAATGCTCGAATACACATCTTTACGTTGCCTGCGCGGCAAACCGAGGATTTCTTTCCCGAATAAGGAAACCGATCCACCATCAGACTGCTCAAGCAGCGTGATAACACGGGCAAGCGTGCTTTTGCCGCTGCCACTGCCGCCAACAATACCCAGGCATTCGCCCTGCTCCAAGGTGAAGCCCACCCTGTTCAGCGCCGGCTTTTCCATGCCGGGAAAACGCTTGGATACACCGCTAACCTCCAGCGCTTTCATCGAACACTCCTTAACTTGGGAACAGAAGCGATAAGCTGACGGGTATACGGATGCTGGGGGCGAGCAACAACCTGTTCGGAAGGCCCCTGCTCCACAACCTCTCCGTCTTTCATGACATACAGATACTGGGCCATGTGGGCTAGCACGGCAATATTGTGGGAAACCACTAAAAGCGACACCCCGAACTCGCGATTTGCCGAAACGAGCTCCTCTACCACTTGCGCCTGAACCGCCACATCAAGAGCGCTGGTAGGCTCATCGGCGAAAACGACCTTTGGGGAATTCATCAAAGCAAGGCCGATAGCAGCACGTTGCGCCATACCACCGGAAAGCTCGAAAACATAGCTGTCCAAAACCCGCTCAGGATCGGAAAGCCCCAACCTTTCAAGAAGCGACGCCGCACGTGCGCGAGCCTCCACGGAGCAGGAGCGCGGCGAGCGTACGCTCGAAAGCAACACCGCACGTGCGCGATCCTCCCCCTTCGAAAGCTCGTCACGCAAAAGTGCAGTCTCCTCAAATTGAGAGCCCAACGTGCGCACAGGGCTGAAAGCCCGCTGCGGGTTTTGCGACACCAACGACGCCACCGTGCTGACACAGGAAAGATGCTCGGCCTGAGACATACCGGAAACGTCTTTCCCAGCAAAGCAAATGGCCCCTCCGCAAACCTGCCCCGCTTGCCCAAACATTCCAAGCGCGGCGCGAAGCAACGTGGTTTTGCCGCACCCCGATTCGCCAACAATGCCCACAATGGAACCCTGCTCAAGGGAAACGGTGACGCCGTGGAGCACGGCGTCACCGTTGTACGCAACACGCAAGTTTTCTGTTTGGAAAATTGCAGACATACACCCTACTTGTAAGACATCTGATAGTTCAGCCAGTCGTACTGACCCTGCATAGCAAGGCTCTCAACGTCGGCTGCTGTAACATCATTTACCAGCGTATGGACCATGTAGACGTAGGCATGATCGTCGAGCGCGATCTGCTGGATCTGCTTTACCAGTTCCTTCTGCTCAGCCTCGTCGCTGGTCTTCTTCAGCTGGCCAAGAAGCTCGTCCACCTTAGCGTTGCTGTAGTGTCCATAGTTGCTGGTACCCTCAGAACCCATAACCGCAGACAGGTAGGTGTAGGGGTTGCCCGTGGGAAGCGTGGAATAAGCCATGGTGCCAATATCCCAGTCGCTATCGCCCAAACGAACGGTGATCTTTTCGGCTACCTCAATATCGGCAGCGATGCCGATCTGGGAAAGCTGGGATGCCAGCGCTTCGCAGTCCATGGGCAGCGCAGCGTTTGCCTGATAGGTAACCAGCTTCAGGGAAAGCTTCTTGCCGTCCTTTTCCAGCACACCGTCGCCATCGGTATCGGCGTAACCGGCATCAGCCAGAATCTGCTTTGCCTTTTCCGCATCGAAACCGTCGCACGTCACACCATCGGCATAGCCAGAGGAATCGGGGAATGCGGCATGGGATGCCTCAGCAGAGTTGTTGTAGATGGAGTTTACATACGAATCGCGGTCGACGCACATGCCAACAGCCTGGCGAACCGCATCATCCTGCATAGCCGCGCTCTTCAGGTTGAAATACAGCATATGGGCGCGAGCCTGGTTGGTCTGGTGCAAGGTGTACTTGGACGTATCGCTCAAGTTTCCAAGCTGGTCATCTGCAACATTCATCAGCGCACAAACCTCGCCCGACTGCAGGGCGGAAACCTTCGACTGGTCGTCGGTCAGGTACTTTGCGTGCACGGTCTTGATCTTCGGCTCGCCCTGCCAGTAGGAATCGTACGCAGAAAGCTCAACATCGCCATTGCCCGCAACCGAAGCAATCCCGTAAGGACCGGTGCCTACCGGCTCATCTTCGGCAGCGCCCGAGTTCACGTCGATGATAGACGCAACGGGCTCGGACAGCTCGTTCTTGAAGCCGGTATTCAAGGAATTGGTAGTAACGGTAAGCACGTTGCCGTCGGCTTCCATGCTGGCAATGTCGAGCGATTTCTTGGCGCGCTCGTTCATGCTGATGGTGCGGTTCAGACAATCCTTTACTGCCTGAGCATTGAGCTCGTTGCCGTTTTGGAACGTTACCCCTTCGCGAATCGTGATCTTCCACGTGGTGTCGTTCACCATTTCGGCGGACTCAGCCAACATGGGCTGAGGGTCGAAATTGGCATCAATACGGAATAGCTGCTCGTAGATGCCCAGATAGGAGCCCTGCCAACCCATGTAGTTGTTGGTTGGGTCCAGGTTGTACTCGCCGGCGTTGGAAGTCCAGGCAACGCTCATTTCGTCGCTGCTATTTCTGGAGTCCGACGAACACCCCACAAGCGAACCCACCGCACCTGCGCCCAAAGCGCAGGCAAGGGTTACAGCAGCAATGCACTTTGCCCACCTCTTCTTAACTTTCACCATTCCATTTTCCTTTCTTCGGTGGTTTTTATTTTTTTTGCCCTCACAAACAGAGAGCCTTTGTTCCCCAGCGCTTCGTTAACCGAATCGCCGAAACAGTTGAACACCGCAACCACCAAGAACATGGCAAAGCCCGGTGCGAATACCGCCCACGGTGCAGTTTGGAACCCTGACGCCGCTTGATTGATCATGGCGCCCAGCTCGGGCGAAGGAGGCGATGCGCCCAAACCCAAAAACGAAAGCCCCGCCAAACTGAGCATCGAGCCACCGATGTCCAAACACGCCGTGACAATCAGGGGTGGAAGAATGTTGGGCAGCACGTGTTTCAGGGCAATTGCCGTTCTGCTTAGGCCGCCAATAACCGCCGCCTGAACGAAAGGGCGCTCCTTCAACGCCAGAACCGAAGAGCGGGCAATGCGCGCAAAGCGCGTCCAGCCAGGAACAACCAGCGCAATGACCGCATTCTGCAGGCCGCCGCCCAAAAGACCGGCAATGGCAATGCCTAAAACCAAAGTGGGAAACGCCATAAAAGCATCGGTGATGCGCATCACCACAGAATCGAACGCACCGCCAACATACCCTGACAACGCGCCCAAAACCGAACCGATAACAACGCTCAATGCCACAACCGCCAAAGCGGCAAGCACCGTGGTGTGCAACCCCGTTAGCACGCGGCACAAAATGCAGCGCCCCAGCGAATCGGTGCCCATAAGGAATTCCCCGTCGGGCACACGGTTTGACAACGCAAGGTTGGCCAATTCAGCATCGTGTTGACACAAAAGGGGCGCAACGAATGAAAACGCAACGATCAGCAACGCGGCAATGCCGCAATAGAGCGCACGACGACCAGCAGGGTTCCCACTTTGAAGCTTGCCCCTAGACATGAGCACCACCCCGCCTGTCCCGGACGGCAGACTGTCCCAACGCCAAACGAGCACGAGGGTCAATGCGAGCCTGGAGCAAGTCAACGCAAAGGTTCACCAGCACAAAAAGCACCGCAACAATCAGCACATACGCCTGAACCACCGGGTAGTCGCGCGCGAATACCGCCTGTACCGCATAGAAGCCGATGCCCGGCCAGCTGAATACGTTTTCGATAATGGCACTGCCACCTAAAAGCTGAGCAAACGTCATGCCCGTCAGCACCAAGATGGTGGGGGCCGTGGCCTTCAAAACACTGCGAGACAGAATGGCAACGTCAGAAATGCCGCGCAAACGAGCTGCCTCAACGTAATCCTGCTCCATTTCTTGCAACACGATGGTGCGGATCTGACGGGTGTACACCGCCGATTCGCAAAGAACCAACGTCGACACAGGCAGAACCCAGCCCGCGCCCTTCATACTTCCGATGCTGGGCAGCAAGTGAAGCGTTAGGGAGAACACGAATATCAAGATCAGAGCCATCAAAAAGCCTGGAACCGAAGCCCCCACGAAGGAAGCGAAGCGAATGACCAAATCGGTGGCGCGGCTTTTCTTCAGGGCGCACAGGCAACCAAGGGGAATAGACACCGCAAGCGTAAGCGCAAGGGAAACAACCGCCAAGAACAGCGTTGCCGGCATACGCGCAGCAATCTCCGACGCAACAGGACGCCCCGAACTTATCGATATCCCCAAATTTCCCTGGAATACCCCCGCCAACCACGCAACGTACTGTTCCGCCACGGGCCGGTCCAAGCCAAGTTCCGCTCTCTTCTGAGCAACCACATCCAGGTCGGGCACCGTGCCGCCGCGCGACAGGAGCGCCGTAACCGGGTCACCAGGAGAAAAGTACATCAGGAAAAACGAAACAAGCGTTACCAAGAACAGCACCACCACAAGATGAAGCAGCCGCTGTACGATCATTTTTTTCATGGGGCGCCTAGTAAACGGGCTTTCGCGCAACCACCATGAACTGCGGGGCAAATTCATAACGCTGCTGCTCTTCGGCTGTCCACACGCGCGAAGAAACATCTTCAACCGCTTCGACCTCGAACCCGAGCGAGCGAAGGGCTAACACGTCCCACGCAGGACGATCCGCCGCAGCAATGGGCATATCCTTCGCAAGCTCTTCCAGGACATTGAAGATGGGTGAAGAACCCGTGCCATACGCAAGGGCGCGCTTGGCATCCAGCGATTCCTCGTGGAGGTAGTGCCACCAGGAGGAATCGAAATACACCAGATAGCCGCCAGGGCGCAACGCATCGCGCCAGCTTTCCAAAGCCTCCTTGGCAACAGCAAGGTTGGAAAGCACATTGCGGCTTACCACCACATCGAATGTTTCAGAAACGAACGGCAACTGATCAACGCAGCCCAGCACCAAAGGAATCTCCAGGCCCTGATGCTTTGCGTTCATACGGGCATGCAACAGCATGCCCTGAGAAAAGTCCACGCCGCACACGCGGTACCCACGTGACGCAAGGGTGAGCGCCATCGCTCCCGTGCCACAGCCGGCATCAAGAATCCAGGGGGACGTAACGCCACGCTGCAAGAGCTTCTGCTGGATGAGATCGCCCCATTTGTCGATAGAGCCATCGAGTCCAAACGTGCTGGAACGCTCGTTCCAATAATCACGCGTGGCCTTGAGCACGTTGAAGGTTTCGGTTCCTTCTGGAGCAGCAACAGGCTTTTCCGCAACCACGGCAAACAGGGGTGAAGCACCATAAAGCTCATATTCCCAATCCAGGTATACCTCCTTGCCGGCATCTTCAATTACCATGATGCCGTCGAAGCCCACCTGTGCCAGGGCATCGGCATCCCATGCGGGACGCACTACCGAAGAAAGAGGAAGAGAATCGTAATAAGGTTTGTCATTAGTGCACACGGCCGTGCGCATGCCGGTTTTCCGGTAATACGCCGCTTCGTTTTCGCGCACCTTCTGCGCAACAGCTTCGCTGTAGAACTCGTGGTGCCAATTTGCATCGAATACGAGCAGCTTTCCGCCGGGTTTCAAAACCTTCAGGCATTCACGATAGGCGGCAACCGGATTCGGCAGCGTCCACGTAACGTTACGCGTCACAACCAGATCGAAGGTTGCCTCGGGGAAGCTCAAGCTTTCGGCATCCATATGAAGCGTCACGGCGTCAACGCCACGTTTTTCGGCATTCGCGCGAGCGCAGGCAAGCATATTGTCGGAAGTATCAATGCCGTATACCTTGGCGCCTTCCGCACCAAGCGCACAGGGGAAGAATCCGGGACCACAGCCCAAATCAAGGACGGTTTTCCCTTCGAGGGAACACCCCGCCAAGCGAGAAGCCAGCCCAACCCACTTGGCCAAGCGGGAATCTTCCAGTTCTTCGTTCACGTACTGGTCGTAGTCGTCGGAATCGGACCAGGAAAGTGATTCGTAATTGGGATCAAGTGCGGCTTCCTGCATCATGTCCCCTTCTGCATCGATGTTACTTCTTTCAAGACCGTAACATCATAACATGCGATAACACGTTCCAGAGATTCGTAACCTGAAAACGGTCCGTACGGAACATTGCGCGGGAGCAACGGCATGCGCGCCATCACTTCGCGAGTCAACGGCACACGCGCCATTCCTTCGCAAGCCAAAACCAGCGCACAAAAAAACTGCCACTCATAGAGCGGCGCACGTAGAACTTATTTGTAGCGGCTATTAAGGATGCACTGACTGCCAAACGCACCAACACACCCAGCCTGCCCCGCAAAAAAAACGCCGCCCCTAAGGGCAGCGCCAACAAAAAACTAGTAGCGGCTATCGAAGATGCGCTGGGTCTTTTTCTCGGAACGAGGAAGCTCGCCAATGGGCACACCCTTGGCATCGGGGGTGCAGCCGATCTTCGCCTTGAAGATGAGAGCCAGCTCTTCTTCGCAGCGCTGCAGAGCATCGCCTTCAAGCGAGGTTTCGAACAGCACCGTAAGCACGTCGCGGCCCATGATGTGCTCGATCATTACCTGGTACTCGGAAGACGTACCCGAGGTTGCGGCGATAACCTCTTCCACCTGAGCGGGGAACATATTAACACCCTTGACCTTGAACATATCGTCGGTGCGGCCTACCAGCGTGTCGATGCGGGGGTGCTTCATGCCGCAAGCGCAATCGCCGGGAATGATACGGGTAAGGTCGTGCGTACGATAGCGGATAAGCGGAGCGCCTTCCTTGTGCAGGGTGGTAAGAACCAGCTCGCCAACCTCGCCGTCAGGCACGGGCTCGCCTGTTTTCGGGTTAACGACCTCGGCATATACGTAGTCGCTCCACAGATGCATGCCATCATGCTCGTGGCAGGAAATGCCAATGCCCGGGCCGTAGATTTCGGTAAGACCGTAGATATCGAAGATCTCAATGCCCAGTTCTGTTTCAATGCGATGGCGCATCTTTTCGCTCCAACGCTCGGAACCAATAACGCCCTTCTTAAGAGCGAGCTTATCGCGAATGCCACGTTCGGCAATTGCCTCGGCGAGAAGCAAAGCATAGGAGGAGGTGGCGCACAGAACAGTGGACTGCAGGTCTTCCATCATAGTGAGCTGCTTTTCGGTGTTGCCCGGACCCAGCGGCACTGCCATGGCGCCCAGCTTTTCGGCGCCAAGCTGGAAGCCGATGCCGGCCGTCCACAGGCCATAGCCCGGCGTAATATGAATGCGGTCTTTGTTGGTGATGCCCACCGTTTCATAGCAACGCGCAAACATCGTGGCCCAGTCGTCTACGTCCTTCTGGGTGTAGGGAATTACCACAGGGATGCCCGTGGTGCCAGAAGAGGAATGGATACGAACAATCTTTTCCTCGGGCACAGCGGCCAATCCCAACGGATAGGCCTCACGCAGGTCCGCCTTTTCGGAGAAAGGCAGCTTTTCGAAATCTTCCTGGGTCTGAACGTCAGAAAGATCGATGCCCTCGAACTTCTTCGCATAGAAGGGCGAACGTTCCTTCAGCGTCTTGAACTGCTCCTTGATGAGGGAGAACTGCTCGTCGGTCAATTCCATGGGTCTGCCTTTCTGTGTAGCAGGTTGCCTTGTTACGCTGAAAACAAACCGCAAATAGGGGGCAAACCCCCTTGCGGCTTCTAAGCAAATTACAGATGATGCGTTTCACTCTACCACGATAAAGCGAAACGCATCGGAATAATCGAGTTACGCACCCAAACCTAGGCTGGCGGCGCGAGCGTCGATCGGGTTGTGCGCCCGAGCCCAGGGTGGCGGCGCACCCGCCGATTGAACCGCGCACTCCCCAACCAGACTGATGGCGCAGGGCTTATCGGTCTATGCGCCAGCAGCTAGTCTAACAACGCGAAAATCAGCCAAAACCACGCCCAAACCGCTGGCAGCGCGCCCGCCAATCGGACTACGCGCCCTCAACCAAGCTGACGGCGCGAAGGTTCATTTCAACGAAACGCTCCTTCACGCAAGCAGGAACAACGGCACGCATGTCGTCGAGCGTCAGCACACCGCGAAGGGCGCTTTCGCTTTCGGGTGCGTTTACCGCCTTAAGGGCGCTTGCCAACATGATGATATTCAGCGCCTTGCGGGAGCCCAACGCGTCGCACAGCGCAACGTCGTCCACCACAACCACGTGAGCACCCGATGCCTGCAGGGCATCGATCATCTTAGCGGGGTCGTACGAAGGTGATTTGAAATCGCCCACCGTAGGGGCAACACCCGAACGGGCAACCACCATCACGCCCGAAGGCTTCAGCAGGTGAAGGGCGCGTAGGCCCTCGCCAGGCTCAAGCGCGATGACTACATCGTCGGACGCATCGCCGGGCAGCGGCGAGAACACTTCTTCGCCGTTGTTGCCCATGCGCACATGACTCATAACGTCGCCGCCGCGCTGCGCCATACCCGTGGTTTCAGCCGTGCGCACCTGCCAACCCTTCGATCGGGCCGCTTCGGCCAAGATCTTCGCAGCGAGTACACTGCCCTGTCCGCCGATGCCGGCAAGAGAAACGTTGATCATTGCGCGCTCCCTTCGTTTCCGTCGCATTCAAGGGCGTCATCTTCGCACAGGTACGTACATAGGCCGCAACCGTTGCACAGCGAAGCGTCCACAACGGGGCGGCGATGCTCAACGTCCCACGAAAGCGCAGGGCACCCGATTTTCAGCACGCACTTACCGCAGCCCGTGCATGCCTCTTCGCGATAGCGCACAGGAGCGCCAGGCTTGATCAGCTTCACGCAGGGCGATTCAAAGATAATGGCCGAAGGGCCGTCGTAGTAAATTGCTTCGCGAGCCGCTTCGCGCGCTTCATCCAAGCGCAGAGGGTTGGCATGCGTGATAACCTTCACGCCCAATGCGCGCAGCACCGCTTCGATGGAGATCGGCTCGGACTTGGGCCCCATCAAGGTAACGCCCGTGCCAGGATGAGGCTGCGATCCGGTCATCGCCGTGGTGGCATTGTCCAGCACGCATACCGTGATGTCGTGCTGGTTGTACACCGCATTGGCAATGCCCGTCATGCCACTGGCGAATAAAGTGGAATCGCCCACGAACGAAAGAGCCTTCTTACCAGGCTCTACCACGCTAAAGCCCTGTGCCACCGTAATGCCCGCACCCATGCACAAGCAAGTGTCGACAGCGTTCAAGGGCTTCGCATTGCCCAACGTATAGCAGCCGATATCGCCGCAGAAAATACCGTCGCTTGGCTTCTTCAACGCGGACTTCACCGCGTAGAATGCGCCACGATGTGGGCAACCTGGACATAGCAGCGGAGGGCGGGCGGGCGGCTGAATC
>ERZ1034973.784-NODE-784-length-21024-cov-6.541228_pt1 | contig 21024 bp, 13 predicted proteins | sample MGYA00520686_ERZ1034973 | MGnify/ENA primary metagenome ERZ1034973 (study PRJEB33766, sample SAMN09781775) | gut metagenome | biome: gut microbiome | host: Homo sapiens | place: Madagascar | study: EMG produced TPA metagenomics assembly of the PRJNA485056 data set... | reverse complement strand
TTCGGGGGTGTACAGCGTGTAATTGAGCAGGAACCGCTCGTGGTGGGGCAGGCGGTAGAACGCGGTTTTGATGCGCTCCAAAGGTCCGGCGCCCGATTCCACCGTGCTGCCGTTGAGCAAAATGACATACTGCGTGTCAAAGCGGCGGGCTGCCACATCGCTGCAGCGCAGGGCGGTGCGCACGACCTCGCCCAGCTGCTTCATCATATCCTCGGTGCGCTTTACGCCTGTCCCGCGGGAGGGGGTAATGCGGATCAGCGCCAAAAACAGCGGCTCGCCGTGGCGCGCCTGCATCCCGCGGGCAACACGGTACGCGGTGCAAAATTCGTCAAAGCTGCACATAACGGCGCCGGTTTCGGTTTCGGCGGGCAAATCGCGCACCAAGGCGCGCAGATCCTCGTCCAAAGCGGAATCCGCCTGCAGCACCTGCCGGTAGGCAGAACCGGCGTGCGCTCCGGCTCCACCTTGCGGTGCAGGCAGCCGATCTCGGTGCCGCGCTCCGCCACAAGGCGGGCTTCGTCCTCACGCCCCATATTTTGCAGCGCCAGCATCCACTCTAAATACAGGCGCTCCTCGTAGGGGTCAAGCTCCAGCGCGTGGGCGCACAGGTCGGCAATGCGCTGGTTCTCGCCCCACTTTTTGCAAAGCTCCACAAGCCCCAGCAAGGCGTTGCGGTACTGCGCGTGCAGCCGCACGCTGACGGACTCCTCCCAAGGCTCGCCGGCATTGTTGGGCAGCAAGCGCCCGGTGTACAGTGCCAGCACCTGCGCATACAGCTTGCCGCGCAGGTATTCATCGTTTTGGCGGGCAGCCTGCTGCATCCACTCGTCCACCGTAAAGGCGTCCACCTTGCACAGGCAGCCGGGGTTCCAGCGGTAGCAGCCGCGGCTGGTCACAACGCAGTTGCGCATCGGTGTCAGCTGCTCGTCCTCGATCATATTGCGCACGCGGTGCAGGATGGCACGCAGCGCCATATCGGGGTTGGACGCGCGCTGCCCGCCCCAGATGGCGTCGATCAGCATTTTGTGGGAAACCGGCTCGCCATGGTGCAAAATCAGGTACTCCATCACGGCGGTCGCCTTGCGGGAGGTCTGCAGCGGCTTCAGCACAGGTTCGCCGTTCAGGCGGATCTCAAACCCGCCCAGCATTTTGATTTCGATTACATTTTTGGCGTCCATACGTCTTTCCCCCTTATTGGTCAGAAATTTTATGTGGTTGCCTTCAGCAGCGGCGCTGCCGAATACGCCGGTTTGCCCGGCAATGGGATGATCGCTTTTTGGGTGCAAAGCACCGTTGCGGCATCTTTTTCCGATACAATGGTCAGCACCACGGTCAGCGAGGTCAAATGCGGCTTGCCGTCGGCGCCGGTCTGCCAGCCGCGCGCATAAAATTGCAGGCTGCCGACTTTCATATCCATATACGCACCCTTGGCGTAGATGTCGGTAAAGCCGTAGACAAAGCCGTTCTTTGTGTCCTGCGGCGCTTGCTCGGTGCTGTAATACCGCATATGCAGGTAACCGGCGCGCTCTTTTGCCTTGTCGCCGCTCAGCACCTCCTTGCCCGTGCCGTCGGGCTGCTTCATTTTCAATTCCGGCACAGCGCCCGCATCCAGCAGGGCGATATGGCTGGGGTAGACGCTGTATTGCAGCGCACTGCCCTGCGCGGGGCGGGGTTTTTCATTGGTGACAAGGCTTTGGTACACCGTGTCTGATTCTGTTGCACTGGCATCGACAAAGCTAAGTTCCCCTGCCGCGGTTTCCAGCTCCAGACGCAGGTTTTCGACCAGCGCATCCGCCAAGGTCTGGGCGCGGGTCTGCTGCTGCACGGTAACATACGCCTTGACGCAGGGCGCAATCAAGGTTGTGGCAGCCAGCGACAAAATCGCCAGCAGGGTTATACTGACCATAAGCTCCACCAGCGTGGTGCCTTTGCTGTTCTGTAGCGGTCGCATCCGTGTAAGCTCTCCCCTTATTTTGTGTAGCGGTAAAAATCAAAATTGGCGGCGTTTGGGTCTTTTTTGCGGTTGACTTGCAGCTGAATCTCCCCCACCGTAAAGGACCGTCCCGTTCCTTCGGCGGTAAACGTCCAGCTGATGCCGCTGCTGTTTTCTTCCCACGTTACGGTGCCATTATCGACCGGGTACAGCTCGCTGACGCGGTTGTATGCCTGCTCGCGCAGGGTTTCGGCTTTTATGGTCATGGCGCGGGCAAATCGCAGGGATGCCGCAAATACCGCGATAAAAATCAGCATCAGCAAAAAGGCTGCCATGACCTCCACGATGGTTTCGCCGCGTTGGTGGTTGCGTTTCGGCATCAGGTGGCTCCTTTCTGGCTGCGCAGACCGCGCGTATAGGTTATGTTGGTGGGCGTTCCGTTCGTGTCATAATGCAGGGTGACGGCTGGCTTGTTTGTGTCGGTCACGGTAACCGTTGTACTGCCAGCGCTGAACGTTTTGTTTGTTGCATTCCAAGTATAGTGCGTTGCATCGTCATTATCCAAGGTGTAATACAACACATCGTAATGCGCGCTGCGGACATAGTTGACGGTGTAGGCATAGCTCACGCCGTCTTTTTCTGCCTTGACGGTGATGTCCAGCTCCAAATCCTTGACGGTGTGTGTGGTGCTATCCATGTCGGACAGCGCGGTTGCCAAGTCGTCGGCATTGCTGTAGGGTATGGATACACCTGCCGTCAGGTAGTCAGCCTCGGCGCCGGGGCGGCGCTGCAGGGTCAGGGTCAGCTTGTCAGCTTCTGCCGCATTGGTGGCGGTAGCGGAACCGTTCATTACCGTTTTGCCCGACTCCTGCGTGTAGATGTTGGTGCCGTAAGCCACGGAGTACATATAAGTATCGTTGATAAACTTGGCAAAATCGCTGGTTTCGTCTTTCAGTTCCTTTTCCAGCACGTCCGAAAAGCTGACCGCCAGCTGGTACGTCTGTTGTTCGCGCAGCTGGCTGTTGGCGTTGGCGGTCAGTACCGAGGCTGCGTACCCCAGTGCTGCCGCCAGCGCCACAAACAGCGCGCCCAAGCAAAGCACCAAAAGAATCGCTATACCGTCCTGTTTTTGCAGGATGCGGCGCAGCTTGTTTTGCATAGGGCATTTCCTTTCCGGCGGATGGCTCCGACCTTAGTTTGTCTGTTGGGGGTTAATCTCGGCAGTTTGCGAAGGCTGCACGTTTGCCCCCTTGGCGGTAATTTTCACCTCGGCGGTGTAGGGTGTCAGTTGGCTGCTTGTGGGGTCGCTGGGGTCCGCATATACAGCCTGTGCCAAATCGGGCAGGATCAGGCTGTAGGTCTTTGCCGCGGCATCGTACTGCAGCATCGGGCGCACCTTCATGGTGTAGTAGCGCAGCAGGTTGCCCTCCTGCAGGATGGTACCTGTCAGCTTGGTGGGGTTGGGTTGCGGAACCGTGTTGCCATTCGCGTCCGTGGCTTGGGTGGTGTCCAGATACCAGCTGCCGTCGTTATCGGCGTCCAGCGTAAAATAGGTAGCACCGTTATCGACCGTTTTTTCCACCTTGGTCACAGTGCCGCGGGCGGTTTTCACTATGGGGTTGCCGTTTTCGTCCAGCACATCGTTGCCGCTTTCGTCCTGCTCGTACTCGTCCTTCGGCTGCACGGTAATGCGCAGGGTGTGGGGGTTGCCGTTGTTCTCTGTCGGGGTCACCGTAACTTCATAGGTATCTGCCAGCATGGTTTCGCCGCCGTCGGCAGTGTACAGGTTATCGGCAGACCACTGCACGGCAATGCGCTGAACCGTCAGCGTGGCTTCGGCGCCGCTTTCTGCACTCGGCGTATCCGAGATAATGGCAGTACCCGTGTACGCGCTGGTGTTGCGCACGGCAAGCGGGGTATCCAGCCGGATGCAAGGCACTTGCAATGCGGTGGTGGTGTAATACGTCCAGACCGAGCAAGCCTTGTCCTCCGCCGTGGTCATGGTGCGCACGGCGGGCAGCAGATACCAGTCGCCGTATTGGGGCTGCATGGCAAATTTGTCGGGCGTAAGGGTGTACCGAACTGTGTTGCCCGTGGTTTCGGCTTGCACGCCGGTGGTGCGGGAATCCTGCGGGATCAGGCAGACGGCTTTGGTTTCCGTTTCGTCCGCCAGCAGCGCTGCCAGCTTATCTTGCAGGGCTTTGAGTTTGTCTGCCTTGGTGTCGGGTTCGGCATCTTTCCAAGCGTTGACCAAGTTCACCACAGCATCGTAGTCGGTCTTGTCTTTAAACAGATAGCCGGTGACATAGTGGGAGTTGCTGTCATTCACGGTAAACTGCACTTGCAGTCTGTTCAAAAATTCGTCCTGTGTGGGGGTGGGGTTGGTAAATTCCACTTTGTTTACTGTGGGCGCGGCTTCGCGGGTCACCACAGTAAACTCGATGCTGGTTGCGCTGTACGGGCTTCGCAGCACGGCGCTGTTCCCGGCAGCAGGCACCGCGACCACGCGCAGACGCAGCGTTTTGCCCTGGTATTTTTCCAGGTTGACGGTCAGGCTGGCGTCGTTGGTACCCTGCCATGTTTCGGCGGTTTGCCAGCTGTCGCTGCTGTCCTTGTACTCTGCCAACAGCTCGTAGTGGTCCAGTGCGTCGTCAGCGATGCCCGTCCATGTAATCTTATACGGCAGGGTTTCGGCGTCGGCGTTGTTGGTCAGCAGAATGCTGTTGGGCGCGCCGGGCTGGGTCAGGCGGGTGCGAATGCCCTCATATTTTTTGCTTGCCGTTGCGCCCACGGTGTTGGCGCTGCCCGTTTGGGGTACGCTGGTAACCGCAAGGCGCACTTTGGCAAAATGCCAATCCGCCGCGCCGTTGGCAAGCTTATCCACCGCCACGGTCAGCGTGGTTTGCGTGCTGTCCGTTTTCAAGGTTGCCGCGCCCGCGGGCAGGTTGATTTCCACCTCGTTGTTTGCATCGGTTACGCCGTACAGCTTGTAGGTGTAATCGGCAGCATTCTCGGCGTTATTCCAAGTAAAGGTATAGAGCAGGTTGTTTTGGTCATCCCACTCCCAGGTTGCGTCCTCGTTCAAGGCGGGGGCAGGCAGAACGGTGAGGGTAATATCTTTGGCAACGGTACAGGCATATCCGCTGATATTGTACAAAGTGGACATACTGTATTCCGTATAGTTACCGTCCGCTTCCCGCACATATTCACGACCGCAGGGGTATGGGTTATTTTCCTGCTGATACTGCCAGCGGCAGGTAGTATCGCCCATACCCGTATTGACGGGGGCTGCCAGAATGCGCCACGCGGAATAATCGGTCAGCGCATAGGCGGGCAGGTCGGTAAAGGTAACACGGGTAGGCGAACCGGACAAAACCGTTTCGACCGCCTGCAGGGTGACATACTGACCGTTCAGATTTTCACCGTCTACTGTAATATCCTTTTGGCATCTGCCTTGCAGCATAATGCGGTACTTGGGGTTGTATGTCTGACCGGAAATGCTCAGGTCTGTGGCAATGGTCAGTGCATCTGCCGTGGTTCCTGTCAGAACCGGGTCTGTCATGGTCAATTTACCCAAGCCGACAAAATTGTCTTTGGGCATATAGGTTTGCACATTGTACTGGTCAGACTGCATCCACTGGTTGCTCGGTTGTTTTGTTTTGGCGGATGCACGCAGGGAAAACGTTCTTTCTGTGTTCTTAATCGAAAAATCTCCGATATAACCTTTTCCTCTGTTTGCCTGTGTTTCAAAATGGTTTTTGTCATACGAGACTGACCAATTCCAACCGCCGCCGATCATGCTCGGCGTTACAGCCCAATCCTCATCTATCTGAGCATTGTCATAGTCATCAATGTTCTTCATATACAAGGTTATGCCGGTTTCAAAAACGCGCACTTCCATTTGCGGGGTAGGCAGGGTTTTTGCAAAGATGAAGGGGGTTTCCGTACTGCTGGAGGTTGCCGCGCCCTCTTGGGAGTTGCAGGGCGTGACCTCGACAATATACTTTTTACCCGCCCATTCTTTGGGGGCTTCAAAGGTGTATTGGTTGGTGTAGACCGTGGCGGTGGGCAGAATTTCGGGCATTTCCTTATACTCGCCATTCTCGCCCTGCACCTTGACCGTCACCTTATAGTGCGATGCGCCCGTTACGGCTTTCCATGTAACACGGTAGCGCCCGTAGATGGGGGCTCCGTCGCCGGTAGCATCGCTCAAAACGGCGATGATGTTGGTAACCTCGGCATTTTCCATATCGTACTGCTTGTCCAGTACATCTTTATAATAGGCTTGTACTGCCGTATCGGTTATGTCGCTCATATCCGGGCGGCTGCTGCTGTATTTTTGGGTATCGTCCGCTTTGCCGCTTTCGCCAAAGGGGAACAGAATATCTGCCAGCTTAGTGTCTGGTGCAGCGCTGCTAACAATGGTATTGTCTTGAATATAGCTGTTGCCGCCGTCAATTTTTTCCAGCGTTCTTCCGCCGCCCGCACCCATGCCGGTAATCAGCGCCGCAAAATACGTGTTGTCGGTTGTATTCTTTCCCGCGTAAAGGCGGTAACCGGGGATGATGCTGTCAAAATACGTTTTGTTGCTGCGGTCCCTGCCGGATTTGGGTTCGTTATAACTCTCGCCATTCTTGTACACTTCCCCCCGTTTCAGGGTTTCCAGCGCATAGGGTGTGGCTTTTGTATCGCTTGCCGTTGAAACGTCAAAGCTGCTCTTGTCCATATACAGGTTGGGCTGCTCCGGGTCAAGATGGATGTTTTCTTCCCTGCTTCCACCATAGGGACGCATAATGGCATTGTCGGAATTATTGCTGGCATTCAGCACAAAGCAGTTTGTGATGGTCGTTGCCGCTCGGTAGCTACCGCCATTGCCGCGGTTGCCGTAAATGCCAACCGCAGCCCATGCGCCGCCCTCAGAGGTCGTATCCATGCAGTAATTGCGGCAGCGGTCAATGTTGACCTCCGCATTTGGGATTGCCCCTTCGGGTCCCAGCCACGCCATAATGCCCACGCACAGCGAGTTGGACTGCATTTTGATGCTGCCGTTTACGCAGTCGGTAATATTGACAACCAGATAATCGCTTGCGTTTTTCATCTGGATTTTGCCCAAGATGCCGCCGACGTCGTTGGCAGTTTTTTTCGTGCTTTCGTTTTCCCAAAGCATATCGCCGTGGTTTTGGCAGCTGACAAGGTTGGTGGTGCCGCCCGCCACGGGCTTGTCAAACAGGGCAACAATACCGCCCATCGTGCCGGAACCGCCGCCGCCGTTGGAGTTGGCACGCATCGTGCCGAAGTTAAAGCAGTGTTCCAGCGTGCCGCCGTTATCCACCCACAGGCAAATAATGCCCGCCAAGTTGTTGGAACGGCTGTTATGCACCGTGCCGTAGTTGACCACGTTGGTCAGGCTCCAGCGGTCGCTCGAACGGTTTTGCTGCACGCCGATCACACCGCCGACATTGGCGTTGGCGACGTGCTGGTTTCTGCTGTTTTGGGTGTCGTCATTGCCGGTGGCGTTATTCATCGTGCGGTTGAAGCGGCGCACGGCGGCGCAGTTGAGCAGGTTGGTCATATCCTTGTCGGACTCGTTTTGACCGATCATACCGCCGATTACGGCATTGTCCACGTTACCGTTGTCGCAATAGACAAACCATTTTCCGGTGGCGGTGTCGTGCAAAACGCCGGTGTCGGTGTTGTAGCCGGTAACGCCGCCCAGGTAGCCCGCGGCTTCTTCTTTGCTGTTGGTGGCGCTGCCGCGCAGGGCAACCGTCAGCTGGTTTTTGGTAAGACCGTTCGTGTAAACGGTTGTATAGCCGACGTCACGCACGGCATCCACACCGCGCAGGTCGGTAAAGGTTTCATCGGCAGAAGCGGTTTCGCTTGCGTTGTCATCGCCTTGGCTGTATTTCAGCTGGGCGATCATGGTATTCACATCCCCGTCTGTGCCAAGCCAAGTCTGGATTTGGCTGACCGCTGCCGCTGTGTCCTTACCGCCGCAACCGGAGATTTCGCCCGCGTTGGAGCCTGCCACGCCGCCCACAAAGCCGTACTTGGCAATGACGGCGCTGCTTTCATCCGTGCCGATGATGCTGTTTTGAATGGTGCCGCTGTTGCGCCCGACAATACCGCCCACATGGCTGGCATTGTTCAGCTTGGTTTCTACATCCTGGCTGGACTCCACGTTGGTGATGCCCAGCACATTGATGCGTATATTCCGCACGGTGCAATTTTCAACTTTAGCGTCACGGTTGTTTACGCCCGCCACACCGCCGATGGCATCGCCCACCTTGGCTGCGCCCGTGGCGGCAGGGGCGTCTGCCTTGACATCCTCGCCCAGTTGCCCCGCCGTAAAGGCGCAGTTTTGCAGGGTGCCGTTGTTTACGCCCGCAACGCCGCCCAAGGTGCGATATTTTGCAAGATTTTGGGTCACGTTCAGCGCGACCTGTACATTATTAATAGTAGCGTCGTTTTGCCCTGCCGCGCCGCCGAGGGTAATGTCTGCGGCGGTCAGACCGTCAAGGTCAAGGGCGGTTTGCTGCACGGTGCAAGTTTCGGTGCCGATGGTTGCATTGTTCACACCTGCAATGCCGCCGATTACGGTGGCATCGCCCTGCAAGGCGGCGCTTTGTACGGTAACGCCCTGAATGGTGCCGTTGTTGACAGCCGCCACAGCGGCCATATAGGCAGAGCCGCTGTTGACGGTGCAGTCCTTCACCTGCACGGCGCTGATGGTGCCGCTTTCGCTGTTGAGCGCCGCCACGCCGCCCGCATCGCCGTTTTCACAGGTGACGGTGGCGCTTACGGTGGCGTTATCTGCAATACTGCCCGCGTTTTGCCCGGCAATGCCGCCCGCGTTGCTCGATGCGGCGTAAACCGTGCCGGCATAGTTGCCCGCCGATACAACGGCGTTTTGCGCATTGCTGCCCACGGCGGCACCTGCGTTTTGGTTGGCGCGCACGGTGAGGGCTGCTTCTGTTTTGCAGGATTCCACCCTGCCGAGGTTTTCGCCCGCCAGACCGCCGACAGCATCGCTGCCCTGCACGCTGCCGCCTGTTACGGTGACGCTTTGCACGGTACCGCTGTTTTGCCCCACAGCGCCGCCCGCGTTGATGCCGCTGGCGGCCACGTTGACATTCTGCAGGTTGCTGCCTTGCACAGTACCGTTGTTTTTGCCCGCCAGACCGCCGACAGCTTGGCTGCCCTGCACGGTGACGGTGCAATTGTTGATATCTTGAATCGTGTGCGTGTTAAGACCTGCCACGCCGCCGACAGCTTGCTCACCGCTGATGGTGACCCTGTCGGGCGCGCTGGTTTGAATCGTACCCGCGTTGACGCCCGCAATGCCGCCGATATAGGTATAGCCCGTCTGGCGCGTGCCTAAGTTGGCGCTCTGGGTGCAGTTTTGGATCGTTCCGGCATTATACCCGGCGATGCCGCCCGCCGCTTGTTTGTGGAAAACGCCCGCAAAGTTTTGGCAGTTTTGCAGCGTGGCGGAACCCCCGGCATAGCCGATGATGCCGCCCGCCGCATTGCCGGTCACGGCATCCGCAGACGGGGCGGGCTGTGCCTGCAGGCTGCCGCTGCTGTGCAAAACGCCCTTGCTGACGCTGTGAAGCGCGCCGTTTTGGGCATCGTTCAACGCCAGATGCTCGCCCCAGCCGACCACGCCGCCGACATAGGCATCGGCGGTAAGGTTCAGCGCGTTGGTGCAGTTGTTCAGCGTTACGGTTGCTGTTCCTTCGGTATTCTGCCCGGTGACCGTCAAAATACCGCTGGTGTTGCTCACCACAGGCAGCAGGAGCTTGGCGCGGGTGATGGTGTTATTTTCCGCAGGTGCGGGCATAGCCGCAATGACCTGATTGTAGCCGACAATGCCGCCCGCCAGCGCTTGGGCTTGCAGGCTGTTGCCGCTGCCGTCCGTGCAAAGACCTGTTGCGGTCATATTTGTGGTAACCACGTTGGCACCCAGCACGCCGCCCACGCAGTAGCGCCCGGAAACCAGCTCCGCCTTAACGGTAACGGCGGGCAGTGCGGTGCCGCAGTTCAAGCCCGCCAGACCGCCCACGGCGTCCTGCACACCGGCAATGCGCCCGCTGACCGTAAGGGCGGCAGAATCTGCCACCGTAATTGCTGCGCCCGCATCGTTAAAGCCGACCACGCCGCCCACAAAGCTGCCGCCGTGCAGCAGGGTGCTGACTGCGGCGTCATGCGTCCAAGTGATGGTACCCGCGTTGCAGCCCGCCACGCCGCCGACAAAGTCCGCGTAATAGCCCTTTGCCATAGCCTGCAGCAGCTGTACGCGGCTGGCGTTGGTGGCGGTGTTGGTGGAGGCTGCCGCCGTGCAGTTTTCCAGCGTGCCTTCGTTATAGCCGACAATGCCGCCCGCGTAGGCTGCATTTGTACCAAACGCGGCGGTCATACCGGTGTTGCTCATACCGGTAATGGTGCTGCCACTGCCGTTGAAGGACACCACCCCGCCCACATAGCGGTGACCAAACACATGGCTGCTGTTGGCGGTGCCGTCGCTCAGTACCGTGCCGCTGGAAAGCCCGCCGACCACGCCGCCGACAAAGGTGTTGCCCAGCACATAGCCGCTGCCGGTTTGGCAGTGGGAAATTTTTACACCTTCGCCAAAGCCGACCAGCCCGCCGACGAAATCGCCCTGCAAGGGGGAAGCCGCACTCAGCGTGCCGTTCGGATTATAGCCGTTTACGATCAGGGTTTTGATGTCGTTCTCGCTCAGGCTGCTGCGGGTGCTGCTGTAACTTTTTGTCAGCTTAGCGTTTTTCATCCTGCCAGCCACGCCGCCGAAGAACTGCCCCAGCACGCGGCTTTCGCCCGCCGTGTAACCCTGATAGCCCGCCAGCGCCTGCACACTACCCGTGTTGTTGAGGTTGGTTGCGATGGTTTCGCCCGCCGATTTGCCGCACAGGTTGCCCGCTACACCGCCGGTGTAGGCGTTGCCGCAGACCTCGGCAGAGTTATTTAGGGTGTCTACCGTGCAGGATTCCTGCAAGGAGAGTACACCGAACACACCGCCCACGCCGATGGCGCGGTCGATATCGGTTGCTGTTATGCGCGTTCGCTCGGTGGTTTCATTGGCGGCGGCGGCGGTGGCTTTGTTGGTGCCGCCATCCTGCCAGATGCCCGCCACGGTGACATTTTTGTCCACCGTAAGGTCTTTTAGGGTCTTGCCGTTGCCCGGCACGGCGCTGCCGACCAGCCCGCCGATGCCCAGGGGTTCATTTTCAATCGTTTTGCCGTCCGCGCTTTTTTGGCGGGTGTAGGTGGTGGTTTGATCGTTAAAGGTCAGCGATGCCGCCACACGCGCGGTTGCCGTGCGGTTTTTGCTGCGCTTGACGGTGCAGTTTTCCACCGTGCCGGTGGAAACGCCGCACAAGGCACCCACCGCGCGCACGTTTTCGCGGTAGCCCTCGGCATCTGTTGCCATAAGGGCAAGGGCTTCGCCGCCCACGGTGTAGGTCGCGGTCGCGCCTGTGCCGTTTTCTGCTGCCGTCAGGTTGACCAGCACATCCGGGTCTGCCAGCGTCAGGTCTTGGATGGTGCCGCTGTTTTCTGCCACCAAGCCGATGTAGCGGCAGCCGTTCTCGGCAACCGAGTTGCCGCGCAGCTGCAAGCCGGTGATGGTTTTGTTGTTGCCGTTCAGCGTGACGTTCTTTTTCAGCTCCAACAGGCTGGGCCACGCCACGGGTGCGTCCGCTGCGGGGGTCTTGGCAGCGGCGGATTTACCCTCGGCACAATAGACGACGGGCGCACCGCTGAGCCAGTCGATATCCTTGGTCAGCTTGGCGGTCAGGTCGTTATTTTCCGCATACCAGCGCAGGTTGTACAGGTGGCGGAAGCATTGCAAATCAGCAGACGCATTGGCGTACAGCGAGTTTTCGGTGTTGGTGTCGGCGCCCTCGCTGACGGTGTAGGAGGTCACACTTTCGGCGCGGGGCGCTGCGGTGATGGTTGCATAGATGTCGGTGGCATCCTTCACAAAGCGGGTGATGCTGAAAAACTCGGTCTTGTCAATGCTGGCATCTTCGCTGTGCGCCTGCAGGATGGCGGCATCGTTCATAGCGTCCAGCGTCAGCACAAAGCTGCCGTTGGCATACCGCAGCGGGAAGAAGTAGTTGTCTGCGGACTTTTCGCTGCCGTCCTCGTTATACAGAGTCACCGGCAGTTCCTTTTGGGTTTGGGTGACGGTAGGCAAAGTCACCAGCACCGAGAACAGTTTTTTCTTGGTGGTTTTGCTGCAAATATCCACCGTGTACTGGGTGTCGGTTTCGTTGCTTTTGGAGGTGCCGCCCCAAGTCAGGTCCAGCGTTTCGCCGTTGATCAGCCGCTGGTTGCGCACGCGCAGCTTGCTTTGCTGCAAATTGACCACATTGACCGCATCGTCGGCGCAGTAGTAGCCCACCAGCGTCCGGTCGCGGCGGTTCTGGTAGCTGCGGTCGTCCAGCAGGGCGGCGTCAGTTTGCCCCTTGTTGTTGGCAAAGCGCAGCGCCTGCACGCCCGAATCATAAAAGACCGAGAACACCTGCCCGGTGCTGGCATCGATTTCAATGCAGAAAGCGGCATCCAGAAAAGAGCTGTCGTAGACATACTGCTTTATGTAGGCATACAGCTTGCCCTCGGGCGTGTCCGGCGTCGGCTCCACGCCCTTGTCAAAGTACAGCGCGTAGACGCGGGCGTTCAGGGCTTCGCACTCTTCCGGCTTCATCGCGTCGGTAAGGGGCTGTGTGATATGCCCGCCGTGACCGTTCGTCGCCACCTGCGCGGTGAAGTCGTCCTTCTCCCCTGCCAGTTCCAGCTGCGCCGTGGCCAGCTGCGCGGTCTGGAACATAGCGCGGGCGTTTGACTCATTTTTCTGGAACCTCGCCAGGCGGATATAGGCGAGCAGACCGCCCCCGGCGAGGGCAGCCAGTATCGCCGTGACCGCCAGCACGACCATAAGCTCCACCAAGGTGAAGCCGCGGCGGTTCCTTGTTTTGAAGTAACAGTATTTCAAAGCTTGATCTCCCTAAATCGTTCAGATTTCGGCAATTTTCGTTATATATAGGCTTATTATAATATAAGTAGACAAAGAGTGCAAGTACGGTTGTGTGTAAATTGTGAATTTTTTGTGAATTCTTGCAAGATTCGACTTTTTGTCGGATTTCTACTTGAAAATCGCAGCCTATCTCGGTATACTTGTTACTGTATAATTCTGTAATCAAAAGGGGGACTGTAACCTATGCTGCGCGAAGGTATAGGCGCCGCCATACGCGGCACCGGGCGCAAGGTCGCCCGCACCCCTTTGTCGGTCTGGATCGCCGCCCTGCTGCTGGTGCTGGCGCTGTTTACCAGCCTTGTCAGCGGCGTGCAGGAGCTGCGCCTGCAGGCGCAAAGCCGCGAGGCGCTGGCACAGGTGAAATCCGCCCGGATGGCGGCGCGGATCGTGTCGGCACAGTGCTTTTCCGCCGGGCAGCCCTTTGCCGATTTTACCGCGGCGGACGGTCTTTCGCAGGGTCTGCAGGAGGAAATCCGCGAGCTTGCCAGCCTGCCGGGTACCGTGCAGCTGACCCGCACCGATGCCGCCGGGTACAGCGTGCAGCGCCTTGTCTACCAAGAGGGGGCGGTGTGCGCCGTCTATGATGCCGAGGACGGCTTTTCGGTTTACTATACCGCGCAGCGGCTGTATTATCCTTTGCAGGAGGGTGCCGATGCTGCTGTGGATTGAAGCCCTTTTGTGGGGCATACGCTTTATGCTGGGCGCGGCGCTGTTCAGCTTTATGAACGTTGTGGCGTGGCGGCTGCCGCAGGGCAAAAGCCCGCTGACCGGGCGCAGCTTTTGCCCCAGCTGCGGCGAAACCCTGCAGGCGCAGGACCTTGTGCCGGTGTTCAGCTGGCTTATCCTGCGCGGGCGCTGCCGCCGCTGCGGGGCAAAAATTGCCGTGCGCTACCTGCTGGCAGAGCTTTTGGGCGGTGCCTTGGCGGTGGGCTGCACGCTGCGCTTCGGCGCGGGGCTGACCCTGCGCGAGGGGCTGTTTGGTATGAGCTGGCTTGCCCTTGTTGCCCTGCTTGCCTGCGGGCTGCTGTTTGCGCTGGCGCTGATCGACGCCAAAACGCAGATCTTGCCCGATGAGCTGAACCTGCTGCTTGCCCTGTGCGGGCTGGCAGGGGTGCTGCTGCGCCCCGGTATGTGGGCGTCGGCGCTGGCGGGCGCGGTCTGCGTCAGTGTGCCGATGCTGCTGCTCTGCCTTGTGATTCCCGGTGCCTTTGGCGGCGGGGATATCAAGCTGATGGCTGCCGCCGGGCTGCTGCTGGGCTGGCAGCACACGCTGCTTGCCGCCTTTTTGGCGGTTTTGGGCGGCGGCGGGTACGGCGCGTACCTGCTTGCCAGAAAGCTGGCAGACCGCAAGGATCACTTTGCCTTCGGCCCGTTTTTGTGTACGGGCATTGTCTTGGCGCTGCTGGTGGGCGAACCCATTTTGCAGTGGTATTTCCGATTTTTTTAACTGACCTGTAAAGAGGTGTTTCGATGCCACGTTACCGCTATACCGCCACCAACGCCGCCGGGCGCACCGTGCGCGGCACAGCCGAAGCCCCTTCCCTGGAGGCGCTGTATCTCCACCTGCGCGACACCAAGGACGAATATGTCACCGCCGCCAAGGAGGACACCGCCGGGGCTGCGACCTTCCGCATTATGAAAACCGCCCAGCTGGCGGATTTTTGCCGCAACCTCGGCACGCTGCTTTCTGCCGGTGTGCCGCTGGTGCGCGCCTTCCGCATTATGGCGGACGAGATCGGGCTGGATGCCCGCAGCAAAGCCCTGTACGAAGCCGTGCTGGACGAATTGAAGCGCGGCGTGCCGCTTTCGGACGCAATGAGCCACTGCGCCCCGGCGTTTCCGGAGCTGCTGCTGGCAATGACCCGCAGCGCCGAAACCACCGGCAGCATTGACCAGAGCTTTATGCGCATGGCCAGCTACTATGAGCGCGAACACAAGATGAACCAGCAGGTCGGCAACAGTATGATGTACCCGCTGATTTTAGCGGTGCTGACGGTGGGCGTTGTCATTGTGCTGATGACCTTTGTCATACCGCAGTTCAAGGATCTGTTTGACCAGATGGAAACCCTGCCGCCGCTGACCGAGCTGCTGTTCCACATCAGCGACACCGTCGCCCACCATTGGTTCGGGCTGGCGCTGGCGGTTTTTGCGGTGGTGATGGGCATCCGCCTGCTGATGGCACTGCCCGCCGTGCGCCTGCAGTGGGACCGGCTGTGCCTGCACGCCCCCGTTGTGGGCAAGCTGAACCGCAAGATCTGCACCGCGCGGTTTGCCCGCACGCTGTCCAATTTGTATTCCGGCGGTGTGCCGATCGTGGCAACGCTGATCTCCGCCCGCGACGCCGTGGGCAACGCCTGGATCGCCGGTCAGTTTGACGCCGTCCTGCGCGAGGTCCGCGCCGGACGCAGTCTTTCGGAAACCTTGGGCAGTGTGGACGGCTTTGAAAAAAAGATGGCAAGCTCCATCGCCGTCGGCGAGGAGACCGGCAAGCTGGACAGCCTGCTTGCCACCGTCAGCGAAACGCTGGACTACGAGGCGGAAAGCGCCACCAAGCGTCTGGTCACCCTGCTGGAGCCGCTGATGATCGTGGTGATGGCGGTCATTGTGGGCTGCATCATTGTGGCGGTCATCCAGCCCATCTACCTGTCCTACGGCTCGATCGCCGGTTCGACCAGCACGTTCTGACCCCGCGCTGAAATTGATTTTTTGATTGTCCGCAAACCGAATGCGTCCACTGCGGATTTTCGGCAGGTTTGTAGGGAACGGTCTTGACCGTTCCGTGCAGTCTGACCGATAGCACGATGTACCGTGAAAACGCGCCGTTCGGCGCGATTGAATGCGCTGCGCGCAGCCAGCGGTACGGCGCGGTCAAGACACGCGCCCTACATTACTACCCGGAAAAGGGCTTTTGATAAGCTCTGACAAACTGTTATTTTCGGAGGTTTTTATGCCGACACTGACTTCTTTGTATTTATGCAACCGTACAGTGTACGCGGCGGTGGGTACCCCTGCCGCCAACGGAGCCAAGCTCACGGCGGTATGCCAAGACGAGCTGCCGGAGGGCTGCCTGATCAACGGCGTTATCACCAACGAAAGCGACCTTGCCGCCGCCCTGCGCGAATTTTTGGCGCGCAACGACCTGCCCGCCAAGCGGGTGGCGCTGTGCGTGGGCGGCAGCCAGTTCCAGCATAAGCTGCTGACCCTGCCCGCCATGAGCGAGAAAAAGCGCTACGCCGTTCTGGCGCAGGAGCTTTCGACCGCCGGTGTTGAGGCGGACGCCCCGCTGGACGACTACCAGCTGCTGCGCCGCGATGCCAAAGCCAAGACCGACACGGTGTTTGCCTGCCGCGTCGAGAGCGCCGTGGTCGAAAGCTACGCCGCCCTTGCCAAGGACGCCGGGTTTACGATACACAGTCTGGACTACTCGCTGTCCGGGCAGCTGAAGCTGGTGGCAGCCACCCCCGCACTGACCGGCACCTTTGTGGTGCTGCAATTTGACGGCGACACCCTGCTGGCCAGCCTGTACGAGCAGGGCGTGTTCCACTATGCGTCCCGCAGCCGCCTGTTCTACCCGCGCGGCACGGCGGAATCCGGCAGCGAAATTGCCCAGAAGCTCTCGGGTCTTGTGCAGTTCCACATTGCCAACAAGGGCGCCGAGCCGATCGCCGCTGCCTACTTCGGCGGCTGCACGCCGCAGGACTTGGCGGTCTGCCGCGCCGGCTGTGAGGGGCTGGGGCTTTCTGCCGAGGTTTTTCCCGATTCGCCCAACCTGCACCTGCCCGACGGGGTGCATCTCGCCGATGCTATGTTCGCTGCCGGAAATCTGATCGCACGTTAAAGGGATGGTACGATGAAACGCAAACAGATCAACTTTTACCAGCGCTGGCAGCAGGTCACCAAGGCGCAGCGCACCGCCGAGCAGAAAAAGACGCTGATCACCTTTGTGCCGGGCGCGGTGTTTGCGGCAGTCTGCCTTGTGCTGTGGGGCGCACTTTCGGTGCACACGGCGCTGCTGAACAACCACACCGACGCCATTACCGACTGGTGTATGGACAATGCCGCCGCCTACACCACCGCCCTGACCGATGCCAAATTGGCGGACGGCTACAACGCCCTGACCGGCTACACGCAGGATCTGGACAGTGTGCTGGCAAGCTACCCGGACGTGACCAACGCCCTGCTGAACCGCATCGAAAACGCCGGCAGCAGCAGCATTTCCATTGTGTTTACCGCCTACGACGCGGCGTCCGGCAGCCTTCTGTTTGATGCCAAATCCAGCGAGGTCATCGACATCCCCGCCTACATACGCTCGCTGCAGAACTGCGGCGTGTTTTCCACCGTCACCTACACGGGCTACTCGTCCGCGAACGGTCTGTATACCATCAACCTGCGCTGCGTTCTGGCAGCGCCCCAGTAAGGAGGCTGCCGCGTATGGACTTTACCGTGAGCGCCAAGGACAAAAAACTGCTGTACGTTGTTTCTCTGCTGGCCTTTGCCGTGCTGTATCTGCGGTTTTTGCTGTTTCCGGGGCTGGAGGCGTACCGCACCGCCAAGGCAGACCTTGCCGATGCCGAGAACGCCCGCGCCGAAATGCAGCAGACGCTGATGCTCGCCCCCACCTACGCCGCCAACAAGGATGCCGCATGGGGACTTTTGCAGCAGGCAAACGGCAGCTACTACCCGCTGCTTTCCTCCGGCGATCTGGACACCCTTGTCACCGGGCTGGAGCTGCAGCACAATCTGGAACCCGTCAGTCTGGACATCGGCACCCCCGCCGCCCAGAGCCTTGCCGGCTACACCGCCAGCACGCTGGCGGGACACACCGCCGGGCTGACCGACAGCAGCACCCTGCTGCCCACCCAGAACCTGCTGCTGAGCAATTTTGCCGCCAACGCCGTGACCCCCGAAATTACCAACGATTACCTGCGCGCCGTGTCGGTGCGGTTCACCTGCACCGGCAGCAGCAGCGACTTTCTCTCGCTGCTGGACACCTTGGCGCGGGACTACCCTGCCATTCATATCGACAGCTTCTCGATGTCCGGGCGTTCCTACGCCACCGCCGAGGGCGAAGCCGTTGAGAGCAGCTCGTTTGATGTAACGTTAAACATCTTCTTGTGTGATAAGGGGGGTGTGCAGCCGTGAAACCGTTGCGCTTAGGCGATATTTTGCAGGAGCTTGGCTACATCAATGCCGAGCAGATCACCGCCGCACTGGCTTACCAGAAGGAACACCGCGACCTGCGCTTGGGGCAGGCGCTGCAAAAGCTGGGCTTTGTCAACGAGCGTCAGGTGCTGGAGGCGCTGGGGCGCCGTTTGAGCCTGCGCATCGTGGACTTTTCGGAGTTGACGGTGGATGTTTCCGCTGTCGAAAAAATTCCGCGTGAGGTCGCGCAAAAGTACGATATGCTGCCCATTGCGCAGAGCGGGCGCACGCTGACCGTGGCCGCCAACGACCCGCTGAACTACTACGCCATTGAGGATATCCGCCAGCTGACCGGCATGGAGCCGGAGATCGTGCTGGCAGAGCTGGAGCCGCTGCGCCGCGCCATCCGCTACTACTACGCCGAGGTCAGCGCCCGCAAGGCCGCCAGCCGCGCCAACTCCAGCGATATGGCCGCCATGCGCACCGAGGATTTTGCCATTGACATCAGCGCCACCGGCGGCGACACCGAAGCCCCCATCATCCGCCTGCTGAACAGCCTTGTGCAGCGCGCGGTGACCACCGGCGCGTCGGATATCCACATCGAGCCGTTTGAAAAGGAAACCAAGGTGCGTATGCGCATCGACGGCGTCATCATCGACTACGTCACCCTGCAGCCCGCGCTGCACCAGCCGCTGATCGCCCGCATCAAAATTATGTCCAACCTCGACATTGCCGAGCATCGCGTCCCGCAGGACGGGCATTTCCGTGCGCGGCTGGATACCGGCAGCGATATCAACGTCCGTGTGTCCATTTTGCCCACCGTCTTTGGCGAAAAAGCGGTGCTGCGTATTTTGTCCGGCAGCACCCGCATTGAACACGCCGACCATTTTGGTATGGACGACGAAACCTACCAGCGCTTTTTGCCCCTGCTGGACCGCCCCAACGGCATCGTCTACCTGACCGGTCCCACCGGCAGCGGCAAGACGACGACGCTGTATATGGTCCTGCAGGCGATGGCAGACCGGCAGGTCAATATTTCGACCGTAGAGGACCCCGTGGAACGCAACCTGCCGCGCATCAACCAGACGCAGGTCAACCCGCTGGCAGGGCTTACCTTTGAGGCGGGGCTGCGCGCACTGCTGCGTCAGGACCCCGATATCATCATGGTGGGCGAGACCCGCGACGCCGAAACGGCGTCCATCTCGGTGCGCGCCGCCATCACCGGTCATATGGTGTTCTCGACCCTGCACACCAACGATGCGCTTTCCAGTGTGGTTCGCTTGGAGGATATGGGTGTCGAGCGCTATATGATCGCCAACTCGGTGGCAGGGCTTGTGGCGCAGCGCCTGATGCGCCGCGTCTGCCCGCAGTGCGCCAAGACCGTACCCATCACCGAGATGGAGCGCGATCTGCTGGATGCCGACATCACCACCGTGCGCCGCGGCACCGGCTGCCCCAGCTGCAACGGCACCGGCTACAAGGGGCGCATTGCCATCCACGAGCTGGTGGTCATCAACAAGGAGATGCGCCGCCTGATCTCTGCCGGAGCGACCCAAGAGGAGCTGACCCAGACCGCCCGCCGCACCCAAGGTATGCGCAGCCTGCGCGAGAGTGCCATGGAGCTGGTGCGCCAAGGCGTGACTACCCCCGAGGAGCTGCTGAAGATCACCTACTATGAGGATTGACGTCTATGCAGATTTTTGAATTGACGGCGCTGGCACGTCAGCTGAACGCCAGCGACATTCACATTTCGCAGGGGCTGCCGCTGCAGTTCCGCATCCACGGCGTTTTGCAGCACGCCCCCGTCCAGTTCAGTGACGAGGACACCCGCACGCTGATTTTGAGTATGATGGACGAAAGCCACCGCCAAGCCCTGCTGGAAGAACGTCTGGACGCTGATTTTGCCATCACCGCGCCGGACGGCACCCGCTGCCGCGCCAACGTGTTTATGCAGCAGAACAAGCTGGCTGCCACCCTGCGCCTGCTCAACGACCATATCCCCACGCTGGCGCAGCTGGGGCTGCCCCCCGTGCTGCAAAAGATGGCGGACGAGCCGCGCGGGCTGATTTTGGTCACGGGTCCCACCGGCAGCGGCAAATCCACGACGCTGGCGGCGATGATCGAGCATATCAACGAGAGCCGCGCCGAGCATATCCTGACCATTGAGGACCCCATCGAGTACGTCTACCAGGGCAAAAAATCGCTGATCCACCAGCGCGAGGTGGGAGTGGATGTACCCGGCTTTGCCGGTGCGCTGCGCAGCGCCCTGCGCGAGGACCCGGATGTGATTCTGGTCGGTGAGATGCGCGATTTTGAAACGATTTCCGCCGCCGTGACCGCCGCCGAAACCGGGCATCTGGTGCTCAGCACGCTGCACACCATCGGTGCCGCGCAGACCATCGACCGCATTATCGACGTCTGCCCCGCCGGTGCGCAGAACCAGATACGCGGGCAGCTGGCATCGGTTTTGCGGGGTGTCGTGACCCAGCAGCTGCTGCCGCTGGCAAGCGGGCAGGGGCGCTGCGCCGTCACCGAGATTTTGGTGGGTACCGACGCCGTGTCCAACCTGATCCGCGAGGATAAATGCTACCAGCTGCCCACGCTGCTGCAATCGGGCGCGGCGCTGGGTATGCACAGCTTAAACGCCGACCTTGCCCGCCTTGTCGCCGAGGGGCGCATCACCCGCGATGCCGCCCTGCGCTGCGCCACCGACAAGCGCGATTTGGAGCAATACCTGTAAACCATTCAAGCCCCGCCTGTTTTGCAGGCGGGGCGGGGGTTTGGTTGTGATGTTCGTAAAAAGCCTTCCCCTTGGGGGGAAGCCTAGCTTATAGAAAAAGCCCTTTTACGGGTAGTAATGTAGGGCGCGTGTCTTGACCGCGCCGTACCG
>ERZ1034973.781-NODE-781-length-21072-cov-56.883570_pt1 | contig 21072 bp, 16 predicted proteins | sample MGYA00520686_ERZ1034973 | MGnify/ENA primary metagenome ERZ1034973 (study PRJEB33766, sample SAMN09781775) | gut metagenome | biome: gut microbiome | host: Homo sapiens | place: Madagascar | study: EMG produced TPA metagenomics assembly of the PRJNA485056 data... | reverse complement strand
AAATAAAATAATAATAATAATTAAAACGTAATGGCAGCATTAGGAACAATTAGAAAAAGAGGCGTGATACTGGTATGTATTATCAGTTTCGGTCTTTTCGCCTTCATTGCTGAGGAAGCTTTCCGCTCTTGCGATTCTGCAAAGAACAATGAGCGTCAGCAAATCGGTGAGGTATATGGCGAGAAAATCAGCGTGCAGGATTTCCAGAAGCTCGTTGATGAGTACACAGAGGTTATTAAAATGCAACAAGGTCAGGAAAACCTTCCTGAGGAGCAGATGAATCAGGTGAAGGACATGGTATGGAATACATACGTGCAGAACCAGATCATTGCCAAGGAGGCTAGCAAGTTGGGTCTTACCGTAACAGACGCAGAGCTTCAGGATATCTTGAAGACTGGTACAAACCCAATGCTTCAGCAGACTCCATTCGTAAATCAGCAGACAGGTCGTTTCGACGCATCTTCTCTCCAGAAGTTCCTGGCTGATTACAAGGCTCAGAAGGCTAACCCATCTGCTAATCCTCAGATGATGGAACAGTACACCAAGATTTTCAACTACTGGTCATTCATCGAGAAGACACTCCGTCAGCAGACATTGGCTCAGAAGTATCAGGCACTCCTGGCACACTGCTTCCTTTCAAACCCTGTAGAGGCTAAGATGGCTTTCAAGGAGGAGAACGAGGAGAGCCAGATCCAGTTGGCAGCCTTCCCTTATTCTGATGTTCAGGACGACAAGGTGAAGGTAGAGGAGAGCGACCTGAAGGCTAAGTATGACGAGATGAAGGCTCGCTTCAAGCAGCCTGTAGAGAGCAGAGATATCAAGTTCATCGATGTTCAGGTTGAGGCTTCCAAGGCCGACCGTGCAGCACTCAACAAGGAGTTTGCTGAGTATCATGCACAGCTCGCTGCTGCAGCTGATCCTGCAGAGCTTGTTCGCAAGTCAGCTTCTACCGTAGCTTACCTGGGTATCCCAGTGAGCAAGGAGGCTTGGCCATCAGACATTGCTTCTGCTATCGATTCTATGGCTGTAGGTGCTACTTCTGCAGTAAAGGTTAATGCTTCTGATAACACATTGAACATCGTGAAGCTGATGAGCAAGCAGCAGTTGCCAGACTCTATCCAGTATCGTGTTATCCAGGTGGCTGCAGCTTCTCAGACAGAGGCTAAGACCAAGGCTGACTCAATCCACAGCGCTCTTGCTGCTGGTGCAGACTTCGAGGCACTTGCAAAGAAGTATGGTCAGACAGGTGAGAAGGCTTGGATGACTACCAAGCAGTATGAGTATGCTCAGACTATGGATAAGGACAACAAGGCATTCATCAACACCTTGAATACAGCTTCTGTCAATGCATACAATGAGCTTCAGCTCGGTCAGGGTTATGTCATCCTCCAGGTTTGCGACCGCAAGGCAATGGTAACCAAGTATGTGGCAGCAGTCATCAAGAAGGAGATTCAGTTCTCTAACGATACATACCGTACAGCATTCAACAAGTTCTCTAGCTATGTAAGTGCTAATCCTAAGTCAGAGGATCTCTTGAAGAATGCAACCAAGAGCGGTTATCGCGTACAGAACCTGAATGATATGACAACAGCTACCCACTATGTAGCTAACATCCATTCTACCCGTGATGCCTTGAAGTGGATCTTCGAGAGCAAGGAGGGTGAGGTTTCTCCTATGTATGAGTGTGGTGACAACAACCACTTGCTCGTAGTAGTATTGGATAAGATTCATCGCATCGGTTACCGCGACTTGAGCGATCCTCAGGTTAAGGAGATGGTAAAGGCTGAGGTCATCAAGGACAAGAAGGCTGAGCTGATTATGGCTAAGGTCGCTGGTGTGAAGAGCATCGCTGCTGCTAAGGCTAAGGGTGCTAAGATTGCTACCGTTAATCAGATTACTTTCGCAGCTCCTACCTTCATCTCTGCTACAGGTGCCAGCGAGCCAGCTGTTTCTGGTGCAGTTTCTGCTACCAAGAAGGGTGCTTTCGTAGCTAACGCAGTAAAGGGTAACGCAGGTGTTTATCTCTTCCAGGTTACTGGCAAGACCAATCGTCCTGTTAAGTTCGATGAGAAGGCTTACGAGCAGAAGTGCCGTCAGAAGGCTATGCAGTATGCCGGCAACTTTATGAACGAGCTTTATGTGAAGGCTCACGTAGTGGATAACCGCTACTTGTTCTTCTAATTATCGTAATTATCATTTCCTATTATAATTTGGGCGCATCACAGTTCTTATGTGATGCGCCCTATTTTTTTGATGCATAAAAAAACGTGCAGCACTTGATCAAGTGCTGCACGTCGTTTTTTTTATTGTGATTCAAGATCTAGATCTTGATGCTGTCATCATTGGTATTGTTGCTGAACAAACCGTAGGAACCGAAAGAATGGTTGCCGATTTTGCTGTATTTGCCAAATCCGTAACTGTATGCGAACTTCTTCTTGGAGAGGTCGATATCGTTGATTACGATTGAGATATTTGGCAGTTTCTTCTGCTCATCGAGCTTGTTGATGTAAGTGAAGCTAGACTTGGTTGAGAAGTCTGCGCGGCAAACGAACAGGGTTCTGTCTGCCAGCTTGCTGAGCTGCAGGCTATCTGCTACCAGTCCTACAGGCGCTGTATCGATGATAACATAGTCGTAGTGCTCTTTCAGCAGAGCGATGGTCTGCTTCAGACTCTTTCTAACCATCAGTTCACCAGGGTTGGCTGGCGTAGGACCTGCCATCAGCAAGTCGAAGTTGTGGTTCACGCCAGATGCTACGATCTGAGCCTTTACTTCCTCCCAGTTGCATTCCTCATTGGTAAGGATGTTGGTGATGCCGTGCTGGCGGTCGCTGATGCCGAAGAGCTCAGCCATTCTAGGCTTTCTGATATCGAGTCCAACCATGATGGTCTTCTTCTCCAGCAGAGCGAGGCTCATGGCAAGGTTAGAAGCGATGAAGGTCTTACCTTCTCCGGTAGTGGTAGAGGTCACGATGAATACCTTTTCCTTGTCGTCACCTGCCAGTTGCAGGTTGGTACGCAATCCTCTGAAGATTTCCGACATCAGGTTGCTCTTGTTTTCCTGTATCACGATGCTGCCCTTGCTTCCGTTGGCGCTGGCAGTTGGGATGTCTCCGACGATAGGGAGCTGTGTCAGTTTCTCTACATCGTCGTGACCCAGAATCTTGCTGCGCAGCAGTTCGCGCAGGTAGATGATACCGGCAGGGATGGCTGCACCCAGGATGAATGCGATGAGCAATGCGATGATTCCCTTAGGACTTACCTTATCTACGAAGGCTGCAGGCTCGATGATCTTTGCCTTGTCGGCGGTAGATGCCAGCGACATGGAAGTTTCCTCACGCTTCTGCAGCAGCATCAGGTAAAGACCTGAGGTAACCGACTGCTGACGGCCGATCTGTGTCAATGCCTTCTCCTGTTCTGGAGTCACACCGATGGTCTTCTCGTATTTGCTAGCCATGTCAGCGATGCTGTTACGCTGGATCTTCATATTGATTCGTGCCTGGAGCATAGCTCGCTTGATGGCAGTCATCAGGTCTTCCAACTGTGCTGTGATAGGGGTTACCACTGGCGAATCTTCGCTCGCACTATGGAGCAGCTGTTTGCGGGTCAGGGCAAGGCTGTTGTATTGTCCGATCAATGCCGTAGCACTCTCGTCCTCCAGACCTACGTTGGTAGGGATAGGCTGATACTTGTTGGCTGGCTGATCCATATACTTACCGATCTCGTTGAGCAGTTCCACCTGCATGTTGGCCTTGTTCAACTCCTGGTCAAACTGGTCGGAACTCAATACAGCCTGCTTGGCGTTCAGTCCGATATCCACCATACGGTTCTTCTGCTTGTACTTCTCCAGGTTGGTATCGTTTCCGGTCAACTCTGTAGAGATTTTTGCCAGTCGGCTGTTGATGAAGTCTTCCGTGCGCTTCTGAATCTCGTTCTTATCGATATTAGCCTGATAGTTGTAGGCATCAATCAGACCATTGAGGAAGTCAACGCCTCTTTCTCTGCTCTCATCATTGAAGGTCAGCTCAATGGTGTTTGCCGTCTTCTTGGTCTGGTTCATTGTCAGACGCTTGAAGTATTCCTTTGAAGCCTTGAAAGGAGAAATCATCTCCACCTTCAGCTCTGTACCTTCCTTCAGTTCATAGCCGAGGTTCTGTGTCAGGGTCAGTGTACCCGCCTTGATTCTGATTTGTGCCGGGAGTTTGGCGAGGGTCTTGTTGATTTCATAAGGTGCCTTCTCGAAGGTTTCTGCATCAATAGGCTTGAAATACTTGCCCTTTACGTGATAGATGCCTCCCTCACGGGTGATGTTCAGCTTCATCGGAGCATTCAGCTGTTTCAGACTGGTGGTGTCCATATCCACGTTTACTTCCTGCTTGCTGTAGATCAGTGTATCTACCAGCATGCCGCCGTGCCTGTACTCAGCATAGAGCTTCAAGTTCTTGATGGTCTGCTGTACCAGGTAGCGTGAGTTCAGAATTTCCGACTCGTTGTCGATACCGTTGGAACTGGACATGAAACCCAGACTCAGGTTCGACATCGCTGCAGCCGCTGCACCGGCAGCACCGCCGCTCTTCTTGGATTCATCATCCTTGATCAAAATCTTCGTAGAACTCTGGAATACCTTTGGTGCCAGTTTCACGTAAGCCACGGCAAGGGCACAGCAGAGAACAATCGAGAGAAGGAACCATTTCCAGTTCAGGATCAGAGTGGAATAGATGGTCTGAAAGTCGAGTGCCGACTGTTCCTCTTGATTCTGCACGTTTTCCAATTCTAAATTCTTGTTTTCTTCCATTATTTTAATGTTATTATTTTGCGTTGAATTTGTATATGAATGAATTCTCAGGTACCAGTTTCTTATAAGTTCTTAGCGAGGGCCATCAGATACTGTCCGTATCCGTTCTTGAGCATCGGTTCTGCCAGTTTCTTCAGCTGTTCCTTGCCGATCCATCCCTGGTTGTAGGCTATCTCTTCCAGGCAGGCTATCTTCAGTCCCTGGCGCTTCTCTATTACCTCAATGAAGGTGCTGGCTTCCGAAAGACTGTCGTGAGTACCGGTGTCCAGCCAGGCAAAACCGCGCTGCAGGGTTCTTACCTTCAGGGTCTTCTCTGCCAGATAGTGCTGGTTCACAGTGGTAATCTCCAGCTCTCCGCGCGCACTAGGCTTGATGTGCTTCGCCACTTCCACCACATTGTTCGGATAGAAGTAGAGTCCCACCACGGCATAGTTGCTCTTAGGCTGTGCCGGCTTCTCCTCGATGCTCAGGCAGTTGCCGTCCTTGTCAAACTCCGCCACGCCGTATCTTTCCGGATCGTTCACGTAGTAGCCGAATACGCTTGCCTGTCCCTCTTCGGCAGCCTTCACGCTCTCCTTCAGCAGTCCGGTGAATCCGGCTCCGTAGAAGATGTTGTCGCCCAGCACGAGGCAGACATCATCCTTTCCTATGAATTCCTCACCGATGATGAACGCCTGAGCCAGTCCGTCGGGCGAAGGCTGTTCAGCATACTCGAAGTGAACCCCCAGTTCGCTTCCGTCGCCCAGCAGTCTCTTGAATCCAGGCAGGTCGAAAGGCGTAGAGATAATCAGAATCTCCTTGATACCAGCCAGCATCAGTACCGATACGGGATAATATATCATAGGCTTGTCAAAGATAGGAATCAGCTGCTTGCTGATGCCCTTGGTGATGGGGTACAGTCTGGTGCCCGAACCACCTGCTAATACGATTCCTTTCATATCTTCTTCTTTATTTCTTTTTATGGTAAAAGTTCTTATTATACCTTTTTTTATTTTATATGTTGCACATTCCACAGTCAGTACAGTCTCTGTGCGGAACTGAAAAAACGTCTTTAAAAACGTGGCAAAGTTACTAAAAAATATTGAGCGGTGAAAATAATCAGCCTAAAATCTTCATATAATATAGGAAAAATATACTTTAAGGGAAAAAAACTACCTCTTAATTTGTGTATTTTGTGATTTTATTGTATTTTTGCAGAACATTTCAGAACATTAATGAATAAATAAGATTAAGAATGGGAATATTTTCTAAACTATTCAGTCGTAAAGACGAAGATAAGAAAGTAGGTGGAATGGAAGACTACATGACCCTGGTCCGTGTATATTTCCAGGCTGCCTTGGCTTCACAATTAGGTATCACCAATCTGGCTATGCTTCCAGATCTCCGTGTCTTCAAGACCAGCCTCCATGTTCCTACCGTCAACAACCGTCTGGGCATCGGCGAGAAGGCACAGGTCAAGAAGATGATGAAGAACCTCTATGATACCGATGATAACTTTTTCAAGGAGATTGATGCCAGCATCCGCAAGAACTGCCAGAAGCTCCAGGATGTCAATACCTATCTCATCCAGTTCCAGAATTTCACCCAGGATCTGATGATGCTCATGGGCAACCTGATGAAGTTCAAGCTCCGTCTGCCAAGCTTCATGAAGAAGACCCTCTATAAGCTCACTGCACAGACCGTGGACGATATCTTCAACAAGAACGATTTCTCTGATGCCAGCGTACTGAAGACCGTGGTTGGCTTGCGACACTTCAACACCCGTCTGAAGTTCAGCCAGCAGTGGGTTACCGATTTCACCTTCCAGGTACTGATGTTGGCAAAGAAGGAGCCACGTCCATCCGATGAAGATGTGGAAAAGGCAAAGCAAAAGATGGGAAAGTAGCTAATATTCTCCCTAAAAGATAAAAAAAACAAGAGAATATTTGTTTTTTTCAAATTATTCTCTTAAATTTGTAGCCAAAAAATAAAAAGTCATGAGTGCTAGTGAGAAAACAATCAATACGTTTGCCACAAGAGTAAGGCAGATGATTCTCAAGTTTGACGAGGTCAAGCAGGAGAATGCTGAACTCTATGCGATGGTGGATGAGCGCGATGCCAAAATCAAGGCATTGGAGGAAAAGTTGGCTCAAGCGCAGAGTGATTACGACAGCTTGAAGATGGCGAAGATGATGACGATTTCTGACAATGATATGGAAGCTACTCAGAAGCGCATCGCCAAACTCATAAGAGATGTCAATAAGTGTATCACACTATTGGGTGAAAAGTAAAAATCGGAACGATGGCAGAACAAGAACAAGATAAATTACTCATACGATTACACGTCTATGATACAGATCTTTCGGTAAGAATACCTAGGGAAGACGAGGAGTATTATCGTAAATCAGCTAAGCTGATAGATGATATTGTAAACTCATATACCAAGATTTTCAAAGGCAGAAAGAGCGATAAGGAAATCCTGTATATGGCGCTCATTGATGTGGCATTGAGATATGAGAAGGAATCGGATCGGAATGATACGAAACCTTATGATGATATTCTTGAGAAGCTTACCTCCGAGATTGAAGACGCTTTGAAATAAGAATATTAATAAACATATATATAATAATGATAGTAACTATTATAGCAGCCTTGGTGGCCCTTGTTATAGGTGGTGCTGCAGGGTATTTCATTTTCCGTTATGTCATTAAGGGAAAATATAATGAAATGATAGATGCTGCCAACAAAGAGGCAGAAGTAGTAAAGGAGAAAAAGCTTCTCGAAGTAAAGGAGAAGTTCCTCAATAAGAAAGCCGAGTTGGAGAAGGAGGTGCAGCAGCGCAACTCCCGCATCCAGCAGAGTGAAAACAAGCTCAAGCAGCGCGAAATCTCGCTCAACCAGCGCCAGGAAGACCTCGGTCGCCGCAAGCAGGAGGTAGAGCAGTATCAGCAGCGCATCGACAATGAGAAGAAGCTCCTCGCCGTGAAGCAGCAGGAACTCGAGAAGATGCAGAAGCAGGAGCAGGCTAAGCTCGAAGAGCTTTCCGGTCTTAGCGCCGAGGAGGCGAAGAGCCGCTTGGTAGAGAGTCTGAAGGATCAGGCTCGTCTTGATGCAGCCAGCTACATCAATGAGATCATGGATGATGCCAAGCTCAATGCCAATCAGCAGGCTAAGAAGATCGTGATCCAGACCATCCAGCGTGTGGCTACCGAGACAGCTATCGAGAACTCTGTCTCTGTATTCCATATTGATAATGATGAGGTCAAGGGACGCATCATCGGTCGTGAAGGCCGCAACATCCGTGCCCTCGAGGCAGCCACCGGTGTGGAAATCGTGGTAGATGATACTCCTGAGGCTATCGTTATCTCAGCCTTCGACCCTGTGCGCCGTGAGGTTTGCCGTCTGGCTCTCCATCAGTTGGTAGCCGATGGCCGTATCCACCCAGCCCGTATCGAGGAGGTGGTTGCCAAGGTGAAGAAGCAGTTGGATAATGAGATTATCGAGACCGGTAAGCGTACAGCCATCGACCTCGGTATCCATGGTCTGCATCCTGAGTTGATCCGTATCATCGGTAAGATGAAGTACCGTTCATCTTATGGTCAGAACCTCTTGCAGCATGCGCGCGAAACCGCCAATCTCTGTGCTGTGATGGCTTCTGAGCTGGGCTTGAACCCTAAGAAGGCAAAGCGTGCCGGCCTGTTGCACGATATCGGTAAGGTGCCAGACGAGGAGAGCGAGTTGCCACACGCACTCTATGGTGCCAAGATTGCTGAGAAGTACAAGGAGAAGGCAGATATCTGCAATGCCATCGGTGCTCACCACGACGAGATGGAGATGAACACCCTTCTGGCTCCTATCGTACAGGTATGTGATGCCATCTCAGGTGCCCGTCCTGGTGCCCGCCGTGAGATTGTAGAGGCATATATCAAGCGATTGAACGACCTTGAGGCTATCGCCATGAGCTATCCTGGCGTTACCAAGACCTATGCCATCCAGGCAGGTCGTGAGCTTCGTGTCATCGTGGGCGCCGACAAGATGAGCGATGAGCAGAGTATCAAGCTCTCTGACGAGATTGCAACCAAGATTCAGAACGAGATGACCTATCCTGGTCAGGTAAAGATCACCGTGATTCGTGAGACTCGCAGTGTAGCTTACGCTAAGTAAGAAGGAAGCAAGCGATAAAACGCGTTTTCATATATTCGAAGTTTAAATGTCGTTTCTCTCCTTCATAGGATGAGGAATGTATTTGATAAAGTCGCTGTTCTCTAGGGGACAGCGGCTTTTTTCTTTCATATCATGTACGGCTACATTTATATAATATAATGTGATGAAAGCAGAACAGAAGATTTTAAAGCGATTCAATAAAGGATGCGTGGATTATCACCTTTTGGAGGATGGTGACCGGATTCTCATTGCCTTGAGCGGCGGAAAGGATTCCTTGGAACTGGTGCGCCTCTTGGCTCAGCGTGCCCGCATCTATAAGCCGCATATTGAGGTAGAGGCGGCGCATATCATTATGGATAACATCCCTTACGAGACCGACCGTTCTTATCTGCAGGCATTTTGTGCAGAGAATGGCATCAAACTCCATATCCTGCATAGTTCTTTCGATGAATCCACCGATCCCCGCAAGACCCGTTGTTTTCTCTGTGCATGGAACCGCCGCAAGACTCTTTTCGAGTTTGCGGTGAATGCTGGTTTCAATAAGATAGCCCTGGGCCATCACATGGATGATATCCTCGTAACTTTCCTGATGAATATCACCTTCGAGGGTTCTCATTCCACTATGCAGCCCAGTCTTCCTTTAAAACATTATCCGCTCACCATCATCCGTCCCCTCTGTCTGGTTCATGAGAAGGATATCCGGGAGGTGGCAGAAGAGTTGCTATTCACGAAGCAGAAGGCGCTGTGTCCGTACGAGGAGACCACGCGCCGCAGTGATATGCAGCAGATCTTCCAGCAGCTGGAACAGCTGAATCCCGAGGCAAGATACAGTCTTTGGCGGGCGATGATGAATAAGTGATTTAATCCGTGAAACAGGTATGCATCTGTGTAAATCTGTGAAATCTGTGGGAAACTAGCTTGCTGCTAAACCCTTGAGCTGATAGTTCAGCAGATGGGTGGCGCTGGATAGCATCTGGTCGGTGATATGCGCATATCGCTGCGTGGTGTTGATGTTCTGGTGCCCCAGATACCTCATGATGGTATAGAGATCCGTGCCCTGCGTCAATAAGAGGGTGGCGCAGGTGTGGCGGCCCGAATGGAAGGTGATATGCTTGTCGGGGACATGGCAATCCTCCAGCCATACTTCCAGATGCTCGCCCAGATGATGGGGCGAGAGATGGGCGAAGAAATAGGGAGTATTGCCATTCTTGGCATGGAGTTTCGAGAGGATATGGTGCGCCTCTTCCGGCAGCGGAAGCCGGAGCCAGCGTTGCGTCTTCTTCATCTTCTTATATATATAATAGGTGTCATCGCATTTTTCTATGTCGTTGATCGATAAGCTCAGGATATCGCTTTTTCTCAGTCCCGTGATGCAGCTTAGCAGGAATGCCTCCTTCAGCTCGGGAGTATTACAGGGTGTTTCGCTCAGCTTGATGAGTTCTTCCTGGGTCAGCGCTGTTCTTTCCTTATACTGTGCTTTGACGCGATAGGAGAGTGGCAGCCGGTCGAATGGGTTCTCCTCCAGCAATCCCTGTCTCACGGCTTCCCTCAATACCGATTTCAGGATGTTCACCTTCAGATGGATGGTGCTGTCGGATAGTTTTCCGGGTGCTTTCATGTTTTTATGCAAGTCGTGGGCAGAACGCAGGTAGTCGATAAACTGCTTGACGGCTTCCACATCCACCTTTTTCAGCGGAATGTCGCTTATGCCGGATTCTTCCAGGTGCTTCAGCATACTCAGAATGCTGCCGCATCTTCCTTCATACATTTTCTCTCCTTCCTTGTGTCTGGCTTCCGCATAGCTTCTGGTAAACTCTCCTAATGTAATACCTTTTGATCTCTTACGTGCGTTTTCTGCGAATTTCTTGATTCGACTAAAGATTGCAATCTTCATCATTTCGTTTCTTGTTTAAAAATATGATTTTGGGGTTATTTAAGTTACAAAGGTATCGCTTTTTTCTTGAATAACCAAACAAAAGGAAGAAAAGGGATAGAAAAAACGTGATTTTGTGCAACAGTTGTACGTTAACTTTAGCGCTGCAAAGGTAGTATAATTTGTTCAATTCGCAATAATTTCAATCTCTATTTTAATGTTTATTAATAAAATATAGTCAATATTTCTTATTTTATAGTCAAAAAGGGTATATTTGTGCAATTTTAGCTAAAGCAAGCAACACTAAAAAGACTTTTTTAGGATTTATTTCAGTCATCTGATACAGTTAACGTACAACTGTATCACAGTAAACGTGGCCTTTCGCTACAGTTAACGTACAACTGTATCGCAGTAAACGTGGCCTTTCGCTACAGTTAACGTACAACTGTATCAGTTCGTACGGTTAGAAGACATAAGGTAAAACCAACTCAAAATATCATAGCAGCAGTAAATGATAATTGGTACCTTTAATAACGAAACTGTAATAAAACCCAAGTCTATCTTTTTTATAAAAGAAGACAGGTAATAAACTCAAAGTATATAAATATTTAATGATATAAGTATGGTAAAGAAAATAGTTATGGTGATGCTATTGCCCACTACGATCATGGCACATGCATACGCCGGCTCGGCAAACGATACCCTGCGGACAAAGGTATATTACCAGACAGGCAATTCGTTAGTTGATCTTTCCTTTATGGATAATGCGGCGAACCTGAAAAGGCTCAAAGATGGAATCAAAAGTATGGGCGACAATCCAAATGTGGAATTGAAGCATATCAAGATTCGCACCGCTACATCCCCTGAAGGAAATCCTGCCTTCAATAAAAAGCTGGCTAGAAAACGTGGGGAATCATTGCGTGATTACCTCAAGCAAAATCTCGCACTTTCTGACGATATGTTCATCATATCTGATGTTGGTGAAGACTGGGAAGGGCTGACACAGATGATTGCCGAGGAAGACCTGCCATGGGCAAACCGGGCGATACATATTATTCAAAATACGCCGGAGTGGATTTTCAGAAACAGAAGAATCGTTGACGGAAGAAAGCGACAGCTTCAGAACCTATATGGCGGTAGAGCATGGAAGTATATGCTCGCTAACTATTTCGGTAGTCTCCGCGCTGCAACCGTCATCGTTTGTGAAGTTACCAGCAATCCTCCTGCTGCACAGCCTGCTGCACCACCAGCAGCATCGCCGGTTGAACCGTCTCCAGCGCCGTCTCCAGAAAACAAAGTGGATACCATTGTAGCACCACCGGAAATCAAGGTGGATACCATAATTGAAAAGAAGGTAGAAATCGTAAAACCCAATAAGTATTATGCTTTGAAAACCAATCTCCTGTATGATGCTCTCTTTGTTCCTAATATTGGAATCGAAACTAACGTAGGAGGGGGATGGACTCTGGGTGCCAGCGGTATGTTGGCATGGTGGAGCAAGGATGCAAGCCACAAATACTGGCGTATCTACGGCGGAGAGCTGGACGTGAATAAGTATTTCGGTGCAAAAGCGAAGGAAAAACCGCTGCAGGGACATCATGTCTCGCTCTATGGACAGTTCCTCTCCTATGATATAGAAAGAGGTGGCACTGGATATCAGGGCAAGCAGGCCTTCGGGGTTGGATTGGGGTATGGATATTCACTCCCGATAGGCAGACGCCTGAACCTTGATTTCGGACTGGGAATTGGATACTTTTACTCCCGGTATAAAACGTATGAGCCGTTTGATGGCTGCTACGTTTATCAGGAAACCAAGGAGCGCCAATGGATAGGACCTACCCGTGCTTCAGTATCACTGGTATGGCTGCTGGGTAATGGAAACGAAAACAGTAAGAAAGCAAAAAAGGAGGTGAAAAATGACTAGAATGACAGAATTAAGACAAGCAATGATCGTATTCTTCCGCGTAATCGTCAGCGCAGCCTTCTTCCTGATGATGGCAGAACTGCTCTCATCCTGCGAGCACAAGGAACTCTGTTACGATCATCCTCACCGACAGAATGTGGAGGTGACGTTCGACTGGAGCGAGGCTCCCGATGCCAATCCAGCCACCATGAGTCTCTACCTCTATCCTGATGAGGGAGGAGAGCCTATCAGATACGAGTTTACGGATAAGAATGGTGAAACCATCTCCGTACCTGCAGGAACCTATTATGCCATCTGTGTAAACAGTGACAAGGAGACGCATCGTATCAACGGCAAGGAGAAATTCAATACTTTCGAGGTTACTTCAGCTGAAACTCAAGCTTTGCAGGGCTTGCTGGCTAGTATGGCCAAGTTTGAGCCACGTGCCAGAGGCACAGAAAAGGAGCGAGTGATGCTGGGACCGGCTATGCTCTATAGCGCCCATGCTGAGCGAGTGGTCATCAAGCCGGCAGGTGAGATGAGTACCATTACGATGAAGCCTAAATCGAGAGTGAAGTATTTCTCTGTGGAAATCAAGAACGTGGAGAATATCCGGAGCGTGAAGGCGATGAGCGCAAGCTTGTCGGGATTGTCAGGCGGCTGGCTGGCTGGTATTGATCAGTTGTCATCAGAGAGGGTTACCATTCCGTTTGCACTTGAGGTGGACCCTAGTCTTACCATCGTCAGGGGCAAGGAAAACCTCTTCGGTCACTGTCAGGACTCTTCTGCCAAGCATGTTCTGATGGTTTATGCGCAGCTTACCGATGACAGCAACTGGTTTTACGAGGTGGATGTCACCGATCAGGTTCATGCTGCCGATCAGGAAGAGGGTGCTCCTATCAAGATTGAGTTGGATAAACTGCCTTTCCCTGAGTCTGTACCGGGTGGTTCTGGTTTGCAGCCGAGCGTGAATAAGTGGAATGAAGTCCAAGTAGATATCAATTTGTAATCATAAGTTGGGTATCTCATAGGTTGCTCTATCATTTAGAATCATATAATCGAATATTATAACAAAATTTATTTATTAATTTTTTTTAAACAAAACAGTTATGAAAAAAAGTGTTTTATTAATGGCAGCAGCTACTGCTATTGCCTTGTCTTCATGCTCTTCAGAAGAGACTAAGGATATTGCGAAGAGCTCTTCTAGCATCACCTTCCGTAGTACTGTAGGCTTGAACAGCCGTGGAGCTGAGGTAACAACTGATAATCTCAAGAATATCTGGGTGAGTGCATGGAAAGATGCTGAGGTAGCTTTTGAAAGCGAGAAGTTTGTAAAGAAAGATGGTACACAGGAGTTCCATTGTGATAAGGATGAACCTTACTACTGGGAGAAGGATAAGCAATATACCTTTATGGCGTTTGCTACTGGTAAGGATGATATGGGAGGCTTAAATCCTACTGTTGGCAAGACCAGCATTACTTTGAATAATTATACTCCAGACAAAGATCCTTCAAAGCATATGGATTTGCTTGCAGCTCAGGCAACTGGTGATATCACTCAGAATGGAACTACAGGAGTTCCTTTGACTTTCGAACATATTCTTTCCCAGATTCAGATCAAGGTGAAGAGTGAAAATCAGGATGTAAAGTATGTCATCCGTGGCGTTCGTATCTCTAATGTAAATGGTACAGGAAACTATACCTATACACCTGCATCTCCTGATCAGAAGCACTCTTGGACAGTCAACACTGCGGCTCAATATGTCAGTGATCAGGGTATAGATATCCGACTTGATGGTACAGATGGAGCCTTTAAGGAACTGCTCGCTGGTAATCTGAGTGCTATGCTTCTTCCTCAGTCTGTGACAGCATGGAATGGTACTGTTCCAGAAGGTCCAGATGCAACTTTCGATCAAGTTAATGGTTCTTACATCTCTCTTTTGATTAATATTCAGAAGAAGGGTAAAGATGGCCGATGGGTGCAGGTTTATCCTAAGGGTGCTACACAAGATACACAGTGCGGTTGGACTGCTGTAGCTATCCCTACTCTTAAATGGGAAAGTGGCAAGAAGTATATTTACAATCTTGACTTGACATTTGGTGCAGGCGTTGTAGATCCTGTACAGCCTAATCCTGATGGAACAGATATTGTGAAGCCAGGTGAGCCAGGTAAGGATCCAGGTAAGGGTGATGAAATCTTGGGTAAGGAAATCTTCTTCAAGGTTGATGTTAAGACTTGGGAGCCTACTGATCAGAATGTTAATATGTAAATATTGAATATACCAAATTATAATTTTGAATTGGAGGGTATCCGGCTCAAGAAAGAGACTGAGATCGGAACCCTCCGATTCTTTACCCATATTGGCGTAAAAAAGAATAAAAAGAAAACTATATGATGAGCAAAACTTATAAATGCAGTTTGTTGGCACTCAGTGTACTCGCATCCTTTACGTCATGTTCAGAAAGCGAATCACTGCAGCAAGCCAATCTATCAAATGAAAAAATTACATTTCAACCATCGCTCGACAACAGCTGGAAGCCTCTGTCTCCCAGCTCCTCTTCACGTGCAGCTAAAGATGCAGCTAGTGAGGAGGGGGCTATCGTCGTGCCTACATCCTACGGCAAGCCCCTCTATCTTCTGCCATTAGAGCAGGAAGGCATCTATATCTGGAGCAAGGACGGAAAACGCATCACCCGTTCCGGTGCACCGCTGGAAGATGGTGAACAGGAAGGAGCAGCGCAGACCCGTGGAACCCTAAAGAACGATATTCTAGATTATGGTAGTTTTGGCGTAACTGCGATTTATAAGGAAGGAAATCAGAATGCATCATTATTCCAAAAAGATGGCGATCCAAGAATTGCCGTTGCCACACCATTCATTCATAACAAGTTTTGGGAGATTGAGGATGCCCTATGGCCAAAGGAAGGAGAAGTATCTTTTCATGCTTTCGCTCCATATACCACGGATGCAAACTCACCTCTGACTTTCACCCAGGACATAGCCGCTGGAAAGACCCAGATTTCATATACTGCATCAAATACGGATATTGCCAATCAGCCCGACTTGATTGTTGCCACCAACAAAGGCTCGAAATCAAAGGAAGCTTTGGGCTTGAACTTCTATCATGCCCTTACTGCCGTAACCTTCGCTGTCGATAAGAATCTGGCTGATGTTATTGGTAAAGGAAAACAACTGACAAAGGTAGAATTGCGTGGCATCCGTAACCAGGGTACCTGTGATCTTTCTTTGTCAGGAACGGCTAATGTGCCAAATGCTAAGTGGACTCTTAAAGATGATAAGGTTACATACACCTTCGATGTTACTGACAAAAATATAATTGTTGGTCAGGATGATTATGCGCTCACACTGGGAAATCAAACATTGATGATGATTCCTCAGCGCTTGGATACTGATGCTGAGTTGTGCTTCACTTTGAAAGACCAGGCACAAACTTATGAAAAGAAAATATCTCTCGATGGTAGAACATGGGAGGCTGGTAAATCTGTCATCTATAAGCTTTCGTCCAAAATGATTGACGTTTTGGATACTAAACTTATTTACTATGATAATTCCTGGAATAATTTTGATAAAGACGGTCAAGGTGTATTCTACAAGAATGATCCAAGATCTGATTTTATTGACTACAAAGACGAAATGGGTGTTTACATTGTGAATAACAAGACAAATGAGCTGATTTTGGAGAATAAGTATGTTTATAGGGGATATGGTTGGTGGTATATATCTGGCAAAGGAATACCATACAATACAAGTGATTTAACTTACTTCTTCTACTATCCATATAGCAAGGAAACGCAAAATGTAAATTTAAACGCCAATACTGCCGAAGAATTCTTTAAAGAAAAGATTGATAATCACAATCAGAAGATAATCACCGATCAAAGTGATCTCACAAAAATTGCATCGGCAGATTTACAGGTGGGAAAAGGTTCGTTTAATGCCCAAGGACGAATAACTGTTCAAATGAAACATCAGGTAGGTGTGGTGGTTCTGCATGTGCCAAGTTATCAGTATGGAACTGCGGATTTCAAAAATCATAGTTATAGGTTCTATTATGGTGACAAGAATTACCCAAACAGACCTGTAGCCGGACAAGATTTTACATGGGGGTACGCTATTGGTGGAAGCAAAGAACAGTATTACCCATCACTAAAATTTAAAGATAACATTCCACATAAAAATGAAAATAAGATAGTAGATGATTATAACGGATACTACAGATGCCCTTTTGTTGTACCGTTTGGAAAGACTGTAAAATTTAAAGCTGATGCAGACCCTGCTGAAACCCGTATTGAGAATGAATGGGGATATGTTCAAGATATTAGTGCTACGCCTACTCGTGACAACCCTATAGTTAAAAAGAACATTGAATTAGATATGCCTTTTAAAAGGATTCAGGTTCAATACGATGGTAATACTGCTAGGGTGCAAGAGTTTGATATCCCTGAAGTTACAGAGTATACGCTTTACACTTGGGGCGCGAGAGGAAATTCGATAAACAGTGGTAATACTGCTGCTCCCGGTTACGCAACCGGAAAATGGACCGCCACTGCAAATAATAAAAAACTTTATATCTGTTGTGGAAATTATGCCGGATATAATAATGGTGGTTCTAGAGGTGTAGGTGGTTACGTAGCAGGATACGGCGGAGGTGGTACCCATATTGCTACTGCTTTGCAAGGACAGGGAGAAACATGTGATTATGTCAATCACAGAGAGCAGCTTTTAATTGTAGCTGCTGGATCTGGATGTTCAGGAAGCCAATCTTTAAAATCAGGAGCTGGTGGTGGCTTAGAAGGACTCGACGGAAAGATGCCTTTTGCATTCAACGCTGCTAAATCTAAAGCCGGAAAACAAAATGCCCCGGGATCTAATTCGCCGCTTGAGGGAGCACAACACTTCTATCCGCAATTCGGAATCGGGGGGTGCATTATTACGAATGGTGGAAAAGGTGTACAAGGAGGTGGTGGCTATTTTGGTGGAGGAGGATCAGCATCCACCTACACTGGTTCAGGTGGCTCCAGCTACATAGGTAACCCACAACTAAAAGAAGGAAGCACTATGAATGGCGATGCAATCGACCATCCAGGCTCTTCATCAACTCACCCCCTCTATGGTACACGTGAGGTGGGGGCATGTAGGATCGTTTGGACTTGTCATCGTCCAGCTAAGCTTAAATAGTGCCGGAAATGCCCGTCCTCCGCAAGGCGTCCCGGCTGGGTGTGATGCCTTGCAAGCTGGCTCGCCTACCAAAGGCTGGCGATATCAATGAAGTATATCTTCGAAACAATTATATATAAAGCCTCGCCCCCTCGCTGGCTGGTGGTCTCTTGACTGAGAGCTACAGCAGCGGGGGAGGCATAGGTGAAGTAGTAGTTTCTAAAAAACAGTTCGATATATAATAGGTAGGCTAGTGATAGCCTGTGGTAAATAATCGTAAGAATTAGAGCCTATTGATTGCGGGTGTATGTGAATATGCCTCCTTCATATATAAGAAAGCAGATTAATGTGTGTAGAATCTGCAAGATTAATTTTATAGTTTTAATAAGTAGGTTGTACAGTGGTACATCTATTTACATCTTTTACTTATAATGATCCCTGCCAGCTTGTGAAAGCCGGCAGGGCTTATAATCCGAAAATCCAAAAGATATCATATATCTGTAAATATAAATACCAACTCCTGAAGAGTTGATACTTGCTTTTGTTTTTTAGGTTTAATTATTACATAAGCAAAACCCCCATCCCGCTTGAGAAAGTAGGATGGGGGATTTCTTGTATTTTATACTGCTATTCCATTACGCATTATATCATCATATAAGGGTGATGGTTTGCATTCTTCAATCAACACCGGTTCTATAGATGTATCTATATTAAGGGTGGCAAGCCATAATGAAGATGTAGTGTCCAGCCAGTCGCCATTAAGCTTAGGTATAACTACTGCTACATCGATATCACTATCTTTTCTTGCTTCATTTCTACTACAAGAACCATACAGATATACTTTCGCATTAGCAAGCAATGGAAGTATTGCTTCCTTGTAGCATTTTACTATCATTAAAGCATGTTCTCTATCCATTGTTTTAAAACTTTTGTTTTCTTTATTAATGTTCTGCAATATTCTGGAGTCAATTTCTTCGCTAGCTCATCTTTGTAGGATGGGTATCTTGCCTCAATATTCATTGGCATTAATTCCGCAAGAAGCTTTAATTGTTCTGGCGACATTTTTGATACTAGTCCACAGCTTTGTGCCAACTTCAAGAGGTTATGGATGTATGGAACCTCGTCTGGTTTTATAGCACTCCAATACGACTTTATTGTTTTTTCTATAACCAAATGGCACATAAAGCCAACATATAGCCATCTTCCACCGTTGTACATAACCTCAGCGGTTTCGATGTCATAGTCGGCAAGTTCTTTCCAATATTTAACTTTATCTATTGCCATACGTTTTGTTTTTGTGCAAAAATAAAGCAAATAATTGAGATTGCCAAATTTTTAGTGTTAAAAAGATTTTTTAGGATAAAAAACTCCCTAGCGCCGGATATCTCTGTCCTCCGTTAGGCGTCCCGGCGGATTTGCAATCCGCCGTCAAAAAATGACCTAACCTCTGAATCTACCACCGCTCTAGTTTGTTATAATAAATTTATTATGGAAGAAATGCAAGAAAAAAACGTTAAAACACTCTAAAATACTGGATGAATGTTTTGTAGTTTGAAATTGTTTTAGTATATTTGTAGCAGGTAAAACAACCCCGTGTATGTCAATATACGGGTTATACAATAGTGTATAATAATAAGTGATAAATAATTAAAATAGTAACATCAAAATTTAATTTGTAACAACATGAAAAGAACGTTTTTAGCGACATTTCTGTCGATTATCTTTGCTATGGTAGCAGTAGCTTGCCACGGCAGCGATGAGAAAGAAATCGGTTATACAGAGTTGCCAGCACAGGCTCAGCAGTTTGTTAAGCAGTATTTCCCTACTGCTACCTATACCTATGTAGAGAAGGAGAAGGACAACGGAAAGTGGGAATATGAGGCAACATTGAGCGATGGAACCAAAATAGATTTCAACAACAAGGGAGAGTGGAAGAGCGTGGACTGCAAGTTCTCAGCTTTGCCATCTGGCATCATTCCTGATGTTATCGCTGCGGATATTGCCAAGCGCTATCCTTCACAGCAGCCGTATAAGATAGAGAAGGAGATGGGTGGTTACGAAATCGACATCCCAGGCTACGACCTGTATTACAGCAGTGCCGGTAAATTCATCCGTGCTGAAATTGACCGATAATCCTATCCGGCATTAACACTCATTCAATCCTATATTTTAAGCAAATCCCCCATCCGGCTTGAGAAAGCAGGATGGGGGATTTCTGTATTTTGAGAATGCTTCGCTTACTTCTTGCGAGGCTGGATCTCGTAGGATGGATTGTTGCGGATCTCCCAGCGGTCGAGCTTGGCGCCGTTGGTCAGGATCAGCTTCTCCTTCTGGTAACTTACGATGGTCTGGGATGGCAGGCTCACTCGGCTGTCGCTCGCAAAGCTGCGGATTGGCTGAGAGAAGTCTCGCTTCTGAATATCAGCCAGGGTGTATTCTGCGAGCTGCATCTTGCCGTCCTTCTCCATCGATACGAAGAACTTCTCCTTGTCGTCGGTCTTCGAGATGGAACGGATTTTCTCTGTTGCATTCTGGGTAATCTTGGCTGGCGCATCTCCCTTTTTCTCGATGATGTCCTGTACCTTCCAGGCATAGATGGTACCTGTACGAGGGATGAAACTGTAGAGCGAATCGCCTATCGCTTCCATATCATAGGATTCAGACTGCGGCTCAAACTTGCTGCCGATGAAATAACTGCCGGTAGCCAGCTTGGCATAGACATTGTTGTTGTTGGCTGCATTCATATCCAGCGCCTCACGGTCGAATACTCTGATATTGGTCTCCTTAGAGTCTCTTACGAACACCAGGCGAGGGGTGGCGCAAACGCATCCCGCCCACGAAACATTGCTGGCTGGCCAGGAACCGGTGCCCAGTCGACTGAGATACTTACCCGTCTTCTTGTCGAAGATCTGCACCTCTCGGCTGTCGCCGGCTGCCACGAAGAGGTGGTCGCCCTCGACATATACATCCCTAGCCAGGGTGCGGTCGGCATTGCTGATACTGCGCTTCAGCTCCAGCGTTTCCGCATCGAAAACATCGATGCATTTGCCGGCAAAGTTGGCAACATACAGTTCTTCGCCATCGCTGAAGAGATTCACGGCATTCAGATCTCTGCCACCGATGTTCTCGATTCCTAAGACATAGCCAAATTTTTGAGCAACTTTTTGTGTTAATAAATACAA
>ERZ1034973.773-NODE-773-length-21163-cov-6.721101_pt1 | contig 21163 bp, 18 predicted proteins | sample MGYA00520686_ERZ1034973 | MGnify/ENA primary metagenome ERZ1034973 (study PRJEB33766, sample SAMN09781775) | gut metagenome | biome: gut microbiome | host: Homo sapiens | place: Madagascar | study: EMG produced TPA metagenomics assembly of the PRJNA485056 data set... | reverse complement strand
ACGAGGGCGACAAGATCCGCATCGATACCCGCACCGGCGAGTATATGGAGCGCGTCAACTGATTTGGCTTTTTGCCGGGTACTGGCTTGTGCCGTGCCCGGCATTTTTGTTCACCAAAAACAATAGGGAGGCAACACTATGGCTATGGATTTGAACGCAAAGGCCGCCTACATCCGCGGCTTGATGACCGGTATGGAATTTGACCCCGAAAGCAAGAACGGCAAGATCATTGCCGCCATGATGGATCTGCTGGAAGAAATGGCAGCCACCGTGGTCGAGCATGACGACGCGCTGGATCAGGTGTATGATGAGCTGGAAACGCTGGATCAGGATCTGGACGACGTGGTTTCTGACCTGTACGAGCTGGAGGACGATGAGGACGACGAGGACGACGACGAGGAGCCTGCCGACCTGTACGAGGTCACATGCCCCAACTGCGGTGCCGTTGTGACCGTGGACGAGGACACCCTGCTCAGCCAGGATCTGACCTGCCCCAACTGCCACGCCGCCTTTGACATTGAGATCAAGGACGAAGAGGACGAGGACGAGAAACCCAACAGCGAAGAATAAGCGAGAAACATAAGCGCAAAAGGCGCGCCCCTGCCGGGGCGCGCCTTTTGCTTTAGAGTTTAGAGTGGAGAGTGCAGAGTTCAGATTTGGTGTGTCCGCTTATGCGGACACGTTTTAACATATTGCAAAGCCTTCCCCCTTTGGGGGAAGGTGGCGCGCCTGCGCGCCGGATGAGGGGGAGATGTCCGGCAGTTACCCCCTCATCAGTCACCTGCGGTGACAGCTTCCCCCAGCGGGGGAAGCCATAGATGCGGTTTACCCGTTGGGCTGCATTACCGGGATGATTGCAACGGGCGGCATATATGCCGCCCCTACGAACCGACCCGCGATTTTTGCGTAAATATTTGACCGCGGGCGGGGCTTGCCCCGCCCCTACCGCGCAACATATTTTATTGCCCCGTAGGGCGGGGTGACCCCACCCCGCCGCAAAAGCCTTCCCCCGGCGGGGGAAGCCATAGACGCGGTTTACCCGTTAAGCTGCGTCAACGGTTGCTATTCCCCAACAAAAAATCCCGCCTTACGGCGGGATTTTTTGTTTACCTCTTACTTTTTCTGCAAGGCGCCCTGCAGCATAATGTCGCCGAAGGACAGCGCGTTGTACAGCCCCACCTTGTTGGCCTGGCGGACAATGCGCTCCGGCAGGGGCTTGCTGTCGTCGGTGGAAAGCAGCACAATGTGTACCTTGTCTGCCACCTCGGCACCGTTTTCCTGCTTGTTGCTCAGCACCTGCAGGTAGACGACATACGGGTCCGTCATGGAGCCGTAGTAAATATCATTGCCGCAGCGCACCAGCGGGCGGCCTTTATAGGTCAGTTTGGGAGTATAAGCCATAGCATAGACCTTCTTTCTGTCAAAATTTCGTTCTGATATAATATTATAGCACAGTTTCGGCTGTATTACAAATCCATTTTGTCGTCGCGGTCACGATCATCCAGCTGTTGCTGGTTCAGCGCCACGCGCTCGGTCAAAACGCGCAGGCGGCTGTCCAGCTGGCTGACCCGGATGGACAGCATAAATTGACGTGCCAACAGCAAAAAGATGATAATCAAATACACGCAGTTGATGGGGCTGACAAAGCCCAGCAAGCCGGACACCCAGTACGCAATGCCCGGAAACAGCGCCACCAGCAGCAAAACAGCGCTGAGCGCCAGCCAGTAGATGGTATCCTCGATCTGCACGCGCGCCTGCCGCACGCGGCGCAGCACATACCCCGCCGTGACAAAAGCGCCCAGAATCAGGCAGATGCGCAAAACAGTTTGGTCGGTCATATCACAGGCTCCTTTCCGGGTAGGGGGTTTCGGTGTCGCGCTTGCGGAACCACTGGATCAGCAAAATGGACACCGACATTTTTACCATATACTGCACGCTGCGCCAGAGGGTCAGGTAGCTTTGCCCTGCCGTGCGCTCGCCCATTTTGACCGGTACCTCCTTGACCTTGGCGCCGTTTTTGATCAGGTAGCTGATGGTATCCGGCTCCGGTCCGTAGTTGAGGTTTTCGGCAAATTCCTGCACCATGGCACGGTTGAACATCCGCATACCGCTGGTGGGGTCGCAGATGGCGCGTCCTGTCGTCAGCCGGATCGACCAGCTGATGATATAGCTGCCCACCATACGCAGCGTCTTGGGCTTTTTGACCGTCAAAAAGCGGCTGCCGATAACGATATCGTTGCCTTCCTCCAGCGCTGCCAGCATTTCGGCAATGTATTCCGGCTTGTGCTGCCCGTCGGCGTCCATCTGCATGGCGCAGTCGTAGTCATGCTCGGCGGCGTAGCGCAGCCCGGTCTGAAACGCCCCTGCCAGCCCCAGATTGACCGGCAGGTCAATGAGGTGGAACCCGTTCTGGCGGCAGAGCGCGGCGGTCTTGTCGCGGCTGCCGTCGTTGACCACCACATAATCGTACTGGGGGTAGTTTTCGATCAGGTCCCTGACCACCGGCACGATGCTGGCTTCCTCGTTATGGGCGGGGATAACAATCAGTAGCTTTTGCATAAATGCTCCTTAGTTTACGATGCTGCGCAGTTTTTCATACACGGCTTGCCATGTGAACCGCCCCAGCAGCGTTTGTTTTGCCCGTTGGCCGCGCGCCTTGGCGGCTGCCGGGTCGGCAGCGGTCTTTTGCAGGGCGGCGGCAATTTCCGCCGTGTCGGCGCTTGGCAGGAACAGGGCATCGTCCCCGCCGGGCAACAGCTCGCCGGTACCCGCCGTGTGCGTGCAGACGATCGGGCAGCCGCAGGCAGCCGCCTCCAGCAAAGTCGTGGGAAAACCCTCGGCGTAGAGGGTGGGCAGGCAGTAGCAGTCGGCCTGGCTGAGCAGCTGCACGATCTGCGCGTGCGGCAGCGCACCGGGGGCGACCACGCGCCCGCCGCTTTGCTGTGCCAGCTGCTGCAGCGCATCCAGCTGCGGACCGGTGCCGGCAACGACCAGGCTCCAGTCCGGCAGGCTGAGCACCGCCTGCGCCAAGGGCAGCGCGCCTTTTTCGGGGATCAGCCGCCCCACAAACGCCGCCAGCTTGGTGCCGGCAGGCACAGTTTTGCGCCAATCTACGCGGTTTTTGTCCGCTGCTGCCTGTGCCAGCTCATCGGGGTCCACGGCGTTGGGCAGCGTACCCGCCGCCTGTATGCCGAAGGTTTGCAGCCAGCGGCAGGTGTCGGCGGACACGCCGTAAAAATCAAACCCGCAGCGGGCAATGCGGCGGCAGGCAAAATGTTCGTACCGCTGCCCCAGCCAGCCGGGCAGCCCGCCGTGCATCATATACCCGGTCGAGTGGTCCAGCACCAGCGCCGGGATGCCCCGCCGCCGGCACTGCTGCGCCGCCCAGATGCTTTGGGTGTACATCCGCGTCTGGATCACGGCAAAGTCGATTTTTTGCGCCCACAGATCGGCGGCATTCGCCCACGGCTTCAGCACAGGGAACCGCCCGCCCATCACGGGAAAGGACGGCAGGCGGTAAATTTCGATGCCGTATTCGTCGGTTTCGCGCGCGGGCAGCCCCGGCAGCGCCGCCGTTACGACCAGCGCCCGATGCCCCGCCGCGGTGAACCGCCGCGCCAGATTCCAAGTATAGCGCTCGACCCCGCCGGGGGTGGGCAGGTACTGCGCCGAGAAAAAACAGATGGTCATACCTCACGCATCTCCCGCAGTTTCAGCGGCGGAAAATGGGTATGTCCCCAGTACGGCTGCCAGTCCGCCAGCACAGGGTCACTCGTATGGACCTCAAAGGCAAACTCCGTCACCGGCTTGTCCAGGCAGACCGGGTGGGTCAGCGTGGCCTCGTAAATATCCAGATAGAAGAAATACTGCCCCTCTCCCAGCAGGGAGGGGTCAAATTCCAACGTTGTGGTGTACATTTTGCCCGCTTCCATAGCGTTCAGCTCAATCGGCTGGGTGATGCCCACCGAGGAGCCGTCGCGGCTGCGGATCTCCAGCTTTGCGCGCACGCCCGTAAAAGACTGGTTGACACGGTAGCGTATCTGCACCCGCACCGGCTCGTTGTCGGCAAAAACGCTGGATTCCTTGTCCAAAAAGCGCAGGCTTTCCAGCAGCAGGCGCTGCCCGGCGCCGAGGTTCATACGACCGACCTTGCGCAGGTCATAGTGTACCACGTTGACGTCGGTGGTATCCATATAGATGGCAATGGCTTTTTCGACGTCGCCGTCAAAGATGATGCGCCCCTGATCCAGCACGATGCAGCGGGTGCAGAGCTGGCGGATGGTGCTCATATTGTGGCTGACGTACAGCACGGTGCGCCCGTCCTCGTTGGCGACGTTGCTCATCTTGCCCAGACATTTCTGCTGGAATTTCATATCGCCGACCGCCAGCACCTCGTCCATCACCAGGATTTCGCTGTCCAGATGCGCCGCCACGGCGAACGCCAGCTTGACAAACATACCGCTGGAATAGCGCTTGACGGGGGTGTCGATAAAGTCGCCGCACTCGGAAAATTCAATGATCTGCGGCAGCTTGGCGTCAATCTCGGCGCGGGACATACCCAGAATCGCGCCGTTCATATAGATGTTTTCGCGCCCGGTCATCTCGTTGTTGAAGCCGGTGCCGACCTCCAGCATACTGGAAATGCGCCCCTTGATGCGGATCTCGCCCTCGGTGGGGGCGGTGATGCGGGTCAGCAGCTTGAGCAGGGTGGATTTTCCGGCGCCGTTGCGCCCGATAATGCCCAGCGCCTCGCCCTTGTACACGGTCAGGTCCACGCCGTTGAGCGCCATAAAGGTCTGCCCGTACAGCCGCGAGTCGGTGCCGATGATGGTGTTGGGGTCCTCCTTGCCGCGCACACGCGCCCACCAGCTTTGCAGGTCGTGCGTCAGCGTGCCGCCGCCGATCTGTCCGAGCTTGTACTGCTTTTTCAGCCCCTCAATTTCGATAACGGGGGTCTTTTCGGTTTTCTGCATAGTCCCCCTCCTTACACGGTGTCCATAAAGGTCTTTTCAATGCGGCTGAACAGCACCACGCCCAAAACCAACGCCGCAGCGGTAAATACTAAGCTGTAGCCGACGCCCCACGCGGTCACGGTGCCGCCGCCCAAAGTCGCGGCGCGGAACACCTCGATGGGGGCGGTCATGGGGTTGAACTGCAGCAGCGCCTGCAGGCGGGGGCTGTTGTTCAGCATCGAAACGGGGTACACCACGGGGGAGGCGTACATCCACAGCTGCACGCCGAAACCCACGGCAATGGCAAGGTCGCGGTATTTGGTGGTCAGGCTGGACACAATGATACCCACGCCCAGCCCCAGCAGCATGACCTGCAGCATAACCACCGGCAGCGCCAGCACCCACAGGCTGAGGCGAAGCTGCGCACCGGTCAAGGCAAAGTACACCCAGAAGCAGGCAAACATCGCGCACTGCACAAGGAAGTTGATGAGCGCCGTCAGCACCTGACTGATGGGGGTGGTCAGGCGCGGAAAGTACACCTTGCCGAACACGCCCGAGTTGGCAACAAAGGTGTTGGCGGTGTTGTTGACACAGTTGGCAAAGAAGGTCCAGACCGTGTTGCCCGCCATATAAAACAAAAACGCCGGCGTGCCGTCGGTCGAAAGCCCTGCCAGCCCGCCGAACACCACGTTGAAGATCACGGTGGTCAGCAGCGGGTTCAGGATGATCCACGCCGGTCCCAGAATGGTCTGCTTGTACAGCACGGTAAAGTTGCGCTTGACGAACATCCCGATCAGGTCGCGGTAGCGCCACAGCTCTGCCAGATCTATATCAAACCAACCGGTCCGCGGGCGCACCACAGCGGTCCATTCGGCGGTGTTTTGCGTTTTTTCGCTCATAAAAAAAGCCTTTCTGTGTAAAATTTGCATATATGTTGGGATTATACCACATATCGACGGATTTTACAAGCCTTGCCCCTGCCGCGCCTGGCTTGGTTTGTGTAGGTTTGTCATCTGCACTTTATATTCTTCACAATTTGCGCTGCCCTATTGAAAATATAGGAATACTGGGTATATAATATTTTTGTGTTTTTTGTGCATTTGAGGGAGGTATATTTATGGCAACCAAGTATATTTTTGTCACAGGCGGTGTTGTGTCCGGGTTGGGAAAGGGCATCACCGCCGCCAGTCTGGGGCGGCTGCTGAAAACCCGCGGGCTGAAGGTCGCCAGCCAAAAGCTGGACCCGTACATCAACGTGGACCCCGGCACGATGAGCCCCTTGCAGCACGGCGAGGTGTTCGTGACCGACGACGGCACCGAAACCGATCTGGATTTGGGTCATTATGAACGCTTTATCGACGAAAACCTGAACAAATATTCCAACCTGACCACCGGCAAGGTCTACTGGAACGTGCTGAACAAGGAGCGTCAGGGTGCGTATCTGGGGCAGACCGTGCAGATCATCCCCCACATCACCGACGAGATCAAGAGCTACATCTACAACCTTGCCCGCAGCACCGAGGCGGACGTTGTCATTACCGAAATCGGCGGCACGACCGGCGACATCGAAAGCCAGCCTTTTTTGGAAGCGATCCGTCAGGTCGGGCTGGAGCAGGGCGCCGAAAACTGCTGCTACATCCATGTGGTGCTGGTGCCGTACATCTCCGGCTCGGACGAGTACAAGTCCAAGCCGGCGCAGCATTCCTGCAAGGAGCTGCAGGGTATGGGCATTGCGCCCAACGTCATTGTGCTGCGCGCCGATGGTCCCGTGGGCAACGATATCAAGCACAAGATCAGTATGTTCTGCAACGTGCGCCCCGACTGCGTTATCGAAAACCTGACGATGCCCAGCCTGTACGAGTGTCCGCTGATGCTGGACGCCGCCGGGCTGACCGACGTCGTGACCCGCCAGCTGCATCTTGACACCCCCGCCAGCGACCTGACCGAGTGGAAGGAGCTGATCGGGCGCATTGCTGCGCGCAGCCGCACCTGCCGCATTGCGCTGGTGGGCAAGTATGTCAAGCTGCACGACGCCTACCTGAGCGTGATGGAAAGCCTGTACCACGCGGGCTTTGAGAACGAGTGCAAGGTGGATATCCGCTGGGTGGACAGCGAAACGCTGACCGATCAGGCGCGCTGCGCCGAGGAATTTGCCGAGGTGGACGGCATCATCCTGCCCGGCGGCTTTGGCGACCGCGGCATCGAGGGGATGATCCAGGCCGCCCGCTATGCCCGTGAAAACAACCTGCCGTATTTCGGCATCTGCCTGGGTATGCAGATCATGGTGATGGAGTACGCGCGCGGCGTGCTGGGCTATGCGGACGCCAACTCCGGCGAGTTTACCCCCGACGGTGCGCACAACGTCATTGCCCTGATGCCCGACCAGCAGGGCAATATCCCCAAGGGCGGCACGATGCGCTTGGGCAAGTACCCTTGCGTGGTCACCCCCGGCACCAAGATGGCGGAATGCTACGGCGCTACCCAGATCGACGAGCGCCACCGCCACCGCTACGAGTTCAACAACGATTACCGCGCCGAGTTTGAGGAGAAGGGGCTTGTCATCGCAGGCACCAGCCCCGACGGGCATCTGGTGGAAGCGGTGGAGATCCCGGGGCGCGCGTTCCATGTGGGCGTGCAGTTCCACCCCGAATTCAAGAGCCGCCCCAACCGCGCCCACCCGCTGTTTAAAGGGTTTATTGCAGCCGCGATGCAATACCAGCTGCAGAAGAACCAATAACAGAGTTTAGAGTTGAGAGTTTAGATTTTGTGTGCCCGCTGTGCGGGCACATTTTTTTATGGGGCAACACATTGTTTGAGGCTTCCCCCTTTGGGGGAAGCTGTCACCGCAGGTGACTGATGAGGGGGCAACTACCGGACATATCCCCCTCATCCGGCGCGGGGCGCGCCACCTTCCCCCCAAGGGGAAGGCTTTTGTGCTGCGGTCACCCCGCCACAACAAATTACGCACAAATGTTTACAACTTTTTTGAAACATACGCCCCCGGAATCTCGTACTATACAATATAGCAGCAAGGGCAGGCAAGATACATCAAAATCCGCACAATTTTCGCGGGTTTCCCCCGCACAATCTTGGCAGGTTTTTCTCTTGTTTTTCGTAGCTGCGTTGGTATATAATAGTGCATCGTCCGAAAAGGGCGTATCCGTTCAAAAGGAGCTTGTTTATGCGAAATTGGTGCGCGCGCCATCCCGTTGGCTTTATGGCGCTTTATGCCTTGTTTTACTTAACCTTTTTTGCGCTGCTGGAAAAAACCGTTACGGTGCCTGATTTGTGGGTACACTGCCGGCTGGATGATATGATCCCGTTTTGCAAGTATGCCATTGTGCCGTATGCAGCGTGGTTTCCGTGGATCCCCTTTACGCTGTTCTTCCTTTTATACAAGGCGCCGCGCCGGGATTTCTGGCGGCTGTGCCTGCCGCTGTTCGGCGGTATGACGCTGGCGCTGCTGTTCTACGCCGTTGTCCCCAACGGTCTTGCCCTGCGCCCCGCCTATGTGCCGGGGCGGGATATCTTTGCCTGCGCCGTGCGCCGCCTTTACCGCAGCGACACCCCCACCAACGTCTGCCCGTCCATCCATGTGTTCAACTCGGTCACGCTGATGCTGGCGTACCTGCGCTCGTCCTGCTTTGCCGCACCGCGCCGCCGCTGGATGCGCCCCGCCGCCGTTGTGCTGTGCCTGTCCATCACGGCGTCCACCATGCTGCTGAAGCAGCACAGCGTCATTGACGTGCTGTTCGGCGCGCTGCTGGCGCTGGCGCTGGACTGCGCCGCCGCCGTGCTGGAACGTCAGGACATCCCCGAGCGCCGCTCCCGCCGCCTGCCGCAGCAAATTTAACGATCTGGATTCCCCGCGTTCCGACGCGGGGAATTTTTTGTTCCCGGCATTAGACGTTGTGTCTAAATATTTACCCCCGTCTTTGGCGCTAATGCTGATTTTGTTGGTCAGTTTCCACAAAATACTTGCACATTTTTCCCTGCGTGTTATGATATGTTTAATAAATAACAATTAACAGATAACAAAGGAAAGGTGGCTTTGTATGCAAAAGTATATTATGGCGCTGGACGCAGGCACCACCTCCAACCGCTGCATCCTGTTTGACCGCAACGGGCGTATGTGCAGCGTGGCGCAAAAGGAATTTACCCAGTATTTCCCCAAGCCGGGCTGGGTTGAGCATGACGCCAACGAGATTTGGACCACCCAGCTGGGCGTGGCGCTTTCGGCGATGAACCAGATCGGTGCCTCCGCCGCCGACATTGCGGCCATCGGCATCACCAACCAGCGCGAAACGACCATCGTTTGGGATCGCGAAACCGGCGAGCCGATTTACCGCGCCATCGTCTGGCAGTGCCGCCGCACCGCCGCCATCTGCGACGAGCTGAAGGCGCAGGGGTACACCGAGATGATCCGCCAAAAAACCGGACTGGTGCTGGACGCCTATTTTTCGGCAACCAAGCTGAAATGGATTTTAGACAACGTACCCGGCGCGCGCCAGAAGGCAGAGGCGGGCGAGCTGATGTTCGGCACAGTGGAAACGTGGCTGATCTACAAGCTGACCTGCGGCAAGATCCATGTGACCGACTACTCCAACGCCAGCCGCACGATGCTGTTCAACATCCACACGCTGGACTGGGACGATGACATTTTGCGGCTGCTCAACATCCCGCGCTGCATCCTGCCCACGCCGGTGCCGAACAGCCAGTTTTACGAGTACGCCGACCCGATGCACTTCGGCGGCGAGATCCGCATTGCGGGCGCGGCAGGCGACCAGCAGGCGGCGCTGTTCGGGCAGACCTGCTTTGCGGCGGGCGACGTCAAAAATACATACGGCACGGGCGGCTTTTTGCTGATGAACACCGGCGAAAAACCCGTGGAAAGCCGCAACGGGCTGGTTACGACCATCGCGTGGGGTCTGAACGGCAAGGTCAGCTACGCGCTGGAAGGCAGTATCTTTGTGGCGGGCGCTGCCATACAATGGCTGCGCGATGAGCTGAAAATCATCGAAGATTCGCGGGATTCCGAGTATATGGCGCTCAAGGTCAAGGACACCAACGGCTGCTATGTCGTGCCGGCGTTCACGGGGCTGGGCGCACCGCACTGGGATCAGTACGCCCGCGGCACCATTGTCGGCTTGACCCGCGGCTGCAACAAAAATCACATCATCCGCGCCACGCTTGACAGCCTGTGCTATCAGGTCAATGACGTGCTGAAGGCGATGGAAGCGGACGCGGGCATCCGCCTGAGCAGTATCCGGGTGGACGGCGGCGCCTCCGCCAACAACTACCTGCTGCAGGCGCAGGCGGATATCAGCGGCGCGGCGGTCGAACGCCCCCGCTGTGTTGAAACCACGGCGCTGGGCGCGGCGTATCTGGCAGGGCTTGCCGTCGGCTACTGGGACAGCCCCGCCGACGTGCTGAAAAACCGCGAGATAGACCGCGTGTTTACCCCGCAAATTACCGAGCAGGACCGCGAAAAACGCATACGCGGTTGGAATAAGGCCGTGCGCTGCTCTTACGCATGGGCCAAGGAGGACTGACACCATGAAGGACGTTATCATTATCGGGGCGGGCGTGGCAGGCTGCGCTGCCGCCCGGGAAATCAGCCGATACAACGCGGATATTCTGGTTTTGGAAAAAGAGGAGGATGTCTGCTGCGGCACCTCCAAGGCCAACAGCGCCATTGTACACGCGGGCTTTGACGCCGCTGCCGGCAGCCTGATGGCAGAGCTGAACGTGCAGGGCAGCCGTATGATGCCCGCCCTTGCCAAGGAGCTGGATTTTGCCTATGACCAATGCGGCAGTCTGGTGGTCTGCCTGTCGGACGCAGACCGCCCCGCCCTGCAAAAGCTGTACGAAAACGGCGTTGCCAACGGCGTGGAGGGGCTGCGCATCATCGAGCGCGACGAGCTGTTGGCGATGGAGCCGAATATCTCGGACGAGGCGGTCGCTGCGCTGTGGGCACCCACCGGGGGCATCGTCTGCCCGTTTGGGCTGACCTTTGCCTTTGCCGAAAACGCTGCCAAAAACGGCGCGCAGTTCCAATTTGACACCTGTGTGACCGGGCTGGAAAAAATCGACGGCGGCTGGCGTGTGCATACCGACAAGGGCGACTTGGACGCGCGCTGTGTGGTGAACGCTGCCGGTGTTCACGCGGACGAGCTGCACAACATGGTAAGTGACGATGCTATGACGATTATCCCGCGCCGGGGCGATTACTTCCTGCTGGATCACAGCGCGGGCGGACACGTTAAGCACACGGTATTCCAGCTGCCCGGCAAGTACGGCAAGGGCGTGCTGGTCACCCCCACGGTACACGGCAACCTGCTGGTGGGACCCACCGCCACCGACATCAACGACAAGGAAAACACTGCCACCACCGCCGCCGAGCTGGACGAGGTGCGCCAAAAATCCGGTCTGGCGGTCAAAAACATCCCGCTGCGCCAGACCATTACCAGCTTCAGCGGTCTGCGCGCCCACGAGGTACACCACGAGTTTATCATCCGCGAAAGCGCCCCCGCCTTTGTAGACTGCGCCGGCATCGAGTCGCCGGGGCTGTCCGCCAGCCCTGCCATCGGGCAAAAGGTCGCGGGCATCGTGGCGGACATTCTGCATCTGGAAAAAGACCCCGCCTTTGACGGCACCCGCAAGGGCATTCTGGACCCCAAAACGCTGCCGCTGGCCCAGCGCGCCGAGTTGGTGCGCCGCCAGCCCGCCTACGGGCAGATCATCTGCCGCTGCGAGTCGGTGACCGAGGGCGAAATTCTGGATGCCATCCGCCGCACGCCGGGCGCGCGCAGTCTGGACGGCGTCAAGCGCCGCACCCGCGCCGGGATGGGGCGCTGCCAGTCCGGCTTCTGCAGCCCGCGCGTGATGGAAATTTTGGCGCGTGAGTTGGGCGAGCCGATCGAAAGCATTACAAAATCCGGCGGTGCATCGCGTATTATTGTGGGCATCGACAAGGACAGCCTGTAAGGGGGGTGACCTAAGTGAAAAACGCAGATCTCGTGATTTTGGGCGGCGGTCCTGCCGGGCTTGCCGCAGCGCTTGCCGCACGGCAGGCAGGCGTGCAGGATATTTTGATTCTGGAGCGCGACGCCGAGCTGGGCGGTATTCTGAACCAGTGCATCCACAACGGCTTCGGGCTGCATACCTTTAAAGAGGAGCTGACGGGTCCCGAATACGCCGCCCGCTTTGCCGACAAGGTCAGGGCGCAGGGCATCCCCTACAAGCTGAACACGATGGTGATGGACCTGTCTGCCGACAAGGTTGTAACCGCGATGAACCGCACCGACGGGCTGTTTCAGGTGCAGGCGAAGGCGGTCGTGCTGGCGATGGGCTGCCGCGAACGCCCGCGCGGTGCGCTGAACATCCCCGGCACCCGCCCGGCGGGCATCTTTACCGCAGGTACCGCGCAGCGCCTTGTGAATATGGAGGGCTACCTGCCCGGACGCCGCGTGGTCATTTTGGGCAGCGGCGATATCGGGCTGATTATGGCGCGCCGTATGACACTGGAGGGCGCCAAGGTTTTGTGTGTGGCAGAGCTGATGCCGTATTCCGGCGGCTTGAAGCGCAACATCGTGCAGTGCCTGAACGACTTTGACATTCCGCTCAAGCTCAGCCACACCGTGGTGGACATCGAGGGCAAGGAGCGCGTGACCGGGGTGACGATCGCCGAGGTCAAAAACGGCAAGCCCGTACCCGGCACCGAGGAGCATTTTGCCTGCGACACGCTGCTGCTTTCCTGCGGACTTTTGCCCGAAAACGAGCTGAGCCGCACGGCGGGCGTGGCGCTAAGCCCCATCACGGGCGGACCGCAGGTGGATGAAAGCCTGCAGACCAGCATCCCCGGCGTGTTTGCTGCGGGCAATGTGCTGCACGTCCACGACTTGGTGGACTATGTTTCGGAGGAGGCTTCTGCCGCCGGAACCAGCGCTGCTGCGTATATTTTGCACGGTGCTGCCGCAGCAGGGCGAAGCTTGCCCGTTGTGGCGCAAAACGGTGTGCGCTACACCGTGCCGGTAACGGTGCATCCGCAGGCTGCCGAAACGCTGACGCTGCGTATGCGTGTGGACAACGTCTACAAGGGCAAGGCGCTGGCGGTTTACGCGGGCGAAACCTGCCTGTGGCGGCGCAAGCGCCCCGTGATGGCCCCCGGCGAGATGGAAACCGTGGTGCTGAAGGCGGACGCGCTGGCAAAAATTCCCGCCGACGCCGCCAACCTGACCGTGACTTTGGAGGAGGTGTAACGCTATGGAACAACGCGAACTGACCTGTATCGGCTGCCCGCTGGGCTGCCCCCTGACCGTTACGCTGGAAAACGGCGCCGTGCAGAGCGTGCAGGGCAACACCTGCCCCCGCGGCGATGCCTACGCCCGCAAGGAGGTGACCGCCCCCACCCGCATCGTGACCAGCACCGTCAGGGTGACGGGCGGCACGCTGCCCGCCGTCAGCGTGAAAACGGCGGGGGATATCCCCAAGGGCAAAATTTTTGATTGCGTCCGCGCGTTAAAGGACATTGCCGTGCCGGCACCCGTAAGCATCGGGCAGGTCATTGTGCCGGATGTCGCCGGAACCGGCGTTGCCATTGTGGCAACAAAAAATATCGACAAGGCGTAAAATCTGCACCATAACAGCAAAACAAGCGCGCCCCCTGCCGGATGACCCGGCAGGGGGCGCGCTTTGGTTCTTAAGTTTCGTTAGCTTTTACTGCTTCAGGGCGCGGATGACGTGGTTCAGGTCCTGCTCGTTCTCGCAAACGATCTTGACAGGGTGGCTGTAATCCAGGCTCATCATACCCAGAATGCTCTTGGCATCGGCGATGCTGCCCTTTACATCGTGTACGCCGACATCGTTATAACACTTGGCGGCAGCAGACACGATTCCCTTCACTTCAGCAAAATTGGAAACCTTGACTTGTTTCACCATCATAATGACCTCCAAACGTAATCGTGCGGCGTGTTTTCCCACAAACAGGCGCCGTGGCGTAAGGCACCGGACCATCTTGCCCGTGTGTTTTCTTCCTTACGCGGGATATTATAGCACAAATCCGGCGTGCTACACACCAAACACACACAACAACGTTGTTTTTCTATCTACTGTACAAAAGCTACAAAAACGCATATTGGATTTTAGGCACTTCCACCAAAAACAAGCGCAAAATTTTGGCTTTGTTCACATACTTTATGTGTTTGCAAAAGATTTATTATGCGTTTGCAAACGATAAAAGTGAAAGAATTCACAAAAGTGTTGCTTTTGCCAAACCTTGGCTGCGCGTGAGCTGCAAGCAAAACAACAAAAGTACATAATTTGCGCAAAAACCGCAAATTCCGGTTATTGCAGCCCCTTCATGGTCAGGGCTATGCGCTTTTTGGCGGTGTCTACGCTCAGGATTTTGACGCGCACAATATCGCCCACCTTCAAAGCCTCGCGCGGGTGCTTGATAAATTTGTCGCTGATCTGTGAAATATGCACCAACCCGTCCTGATGCACGCCCAAATCCACAAACGCGCCAAAGTCAATGACGTTGCGCACGGTGCCGGTCATCTCCATGCCGGGCTTTAAATCCTCCAGGCTCATAATGTCGCTGCGCAGCAGGGGCTTGGGCAGGCTGTCGCGCACGTCGCGCCCCGGCTTGCACAGCTCGGCAATGATGTCGTTCAGCGTCGGCTCGCCCACGCCCAAGGTGTCGCACAGGGTGCGGACGCCCTTGGCTTTGACCACGCCGGGCAGCCCTGCCAGCTTGTCGGTGCCGATCTCGGCGGCGGTGTAGCCGCAGGCATCCAGCAGCGCCTTGGCGGCGGGGTAGCTTTCGGGGTGAACGGCGGTGGCGTCCAGCCGGTTTTTGGCTTCGGGCAGGCGCAGGAATCCGGCGCACTGCTCATACGCCTTGGGACCCAGCCCCTTGACCTTTTTCAGCTGTGCGCGGGAGGTGAAGGCGCCCTCCTCCTCGCGCCACGCCACAATGTTTTTGGCGGTGGCAGCGGTCACGCCCGCCACGCGGCGCAACAGGGGTGCGCTGGCGGTGTTTAAATCTACGCCCACCGAGTTGACGCAGTCCTCCACCACGCCGTCCAGCGTTTCGTTCAGGCGCTTTTGCGGCATATCGTGCTGGTACTGCCCCACGCCGACCGCCTTGGGGTCGATCTTGACCAGCTCTGCCAGCGGGTCCTGCAGGCGGCGGGCGATGGACACGGCGCTGCGCAGGTTGACGTCAAACTGCGGGAACTCCTCCGCCGCCAGCTTGGACGCCGAATACACCGACGCGCCCGCCTCACTGACAACCATATATTGCAGATGCCGGTCGTTTTCCTGCGCCAACTCGCGGATGACCTCGGCGGCAAATTCCTCGGTTTCGTGTCCGGCGGTGCCGTTGCCGATGGCCATAACCTCGACACCGTTTTTCAAAACCATCGACTTGATGATCTTTTTGGCTTGGTCAACGCGCTTGAACTCCGGCACGGGGTAGACGACGTTGGTGTCCAGCACCTTGCCGGTGGGGTCCACAACGGCGACCTTGCAGCCCATACGGTAGCCGGGGTCCAGCCCCATAACGGTTTTGCCGCGGATGGGCGGCTGCAGCAAAAGCTGGCGCAGGTTGTCGCCGAAAACTTTGATGGCACCCTCGGCGGCGGCGTCCGACAGGGCGGTGCGCAGCTCGTTTTCCAAGCTGGGGTGGATCAGGCGGCTGTAGGCGTCGCGGGCGGCGTCGTCCACCAGCAGGGCGCTGGCGCCGCCGGTCTTTTTGCGGGCAAACATCCAGCTTACGATGCCGGCGGCGCGCTCGGCGTCCACCTCCAGCGCCACCTTCAAAAAGCCCTCGCGCTCGCCGCGGTCCAGCGCCAGCACGCGGTGACCGGGGATCTTGTTCAGCGGCTCGGCGTAGTCGTAATATGGGGCGTAGACGCTGTCCTCGTCCTTGGCTTTGGCGGCGGTGATGCGCCCGAACGCGCGGTAGTAACGGCGCAGCTCGGCACGGCAGGCGGCATCGTCCGAAACCGCTTCGGCGATGATGTCCTTAGCGCCCTGCAGTGCGGCATCGGCATCGGGGACTTCGTCGTTCAAGTAGTCGGCAGCGGCGGCTTGCGGGTCAAAAGCAGCGTCCTGACGCAAAATGGCGTCCGCCAGCGGCTGCAGCCCGCGCGCCTTGGCAATGCCCGCGCGGGTCTTGCGCTTGGGCTTGTAGGGGCGGTAGATGTCCTCGACCTCCGCCAGCGTTTTGGCGTTTTGCAGCGCGGCGGTCAGCTCGGGGGTCATAACGCCCTGCTCGGTGATGGAGCTGGTGACCTCGGTCTTGCGCTTGTCCAGACCGCGCAGATATTCCAAGCGGTCGCCCAAGTCGCGCAGCACCTGGTCGTCCATCGAGCCGGTGGCTTCCTTGCGGTAGCGGGCGATAAACGGGATGGTGTTGCCTTGGTCAATCAGATCAATGGCACCCTGTACGTTTTTCAGGTTCAGGTTCAGTTCGGCGGCAAGTTGTTCGGCGTGGGTTTGCATAGGGTGGGTTCCTTTCCAAAAAATAATACGATACAACGTTTACTGGCGGGCTTGCTGGCTTTTCTTGCGGCGCACGGCGGCGGCGCACAGGTACACAAGGTACAAAATACACGCAGCAGCGGTGATTTTTAACGATACATCCAGCCCCGGTGTGCGGTAGGTCACGCGGATATCGCACGCCCCGGCGGATACATACAGCGCGGACAAGCCGTTGTCCACCTTTTCCAACCGGGCGGGGCTGCCGTTGATGGTGGCGGTAAAGCCCTCATCATACGGCACGCTGAAAAACACCAGCCGGTTGGTGTCGTAGTCGGTGCGGGCGGTAAAGCCGGAGTTGTCGGCGGTAAATTCCGCCACGGCGGCGGCGCGGCGGTCGGCGCAGTCCTGCGCGTAGGCGGCGGTGGTGCGGTGGGTCAGCTCGTTGTCGGGCAGGGGCTGCAGCGTGTCGGCGTAGGCGGCGATCTGCGCGTCATCCAACAGCACGGCGCGCAGCAGGATTTGGGCGCGTTCGCTTTCCGGCACGGTTTCCAGCTGGTCGGCGGTGACATAGTAGTCGTAGGTAAATCCCATAGGAACGTAGTTTTCGTTCTCGTAGATTTGGTACTGTGCGGTTTCGCCCCACAGTGTCCAGCCCTCCGGCGCTTCCTTTTGCCAGTTTTCGTCCTCGTCCTTGGCGACCAGCGTGTAGCGCACGCTCAACAGACCGCGCAGGGCGTAGTTTTTGACCTCCGGCTTGGAGTTTACGTCCCGCTTGACCCCGACGCTGGGATAAAATTCCATAATGCTGGGGGATACGGTCGAGTTGAAAAATTGCAGGCAGGGGCGGTGGAACCACAGCCCCAGATTGTTGTGCGCACCGTAGGCATCCAGCCGGTAAAAGCCGTCATCGGGCAGGGTCTGCTCAATTTCCTGCACAGAATCGTAGGTTTGCGGGATCAGGTCGCTGTCGTTCTCCCACTGGGCGTACTTGCCCAGCGAAAGATGCACCGTGCCGTACACAAAGCTGAAGCCCAAGATCCCCGCCAGCAGGATGCTGCACCAGCGGCGCTTGTCGCGGGCAAAGTGCCACAAAAGTCCAAACAGAACAACGCCCAGCAGCGTCACGCCCCAGATGCCCCAGAAGCGGGCAGGTTCGTCGGTAACGCCTAGGATAAAGTTGCCGTCCTTGTCCTTGTTGGGTACCAGCGCAAAGGCGGCGGCGCTGAGCGTGACCAGCAAAACCAGCCGCCACGCAGGCGGTATCTCTTTTTCCGCCAGATGCGGGCGCGAGAAGGAATATGCCGTAGCAGCGCACAAAATAAGGATCGGCATATAGTACCAGCGGGCATAATAGCTGGAATTTAAGGCGTAGAACGCGCTGTTCAGCACCGGCACAAAGGCGCAGACGATGCACGCTTTGAGGATGTAGGTGAAGGGGTGGCTGCGCTTGGCGCGCACAAACGCCAGCCCGCCCGCCAGCCCGACCAGCGGCAGGTAGGCGGTCATACTGGTGTGCTTCAGGATGCCCTCTTGGAACATATCCTTAAAATAGGGGGCATCCGGCATCAAAAAGGCGCTGTAAAAAATGGCGGGGTACTGCTGGGATTTGCCGTACACAAGGTAGCCGTACCCGGTAAAAGGCGCGATGGTGCGCGGATTTTGCACAAGCGAAATGCCCGCGGGCAGCAGCATCAGGCAGCCCATGGCGCAGCCCAGCAGCGTTTCAAACGCCAGCGTGCAGAAGCTGCGCAGCCCCAGCTTGTACGCCCCGGCGGCGACCATGGCAAAAAAGTAGATGACCAAAAACACCGCCTGCCCGGCGAAAAAGAAGTAGCTGTTTAAAAGGTTCACGGCGACCCAGAAGGGGAACGCGCCGCGTTTGCCGTCCAGCACGGCGGCGTCCAGCGCTGCCAGCATAAACGGAAACAACGCTATAACGTCAATAAAATGGTTAAAAAAGATGTTGTACACCGAAAACCCGCAAAAGGCATACAGCACGGCGGCAACCACGCTCCAGTTGTCCACACCGAGCCAGCGCCGCGCCCACAGGTACGCGCCGCCGCCCGCCACGGCAAATTTTACGCAGAGCAGCGGCACCAGCATATAGGGCATAAACCGCGCAGGTACGAAAATACTGAGCCAGAAAAACGGGCTGCCCAGCAGGTAGAACGAGTAGGAGTTCATAAACCCGGAGCCTAAATCGGTTTCCCAGCTGTAACTGCCGCCCTGCTTGAGAAAGCTGTTGGCGTACTGGTAAAAATTGATCTGCTGGTCGTTAAAATCCCCGGCGTAGTGGAAGTACCCGCCGCCCCGGACAGCGTCGATGAGGCAGTGCGGCAAAAACAGCAGCGCTGCCAGCAAAAAGCAGATGCCGAACACCTGCCAGAAGCGGCTTTTGGATTTTGATGGCAAAAATTTCATTTTCGGCTCCATTGTCCCGTTTATCGGATTTCGGAAAACAAGAAATCGTGGTATACTGATACTATACCACATCGAAAGGAAAGAATAAAGATGAAAACCTATCCGTTCAGCGCCCTGCTGGGGCGTATGAAATATATCACCCGCTGGAGCCTGATGCGCTCCGCCCGCCCCGAAAGCCTGAGCGAGCATACCGCCGACACGGCGCTGCTGGCGCACACGCTGTGCCTGATCGCCCAAAAATGCACCGGCACGGGGGCGAATATCCGCCCCGATGTGGTGGCGACGGCGGCATTATATCACGATGCACCGGAGATTTTGACCGGGGATATGCCCACGCCGGTCAAGTACAAGAACGAGGCGCTGCGCACGGCGTACAAGCAGGTCGAGCAGGAGAGCGCCCGGCTGATGGCAAGCCTGCAGCCGCCCGAGCTGCGCCCCGTGACCGAAGGCTACCTGACCGGCAGCGTGCTGAACGCCGACGAGGCAAAGCTTTTGAAGGCGGCGGACCGGCTTTCGGCGCTGATCAAATGTATGGAGGAGGACTCGCACGAGTTTGCCGCCGCCAAGGCGCAGCAGACGCAGGCGCTGCACGAGATGCACTGCCCGGAGGCAGAGTATTTTATGCAGTGTATGCTGCCCTGCTATGCGGAAAATTTGGACGAACTGACGAAAATTTGAGAGCTTAGAGTTTGGGTTTGGTGTGTCCGCGCAAGCGGACACATCAGACTGACAATAAACCTGATGGGATGATTGCGAACTTCCGGTAGGTTTGTAGGGAACGGTCTTGACCGTTCCGTGCAATCTAGCCGATAGTACGATGTATCGGGAAATAACGCGCCATTCGGCGCGATTTTATGCGCTGCGCGCAGCCAGCGGTGTGGATGGGTCAAGACCCATCCCTACATTACTGCCCGAAAAAGGGCTTTTCGACAAACCAGTGTGTCCGCTTGCGCGGACAATTTTTTATTGCCCCGTAGGGCGGGGTGACCCCACCCCGCCGGAAAAGCCTTCCCCCTTGGGGGGGAAGGTGGCGCGCCTGCGCGCCGGATGAGGGGAAAACGTCCGGCAGGCTCCCCCTCATCAGTCACCTGCGGTGACAGCTTCCCCCCAAGGGGGAAGCCATACCGATACCCATAAACCCGCAGTCGGTCACTCCTGCAATTTATACACTGCGTCGATCAGGGTGTCCACGTCGGTGAAATGCTCCAGCATCGAGCAGTAGCGGCGCAGGGCGGCGGCACCGCGCAAGCCTTTCATATAATGCATGGCTTGGCTGCGAGCTTGGGGCATCGCCAGCCATTCGCCCTTGTCCTCGCACATTTCGTAAATCTGCGCGCGCAGGGTGTTCATCCGCTGGTTCAGCGTCGGCTCGGCGGGGGCTGGCTGCCCCAAAAGCGCCGCGCGCACGCGGTCAAACAGCCACGGTTCGCCCAAGGCGCCGCGCCCGATCATTACACCGTCACAGCCGGTGCGCTGCAAAAGTTCCAGCGCGCCCTCGGCGGTGGTCACATCGCCGTTTGCCAGCACCGGAACGCCCACCGCTGCCTTGATTTCGGCAATCGCCTCGGCGTTGATGGGCGGCACATACATCTGCTCGCGCGTGCGCCCGTGTACCGCCAGCAGGTCGGCACCATTGCCCTCGCACTGCTTGGCGACCTCGACGCCGGTCAGGTTGGCTTCGTCCCAGCCGATACGCATTTTTACGGTCAGCGGCTTTTCGTCCCCCAAGGCGCGGCGGGCGGCGGCGACCATCTGCCCGCACAGCGGCGGGTCCAGCAGCAGCTTGCTGCCCGCCCCGCTGTTCGTGATTTTGGGCGCGGGGCAGCCCATATTGATGTCCAAGATATCAAAGGCAATGCCCTTTTCCTGCACGGCGTACACTGCCTTTTCCAGCGCGGCAGGCTCTGCCCCGAACAGCTGGATGGCGTACAGCCCGTGGGGATGCTTGTCCTTTAACAGTGCAAAAGACTTAGCGTCGTTAAAATTTAACGCCTTGGCGCTTGCCATCTCGCTGACGGTCCACGCCGCGCCGTGGTCTGCCATCAGGTGGCGGCAGGCGGCGTCGGTCAGCCCTGCCATCGGCGCAAACACCGCGCCGGTGGGAATTTCCAGATTGCGTAACTGCATACAAAAGTTCCTTTTTTTAAAAATTACCACTTTATTCTACCACAAATCCGCCGTTTGTGGTATACTTATTTTATCTTGGACTGTTGATAAACATAATGGAAGGATTGCGAACTCACGGTTGGTTTGTAGGGAACGGTCTATCTCCGCGCTAAGAGCCGCCGCTGTGCGGCGGTTGC
>ERZ1034973.772-NODE-772-length-21202-cov-18.071736_pt1 | contig 21202 bp, 23 predicted proteins | sample MGYA00520686_ERZ1034973 | MGnify/ENA primary metagenome ERZ1034973 (study PRJEB33766, sample SAMN09781775) | gut metagenome | biome: gut microbiome | host: Homo sapiens | place: Madagascar | study: EMG produced TPA metagenomics assembly of the PRJNA485056 data... | reverse complement strand
AATAAATAAAGAAAGAAAATTTATATTGGCATAATGTTTGCATATGCTAAAATAGAGTTTTTAGGCACTCGCAGCCAAAACATTAATGCCAATGCGAGAGGGCTCTTATAGATTTCTCCCCTGACTTACAGAGAATACGAGAATTGTTAATGAAAGACCTCCAAACCTTTTTGGAGAAGGTAAGGAGGCTTTTCTATGTATAACGGTAGCTTGTAAATGCTACCATAGAACAAAAGGAGGTTTTATGATACCCTACAGAAATTTGAGAGGTAACTCACCTGTCATTGGCTATGAGATTGAACCTACACGTATTAACGTGATGTTCCAAGGCGGAAGGACCTATTCTTATAGTTATGCAAGTGCAGGTTCGTACAATGTAGAGCAAATGAAAAGACTAACCCGTGAAGGCGCAGGATTAAGTGCCTACATTACGAGAAATGCTCGCTTTGATTACGAGAAGTAATTTACCTATCTGATTTATGGTTTGCCCTGATAGAGTTGCAGCTCTATTAGGGCGTTTCCTTTTTGTCCCTATTACATTTATTATAACGGCATATCCCTTCTTTTATTATGTTTACCACAAAAATAGCTCTTCCTGCTATTTAGTTAGCCTTTCAATATCTCTTCATACAACTTCTCTATGTTCTCATTCACCATAACAGGAGCAAACACCCTTTCTCCGAAGCTCTTGGAATATTCAGCCATATCCCTGCGATGTTCAGGAGATTCCATCAGCTTTCGTAGCTGCATGGTAAGAGCATCAGCATCATCAAATGGGAAAGTGAGGCAGTTCTTACCCTCTTCTATCACATCTGGAAGACCACCCACAGGTGTAGTTACTACAGCAACACCTCTTGCCCAGGCTTCCAACACCACCATAGGGAAACCCTCATGACGGGAGCACATACAATAGATGCTTGCTTTATTCCAAACGTCCTCCTTTTGCTTTCCTGTGATATAACCAGTAAATGTAACACTGTCATTCAATCCCATAGTTTGAGCCAAAGCTTGAAAGCGCTCTACTCCACCATTTCCCATGATGGTAACATGCCAGTCAGGAAAATCTGCCTTCAGATTCTTCCATGCCTTCAGGAGCAAATCAGGATGCTTGTTGTCATTCAGAAAGGCAGCCATGATGATACTCTTTTCTTTGATAGAATAATCCACAGCAGGAGTTGGAGCACAGGCATTATAGACAACAGCAGTCTTGGCTTTCACTGTAGGAAACCACTCAGCAAAACACTTCTGCCACTTCTTTGCTAACAGCACCACGCAGTCAGCCCGATTCAGACACCATATAAACAATTTATTATGCTGATGATCCTCCAACTGATTCCCCATGTGGATATGCATGATAATCTTCTTTCTGCCAAGCAAAGCCAATAGGAGTACAGGCATCTGAATAATCAGGCAAATTTTATCAGGCACCGTATGGAAATGTACAATATCATACTGCCATATCGTAAACAACGCCTTGAAGTAAGCCTTCACCGCATACCACAGCTTCACACCATATCCTCTCTGTATCTGCGTACCAAGCCATCCACAATGATACTTCTCCCAAAAAGGCATCGTCTTCATCAGGCGCAGCACACTCGCCACGCCTCCACCACTCTGCTCAGCAGAGCCAACCATTAATACTTTGCTCATTTAATTTCACCTATTCTTCCTTGATATACCATTCTCAGTTTCTCTTCATATTTTTGAGGAGAATGATAGTCTTTAATTTTTTCCAGACATTTCATTGCCTTATCTTTTATCTCTTCGTGGTGTTTCAACACATATTCCACCTTATCATAAAGGCCATTCAACAGTTTTTCAGAGAAGTTATCTTGTTGCTCTCTTGTAAGATGAAGAGGATTATTCAGCCTGTTTACAGGAACATCAATTAGCCATCCCACATTCTCGTTATTAATTTCAGTCAGAGCTCGCAAAGACGTTGAGATCACAGGTGTACCGCAAGCCTGCGCCTCAAGCACTGAATAAGCGAAAGTATCCATCCAAGTAGGAAGCAAACAAACATGCGCCTTTTTCATTTTTTCTAAAACTTTCGTATTAGGAAGTCTATCATAGTATTCTATCCAGTCCTTATTTCTTTCTATCAAACATTTTGATTCTTTCTCGTCGTTTTCCGTGCGCATATAGCGTTTTTCATCAACAGCCATAGAACTAATCAAAATCAATTTGAACGAATATCTTTTATGCAATTCAGACAACACCTGAACCGTTTCCCGACCGCCCTTACGATAAAAATCGCTTCCTACATAAATAAAGGTTAGAGGCTCTTCTTCTTTCCATGTCACTCTTTTTTCCTTAACATCGTTTATAACCAATTTCTGAGGAGGCAACAAGGTTATCATTTTTTTCGCAATAATACTTTCATATTGCGGAAATTGCTTGATGATTTCTCTTTGTATATTCTCAGTGCAATGACTTAAAGCCAGAAGCCCCAAGCAATTAGAGTTAGCCAGCGCCTTTATTCTTCTTTCCACATATTTGTCCTGCGCTATTGAAGATAAGTCAGCATCCTCACTTTCAACGCATCGTGTCACACTGACAGGCCAAGGCACACCGCTCTCTACACTTATCACCCACTTGCTATGTTTTCCAAGATTGATACAGTTGAAGAAATGGAACACATCGCATCCTGTAGGGATTATCATTTTAAAATCATAAAATAGTTTTGCCACCATCTCCTCTGGCGACATCTTCAATTTTCCTATAGCTTTCAGTCCCCAAAGATAAGCGTTTTTCCATAAACACCAATTATAAAAACGCACATCTTTATATTGACATTCAGGCAACTTATCCAAAAACAGACGCTGCACTGCATAATTTTTTGATAAAATTCCGATTTTCATTTTGATAGTTTAAATGTTTATGGCTTAATCAAGCCGAAATGAAATATTGCAGAGATGACTATATCCATCAGCAAAAGTAACATCATGGCACTCCATACATGCACAATGATGTATTATTATCAAAAAGGGCAAGAAGGCTTTGAGCCACACACTCTTTTCTTTTTCAAAATCATAAACTCGGCTCATTATATCTGCTTTGTATCTCTTGATGTTGTTGTCGTCTTCGGGTTAATCTCTCTTGCTGCTCATGTTGGCTCAAACACATGGCTATCAACATAAAATATACCATACCTCTACCAGAAAGATATGAGGTATCACCTATATTCTCGATGACTAAGCACAAGAATGCCATAATTGCAATTTTATAATAACGTATATCAGAAATACTATTAATAGCCGACAAACGTCGTTTCCAAAAAGCCAAAAAGAAGAAAAGACCAAAAAATCCAAACTGTGCAAGACTTGGATAAAAAGAATCCGCATTGAAGGCTCCACGGGCAGACGGATCCATTCCCCAAATATTTGCTAAATCATATTCATAGTATAAAGGCGAATAATAATCTTTTGCGGAAGCCGAAGTGCCGAAAGTACCAAGACCAGAACCAAATGGGAAATAGTCCACAAAAACCTTCGGCGTTGTTTTATACATCATCGGACGCGCCAGATTTTCATTACTCATACCCGATATGAAATAATCATCAAATCGACTCCATGCGAAAAAGAGACCAGCACACATCAGCAGTATTGCAAACACAATACTCTTTTGTGAGCCAATTTTTATCTTCTTCTTCAACAAGAAAACAACCCCAATGAAAGCTACGCACTCACCAAAATATTTAAACTTTCCACAAAGCAATCCAAAAAGCACAATAGCTGTAGCTATATAGCGATTTTTGCCAGTTTCCTTAGTAAAAAGGAAATATGTCATTCCGGCACCTATAGAAAGGCTACCGAAAATCACATTTTCAGATCCCCATATCGTAGAACGCTTCCAGAAAAGGTAACCCACCAAAGAAGCAAGAATGGAGAACAGCATCCATTTTCGTTGGCTCTTTGTAAATTGAGGCATCAATATCAGTGTACAATAGAACACTGCGTATGGTCTTACCTGTTGCTGAAAATCGATAATAGCAGCCATAGGTACATTCACTTTTAGAATCAGAGAATAGACCAGATAGAAAAGTGCGACAAAAATAAAAACACGTACCTCTTTAAGAGGTTTACGATTAACGTAACGATTTCCTAACTTCACCGCGGTGAAAAGAATGAGTATCAGCGTCATAAACTCATCTGTATAATCATTCACCAAGTCATAAAACGCAATACATAATGGGAAATAAAGCACCCAGAACCACGCATAAAATCTTGCTATTGATTTCATAATTTCATTACTTTCTTTTTGTTTTTACTGCAATTACCTTCAGCAACAAACTTTCCGGCAAAACTTTTTTTATCAACTCTTTAAAAGAAAAATGCTTATCTTGCCATGTGCCTGCATAATGGTGAATAGTTCGAGTATTGGGTTTCACATGAATACGTCCCGTTTTCAGATTTATTGGACAAAAATATTCTGCAGGGTAAATCCACATATCATCAACTTGCTGAATACCTTGTTGTTGTTTCAATCCCGCTTTCCGTAATACTTCTGTTGCAATATGCACTATTGTCAACTGTCCAATACCTCCAGGGACAAACTCAAAGTGACGCCCTTCATAAAAATCAAGCATCTTTTTAATAAGACCGAGGCCTGGGTTCACCCCCAGACCGAGGCCTGGGGCAACGCTCGCTTCGCTCGCGTCTGCCTTCAACTGCGGTTTGGGATCAGTTTCAAATCCCATAAAGTTTCCCCTTTCTATAATATCATCGATAGGTCGAATCACCTCCACATCAGTATCAAAATAGATTCCGCCATATTGATACAAAATCCAGAAACGGGCATAATCACTTACAAAGGCATATTTCTTTGCTTTATATGCCTCAGCAGTATAAGGAATGATATTCACATCAAAATTGTCCTCATTCCACTCCTTTATTTCATAATCAGGCAAATACTTCTTCCAAGAAGCAATGCATTTCTGTGCAAATTCAGGCAAAGGCCCTCGCCCAAACCAGCAATAGTGAATAATTTTTGGTATCATTGTATTTTTTATTTATGTTCAAATAGCCATCATCTTCCCAAGCGAGAAGTCAAAATGGTAGAGGGTTAGCAAGACTACATCTTGCCATCCTATCACCATATAAAATTTTCTTATCTGTTATCTAATTGAGTGTTTTCACAAGGTATCAAAACAAACATTTATACCACTCCTTCCACCAAATACTTAGGAGGATAGATTATTTGGTATTCTCCATCTATCAAAAATGATTTATCAAGCACACAAAACTGTATCGGTGGAATTGTTTCCAAGTATGCCACATTATTCTTTTTGAACTTCAAACAAGGTACATCCTTCCAGCATCTTTCAGCTTTAGCTCTTATGGCTTTATAATCTTTAAGAAAATCAGAATGAGCTTTCAGCATTTCCAAGACAAATGGTACAGAAATAAACTTATTGGGATACTCCTCGGAAAGAGCTTCGCTCAATGCTCTGAAACTAACAATATGCTCAGGATTATCATATAAATCATACGTATCAGGAAGAGAAGCTGCACAATAAGAACGACAAATCACATAATTATTTCCAAGAGATTCTCGCCCCCACCAATGAGCTAATTCCACAAAAGAGTCCCAAAAATAATAACCTTCTCCAAGCCAAGCGTCTTCTCTTCTACACTTAAATGGTCCATTCTGCTCTATCTCATTAGGATTATCTAAATCCTTTATAGCTTGAAAAAGTGTCCTTTTATCCATTTTCTACAACATGAGTGTTCTTTTTCAATTCTTCTTGCAAAACAGAAAGATTATAAGTTGGCAAAACTATAGGCGGAATGCCAGCTTGAATAGAAACAGAACTAATAAACGCTCTTACATAAGGGAACACAATAGCAATACTATTTGGATAGAAATAAAAAGGAATTTCATCTAAAGTCAATTCATCAACAAAAACGAATTGACTCAAACATTCTATTTCTATAAGTTTTTCATCCCTTTGAGTACTTGTTGCTGTAAAAACGAACTTCAATTCATACTTTCTTTGCTTTTGAATATATGTTCCAAAGGTAGAAATATCCACGGACATTTCTTCTTCTGGATTTACATTGTTGAAATCAAAAGCTATTTTTGTAAATTTATAGCCTAAAAAGCGAAAAGCTGCCTCCCCCATACTATGCTGCTAAATCTAATTCATTATTGCTATCATACAAAGCACAATAACCATCATCAATAAAATTGAAACTGTTTTTGTTACTTCTTGTAATTATATCACACATGGCATCTTCTACAAACGTAAAAGCACCAATATTAGGCAAACCGAGATTAGAAATTCTATCCCACTCTGCATCCTTGATTTCCTTTGAAGTATTTCTTAAGAAATCTAATACTTGCTTTGTATATTTATTAACCATGTTGTTATTTTTGTTATTGTTATTATTACAATGCAAAGATACATTTTTTATTTTGCAAGTGATATTTTTTTCTATAAATTCTCATATTTTTTATGGTAATTAACTAAAAATCGCATTTTTAGCCCCCATTTCTCTTGCAAATATCCTAAATTTAAATTTGGTAATATTCCGTCAATTGTGTCATCAACCATTTTATTCTCATATCCCAACTTCCAAGCCATTCTGCCGTTTCACGATTTTTATCCACAAGAGGCTGATAATCCTCAATATGTTCTATCACTTTAGCAATCAACTCTTCTGCCGAGATTTTGTCACCCAACTCTATAACAGGATTATAACCAATAAAGTCAATGAGTTCTTGCGGAGCATGCCCCACCATCACTATTCTTGAGAACATACATTCCCAATAACGCTGCGTAAGAGTTTCTATATCACCTGCAATCTCTGGCTGAGTGATGCTTCGTGGCAAAGCAATAGTTACCTTTGCATTCCCCATCGCTTCATATAGTTGTTCATTGGTATAGATGAACTTACCATTCTGCTTGGTACAGACATGATTCAAACTGCAATTCTTGTTATCAAAAATAGACTCCAACTGATCAGCCTTAAACACCTTGTCATTAGAACGTCCAAACTCCAACAAATCAATATTTCTGTCTTTTAAAAGCTTTCCTTTCTGATAAACAGAATCATCCACTGCTTCAGGGCACCAGATGACATTTATTTTTTGCCATCCCTCGTTCTTCCCAGAGAAACGATCCTGCATTTTCTCTGCAGTCTGCCGAGAAGAAAAGATAGCAGTCTTCACCTGATGCCTACGCAACCATTCACAAGTCTTCTCGAAATAGCAAGGCCAGCAGTCCCAGAACATAGGTACTACCTCATATCTTGCATAATCAGGAAACGTATCAAAGAATAAAGACACAGGTTCCACAAATCTGAGCCTTGCCTCCTTCTTACTTTTCCATAATGTAGGTAATTCCCAACGAAATACAGCTCCATGTAAGCACTTCGGAGGATAATGACTCTTCGCTATATCTCCCTCCAATCTCTCCCATGCCTCAAAAGGAGCAAGTTTGAAATTGAGGAAGCCTGGATGTATATATGGAGGGACTGCTTTTATAGGTTTCTTCATTTATATATTATTTTTGTTTTTCCTTATCTTATGCTTAACCCTTTCAGCTAATAAGTAAAAGCATTCCATTCAATGAAGGCTACAGCCTCCTATCTTAGAATAGCCTTTTCGTTATATAGCTATAACTAAATTATCAAGGTATCATGCAAACATTTCAGATTCTCTATCACCAGAGTTTTCAATCAATACAATTTTCATTATCTTATTTTACGATTATATAATTCTTGCCATCAGGCACAAGAAGTTTGCGCTCATGAGGTTTTAAGTTCTTGGCGAAGACAGACCATTCTGGTTTAGAGTATTTCTTATCAATCGTTATATCCGCCATGTCACATACTGAATAAAATACATTGTCAGAATTGACTGGCTTGTTTTTATTTGAAAGCAGGTTCGCCTTTTTCTGAGGATATTTGTCTCCCCACACCTTACTATTCCACACGATAAGCGGAACATGATATTCTGCCTTTCGAGGATTACAATTACCGCCATGGTCACTCACTCCTTTATCATAATCAGCTCCATGATCTGAAACCATCAAGAAAGCTGACTGATAACCAGGTTTATCTATCGCCTTGATAATATGATATACATTATAATCTGTAAAGAGAACGGTATTATCATACGAATTCACCATGGCCTCATGACTTGTCAAAGGGACATTGTCGAATACTGGATTAGGTCGGAAAACATTCTGTTCTTTTTTAAAATTATTATATGGCCCATGATTACCCTTAAACTGAACTATAAAGAAAGTTTTTGGATAAATACTGGATAAAGAGTCAACGATTTCTGATATTCGTGAATGACCTTCCGAATTACAATTATATATCCCATCACATCCATTTACTAAATATTGATAAACATCATAAACTATAAGATTACCAGCACTAATAGCAAACGTTTTAAAGCCACACTCCTTAAAAGGTTGTATGATACTCTTCTCCTGATAGTTCAATACAAAATTATCTGCCGTGGCTCTTGTCACTATTTGGGGGACAGAATACATCGTAAGATTAGCAGCAGAATAATAATCGCTAAAAAGCGTGAGGTTGTCTAATGTTTCCAACAGAGGGGTTGTCTTGCGTCCATACCCAGCCAAGGATAAATTATCATATCGCAAAGACTCACCTATCGCAAGAACATAAGATTCTTTTTCATTTATCTTTGGTCGTTTCGCACCAAACTTCATCTTTTCAGCTTCTTTAATATATCCTTTTTGCCATTGCTGCTCTATGGCATTATAGGACTGAAACCAGAAATTATAAGGAGGACGACTCAACACATTCTGCTCAACATAAAATCTTGTCGTGATATTTCCCCCCCCATTTGATACGTAACTGAAAAGTAAGAAATACGATTGACAGGACAATAAACGAAGCTGCGCATAACAAGTTAGGAGCAAGTTTTTGTGGTTTCTTATATTTCCAAACCAGCAATCCGAAAACCAAAAACAAAGGCAAGGCCCATGGCAACGCATGGAGCGAACTCATCACAAAGCCCGAGCCTTCATCAGCTGTGGTATTCAGTGCAGAAATAATATTACCCGCTATCAAGTAATTCTTATATAGCACAACCATAATGGTCTCGAAAAACGAAACCACCATTAGGATGCTTGATACTACTACAAACGCCCTTTTCTTCTTGACGCATGCCAAAAGAAAGCACACAGGAAGTGTGTACAAAACAGAGGAGATAATACGACTCAGCGAAAAGCCTTCCTCTGACCACGCCTCTTTATAGACATTTGGTATCAAACATACAAATAGCAATAGTGTAATTGTCAGCCAGTTATTCCCCTTAAAAAACAAATATTTATATTTCTCTTTCATAAATCACTAAAATTTATCTATTCACACAAATTCTGATATTTTCTTTCTAATTAAAAAACTTTCCATATACAACTTTCTCAAAGAAATCGCTCCTTCTGACCAAATTACCTATTGCAATAGAAACATACGATAGGATTACAGTTACTATCGAAGCTATCAAGAGAAAGATTATTGGATTTGAATTCATAATCTCAATAGTTTTAATTCCCTTCAAATCAAACACTGCAAATGTACCTGACAAAAAGATGAAATGATACATATAAATATCAAGCGTTTTTGTTCCGATTCTGTTCAACCAAGCCTCAAACTGACTATTTTTGTCTTCGCGGACGGCAAACAGATAAGAAATAGCAAGGATTGCAAATGTAGGTCTGACTATTCGCTCCGAAAGGAATCGCAAGGCATGTATTTCTATGTTAGCATTCAACAGACAAATAAAACCAACAAGAGATATGGTAAATATCCAATTCTTTGATTTAACGACCTCCATGAGGTTATATCTCCTAAAATAATATCCCATCATAAAGAAAGGATAAAAGAAGAAACAATGCTCCAAGCAGAACAATTCATGCAAAAATGGGCTTAACTTCCAACCCACAAGAAACAAACTTTCTGCTATTACTATAATAATCCATTCAAGCATAACATTTTTACATTTCACTAATACAGCTTGAATGCAAACAAATATAGCAAGAGCCTTCAAATACCAAAGTCCTCCGATTAATGTTTCCTCAATATCTATTTCCCTATTTCCGAGAATCAGAAAGCTATACAAAGCCAAAACATACGACACTACGAATGCTGGACAAATATAAGAAACAAATCTCCTTGTCAACTTTTTATTTATTGCCCCCCCCCAACTTTGCTTGGAAGATAAGCAACAAATCCGGAAACAAACATAAATAACGGCATCTCGAAAGAGGCGCAAAAACGAAAGACAAGACTATCACCCATGTCAAATGTCATCAGATATACGTGCGCCAATACAACAATAAGTATCGTGAAGCCCTTCATCCTATCTATATAATTGATACGATTTTTCATAAAAAACTTTTTTATTGTTTACCCAAGATTCTTTCCCAATGAAACACTTTCAATATTTGCTCCAATATTGGAGGAAAGAACAGGCATGATACCCCCATGGCAACAACAAGCCAAAAGTTTGAGTGCCAAAGTTTTCCAAATATTATCAAGCATAGCGTTAGCATCAACCAATGAGATATGTAATACACCATAGAATGCCTACCTATATATTGTAATACAGGAATATGGGGTATATACTTAAAAAAATTATTGAAGAGGATACATCCTGCTATCGAAAAAATAAGAGACAAGCCATATTCACCTCCAGGGTTTAAAACATTTGCAGCAAAGATTAGATGCGAAGGACATACTATCATAACAGAAAAATATGCTATTAATGCAATACTTACATATCGCTTGGAGAATTGATTATCTTTCCACAAATAGCCTAAAGCATACACTGCTATAGCCAAAGGAATATTAACCATGTAAGTAGGACTATTATATCCTAACAAGTACATTATTAAAGCCCAAATCAATCCACCTAACACCATCCAATATGCAGAAAACTTTTTCTGAAATAGATAATTAAATATCAACCGCGTCCAAAACAAGGTAAAGAGAAACCACAAAGGACGATTTCCTTCAAGCGCACCTGTAAACAAAAGTTCTTTGAAAGGAGTTAAAAGATAATGCTTCCAATTGTAATCTCCATCTGTCAGCAAGTTAACGCAATTGATAAGATGTCCTACTACTCCAAAGACTAACCACGGAAGAAGTAATTTATGCCCCCCCGAAACTAACAATTGCTTGGTCGGCTTTGGCTTATAAAACATGCCAGACTTATAAAAGAACCAAAACATAAAAAACTGTAATGGTTCCAACCAAACATTATCCACTGAGATACCAATGTTTGCCCTCAATACTATATGATTCAACATCATATAGCATATCAGCAACCCTGCAACACCATCAAGATATTCTATACGAGCCTTCATCTTTTCTTGTATTCATCTACAACTTGGCGTAAAGCATCAATATATCCTCTGCCATGCGTCATATCTGGCTCCATATAGTTTCCCTCAGCCCACTCATTCCATGATTTCAACATCAAAATCTGATGTTCTTCTTTCTTTCCCTTGATAGCTTCCATTGCCATACGAACATGTTTGGCAAAATATTCAGGAGTAGAATGAGTGTATATGATAGTCTTTCGACCACCACGAGGAGAATGATCCCATTGTGGTACTATTTGAGGAATCACATCATCATCCTTATCAATATCGCCTACAAGTTCTTTATATTGCTTGCGATAATCATACACACGGGTAGGACGATGTAAAACGATTCCTTGTAGATGCTTATAAACCTTATGCCAAAATGTATTTCTCTTTTGCCGAGCATGCCCCAAAATATCACAATAACATACTGCATCATATCCTTTCTGAAGCATTATCTCCTTTTTGATACTATTGTCACTCACGTTTGCAACAAGATAGATTCCTGGGAAACCTGCCTCAACACTCATTTTCTTAAAGCATTCTACATACTCCTGCGGAAGAGAAACTGGATCAAAAATGAAAAGATAAGGTTTACCATTTACTTTGACATAACGCTCATCCCTAAAAGCCTTAAGTAGCAACTCAAAATGCGCCTTAGCATCCTCAATACCAGGATAGGTTTGTTCCATTAAAATAGCCTTTGATGTAACACCAGTAGTACATCCTACAGCTCTCCATGTATGATTGGCCCATGCCAAGCAGAATGGGAAATCCGGCTTACCCGACTCTAAAACTTCATGGAATACATCAGCCAAGAGTCTCCTACCATTTCCAAACCAGTAATGCCAGTAACAGAAAGCTGTCACACCTGCTTCACGAGCCATTTGAGCCTGTTGCTCACGGATAAGTGGTAAACGAAGATCATAATAACCTAACTCAGTTGGTACACGAGGTTCATCATGACCACGGAACAAAGGCTTTGCTTTGCCTACATTTGTCCATTCTGTAAAACCTTTTCCCCACCATTCATCATTCTCTGGAAATGGATGAAACTGAGGTAAATATAATGCTAAAATTTTTGGATTCATATTATTTATTATAATTCACTATTAAACTATTTTTTCATATAATATGCTTTTAATTTATCTAAATCACAAAGCAACTCCCAATTTTCTTTAAACCAATTAATATCATTATTCCACCATTTTATCTTAAGCAGAAAATCTATCGTTTCTTCATCATAGCGATAGCCTATGACTTTCGCAGGAATACCACCAATGATAGCATATGGAGGAACATCTTTTGTTACTACAGCATGAGCTAAAACAACAGCGCCATCATGCACTTCAACACCACCTATTAGAGTTACATCGCTTCCAAACCAACAGTCATTTCCTATTTTATTTACAAGCTTTCTATCCCTGTCAAAATACCTAAACTCTTCAAACATTTGTTTGGTGGCAAAAGAAAAGTTCTGCGGGTTTCTACCTTTTATTAATGAAAAGAAAAGAGGGCATGTTGTAGCAAAAGGACTCTTATATGGGTGCGTTGAATTGATAAAATGACATCGAGGAGCTAAAGATGTAAAGCGTCCAATATCTGCACTAACTAAGCTTTCACCACCAACACTTGTTCCATACCCCATGTGCCCATAATAAAAAGAATGCTTTCCGACATGATTCATTCCCTCAAAACTACATTTTGAAGAAATCTTGGAAGAAAACCAAAACTTCACCTTATCCCCATTATGCCATTTCTGCCAAAGATAAAGAAAAGTTCTAAAGACAAATGGAATTTTCTTTATAAAATATCTTGTCATATCCTACATATATTTATTTAAGAATACACATCATTCCATTAGGAATTTTGATATAAGTCCAAATACACTTGGAAAACCTTCATGAATATTTCATCAATCAAGACCAATATAGCAAAACGAAAGAAATAGCTATGGTAGCCAAAATCTGCTCCAGACAGAACACTTAGGTCAGGTTTGTTCACTTGATAAGACAATGTGTTGTGAGCACATCGGTTACGATGTCTATAGACAATTTCCTCGTATTTTGCTTTTAAAGGAGGTTGAAACAATTGATAAGAATTTATATGCGGTGGATATTTTATTTGATTGAAATTCAAAAATGAAGAATAATGTGTTTTGTAAAACTGATATTCTCGACTTTGCCATATACATAATGCAGAATTACGATAAAGAGTATCAATTTCATTAAGAACATCAGTGCAAAAAGACATATCAATCAAAGATGATGGTGCAAAAGAAGGATTTTCTTTTCTGATAATTTCTATCAAATCATTGAAGATATTGTTTTTACTACTATAAGTCGAACATTCCCCATACTTCTTATTCAAAAATTCATAGCGATAATCATAATCCTGTGTCGCCAATTCCCAACAGATACACTTCATCTTCTGCTCCTGTGCTCCTGTCATTTTTAAAAACAACGATTGCATCAAGTATTCTCCCATAGGATAGGAGTCTATACCAGAGCCAATGGCTCTACAAGCAGCAATACCATCCTTTAATATTCTAATCAAAGGAGTAAGAATAAATTCTGAATGTTGGCTAATGTACATAATGTTCAAAGATATTACATGATACTACCAAACGTTTGCGGATAAATCCTATTCTGTTCGCATTTTTGGAAAAAGTGATATCACTTCTGTCTTCTCTAACTTGCCGTTCTACATCGTCCCTTAAAGTTCTCATCTTACCGCGAACTACTCTTCTTAAGTCATCATTCAATTCTGTACCTTTAAAAATTATTTGATAGATAAGACCGAACAACCAATAATCAGCCTCATACCATGCATTAAAAGATGTATTATCTTTCAACTCTATCAATGGCTTTACCTTTACCAAAGCATCACGAAGTTTGGTAAATCTTTCTTTCCAGGCACCATTAGGGAAAAAAGAATCAAAAGAGAATCGATTAAACTTACTCGTTCTGTCTTCTTGTTCTATTCCAAGAATATAAGAAACATAATCTGCGTAAAAACTTTCACGAGAGCCATAAGCAGAATATCCAACCATCACATCCTTAGCGTCTTCTGGACGAATCGAAACTACATACTGTGACAAGATAGCTAAATATCTAACAAAATCTATTTTGCTTGGCTGTAAGTCTTCTATAATTCTCAAATTTCCAAAGACATCAGTTCCATCATCACATTTACCTTCAAAATACTTTATAAGTTCCTGATTCTGATAGTATAAAGACTTACGACTATCAATAGGCTCTAATTTCTTTCCAAAGTAATTAATATTTCTGAACATTTGAGAGAAACTCTTCTGAACTTCTGTAACTTGCGCTGTGTCAGGAACGACATAAGAAAATCCAAGATAAGTTTTATTGAAGAATTCATCAGTAAGCCCTGAAATCAAAGTATCTTCGATTTTAATGTATCTTTCATCTGTACAAATCTTACTCAAAATTTCCAACTTACTTTTTCCATATTTCAATAAATCAGAATATTGCCATAAAAAACCTTCTGAAGATGTTTCGATATCATCGTCAACTGCACTGTCATCTTCATTTGCCACCTTAGCACATTCACCTGTTTCAAATTTCTTTTTATCAGGGAAATAGCCAAGAGAAGCCAATAATAAAGATGTTAGTCTTTGCTGACCATCCAAAATTAAGTTTTGCTTGGTCGTTCCATCATTATACAATGCAATAGTAACTGGTTGCACAAATTGCCCTTCGGACAGCGATTGTAACAACCGCTTAACATCTTTCTCACGCCATACAAAATGGCGTTGATAATCAGGCAATACAATATTACCTGTTAACATCATATTTATCCAATGTTTCAAGGTGTATTCGCCGTAATAAACTTTATTTTCCATATTCTCAAGTGTTACAATGTTTTCCCATTAAATTATTTTAGCTATCATTTTAACCACCTTATATAGGAACAGCCAATCATACCTTCTATTCAACCAAGGGTACAACTTTTTACACTGCTCAGGATAGTAATCTCTTTCACCAAGATAAAAAACATACAAAGCCATCTTTTCCCAAAAAGACTTGCCCTTGAAATCAAGATAACCAAGAAAATCTTCCTTGATATCCTTTCGGGCACGAGAAGCTGCAGCAAATTCAATATTTACTTTTGCAACAGGTTTATGACAAAGATAAAGGCTGTATTCACGATACAACTTAAAAATACGCTGCAAATCCTCATAACGTCTTACTCGCTCATCAAAAGGATATTTTTCTACTATACTTTTTCGATAAACAGTTGTACCCGAACATTGGTACAATCTTCCCAAAACATGATCCTTAAAAGGATTGTTCACCAATCCATTTTTATACTCAACGCCCAAATGTTCCGTATTACCATTATTGACAAGAACCTCACCTAAAAACATATCGACCTCAGGATGTGTGTTTATTATATGTGCAAAATACCTTAAGGCATCAGGCAAAAGTTCATCATCTGCATCAAGAAAAACAATCCAATCTCCCTTTGCATTCTTCACACCAGTGTTACGAGCCTTACTTGGTCCACCATTCTCTTGTTTTATCAATCGAATACGAGGGCCAGCAATAGACTCTACAATTGCTACAGAATTATCTGTGGAGCCATCATCTACTACTACAACTTCAAAATCGGAATAATCCTGTAAAAGAACACTATTCAGTGTTTTTTTAATGATAGGTTCCTTATTATATAAAGGTATAACTACAGAAATCATTTTTTCTTTGTATATTTATGGATTTTTTCTAAGATGCTGGCACATTTATTCATCAAGAAACAGGCTGCACCGCCTTCTTTGTATATCCTATTAAATATCTTACCTGCTGGAGAAAACAGGAAATAAATATGTTCTTTGCCAACAGGCATTGAAGGTGAAACAAAACTCTGCTTACAATGTTCTATCTGTTCTATAGTTTCATCTGAAAGCCCCTTAAATTTCTTCACATCTTTATAAATCTGCAAACTAAAATAAGGAGAATAATCCTGATTCTCTATGAAACTCATGTGCCACCAGTGAACAATCGCTGCATCTGCAAAGTATTTTAAGGACATCGCCACCTGGGCGTTATAAATGCCAGGAAGTTCTGAGATTAAGTAACCAAACTCCTTGTCTGTAGCAAGCAGAGCCGGTTGGTCCTGACTTTGCCCCTTTTTAAAACAAGAATATGTCCAGTTCTCTTTCCAACGTTTGTAGAACTTGCGTGTCAGTTCGTTGTCTGCAACAAACATAACACCGGAGTTAAACCAGTATTTAGAGTCGGAAACATCCGTTTTGAAAATCTTATTCACTGAGTTTGTCGGCGGGAACATACATTCGGACAAAGGCAGATGACCATCGGGCACGGCCGCCATATCGCAAGTCAGGCTATCAATATCATCCAAAGGTTTGCAGATAACTGTATCCGTATCAACGAAGAGGTATGCGCCGTCTATCACGTTGCGCACCGTGGTCTTGATAACTCGTGAACGCTGCTTGGCATTATAGTTCTCTGGCACCGGCACGACAACAATGTTGGTTATCATGCCGCAGAGCTCAGGGAATCGCTCCATATACTTCTTTGTTGATTCATCCACAAGAACCTTCACTGTGGCCTCAGGATGAAACTGCCTAAGAGAATAAAGCGAAACCCAAAGTTCTTCTAAGAAATAATCCTTTTCAGAACTTATCAATGTATATACTATTTGAGTTTTCATAAAAATATCAGAATGATTTTAACTGAATGTTAATTTATTCAACTTGTCAGAAACTACTTTTAAAGCAATACCAGACAAAAAACATACTACAAGATAACCAACAAGAGAAAATACTATTGACAAGTCTTGCATAAAAGGAACTCGACTAGCTATAATATAATAGACGGAAGATACAAACATATGAATGAAATAGACGTGCATTGACACCCCTCCCAACCAATTCCATTTTTTTCCACTAAAAACTCTTGAGAACAATGAATTTGACTGCAAACATGACATTATTATCATCGGAATTAAAAACAGAGTAAGTGTATCATAATTCTTGTGGGCAAAAGCTATCAGTAACATACCTAAAAAGCCAATAACCCCAAAAATGTTTAATAAAAAAATATGTCTACATACACACTCTCTCTTAGTTTCATAAACATAAGCAAGTAGTACACCCACCCCCATCTCTGTAAAACCTCTCACTAAGTCACAGTCAAAAGGTGAGCCTGCCAATTGTGGTCTCCAGACTAATCCACAATCACCAAAACTATTCAAATAAGTAATCCCCAAAAGAGTTGTCAACGGTAGAATAATGGCTATAGCCTTGTGACCGCAATTCTTTAGCAACGAGAAAATGATTGCCCCCCCAATCAAAAGAATAGAAACAAACCAAAGTGACACATTAATATATGAATCAACGTTAACAAGATGCAATCCCTGGCAAAAAAACATCTCTGGTATGTGATTAAAATATTGCGAAACTATACCATCAGCAGAAAGTTCATGAAGATAAATATATCGTTTCCTATCTAATAGCATAAGCAGCAAAATAGAAATAATAATTGGCCAAAAGAAACGTTTTATTTTCTTTAGAATAAAGTCAATTGTACCTAATTCAGAATGTTTTCTATAAGATTGGAAAACAAAGAAACCTGCCAAAACAAAGAAAAACTCAACTGCAACATATCCATTTGGAAATGGATTTACAGCAGGACAATGAAATGGACACAACAAGCATATAAAAATAAAACGCATACCATCGATGGCAGCATTTCTTCTCGTTTGAAAAATTGAATTATTTTGCATATTCTATCTATAAAAAGTCGTATTATTTATGTTTAAGAATTCTTTCCTTCACAAGACTTATCACCTTTACTCTTTCACCTTCAGTCAAGCCAATATAATAAACAGATATGATAGTAATGAAAAAGCATAATATAATGGAAAGCAAACGCCCTCCTGTATTTACAACACCAAGATGAGAACATATTGCTATATACATACCCATAACCACAGCTATAAGTATTGGTCTTACATAAGCTTCCTTCATATATCGTAAAGAATCAAAGTTCAATATGGTCTTGAGTAAAATCATTTGAACCGCTCTTTGCAACAAATCTGCAATAATAAAAAGAACTAATAAAGAGTATTGTGAATATCCCAACTTAAACAAAACATATCCTACTGGAATACAGAGCAAAAAGAAGAAACTTACATCTATTTTAAACCATTTAAGTTTCCCAGATGCATTGATAAGTTGAAAGAAGCCTCCACAGCTCAACGAGACTCCACAAAGAATCATATTGATTTGGCAAAATGTTAAAACACCTTCTGGCACATTACCTAACCACAAATGCAGGAGATAATCTAACTCTATGTATAAGGGGAAGAAAATAATTTCAAACAGCAGTAAAGAAAAACGCCCTAACTTATTTACTAAATAGTTACAACGTTCCATATTTCCAGAGCTATATGATTGGATGATTTGCGGTCCAGATGCGACATCAAAATTTGCAGCAAAAGTGCTGACGTAATTGTTTACAGAACGGCTGATAGCATATGCTCCATTAACTGCGGTTCCAAAAAAGGAATTAAGCAACAAGTCACTTCCAGAAGAACGTGCCATATACGAAACAGTAGATAATAAATTCCAACCACTAAATGACAACAATGGTTTATAATTGCTCCAACCTTTTATAAAGCGAAGTTTTATAATTTTCGGCCATTTATGAGCCGCATAAATATGAAAAACAAGAAATGTATTTATTGTAGTAAGACTCATGATGATGGCATAATATCTCAAACTATTGCCAGGCAAGTATAACAAAGCCAACACACAAGCAAAACGCAGCAATGTATTACCAATATCAAAGAGAGTAAGGAATCCAAATTTCTCATGAGATGAAAACAAACTACTATATGGTTCGTTAACTATACCCAAACAAATTGTTATTACCGAAACTTGATAGACGAATAATGCATCCATCAACTTACCATCAGGCAATACTAATTTATTATAGATGTACCATAAACCTATCGTTTCTGTCAGTATAAATATAATGACAGCAAGAACAATATGAAGGAATTGGTTTACATTAAAAATTTTGTTTACATCTCCATTTTCTTTTCCCATTTCAACATTAAAGAAACGAGAAGTCGCTGTTCCTAAAGAAGCAGTTATGAATGTAAACATAGCCAAGACACCACCCACAACGCTAAATATTCCAAAATCAGAAATTCCTAAGACCTGAAGAACTATACGGGATGAGTATAGTCCTATAATCATAGTCGTAAAGATTCTGAAATAAATAAAAATGGTATTTTTCGCTATTTTTTTGTTATTATCAGAAATTTGTGACATAAGTTTTAATTGTTATACAAACTAATTTTGTTTTTTACTATTTTTTATTATTATTTTTTCTATTACAGTCCAAACTCTTATCCTTAACAGATCTACAAAGATACAACAGAAATAAACGATTATCAAGAAAGAGAGTAACGACAACATATAGATAATTCCACTATAAGTTATGTCAATATATTTTAATATATCGAACCAATATCCCCATAAACCATGAAGCAAATAAACAGAGAAACAGCCTTTTCCGCATAAGTTAACAAAACTATTGTTTATTTTGAGTTTAGAGAAGAATAGTAGCAAATATACAGCTCCTATCACTGTCAAAGGACTTACATAACTACAAAGTTTCCACGCCCAAAAAGAAGTTTGGCTTACTCCCAACAGACCTCCAAAGAAGATTATACAGAAGAAAACTACACAACACAAAAAATAGATAATAATATCCTTCTTTTTTTCCTTACGAGCCCATTTTGGGCACCACACCTTCATATAACGAGCCATGAGATACAAGCCCACAAATGATACAACTGAATATCCATTATTGATGTAATCTGTTGCATCAAACACCCAACCTAAAAGAATCAAAAAACTCCAATATGCAATAAGTACATTTCTTAATTTTCTCTTTGACGCATTCTCAACAAAGGCATTTAGCACAGGAGATATAATATAAAGTAGCAAGTAAGCCTTGATAAACCATCCCTGAAAGGGTTTTAACATCATTAAATCCTTAATGCTCTCTTTATTTAATTCAACAAGTCCAGTAGATACAAACACCACATAGCTTAATATTTGCAAGAATACTATTTGAAACAAGAAGCTACATATACTCTTCTGTTTAGGTTTTATAGAAAACCACCCCGAAATCAACACGAAGACATCTACCGAAACTATGCCGACTCCCTGTTGTAAAATTTGCCCCCCCAATAACACAGGATTACTTTGTATTGCTTCCACATCAGGCATTCCAAATACCAAGAAAGAAGAATGCAAAAGTAGCACCATGAACATAGATAGACATCTCAACAACTCTATGTTTGATAAACGCTGATTCATATTTATTTATTTTTTCTTATTCTACCGTTACACTCTTTGCCAGATTTCTTGGCATATCTACATTCAATCCCTTATCTACTGCCACATAATACGCAAGTATCTGCAGGGAAACAATGCTGAGAAGAGGGACTAAAGTATTGACGGTCTGCGGTACTTCTATCACAGAATCGGCTATCGCCTTGACTTGTTTGTCGCCTTCGGTAACAATAGCCAGGATGCGTCCGTGTTTGCCACCTTTCCATTTGTCTTATAGACAGTGAGTTTGCCCTCTCCATTGACGAGTGCTACTCCTGCACTGTCATATCCTCTATATTCGAGCTTCTTCAGTCCTGCTATCAGGATCGGATATGCTTCATTTTGTCCTATATATCCTACTATTCCACACATAAATTTATGGTTATGTCGTTATATTCTGATTTGTATTTTTATTTTTAGTATTTTTTCGAAAACCTACCCGTCCTTCCTTACCG
>ERZ1034973.769-NODE-769-length-21259-cov-54.774099_pt1 | contig 21259 bp, 17 predicted proteins | sample MGYA00520686_ERZ1034973 | MGnify/ENA primary metagenome ERZ1034973 (study PRJEB33766, sample SAMN09781775) | gut metagenome | biome: gut microbiome | host: Homo sapiens | place: Madagascar | study: EMG produced TPA metagenomics assembly of the PRJNA485056 data... | reverse complement strand
CTCCAATCGGTGTTGATTATCAGTATGTTACGAGCAATCAGCAAGATTTCAAGAAGAAAAACGTGATGCCAATTACATAAAAAAGAGAAAGTTCATTGAAAATACAGTAATTCATATACAAGCTGGAAATCAGCAATATACGATTACCGCTATTGGCATGAAAAATGCTTTTGCCAGACTTGTAGCTTTCCTACTTGATAACCATTTGCTGGAGGGAAAGAGTTCTTTGGATGGTTATGCAAATCACAGCAGGATGCTACATTCTGTTTATTTATAATTCGTAACCTCTTCTTTTTATGAGATAAAAACTTATCTCATTCTCAATCTCTTATAAAAAATACGTACTTTCTGTTATATGTAAAACCCAATTTAACATAATATAAAACCCAATTTAATATAATATAAATCGCAGTTTAATATAATATAAATCGCAGTTTAATATAACATAAACTCCAGTACCAGTTAGCTGATACTAAAAACGATAATGGGATGTACAAATAGGAGGTACGGTCTCCGAACCGTACCACTCAAGCAGTTTGGATATAATGATACATGTACATTAAAGTATCCAAAATAAATAAACTAAAGTAGCTTGCGTGGTACGGTTCGGAGACCGTACCTCCTATTGTTTTATTTCATTTCCTTCAAGAACTGCTCGGCTCTCTCCAAATCCTCTGGAGTATCTATGCCTACAGTCTCAAAGTCGGTTATTCCTACCTTTATCTTATAACCATTCTGCAACCAACGCAGCTGTTCAAGACTCTCGGCTTTCTCGAGCGACGATTGTGGAAGCTTGGTTATCTCGCCAAGCACCTCCTTGCGATAGGCATACAGGCCGAGATGCTTTAGGAAAGGATAGTTCTTGAGCCATTGCTCACGCTCCACGCCACGCACAAAGGGGATAACCGAGCGCGAGAAATACATGGCGTAGCCACGGTTGTCGAGAACAATCTTTGGAGAATTGGGATTCTCAACAGCCTCCATAGTTTCGAAAGGCTTGCCGATAGTGGCAATCTGAGTATCGGCATCGTCGAAACAACGGCACACAGTCTCAATCTGCGAGCGCTGGATAAAAGGCTCATCGCCTTGCACGTTCACAATAACGTCGGCATCTGTACCAAGTTTTTCTACAGCCTCCTCAATACGGTCGGTACCACTCTTATGGTCGGTACGAGTCATTACGGCCTTGCCGCCAAACCCGATGACGGCATTATAGATGCGCTCGTCGTCGGTAGCCACATAAGCCTCGCCAAGCACTTGGCTAACGGTTTCGTAAACACGTTGTATTACGTATTTGCCTCCAAGTACGGCAAGAGGTTTGCCCGGAAAGCGCGAAGAAGCGTAACGGGCTGGAATAATGCCAATGAATTTCATAATGGAAGAAGTTTTCTTTGTTTAGGCCAAATAATTGGTCGGATTATTCTGTTTATTTATTGCAAAAAATCCCGAAGCAAAACCTGAAGGAATCGCTCCGGAATTTAATTAAGATTGATTATTTAATGACGATATTAGTCAGATAAACTTTCAATTGTCAAATAGACCCGCAAGTATTAGTCAAGCCACTTAACGTAGCAGAAATCCTCACGATAAACGAGGTTCTCGTTCTTCGGGTACATACGTACGCAGCTCTTGAATGAACCTGCAACGTCTGGCTCGAATGTAGCCTCGAATGTGTAGTTGTTGCCCTCGTGAGCCACAACCTCAAACTCGCGCTTAGAGAAGATGTGCTCCTCGCCGTCCTTGCCAGTCTTGATTGATACAAGCTCCAGACCGATTGCGTCGTTCAGACCCTGCTCGTCGATAACGTAGCGCAGAGTGTACTTCTTGCCAGTCTCGGCACTATAGAGCATAGAGTCGTCCTTGCTAACCACGCGGATAGAGTCCCAACGCTGAGCAACAGTCTCCTTCCAAGCAGCAAGCTCCTTGGCTAGGCGGTTGTTGTTGGCAGCAAGCTTCTTGAAGTTGGCAGCCTGCTTGGTGTAGAACTTGTCATAGTAGTCGTCAAGCTGACGCTTCATTGTATAGTGAGGAGCGATAGTTGCGATAGAGCTCTTGATAGTCTTGATCCAACCCTCGCTATAGCCCTGCTCGTTACGGTTGTAGAAGAGTGGCAAAATCTCGTTCTCGAGGAGAGAGTAGATTGTTGCTGCGTCAAGCTGATCCTGGTAACCCTGGTTCTGGTATGTGCGCTCCTGCTTAAGAGCCCAACCAGCACCCTCGCGGTAACCCTCAACCCACCAGCCGTCGAGTACAGAGAGGTTTACAACACCATTCATCTCTGCCTTCTCGCCTGATGTACCCGAAGCCTCAAGAGGACGTGTAGGAGTATTCATCCAGATATCAACACCTGAAACAAGGCGACGTGCAAGCTCCATATCGTAGTCCTCGAGGAAGATGATCTTGCCGAGGAACTCAGGACGCTGGCTAATCTCGAAGATGCGCTTGATCAAGCCCTGACCAGCACCATCAGCTGGGTGAGCCTTACCAGAGAAGATGAACTTAACCGGACGCTCTGGGTTGTTAACGATCTTAGAAAGACGCTCCAAGTCGGTAAAGAGCAAGTGAGCACGCTTGTAAGTAGCGAAACGACGGCAGAAGCCAATGTAGAGAGCGTTAGGAGTAATGCTCTCGAGAAGGGTAACTACACGTGAAGGATCGCCCTGGTTCTTAAGCCATGTAGCGGCAAACTTCTCGCGGATGTAGTCAACGAGCTTCTTCTTAAGAGCCATACGTGTCTCCCAGATTTCGGCATCAGGTACATTATAGATAGCGTGCCAGAGGCTTTCGTTGCTCTGATCATAGATGTAGTTCTTGTCGAAATACTTGGCGTAAACCTTGCGCCACTCTGTAGCTGTCCATGTTGGGAAGTGAACACCATTGGTTACGTAGCCTACGTGGCTCTCCTCAGGATAGTAGCCCTTCCAGATAGGAGCGAACATGCGCTGGCTTACCCAACCGTGAAGCTTACTTACGCCGTTAACCTCCTGGCAAGTGTTGCAAGCGAAGGTTGACATGCAGAAGCGCTCTGAGTGGTCGTCAGGATTGGTACGGCCCATGCCGATGAACTCGTCCCAAGAGATGCCGAGTATCTGAGGATAACCACCCATGTACTTGCCGAAGAGCGACTCGTCGAAGTAGTCGTGACCAGCAGGTACTGGTGTGTGAACTGTATAGAGTGAAGAAGCGCGAACGAGCTCAAGAGCCTCGTTGAACGACATTCCCTCATGGATATAGTCGATAAGACGCTGGAGGTTGCAGAGAGCAGCATGACCCTCGTTGCAATGGTAGATGTCCTTCTTGATGCCGAGCTTCTTAAGTGTGAGTATACCACCGATGCCAAGGAGAATCTCCTGCTTCAAGCGGTTCTCGTTGTCGCCACCATAGAGGGCGTGTGTGATTGGGCGGTCGAACTCAGAGTTCATCTCATTGTCGGTATCGAGCAAGTAGAGCTTGATACGGCCTACGTTCATTACCCATACATAAGCGTGAACCTGATAGTTCATGTAAGGAACGTCAACTACCAATGGCTGGCCGTTCTCGTCGAGAACGCGCTCTACTGGGAGAGAGTTGAAGTTCTGTGCGTCGTACTGGGCAATCTGCTGACCGTCCATTGACAGAGTCTGCTTGAAGTAACCATAGCGATAGAGGAAACCTACACCACACATGTTTACGTTAGAGTCAGAAGCCTCCTTCATGTAGTCGCCGGCAAGCATACCAAGACCACCTGAGTAGATCTTAACCACCTGGTTGATACCATACTCCATACAGAAGTAAGCTACCGAAGGACGGTTTGCGTCAGGAGCAACGTCCATGTACTCGCGGAACTTCTTGTATACAGCCTTAACGCGCTCCATGATAGCCTTATCCTTAACGATAGCCTCCTTGCGCTCGTAGCTCAAGCGGTCGAGAAGCATTACTGGGTTATGGCCCACCTCCTCATAGAGGTCTTTGTCGAGGCTCTTCCACATGTCGCGGGCCTCATAGTTCCATGCCCACCACATATTGTGAGCGAGCTCGTCAAGACATTTAAGCTCTGCAGGAAGGGTAGACTTTACTGTAACTTCCTTCCACTGGGGAGCGTTAGTGTAATCTGCTTTAATTTTCATAGATTCTTGTATTTAATAATTTGATATTGTCGTTTTATATATTTATTTCTCTTTTCTTGCTTCGGCCTTGCGCAAGGCAAAGTCGTAAGCGTTGTAGTAATACTCGATGAAGTGGGTCCACAGAGCCTTCTGCGAGAGGGCGCGTGCGTTGTTGCGCATGCGTGTCTGCTTATTCTTTGTGGCGTTGGCGTACTTGATTACGGTCTGCTTGATGTCGTCGGCCACCTCGTTGTAGTTGTAGTCGGTACGATGTACCACCTCTACGCCATTGTCTATTGTCGACTTGCCTCCACATTCCGAGTTTGCCCACAAGCCAAAACCAGCAAGGTCGGTTGTGATGCAAGGCACCTTGAATGCTACAGCCTCAAGCGGGGTGTATCCCCAAGGCTCATAGTAGGAAGGATAGACACAAAGGTCGTTGCCAAGGATTACATCGAAGTAGGATAGGTTCACTATGCCGTCGTCGCCAGTAAGATAGCAAGGTATGAATACAATCTTCACCTTCTCGCCCTTCTGGTTGCGCATTCCCAGCCAGCTCATCATGCCCAGGGCACGGTCGTTCTGCTGCTCGTTGAGCCAATGTGTTATTACTGGAGTATCGAGAGGCGTGTCAAACTTCTCGCCCTGAGCCATCTTCTGCAGACGCTCGGCAAGGTCGTCACGCTTGCAGTTTACCCAAGCCGGAACCTCGATAAATGCCACAACCTCCTTATCGAGCTCGTTGGCCGAAAGGCGCAAGCGGTTTACAGCCTCGATAAATACGTCGATGCCCTTGTTGCGCCACTCGTAGCGTCCGCTTGTCGAGATAATTACAGCATCGTCGCTCACCTCGTCGCCAGTCAAGGCACGTGTGATGTCGAGCAAGCGCTTGCGTGCAACCTGGCGCTTATGGTCAAACTCCTTGCCTTGTGGCACAAAGTCGTCCTCGAATCCGTTAGGCAGAACCACGTCTACTGGTTTGTCCAGCAGCTCGGCACACTCGCGTGCCGTAATCTCGCTAACAGTTGTAAAGCAGTCTACATGTGCGGCAGTCTGCTTCTCAATCGACTGCTTGCTCTGCATGTTCAGCTCGTCGGCCATCTGGTCGCCATTATAAGCCTCGAGATATTCGTACAGAGGCTTGTTGTTGCCGGCAATACTTCTGCCTATGCTTGTGGCATGGGTTGTGAATATTGTAGCAATCTGCGGCAAGCGGTCGTTTATATATAGAGCCCCAAGTCCGGTCATCCACTCGTTGGCGTGATAAACGGTCTTGTTGGCACGTTTCTTCTTGCTTATAAAGTAGTTGTAGTAGCTTTCAACAACAAGGGCTGCTGCATACGAGAACATCGAAGCCTCATCGTAGTCGCCGTAAGCGTGAAGGCTGTCTACATTATACTTGTTCCACATGTCAGCATAAATCTCGTTCTTCTTTTCGAAGAAAGGCTTGAAGTCTACCAAAATAGCTACAGGGTTGCCCGGAATAGTCCAACGGCCCACCTTTACGTTAAGACCTTCTGTAGCTGCTTGCTTTTTCCAAGCCTGCAGCAGTTTAGTATCTTCTTCGATATAAGGACATTCATTTTCGCCCCAGCAATCGGGACCTATAAATACAAGGTTGTCGCCAAGCTTCTCCTTAAGGGTCTTCGCTCTTGTAGATAGTACGGCATAAATGCCACCAACCTTGTTGCAAACTTCCCAACTCGACTCAAAAATGTAGTCTGGAAATAGTCTATCTTTTTTCATAAAGAAGTTAAATAATCAATTGCATAGATTTATTCATAAACACGCCTGAAGCCTTAACTCCAGCGGTTTTTCTTTGTCTAATCGTTGCAAATATAGTATTTTAAATGATAAAAAACGATTATTCTCTATCATTTTTTCAGTTTTAGTGTCTATTCTTGATGTAAATTCGTTACATTTGCAGAAAAATAAGCAAAATACACGTTTTTCTATCGACAATATGCAAGAAAATAAATAAATAACCATTAAATATTAGTATTATATGAGAAGATTCTTTTTTGCAATCATCTGCGTTGCCATTTCGATTGTGGCTTTTGCCCAAGACACCAAGTCGGCAGCCGCCAAGCCATTCCATACCTATATATATAATAAGGAGTATATGGTTTATCTTGACCTTAACCTGTACGACAACGATATTAAAGTGCCTGGTCAGGACATTTTCGGCAACGTGCCGGGATATTTTGGGGCAAGCCGCGATTCGCGCAAGTGGCTCATTACATCGGCCAAGCTCGACGGAACCAACAAGGCCTCGCTCGACATAATAAACGATTATGGATCGGAGGATCTTACAGCCACGCTTACCTACGACCCTAAGCAGAACACCTACACCTTGCGACAGACTGGTGGCAGCCGACTGAAAATCGTGGTTAGCCGTAAATGGGTAAAGATTCCAACCGAAATAACTCTCGTTCCGCACGAGCGTGTGGCTGACATGTGGTAATTAATTACATCTTTAATAATATTTTTATATTTAGTAGATAATTATGTGCTCGTTTTTGATTATCTTTGCAGATAATTAGAAAAAACACATAATATATATTTTTTTTACAATGAAACAGACAAAGATTGTTGCATCCATTAGTGACCGCCGTTGTGATGTCGATTTTATCCGCAAGCTCTTCTTTGCAGGCATGAACGTAGTGCGTATGAATACAGCACATGCCACACCAGACGGAATACGCACAATTGTGCGTAACGTACGTACTGTATCTCCACACATAGCCCTTATGATTGACACTAAAGGTCCTGAGGTGCGCACAACCGACGTCGAGACTCCTATAGAATATAAGACTGGCGAGATGGTTAAAATTTTCGGCCGTCCCGAAATGATTACCACACACGATATTGTCAACGTTTCGTACGTAGACTTTGCCAAGGATGTTAAGGTTGGCGACCATGTTCTGTTTGATGACGGCGAGCTCGACATGCTTGTTGTCGAGAATGTTGGACCTATGCTTGTGGCTCAAGTGCAAAACGATGGCGTGCTTGGTGCCCACAAGAGCGTAAATGTGCCAGGCGAGCATATTGCCTTGCCGGCTATTACCGAGAAGGACCATCAAAACATTCTGCTTGCCATAGACGAGGATATTGACTTTATAGCCCACTCGTTTGTGCGTTCGGCCGACGACGTGCTGGCTATTCAGAAGATTCTTGACGAGCACAATAGCGACATCAAGATTATCTCGAAGATTGAGAATCAGGAGGGTGTCGACAATATCGACGAGATTATCGACGCTTCGTACGGCATTATGATTGCGCGTGGCGACCTGGGCATAGAGGTGCCTATCGAACGCATTCCGGGCATCCAGCGCCAGATTATACGCAAGTGTGTGATGAAGAAGAAGCCTGTGATTGTGGCTACCCAGATGTTGCACACCATGATTAAGAATCCGCGTCCTACACGTGCCGAGGTTACAGATATTGCCAACGCCATCTACTCGTACACGGATGCCTTGATGCTTTCGGGCGAGACAGCAAGCGGCAAGTATCCGCTTGAGGCCGTTAAGACTATGGCTGCCATTGCCGAGCAAGCCGAGAAAGACCGTAACGCTATGGGCGAGTGGGAGGTTCCGCTTAGCGACAATTGCACCCAGCGCGAGTTCCTGGCTCATTCGGCTATCGACTCTACACGCCGATTAGGTGTGGCTGGCATTATTACCGACTCGCTTACGGGCGAGACTGTTCGCCACTTGGCTGCCTTCCGTGGTCCTAATCCGGTTCTGGCCATCTGCTACAAGGAGAAGACTCAACGTTGGCTCAACCTCAGCTATGGCGTTATTCCTATCCATCAGAAGGAGCAGGCTACGGCCGAATACATGTTTACGGCTGCCTTGCGCATGCTTCGCCAAAAGGGCTACATAACGCTCGACGACAAGATTGCTTACCTTAGCGGAAGCTTCGGTTTGGGCAATCCTACTGGCACAACGTTCCTTGAGATTAACAAGGTGAGCCAGGTATTCGACAAGTCGTACGAGTTCCACTTGCCGCAAAAGAGCGAATAATTCTTTATAACATACAAAAACAAATCGGACCTTCATTCACATCCAACAGGACGTAAATGAAGGTCCGATTCTTTTAACTATTGGATTTTTCCCTTTTCACTTTTCACTTAGCTTCTCTATCCCCAGTTTCTCCTCGTCGTCCTTCTTGTCCACAACCAGACTGTCACCAGGTTCGATGTCTTGAGCCATCATGCTCTCGCAAATCTCGTCCTCCACATAAGTCTGTATGGCACGCTTCAGAGGACGTGCGCCAAACTGCGGATCGTATCCCTTTGAAGCAAGAAAATCCTTTGCGGCATCCGTAACCTTGATGTTGTAGCCATTCTTTGCTATTCGCTTCGTCAGCTTGTCCAGCTCCACATCCACAATCTGTCGGATTGCCGTGGCATCCAACTGGTCGAATGTTATAATCTCGTCAAGGCGGTTGAGGAACTCAGGGGCAAACTGGCGCGACAAGGCCTTCTGCACAACCGAACGCGCATACTCCTTCGACTTCTCGCCATCTGCACCATTTATCGACGAGGCGTTGAAGCCTATGCCATGGCTAAAGTCCTTAAGCTGGCGTGTTCCGGCATTCGATGTCATTATTATTATTGTATTGCGGAAGTCAACCATGCGTCCGTTGCCGTCCGTCATACGTCCCTCGTCCAGCACCTGCAGCAGCAGGTTGAACACGTCGCCATGTGCCTTCTCAATCTCGTCGAGCAGCACGATAGAGTAGGGATGACGTCGCACACGCTCGGTAAGCTGTCCGCCCTCGCCATAGCCCACATATCCCGGAGGCGCTCCAACAAGACGCGACGTGTTGAACTTCTCCGAATACTCGCTCATGTCGATACGCACCAGAGCGTCCTTTGTGCCGAACATCTGCAAGGCCAGCTGTTGTGCCAGATAGGTCTTGCCCACACCCGTCGGACCCAGGAACATGAACACGCCAATTGGTCGGTTAGGGTCTTTCAGACCCAGTCGGTTGCGTTGTATACTTCGCACAATCTTGTCCACAGCCTTGTCCTGGGCTATTACGGTTCCCTTCAAGGTGCTGCCCAGACGGCGCAGACGGTCGCTCTCCTTCTCCGAGATGCGTTGCAAGGGCACACCCGACATAGTAGACACAACGCCCTCCACATCCGACGCGTTAACGGTTTCGCGATTGCTGTCGTCGCTCGAAGCCCATTCGTCGTTAAGCCTTCTCAGTTCGGCCTCAAGCTGACATTGGCGGTCGCGATAGTTGGCAGCAAGCTCAAAGTTCTGGTCGGCTGCCGCGGCACGCTTCAGTTGCTCGGCATTCTGTATTTCCTTCTCCTTCTCCACGATGGCCGGCGGCAATTCGGCATGTTGCAGATGCACGCACGAGCCCACCTCGTCAAGGGCGTCGATTGCCTTGTCGGGGAATTGGCGCTCGGTTATATATCTTGCCGTCAGATCCACACAAGCCTTAAGGGCCTCTTCGGTATAATGTACGTGGTGATGGTCCTCGTAGCGTTCCTTGATATTGTGCAAAATCTCAAGCGTCTCCTCGGCCGTAGAAGGCTCCACCATAACACGTTGGAATCTGCGCTCCAGGGCTCCGTCCTTCTCTATAGAGTTGCGATACTCGTCAAGCGTTGTGGCTCCGATGCATTGTATAAGTCCGCGTGCTAGAGCCGGCTTCATTATGTTGGCCGCGTCCATAGAGCCTGGCGTGCTGCCGGCACCAATAATGGTGTGAATCTCGTCTATAAACACGATAATGTCCGGATTCTCCTCAAGCTCGCGCAGCAAAGCCTGGATGCGTTCCTCAAACTGTCCGCGATACTTTGTGCCCGCCACAATCGATGTCATGTCCAGACGAAGTATGCGCTTGTTGAAGAGTAGGGGCGAGGTGTGGCGTTGGGCGATAAGCTGCGCCAGTCCCTCAACAATGGCACTCTTGCCCACACCAGGCTCACCAATAAGGATAGGGTTATTCTTCTTGCGTCGGCACAAAATCTCGGTTACGCGCTTTATCTCTTTCTCTCTGCCCACAACGGGGTCCAGCTTGCCCTCGGCAGCCGCCCTGGTCAGGTCGGTAGCAAATTTGTCGAGCACAGGTGTCTTGCCTCCTCTGTCGGCCACAGTAGTCCTTGTAGTCTGGCTCTTCTTGTCGCCTTGGGTGTTGTTTCCCGACATTATATTTTCGTCTTCCTCCTCCGAAATGCCTATTCCGTTTTGTGGTTTCGAGGTTGTTTGCATAAGATGTTTCATAGCTGTGTTATAGTTCAATCCCTTGCTCTCCAGCACCTGCTTGGCGCCGTTTATTGTCTGGTCGTGCAGAATGGCCAGTATCACGTGCTCCACGTTTACTATCTGCGAGTGTTGCAGACGCGCCTCAAGTATCGACAGCTTTAGGATGTTGCTTGCTTTCTCGTCAAGTGCAGGTGTGGCTATTGAGCCTTCGCCCTCGGCCTCCTTGTTGTTGTTTACACTATTCTCGAGCTCTGTCTTTATATCATTTGCGTCAATATCCGAGCGTAACAGCAAATCAAGGAGAGGGTTCTGTCTGTCTCTCAACATACCTAACAATAGGTGTTCCGGCATTACGTGTGTACACGACATGCGCAACGCCTCCTCTCTGCTGAATGCAAGGATTGTGGAAACTTTAGTTGAAAATTGATTCGTCATTATATATATATTGGCTTTAACTTTCAAGAAGAAAAGCACACGGCTCTAACTTCTTTAACTTCCAAGAAGAAAAGCACATGGCTTTAACTTCTTTAACTTCCAAGAAGAAAAGCACATGGCTCTAACTTCTCTAACTTCCAAGAAGAAAAGCACATGGCTCTAACTTCTTTAACTTCTTTAACTTCTAATTTAACTTCTAATCCCGCCTGTCCAATCAGACGTTTTTATTTTAAGCCTTGCAAATAATGTGCCATTTGCTCCAATTTCTTGGCATCATTAAACTTTCTGTAGTATAATGTCGCCTCGTTAAGGTATTCGTCGGCTATGTTGGTCTTGTCCAGGGCCAGATAACAAAGGCCAATGCGCATCAGGGAGTCGCCCTTCTCGTTGTTGTGGCACAACAGTATGTGGCTTTCAAACAAGGGTAGCGCCTTGCGATAATGCCCCAGTCTGAAGTTGCTCTCGGCCATGCAATACAGGTAAACGGCCCTTTCCTGAGGGGCAAACAGCTGTAGATTGGGCGAAATCTTGCCCAATACGGCCACAGACTTTTTGTAATCGCCATCGTAGAAGTAGCACACGCCGATGTAACCTTGAAAGCGCGCATTAAGCTTGTACTTGTTGTCCAGTCTCTGAAACAGAAGAAGTGCCTCATGATATTTGCCGCTCTGAAAATATTCTATCGCCCTTGTCAGCAACTGGCTCGAGGCGTCTTTGCGAATATCTGCAAAGCTTGGCGTCATGAGGCACATCATTATTATTATCGTAAGAATAAGCCTTGGCATTTACTCTGTGTAGAAGTTTATCAGGTCGCGCAGGGCCTTCTGGCAAGCCGGACAAAAGTCCTTGTGCTGATTGCTGCGCATACGGCAGTCGGGGTAGGGACGGTAAACGCCCTTTAGGCTGTAGCCAGCTCCTTCGTAGGCGCCAACCTCAGATTTCTTACTTTTCCCTTTTCCCTTTTCCCTTTTCACCTTAGAAGATTTTTCACTTTTCCCTTTTCTCTTTTCACTTTCCCCATCAGGCATAGGCGTCGGAACCTGTGTTCCCGGCTCAATCAGGTTCTCCCACTTGTTGTGAAAGTCTACAAGTGTTGTGATGTTCTTCTCCCAAGGCTCCACGTCGTGCGGATACATCGGAATCTGCTCGGCCTCGTAAGCGTACTCGTCGGCCAGACCTGCAAAGCTGTGGCCAAACTCGTGCACAACCACCTGGCGATATTGCGGATGGTGGGTCATCGAGAGGTTGTACGAGTTGAGTATTCCGCCTCCGCCATACTCGCTTGTGTTTACAAGCACTATGATGTGCTCGTAGGGCACGCCAGCCAGCACGTCGTGCAACGACTTAAGGTTGAGCGTTGTGAGGTAGCGGTTGGAATAGAATGTGTCGAAATGACTTCCCAGAACCGTATTTCTCCACACACCCTTCGACGGCTCGCTTGTTCCGCTGTCTACCGATGGCGACTCTACAGCCACGATATTAAATCTGTCGCGCATAGAGCTGAATGGCTCGTGCTCGAACAGGGCCTCTGTAGCAATCTTGGCATCCTCCACAAATGTTGCCATCTCGTTTGGCTGGTAGCCCTCGGCCACATATGCAATGTGGATACATTTGGTTGTGTCCTTAGCCTGCTGCAGAGTAACGTATGGCGTGGTGTTGCCAAATCCGATGTGCCTTATCAGCACGTCCTTTGGCGCCACGGTATGTGTTAGCGATCCCACCACCTCGTGTCGGTTGTTGCGCAGGTCTACGGTTATGTCGACCGTATCGCGCGGCATGGGCACCAGAAACACGTTCTCAAACGATTTCACGTTGTTCTTTGCCTCGTCGTACGACTGCCATTCCTGGAAGAGCGTAGAGAACGAGTTGCGGTAAATAACCTCTGACGTTCCATGCTTGCGAACCGTAATCTGTCCGTTGCCCTCCACCGGCAGCTCGTCCAGATGCGCATGCTTGCCGTACCATCTTGGCATCATGTTCAACTTGTCTACGGCTATGCTTTGCGTGGTAGCGTTGCCCAGAAATGTGTAATCTATACGCAGAGTAGAATCACAAAAATTCTGCTCAAAGTCTACGTCAGCCGCGGCATTTGCGCTCAGGCCCGACGCCAACATCATGAATAGCGACAATATATTCTTCTTCATATTTTTTATTTTTTTACCCGTGAAGCCTCTGCCTTAACTCCTACGAAGAAAAAGCATTTGGCTTAACTCCTTTAACTTCTTTAACTCCTTAACTCCTAAGAAAAAAAGCATTTGGCTCTAACTTCTTTAACTTCTTAACTCCTTTAACTCCTTCTTTAACTCCTTAACTCCTCCTTTAACTCTTCATCTCCTTTATCCTCTCCACCAATTCCTTGATGTAAGATCTTTGCCAATCCTTCTCATGCAGTTTCACGTCGTCGTACATCAGCAAGTCGATGTCGGCCTCCACCACGCCCATATTGCGCTTGTCCAGAGTGTTACCCGCCAATTGTTCAATAAGCTTCAGCTGCTCCTCAACCTCGCTCATAGCCAAGTTGGTATTGCCCGCCATCACAGCATTAAAGAATTGCTTGCCCTTAAACCGCTCGCCTATTGGCTCTGTGGGTATGATATGCGTGAACCTTACGTTCTCGAAACATTGCTCAAGACATTCCTCTACAAACCAGATTCTGTCGGCAATAACATTCGTGCCTATAGCAATAAGAATATCATGCATAACGCTTACAGAGTGCCTTTGGTTGTAGGAATCTCAAAGTGCATAACGTCGCGCTTTACAGCCATCTTCAAAGCCCTTGCCAGCGCCTTGAAAATGCCCTCAATCTTGTGGTGCTCGTTGGTTCCGCGAGCCGAGATGTCGAGGTTCATGTGTGCCGCGTCACTCAGACTCTTAAAGAAGTGCATGAACATCTCGGTAGGCACATCGCCAATCTTCTCGCGATGGAATTCCACATCCCAGTTTAGCCACGCGCGTCCGCCAAAGTCCAGCGCCACCTGGCACAGGCAGTCGTCCATAGGCAGGCAATATCCGTAGCGCTCAATGCCGCGTTTCGAGCCCAGACACTTGTCAATACATTGTCCCAGCACGATGGCCGTATCCTCTATTGTATGATGCTCGTCCACGTTCAGGTCGCCCTTGCAAGAGATGTTCAGGTCCATCATTCCGTGTCGGCCAATCTGCTCAAGCATATGGTCGAAGAAACCCAGTCCGGTGTCAATCTTGCATTCTCCCGTGCCGTCCATGTTTATCTCTATGGCAATGTCGGTCTCCTTGGTCATGCGACTAATCTTTGCCCTACGCTCGCCCGCAAACAACAGTTCCGAAATCTTGTTCCACGTCATTCCGTTCTTGCCCAATATCAGAGCCTTGCAGCCCAGGTTGGCAGCCAGTTGCGCGTCGGTCTCTCTGTCACCAATCACGTACGATCCCGCAATATCATACATCGGGTTGTCCATGTATTCCTTCAGCATTCCCGTGCCCGGCTTGCGCATGGGCGAGTTGTCCTCGGGGAAATGTCGGTCTATATGCTGGGCGCTGAACACAATGCCCTCGCCCTCCAGAGTCTGCATAATAAAGTTGTGTACGGGATAGAAGTCCGACTCCGGGAAGGCGTCTGTACCCAGACCGTCCTGATTGCTTACCATCACCAGCTTAAAGTCGGTATGTTGCTGTATAAACGTGAGGTTCTTTATCACGTCCTTAACAAATTTCAGTTTCTCAAACGAGTCTACCTGCTCGTCGTAGGGTTCTTCCACAATTGTGCCATCACGGTCTATAAACAAAAGTCTCTGCTGTTTTGTTTCTTCCATATTAGTTTATTTTAAAGTTATTCTTTAGGGTTGCTCACGCTTGCCTCCACGTTGCCGTAGGCGTACATAAACACGAATACGCCCCACAGATACACGTATTGCATGATGAAGGTGGAAATGGTTGTGGCAAGGAAGTTGAGCCACCCGAAATAAGTAGGAATGCCCGACTCGTCGCCTTGCATCACGCCCATCGTGTCGATGTTCGAGGCCGCGTTGGTTACAATGCCCGGAAGGCACAAGAAGGCGCATACCATAGCACCCACAAGTATCAGCAGCAGCAATATCGAGAACACGAAGCCCAGTTTCTTGTAACCCTTGGCGTAATCGCTACCCACGAGATTCTTGAATTTGGTATCCTTATTAAATATGTACTTTGATACCGAATAGATGTATGGCGACGCCAATAGCGCGAGCAGCATAAACAGGCACAGATAAACGGCCAGCAACATTACCGTGAAGGTGGAGGCGGGCAGAGTCCTCACGCTCTCAATCGACATCAGCAGATAGGTGGAGCCTGCAAACACCATCAGGCATACGGCAAACAGCACTATCGAGAACACGTCTACCTTGAGCATCTTCTTGAATGCCACGCCACGCTTCTCGTCGTTTAGCATTACTACCACGTTCGACTTGACAAACGAGTCTAACACCACGCTCGCTACGGCTATCAGACAGCCCGCAGCTATCGTGCCGGCAAACTGGCCCATGCCATTAGACCCCAGTACAGACAAGGGCGACACGAAGGTTGCCAATCCCAATACTACAGACAACGCAAGCACCCATATCCACGTACAACGCAATATCTTAGCGAAATTGGTGCTGTAAACACCCAGGGAAGCGCTAAGGCATCCCAAACAACTCCTGTTTTTAAAAATATCGTTTATCATTTTAGTATTAATTGAATGGTCGTCTGAATTCCGAGCAAATAATAGCCGTAGCCACAGCCACGTTCAGGCTGTCGGCCGTCTCTCGGCTCTCGGGATAGTTAGGAATGCGCAGAGCCTTGCTAATCCTCTTGCGTATAGGTTGCGATATTCCCTTGCCCTCGTTTCCCATCACGATAATGCCGTTGGCAGAGTGGGGCACTTTGTAGATGTTCTCGCCCTCAAGCAAGGTGCCGTACACGGGAACCGTAGCGGGCAGCGAGTCGAAGAAGCTCTCCAACTCCCTATATTCCACCCTCACGCGTGCTATGCTTCCCATCGTGGCTTGCACCACCTTCGGGTTGTACACGTCTACCGTGTCCATGCTGCACACAATATCCTCTATGCCAAACCAGTCGGCTATGCGTATGATGGTGCCCAGGTTGCCCGGATCTTGCACGCCGTCAAGCACAAGCGTAAGCTTCTTGTCCAGGCAGCTGGCGTCCATACAGCCGTCAAACTTCTTGAACACGGCCATCACCTGCTGCGGATGACACAGGAAGCTTACCTTAGCCAGCTCGTCGTACGATACCTCCACAATCTCGCATCTCACGTCCCTCAGCAGCTCCGCGTTCTGGTCCAGCCATTCCGGTTGCGCCACGAGCAGCTCCACTTTCGAGTTGCCGCGCGCCAGAATGTCGCCCACAATCTTCGAGCCCTCGGCCACAAAAACGTCCTGGGCGTCGCGGTTCTTCTTCAGGTTTAGCGAGTGAATGTATTTAATCTTGTTCTTGCTTATCATAAAAATCTACAGTTTTTTTTCTTCTTGTTCCTTGTGCTTAAAGCTTCCTTGTCCTTGTACTTAAAGCCTTCAGTCCTTGTACTTAAAGCCTTCTTGTACCTTGACCTTAAAGAATGATTTCCAGTCCCCATTTCTAAGGGATAGTGCAAAGATACAGTATTTTTGTTAATCCACAAAACAGGTAGGGATAAGAATTAAAAATACAATAAAATCACGCTTTTGGTGTCTACTTACACCAAGCAAATGTTTTCTTTAAGTAACAGTTCAAAATTATCTTTACATTTAGTAGGAGGGTATGGCATCCTTGCCATACCCACTAAATAGGCTGTACAATCATGGCAGAGTGGGTATGGCAGGGATGCCATACCCTCCTACTGATTGCCGCTCTTATTATGAGCGCATACTTAGGTTATGCTGTTATTATATAAATAATTATGAACACCTCCGCTACTATATAATCAGAAATCGAAAATGACTAAATGACTAATGACTGAAAATGACTGCTACGCTATCGATATTTTACATTATTCGTGTACCTTTGTACCGTCAAAAGTGTGTTTGGGGGTATATCCATGCTACAACCATGCACAAGTATACATAAAAAGTTAGTCTATATGAAAAGAAATTTACTCACCTCAGTATTCATTACATTGTTATCGTTGACAGCTGGTGTGCAGACCGTTTGCAAGTCGCACAAAGAGCTGCCCAAAAGGATTGATTCGGAGATAGTGGACATCGACCCCGCGCTATTTAAGACTCAGCGTATCCAGTCGGCACCAGTATGCAAGGCCATGGACGACGATAGCTATCTGTCTAAGCAGAAACATCTCTTTGTCCAGGGTGCCGACACTCGCTATATAGATGTAGGCATCGGAAATAACTTGTCAGCCGAGGTCATGGGACGCCTCACTCCCGAGATGCTCAAGCCCTATGCCGGTTACAAGATAGTAGGTATATCATTTGCGGTGGGTTCGACCTTGGGTAATTCACCCAGCATAATATTCTATGAATTAGACGATGATGGGTGGAACCTGATGGGAAGGTCAGGTGTCAAGGACTATAATGCTGATTCATTTTTGTTCAATGAGGTGGAATGTACATGGAATTATGTCATTCCTGAGGAGCCCAACGCTATAATGTTCGGATATACGTTTGATCCGATATATCTTTTTATGAATGAAACTAATGAGAACTATGTAGCAGTGGGTCGTACCAATGATTTGACCAACGGCTTTCTGGTTTGGGGTGAGTTGATAAAAGACGAAGGCTATAAGCTATATCGGCTAAGCTCTAACGAGCTTCCATATGCCGCTTGCGTGCAACTCATTCTCTCCAATGGCAGCTCGACCGAAATCGTGGGCGTCGACGGCAAGCGCAATGTCAAAGTCGTAGAGCGCTATACTCCCGACGGGCAGCGTGTCTCTGCTCCTGTGAGCGGCATCAATATAGAAAAACTAAGCGACGGCACTACGCGCAAGGTGTTTGTGCAGAAGTAAGGTCAAAATGACTGATTACAAATCCTTGTATTCTGCGGTCGCGTCAAACGATGGGCAATCCTTTGCAGCATAGTCACGGTGTCCTCTTATTTCAGCGTTTGGGAAGCGAAGCTTCAATAGGGTTAGCAGAGCCTTGAGAGCTTTCTTTTGATACTCTGTTCGTGTGTCTTTAGGTCGCTTGCCGTCGGCATCGAGGCCACCAATGTAGCATACCCCAATGGATGTAGCGTTTCTTCCCTTGCAATGTGCACCCTGCTGATCTATTGGTCTTCCTACATGCACGCTGCCATCTCGATACACCACGAAATGGTAGCCAATAGATTTGAAACCTTGCTGTCGATGCCAGCGGTCGATGTCGGCAGTCCGAAAGTCCTTGCCCTCGCGAGTGGCGGAACAATGGATAATGATTAAGTTGATTTTTCGCATAAATTGTGTAAAAAAACAAGTAAAAATTTGTTCAGATTAAATTTTTATATTAACTTTGTCGTTCACATGGTAATAACAGTTTGATAAAAATGGGTTCATCCGTGAGGATGGTCTAAAACGATTGTCTGTGAGGATAGTTGTTTATCTTAAATTTACAAGACTCATAGATCTGGTCTATGAGTCTTTTTTTTGGTTCTTCCGATATTTGGAGTGATACAAACAGGGGTTTATCGTGGAGGTTGGCATCTTGATATTCGTATAATGAACGTATAATTTTACTTGTAGTTCTTTTGTATGTAGTTCCCACAGAATGCACAGACCACACAGAAGCCTACGGGCTTAAGCTTTTCGAATCCACAGAATGGCCTACGCTTCGCGAGGCAAGAATCCACAGAAATGAATGCTTGCGTCAAACGATGGGCATAATTTTACTTGTAGTTCTTTTGTATGTAGTTCCCACAGAATGCACAGACAACACAGAAGCCTACGGGCTTAAGCTTTTCAATCCACAGAATGGCCTACGCTTCGCGATGCAAGAATCCACAGAAATGAATGCTTGCTGGTCTGTGTTCAAGCAAAGGAGATACAAGTACAGAGCCTTGCGCCGCCATAGACGGCAACCATGCTTAACCTCGGCGTCGCTACACAAGCAATCAATTCTGTGCTTTCTGTCGTATGACGCGCAGCGTCTATACGCTCTGTGAATTCCGAAATATTAATCCCGTAGGCTTCTGTGTAGTCTGTGCGTTCTGTGGGAACTTTTCCCCTCACATTATAGCAAAGCTAAAAATGCGAAGCACACGAGCTCGCGGTTATTGCGCAAAGGATTGACGAAATGAAAGTCAATATCGCCTGAATTACTGAATGTTTCTGTTCTTGAGTCATAATAATAATTTTTTGTTTGATTTAAGTTTCGCAAGCGAAAGAATTTATCGGAAGTTAAGAAGAAGTTAATCCATCTGCGATGGATTGAAGTGAACGGACAATACACATGTCCATTAACTTCTAATTTCCCTCTTCCCTTTTCACTATTGGATTCTTCACTCTTCACTTTTCACTCTTCACTTAACTATTGGATTTTTCTCTCTTCACTCTTCACTTTTCACTTAATACGCTATTGGATTCTTCACTCTTCACTTTTCACTTTTCACTTAAACTCCCTCTTCACTCTTCGTTCTTCACTTAAACTCCCTTTTTCTTTATCGCTTCCAAATCCACGCTGCCTTCACCATTTTTCTCCGCCTTAAGCGCAGCAGCCTGCACCACGCGACTCGACGTTGGGCTAAAGACAGCGTCGTCGATAAGATTCTCCAGTTCGCTGTCTGGGGTGAAGATAACGTTAATCTTCTTGATGTTAGCGGCGGTGAATTCGTTCAACGATTCTGCACCTTGGCTGCTGATGGTGAAACCGAATGTGCCCAAGCCCTCGAGCTCCACCTTGTTGCCGTTCAACAGCTGCTCGCGCACACAGCAGGCCACGTCGGCAAGCACGCCCTTGATAGTGCCCTTCGAGAACACGCTGTTGTGTCGCGCCACGTGCGCCACAAACTTGTCGGTACCCAGCTTCTCTCTAATCTGAGCGGCTGCATAAGCCTTAGCACCCTCATCCTTACTCAAGTGGTTGGTGGTCATATAAACAGAATATTCAATCATAATTGTTAAAATGTTTTAAAAGTTAGACAATAAAATTTTAGAGTTAAGTACGAGTTCATATTTAGCTTTATATATAAGCGGCAATCTGTAGGAGGGTATGGCGTCCTTGCCGTACCCACTCTGCCATGAGTGTCCTGCCGATTTAGTGGGTATGGCAGGGATGCCATACCCTCCTACTATGTGTAAAGATATTTATGAACTGTTACTTAAACATTTGAAATCCCCGTAGCCCGACCGTCCCGTCGTCTTTTTCGTGCGACTATTGTCGTGGGCCATTTACACTATACTCGAGGCGCCTTTCGAGTAATGGCGTTGGCCAGGGCGTGCAGTCGCGTGTGAGCAATCCGCTTGTGGATGGACGTTGGACATGTGGCTGTTGGATTACATGTGCAAAGTTAATACATCCCAAAACATCAATCATACGATTGAGTACGATACGTGCGATTGAGTACGATTGAGTACGATTTTGTTTGTAAGACAAGAGAACATGGTTTATTTAGACATAAGAACATGTTTTATTTATTAAGACAAGAGAACATGTTTTTTTAGACAAGAGAACATGAGAACAAGAGGGAAGGGTGAAGGCTTGCTTGAGCAAAAAGAGAACATGAGGTTTGGTTGGGCTTTGCCCAACACTCGTTGTTTGCGTATCCTCACTTAAACCATTGGATTTTTCACTTTTCACTCTTCACTTAAACCATTGGATTCTTCGTTCTTCACTTAAACCATTGGATTCTTCACTCTTCGTTCTTCACTCTTCACTTAAACCATTGGATTTTTCACTTTTCTCTTTTCACTTTTCTCTTCCATTACGGTTCGCCCAGCCACCTCACAATCATCTCCACCTCTCTTGTCGACAGCCATTTAACGTTCTTCTTGTATCCTTGTTCCACGAGTGCGTGGTGCAGCTCGGGGCAACGTTTAACCCACATCATCAGTCGGTTTACTGCCACGTGTGGGTCGGTTGAGGGGAAGTAGAGGAGGGCCAGCTCCTTCTTGGTGTATGGTTTGATATTGAAATTCATAAGCAATTAAAGTTTAGATGTTAATTAAGGGAAAAGTGAAAAGGGAAAAGTGAAAAATCCAATAGTAAGCTTTGGAGGCTATGGCGCCCTCGCCATAGCATAAGCAGCAAGTACGGCACAATTCTATGAATATGTGAGTGGTAGTTTGCTGCTTAGGTAGCCAATGGTAGGACTGGGTTGTGCCAATGGTAGGGCGAGGGCGCCCTACCCTCCAAATGCTGTCGCCATAGTATGTTGGCATTGGAGGCTATGGCGCCTCGCCATAGCATAACCAGCAAGTACACCGCACAAATCTATGAATATGTGGGTTTGAGTTTGCTGCTTAGGGTAGGGCATGGTAGGGCGTGGGTGCCATAGCCTCCCAAGCCTCTCTTAACATTTGGATTTTTCACTTTTCACTTTTCACTTTTCACTTAACACATAGTAGTCGGAGAAGTCCTTGCAGGTGGGGGG
>ERZ1034973.766-NODE-766-length-21307-cov-8.607519_pt1 | contig 21307 bp, 18 predicted proteins | sample MGYA00520686_ERZ1034973 | MGnify/ENA primary metagenome ERZ1034973 (study PRJEB33766, sample SAMN09781775) | gut metagenome | biome: gut microbiome | host: Homo sapiens | place: Madagascar | study: EMG produced TPA metagenomics assembly of the PRJNA485056 data set... | reverse complement strand
CCTGTTGCCAGGTAAAACTCTAAATTCTTGTTTTTGCTTAACTTAATGACATTGGGCTTAGGTCTTGTCTTTTTTTATGCATGAAAGAAATCTTTATACAATCTTTATACGTTTTAACATTCTTTAATACATTCTTTAAATGATGAAACCTAATATAGAAGCATGAAAGGAGTGTCTATGCCAAAGGGTTTACGTCATAGAAGAATTCATATTACAACATTCCAGTGGATCATTATGGGATTCATTGGTGTCATATTGATGGGTACATTGTTATTAATGCTGCCAATCTCTACAAAGCAGAGGATTGTTACTAGTTTCCATGATGCTGCATTTACTGCAGTATCTGCAGTATGTGTAACGGGACTTGTGGTAAAGGATACAGGCAGTTACTGGTCTACGTTTGGTCAGATGATCATTATTCTTCTGATTCAGATTGGTGGTCTTGGTGTCATTACGATTGCGGTTGCATTTGCGATCCTTTCTGGAAGAAGGATCAATCTGATGTCTAGAAGTACGATGCAAAGTTCAATTTCTGCGCCATTCGTAGGAGGTATTGTTCGTTTAACACGATTTATTGTATTAGGAACATTTACGATTGAAGGGATTGGTGCTCTTCTATTAATGCCACGCTTTATTCCACTTTATGGTCTAGAGGGGATATGGATGTCTTTGTTCCATTCTATCAGTGCGTTCTGTAATGCGGGATTTGATATCTTAGGAACGAAGAATAACATGTTTCCTTCTCTGGTTGGATTTCAAAATGATACTGTGGTGAATGTTGTCATCATGCTTCTTATCATGATTGGCGGTATTGGTTTTCTAACATGGGATGATATTTATCATCATACATATCACTTCAAGAAATATCGTTTACAGTCAAAGATTGTTTTAATTACAACATTCTTCCTGGTTGTATTACCTGCGGTTTTATTCTTCTTTGTGGATTTTCAAACACTGCCTTTGAAAGAAAGAATTCTTGCTTCTTTGTTTCAGTCGGTAACAACACGTACTGCTGGTTTTAATACAGTAGATCTGACGAAGATGTCATCAGCATCAAAAGGTGTTATGACAATATTGATGTTGATTGGTGCTTCACCTAGTTCAACTGCAGGTGGTATGAAGATTACAACATTTGTCATCATTGTTACAACAGCTTTCTCTGTATTCAATCAGAAAGATGAAACGGATCTGTTTGATCGTAGATTTACGATTGCTGCATTACGACAGGCAATGACGATCTTTGTTATGTATCTATCGATGTTCTTTGTTGTAGCGATGTTTATTTCCATCCATGATGGATTTATATTGTCAGATTGCTTGTTTGAGACAGCATCTGCTGCAGGTACAGTTGGATTGACATTATCTTTAACTACGAAACTTTCACATATATCACAGACATTGTTAATGATACTGATGTTTTTAGGAAGAGTTGGAACACTTACTTTGATCTATGCAACAAAGCGTGTATCCAAGCATGTATATAAGAAAATGCCGGAAGAAATGGTTACGGTAGGATAGGAGAAAACAATATGAAGAATATTTTATTGATTGGTTTAGGAAGATTTGGCAGACACGTTGCAATTCATTTAAATGAAATGGGATATCAGATCATGGCAGTAGATAAAGCAGAAGATAAAGTCAATGAATGTATTGACTATGTTACAAGTGCTGTGATTGGAGATAGTACAAATAGAGATTTCCTGAAATCTTTAGGTATCGCAAATTATGATGTATGTTTTGTGACAATTGGTGGAAACTTCCAGAATTCTCTTGAAACAACATATCAGTTAAAAGAACTTGGCGCAAAGTGTGTAATCTCTAGAGCAGAAAGAGATGTACAGGCAAAGTTCCTGGAAAGAAATGGTGCAGATCATGTTGTATATCCTGAAAGACAGATGGCAAAATGGACAGCAATCAGATACGCTGCTGATCATATCTTTGACTATATGGAATTGGATGCAGAACATGGTGTATTTGAAACAGAAGTGCCAAAGGAATGGCTTGGAAAAACAATTACAGAATTGGATATTCGTAAAAAGTTCCATTTAAATATTCTTGGTATCAAGAGTAATGGTAAATTGACTGTCAATTTAACACCAGATACAACATTTGAAAAAAATTCCACAATTCTTGTTCTAGGAGATTACAGAAATCTTGAAAAATGCTTTAAAAAACAGAAAGCGTAATTAATATGATCTGGGTTATTTTGTTGATTGTTTATATTGCATTGCTTAGCTTTGTGGTGAATCATTACTTTTCTAGATTTTTAGATGAAATAAGACATCCAGAAAAATATGAATTCAGCACAAAAGAAAAAACATGCTATGATAATGCAGAGGAAGAAGAATGCAGGAAAATAGATACAAAACAACATCACAAGAACATATTCTCGTATGTTTATCATCATCCTTCACAAATGAAAAACTAATCTATAGCTCAAGTGCTTTAGCCAAGGCTTTTCATTGTCCTCTTACAGCTTTATATATTCAAACATCATCTGCATCTCATATGAAAGAAGATGATGTAAAACGATTATCTGCTCATACTGCACTTGCAAAAAGTCTTGGTGCAGAAATCGTACAGATCCAGGGAGATGATGTACCTGTATTGATCAGTGAATATGCAAGAGCTTCCCGTGTAACAAAAATCGTCATTGGCAGAAGTGACAATCACAAACGGATGTTTTTTCCCAAACAGACCGTAACAGATCGTTTGATTGAACTGTCTAAAAATATTGATATTTATATTATCCCTGATCAAAGCAATCTAGATATGTATCGGAAAGGGAATTATATCATGCATCAGGATATCATGCCGAAATCCTCAGATATTCTTCCAATGGGACTGATCTTGCTTCTTGTGACGGGAATTGGTATTTGTTTTCAGCATCTTGGATTTACAGATTCTAATATCATTACACTGTATATTCTAGGTGTTCTTTTAACAGCTTTGATTTGTACAAACTATACAAGCTGTATTATTTCATCTGTTTTAAGTGTTATCGCATTTAATTATTTCTTTACTGAACCTGTTATGACGTTACATGCATATGCTCCGGGATATCCTGTAACGTTTTTAATCATGTTGATTGCTGGTATTATTACTGGTTCATCCGCTTCTAAACTGAAACAGGATGCTAGATTGCTGGCAAGTGATGCCTATCGTACAAAAGTGCTGTTTGATACCGATAAACTGCTTGAAAATACAGATGATCCAAAACAGATCATTCTATTATGTGCCCAGCAGCTATCGCGTCTTTTGAATCGTAAAGTTTTAGCAATTTCTAAAGATGATGATCATAAACATATCCACATGTATTATCCAGATCGTACATTTGCATATGAACAGTTAAGCAAAGAAGACGAAGAAGCAGTACAGTGGGTATTTGAAAACCATAAACAGAAAACGAATCGTGATACACTGTATTTATCCATTCGTATGAATGAAATTGTTTATGGAGTCATTGGTATCATTCAGGAAGATGCACCAATCAATCCGCATGAAAGTTCCATTGCATTATCTATTTTAGGGGAATGTGCACTTGCTTTAGATAATGAAAGAATCAAAAGAGAAAAAGAACAAGCTGCTCTTGTTGCAAAAAATGAACAGCTGCGTTCAAATTTATTGAGAACGATTTCTCATGATCTTAGAACACCATTAACTTCTATTTCTGGTGGTGCAAGTATCTTGATGGATAGTTATCAGGAATTGGATGATGCGGCCAGAAAGCAGATCTTTTCTGATATCTATGATGATAGTGAGTGGCTGAAGCAGGTTGTTGAGAATCTATTGTCGATTACAAGGTTTGATGAAGGCAGAATTCAATTGAATTTTTCGGATCAGCTGTTAGATGATGTGATAAGTGAAGCTTTGAAGCATATTGATCGAAAGAGCCAGGAACATCATATTGAAAAGCAGATGGATGATGAATTTATGCTTGTTTATATTGATGCTAGATTGATCATTCAGGTCATTGTGAATATTATCAATAATGCAATTAAATATACAGAAGCAGGATCAACGATATTGATCCGTGTGAAAAAGCTTGAACATGTTGCACAAGTAGATATTATAGATAATGGACCAGGAATCAAAGATGTGAATAAAGAACATATCTTTGAAATGTTCTATACAGGAGAAAAACAGAATGATTCTACTGGCAGATCTCTTGGACTTGGCTTAGCTTTATGTAAATCAATTATTGAAGCACATCATGGAGAAATTGGTATTTATGATGCTGAATCACATGGATGTGATTTTAGATTTACATTACCTTTAAGTGAGGTGAAGATCAATGGCGAATAAATTGAATGTTTTAGTTGTAGAAGATGATGCTTCCATTCGAAATCTCATTACGACAACTTTAAAAGCACATGAGTATAAGTATTTATCTGCATATAACGGCAACAGTGCTTTGCTTGAAGCATCTACACATAATCCAGATGTTATTTTACTGGATCTTGGTTTACCGGACATGGATGGAATTGAAGTCATACAGAAGGTACGCAGTTTTTCTTTGGTGCCAATCATTGTTATTTCTGCTAGAAGTGAAGATGATGATAAGATTCAGGCATTAGATGCAGGGGCAGATGATTATTTGACAAAGCCTTTTTCTGTTGAAGAATTGCTTGCAAGATTAAGAGTGACACAAAGAAGACTGTCATTTATCCAGAATGAAAAGATGAATCAGGATTCTGTCTTTGAAAATGGACAATTGAAGATTGATTATGTGAGTGGATGCTGTTATCTGAATGGAGAAGAACTGCATCTGACACCGATTGAATTCAAATTATTGACATTGCTTTCTAAAAATATAGGAAAAGTATTAACGCATACATATATCACACAAAGTATCTGGGGCAGTGCAAATGAAAATGATATTGCTTCTTTACGTGTGTTTATGGCTACGCTGCGTAAGAAAATTGAAAAGAATACAAATGGAGTGCAGTATATTCAGACACATATAGGTGTTGGATATCGTATGATCAAGGTATGAAGTGGGGAATTATTGGTGCAGGAAGAATTGCACATCGTTTTGCATCCAGCTTAAAACATGTAGAAGGATGTACATTGCAGGCAGTCAGCTGTCGCACACTGCAAAAAGCAGAAATATTTCAAACGGAACACGATGCGCTTAAAGCGTATGGTAGTTTCGATGCGATTGTAAATGATCCTCAAGTAGAAGCTGTGTATATTTCTACCCCGCATCAGTTTCATTATGCATGGATCATGAAATGTCTGCAGGCACATAAAGCAGTGCTTGTTGAAAAGCCGGCATGTTTAAGTGCGGAAGAAATGCAGTCTGTGATTCACTGTGCAAAAGAAAATCATTGCCTGTTTATGGAAGCAATGAAATGTCGTTTTACACCACTCTATGAAAAAGTGAAAGAAGTTATTAATGAAGATAGAATAGGCAAGATTACACAAATCAATACCTCGTTCTGTAATGCAGCAAGTATAGATGCAATAGAGAACTCTTATTTAGGTGATCCTGCTTCTTTAGGGTGCCTGAGTGATTTAGGAATCTATTGTATTTCCTGGATTGAAGATTTTACTAAAGAAGATATGGTATTAAAACATGTATATGCAAATGTTAAGAATTGTGTGAATCTGTATATATGTGCATATATGCAAAGTGGTGATATTGCATGTGTGATGGAATGCGGAATGGATCGTGAAAAGGAAAAGATTGTTACAATCAAAGGGACAAAAGGAACAATTGTTGTACGACCACTGCATCGCGCATTCCAGATGACAGTCACAACAGATGTTGTAGATGAAATAGAAATTCCATATGTTGTGGATGATTTTTATGGTGAAATCAAAGCATTTGTTGATTGCTATCAACAGGGAAATATAGAAAATGATTATATATCACATGCGGCATCTTTACGTTGCACAGAAATTATGGAAATGATCCAGAAGAGTTTATCATACGATGAAAAAACATTGCTTCTATTAGAAAAAGAAGAGAAGCAATATCACTTGCAAGAAAAAGATATTGAACGCTTAGGAAATCTTTTAAAGGAAAATCAGAAAGCGTATGATCGTACAGCGTATGTTCGAATCTATGATGAAGTAAAGAATGCAGTTGTGTATGAATATATTCCAGAAGGAAAGGAAAAGAATGTATTATATATCACAGGAAAAAGAAATGTGATGTTGAAAACAATGCATTCCAGTTTTTATGCATATGTTGAACATGAACTGCATGGAACATATTCTGATCTATCCTTTCCAGAATATTGCTTATCTGCAGGTGCTTTTCCAATCTTTGAAAATGGTGTTTTGCGTTATGCAATTGTTACAAGTGGTATGCATGAAGGGCAGGATCATGCGTTGATTGTGCAGTGTTTATCACAGTTAAATGATATTCCACAAAGCGATTTTCCATATCGAATTGTGTAATAAAAAAGAAGCAATGTGATTGCTTCCAGGGTTACTTTAAGTTTTTGATACCTTCTTCTAGCATCTCTAATTGTAAGAGTGTCTGTTCTTCTGTTACAAGTGGTGGTGCCTGGTGCATGATCGTATCATAGAATGCATCATAATATCTTCCATAGTCACCTCGTTCTGAGATGACTTTTTCTTCATGATAGACATTGTTTTCATCATAGTACATCAATGTTCCATATTCTTCAGGGGTATCTAGACCAAAGTCTTTGTTGTCTGGCATATAGAAATGTTTAAGATCTCTTTCCTGCAGGTCTTTTGTGTATTTGATGAAGCATCCTTTCTTTCCGTAGACAGTAAAGCTTGGTCTTTCTTTGATGCGAAAGTAGGATGAACGATCGGAAATTTTAAGATTTCCATAATAAAGGTCTACATCAAAATAATCATTCATTCTGCCTGTACCTAAGAGTTGTCTGACATCATAATGGACATGATCTGGTTTGCCAAAATATGAAATAATCTGATCCAACGTATGACAGGCATGACCATACCAGTAAGAATTCAATTTAGAAAATGTATGTACAGCCTCAGGTGTTTCTGGACGATAATAATCAAATCCCATCTCAATTTCTAACAGTTCGCCTAATTCATTGGATTCTATAACTTTCTGAACAGTCAAGAAATCAGAATCAAATCTTCGATTTTGATAACATTCCAAGATCAAACCTTTTTGTCTTGCAAGGGCAAAACATTCTTTTGCGTCCTGCACTGTTTCCATGAATGGTTTTTCACAAATGCAGTTTTTTCCGGCATTTAAAACTTCTTTGACATAACTGTAATGAGAAGATGCTGGTGTAGAAATAACAATGGTATTGATTTCAGGGTCATTATAGAGATCATTGATATTATCTGTGTATGTAATACCTTCAATTCTTTGCCATTCTTTTTTGTTTAAATTTCTAGCATAGATTTTTTTGACTTTGATCTTGTCTTTTCTTTGTAGAACAAATGGAAGGTGATAACGGTTTGTACTTTTTCCATTTGCGATAAATGCGATAACTAATTGCCGCATAATATTTCTCCCTGAATGATCTGAATGCCATCTTTTATAAATGTATTTTTCATTTCCTGTGTGAGTTTGTTATCAGAAACAACAGTGATTTTATTGTTGAGATTCATAGATACGGTACCAACATGATTGAATTTTTCACTTTCACTGACAACAATGATTTCATCTGCGACCTTTGCCATGCTTTTCACTGCTTCTGCACGCATTGTATCTTTATTTGTGAATCCTGTTTTTGAGGAATAGCCATCAGTACCAATAAAGAAGTAGTGTACATGGAAGAAGGATGCATTTGTTTCAATCATTGCTCCTACGGTACATTGTGAATCTTTTTGATAGATACCACCTAAAAGAATAATATTTACATCTTCTTCTCTGATAAAGTCGGCAATATAAGCACTGTTTGTAATGATTGTAACGTTCTTTTTCTCTTTTGCGATGATGGATGCTAATAGTGCACAACAGCTTCCATTTTCAATCATGATCGTATCATTATCATTGACAAGTTTACTTGCTTCATAGGCAATCTGTCTTTTTTCTTCATAGTGATAGGATAGTCTGCCTCTAAGATCATCTGTATTATTGATCATTGCGTATCCATGCATTCTTTTCACAAGGCCAAGATCTTCCAATCCATCCAGATCTTTTCGCATTGTTACCTGTGATACATGACAGATTTCTGCCAAGGAAACAACATTTGCTTTTTCCTGCGTTGATAAGACTTCAAGGATTTTGTTTGTACGATTGTTTTTCATAAGTTCTCCTTAAAAGAACGCTTCAATTCCATGTGCTAAGAATATGTTCTGATATGGGATGAGATCTTCTTTATGCAGAGCTGTTGTATTGCGATATGCATATTCTTTATTGAGAAGTGAATACTTGTTTTCTCCAAACTGATGGAATGGCAGTAATTGTACTCTTTGAATGCCGAGTTCTTTGAACTGCTGAGAAAACATTTCTGCATCATGTAAAGAATCATTGAATCCTGGAATGACAGGAATTCTAGGAAGTACTGTTTTTCCTGAAGCAATTGCCTGTTTGATATTTTCTTTGATCAGTGTATTTTCTACACCTGTATATTCTTTGTGTTTTTGTGTATCCCAATGCTTCATATCAAACAATACATAATCAATATTCTCAATGACTTTTAAAAATACATCAGGTGATGCAAATCCAGTTGTTTCGCACGCTGTATGAATATTTTCTTCTTTGCATGCTTTTAATAGTTCGCAGGCAAATTCACTCTGCATAAGTAATTCACCACCACTCAAAGTAATGCCGCCGCCACTCTCTTCATAGAATACTTCATCCTGCTTTACAATATTTAAGACTTGCTGGACAGTTTTTGTATCACCTTCATGTTTAAGAGCATTTTGTGGACATTCTTGTTCACATTCTAGACACCCAATGCATGCTTTGTGATCGATGTGAATTTCATTGTTTATTTCTCTGACTGCGTTTTGTTTACATGTATCAATACAATGCAGACAATGTACGCATTTTTTTGTATCCCATAATATCTGTACTTTAGTTGATTGACTTTCCGGATTGGAACACCATTGACATCTTAGAGGGCATCCCTTAAAAAATACAACGGTTCGAATCCCTGGACCGTCATTGACACTGAATTTCTGGATGTTGAATACAACACCTGTCTGTTCTCTATTTGCTTTCATAATTAACCTCACCAATATCGTAACATTAAAATAATGAAAATGAAATATAAAACTTACGAATGAAACTGTATTGTATTTAAAACGCAGAAATCCATTGATTATCATTGAATATATTGGTATATTTGTTATAGAAATACGTAATGAAACTTACGAATGAAAGAGGTAATGATGGAAAACGTAGAACACTTTGGAAAATTAAGTGAAAGAATGCAATGCTTTCGAAATGAAGTTTTAAATGAAAAGCCTTATGTTGATGCAGAAAGAGCAGTGCTGGTAACAGACGTATACAAAAAACATCAAAATCAGCCACGTGTCATGCTGCGTGCCTTGATGTTAAAAGAAATCCTGGAAAATCAGACAATCTATATTGAAAACAATACATTGATTGCTGGCAATCAGGCAACAAAGAATCGAAATGCACCTGTGTTTCCTGAATATACAATGAAATTCATCATGGATGAATTAGATCTGTTTGAAAAAAGAGATGGTGATGTTTTCTATATTACAGAAGAAACAAAACAACAGCTAAGAGAAATTGCACCATTCTGGGAAAATAATAATCTTCGTGCTAGAGGCGAAGCACTGCTTCCTGAAGAAGTATCTGTATTTATGGAAACTGGTGTATTTGGCATGGAAGGAAAGCTGAATGCGGGTGATGCACACTTGGCAGTTAACTATCAAAGAGTGTTGAAAGAAGGTCTTGCAGGGTATGAAGCAAGAGTAAAGAAACAACTGGAAGAACTGGATTTAACAGATATTGATGCGATAGATAAGTATGTATTCTATAAAGCAGTTCTTATTGTGATTGATGCGGTACATACATTTGCATTACGCTATGCCACAAAGGCAAAAGAACTTGCTTCTATGACAGTAGATGAATGTAGAAAAGAAGAGTTATTAAAGATAGCAGAAATCTGTACAAACGTTCCTTACCAGCCAGCGCATTCCTTCTATGAAGCAATTCAATCTGTCTGGTTCATTCAATTGATTTTACAGATTGAAAGTAATGGTCATTCTTTATCTTATGGTAGATTTGATCAATACATGTATCCATACTATGAAAAGGATCATCGTGAAGGAAAGATTACAGATGAAGAAGCGCTTGAGCTGTTAGACTGTCTGTGGATTAAGACATTGACAATCAATAAAGTACGTTCTCAGGCACATACATTATCTTCTGCAGGATCTCCAATGTATCAGAATGTAACAATTGGCGGTCAGACAACAGATCATAAAGATGCAGTCAATGATTTGTCTTTCCTTGTATTAAGATCTGTCGCACAGACAAGATTGACACAGCCAAACTTAACTGTGCGCTATCATGCAAACTTAAATCATCATTTCTTTGATGAATGTATTGAAGTTGTAAAGCTTGGATTTGGCATGCCTGCATTCAATAATGATGAAGTTATTATTCCATCTTTTATTCACTGGGGTGTCAAAGAAGAGGATGCCTACAACTACAGTGCGATCGGATGTGTTGAAACGGCAGTGCCTGGCAAGTGGGGTTATCGCTGTACTGGAATGTCTTATATCAATTTCCCACGTGTACTGTTATGCGCGATGAATGATGGCGTTGACTTGACAAGTGGAAAGAGATTTACAAAAGGATATGGAAAATTTGAAGATTTCAAGACATATGATGAACTGCTTGATGCATGGGATAAGACAGTACGTGAAATGACGAGATATTCTGTTATTGTTGAAAATGCAATTGATAAGGCTAGTGAAAGAGATGTACCTGATATCTTATGTTCCTGCTTGACGGATGACTGTATTGCTAGAGGCAAGACAATCAAAGAAGGTGGTGCAGTCTATGATTTCATCTCTGGATTGCAGGTGGGAATTGCCAATATGGCGGATTCTTTAAGTGCAATCAAAACCCTTGTCTATGATGAAAAGAAAATAACACAAAAGCAGCTTTGGGATGCAATTATGGATAATTTCAAATCAGAAGAAAGTCAAAAGATCCAAAAGATGCTGATCAATGATGCACCAAAGTATGGAAATGATAATGATGATGTAGATATGCTTGTTGTAGAAGCATATGATTCCTACCTTGATGAAATCAAGAAGTATCCAAATACAAGATTCCATAGAGGTCCGATTGGTGGTATTCGCTATGGTGGTACATCTTCCATTTCCGCAAATGTTGGTCAAGGCATGTCAACATTTGCTACACCAGATGGCAGAAAGGCATGGGAACCACTTGCGGAAGGATGTTCACCAGCACATAACTGTGATAAGAATGGTCCAACAGCTGTATTTAAGACAGTTTCTAAGTTGCCTACAGAAAAGATTACAGGTGGTGTACTGCTGAATCAGAAAATGACACCGACAATGCTGCAGTCAGAAGAAAATAAACAGAAGCTTGAAATGTTGATTCGTGCATTCTTTAATCGTCTGCATGGATATCATGTACAGTACAACATCGTTTCCAAAGAAACATTGCTTGATGCACAGAAGCATCCTGAAAAGCATACGGATCTCATTGTCCGTGTTGCGGGATATTCTGCATTCTTTAATGTATTAAGTAAAAGGACACAGGATGATATTATCGGTAGAAGTGAACAGACATTATAGGAGATAAGGAAAATGAAATTATTTATTGATGATGCAAATATTGAAGCAATTAAAAGATTGTGTGATCTATACCCAATTGATGGTGTTACCACAAATCCTTCTATTTTAAGCAAACAGAACAGAAATCCAGAAGAAGTTCTAAAAGAAATTAGAGAAATCATCGGAGAAGATGGTATCTTATTTGCTCAGGCAATTCCAACAGATGCTGAAGGCATGGTAAAAGATGCAGAAGCAATTGTACGTGTATTAGGAAAGAATACAGTTGTTAAGATTCCTTGTATTCCGGAAGGATTTAAAGCAATCCGTATCTTGAAGAAGAAGGGGATTCCAACATGTGGAACAGTTGTGTATACACCAATGCAGGCGTATCTTGCCGCAAAGGCTGGTGCAAGCTATGTTGCACCATATGTGAATCGTATTGATAATATGGGATATGATGGAATTTATGTAACGAAGCAGATTCATGATATCTTAGTGAATAATCATATGGACTGTGGTGTACTTGCAGCTTCCTTTAAAAACAGCCAGCAGGTTCTTGAGTTATGTGAATATGGTGTTTACTCATCCACATGTGCTCCAGATGTTATTGATGGATTTGTGAAGAATCTTGCGATTGATGGTGCAGTAAATGATTTTATCAGTGACTTTAACAAGCTTGGTCAAGATAAAACAATGAAAGATTACTTTGAATAGTTCACACTGTTATAAAAAGTGATAAAATAGTTACCATGAAAACAGGATTAATATTAGAAGGTGGAGCAATGCGTGGTTTATTCACGGCAGGTGTTCTAGACGTTTTTATGGTCAATGATATCTGTTTTGATGGTGCGATCGGTGTGAGTGCTGGTGCTGCTTTTGGGTGTAATATCAAATCAAAACAGATTGGAAGAGTTTTGCGTTATAACATGGCATATTGTAGAGATAAACGACATGCATCGATTTTTTCTCTATTGTTAACAGGAAACTTATTTTCAACAAAGTTTAACTATAATATGCTTCCATATCATCTGGATTTATGGGATAGTGAAACGTTTGAAAAGAATCCAATGGAGTTCTATTGTGTTGCAACGGATGTAAAGACTGCTCGTCCTGTATATCATAAATGTACGGATGGAACAAAAAATGATCTTCTTTGGATCCAGGGTTCTGCGTCTATGCCAATGGTATCGAGATGCGTAAAAGTTGATGGATATGAACTGCTGGATGGTGGAATCAGTGATTCTATACCATTACGCTATTTTGAATCCATTGGCTATACAAAGAATGTTGTGGTACTGACACAGCCATTTGGCTACCGTAAACAGCCATATTCTTCTAATATGCAGAAGTTGATGAAAGTAGCTTTAGCAAAATATCCATTGTTATTGGAAAAGCTTCTTCATCGATATGAAGAATACAATGCATGTATTGATGAAATACTCGAAAAAGAAGCAAAAGGGGAAATCTTTGTGATTCGACCTCCAGAAGCTTTGAATATTCCAAGTGTATGTAGAGATCCGAAAGAATATAAACGCGTATATGATTTAGGAAGAAGACAGGCATTATCACAACTGCATGCACTGGAACAATTTTTGAATAAATAATTCAGGGAATCCTCTTATTTTCTGTGAATAGTAATATAGGAGGATTTTTTTTATGGAGACATAGTGCACCTGTATTCGTAACTTAAAAATTGTATTGTAACTTAAATTAAGTTATGATACTAAAAAAGAGTTATGAATGGAGAAAATATGGAGTATTTAAAAAAATTATTAGGAATAAATGTTGTTTATAAAAATATGGAATTGCCACTCTTTCCAAATTACATTCATGCTAGATATGAAATGAAAGGTGTTGTGTTAGATAGCTGTGAAGTAGTTTTTTTATATCCAAAGTGTGAATTGGAACAGATTACAGCTTTAAAAAAACAGATAGAAGCAATAGAAAAAACAATCCATTTACCAGTTGTTTTGATATTGAAAAATATACAATCTCGAATGAAAGAAAATCTAATCAGGAACAAAATTCCTTTTGTTGTGGAGAAAAAGCAGATCTATCTTCCTTTTATGGGTTGCTATCTACAAGAAAGATACGATGCTGAAATGAAAATCAAGGAGAAGATTCTTCCGTCTTCTCAAATGTTGTTTTTGTATTTTTTGTATAAAGGCGCACATCCTTTATCAACAAGTATTGCGGCGAAAGAGTTACATCTTACACCGACATCAATATCTCGTGCATCAAAACAACTAGAAGAAATGGGAATAATACATAGCAAAAAAGAAGGCGCAAGTAAAATTCTATTTTCGGATATATCTGCAAAAGAATTATTTGAAGAAAACGAAAAATTTCTTCTTGATCCAGTTAAAAGAACAGTGTTTATTTCGAAAAGTGAAGTAAAAAATGAATTGTTGAAAAGTGGCTATGAAGCATTATCTTTTTATTCGATGATTTCTCCGCCAGATCTTAAATATTATGCAACAAGTGAAATATCTAGATGGGAAGCATTATCTACAAATCATTTATATGATCAGGATGGACAGGCTGCATTACAGCTATATCGGTATGATCCAAGAATATTATCCAAAAATAGATATGTAGATGTTTTATCTTTGTATTTATCTTTAAGAGAAGATATGGATGAAAGGATTGAAGAAGCGAGAGAAGAAATGCTGAACGCTTTGTGGGAGAAAATATGTGAATAAAGAAATTGAAAGTTTCAGAGATTGGTTTTGTGGATACGAAAAAGAATATGTCATTATTGGTGGTACTGCATGTAATATTCTGATGGGGGAAAGTGGTCTTACGTTTCGAGCAACGAAAGATCTTGATTTGGTGTTGATTGTCGAAGCACTTGATACAAAATTTATTGAAAAATTTTGGCAATATATAAAGATTGCAAATTATCAACATTGGAATAACAGCAGAACAGTGCCACAGTTTTATCGTTTTTCACATCCGTCTTCAAAATGTTTTCCGGCAATGATAGAACTATTTACTAGAAAACTGGAAAATATAGAATTAAAGTATAATCATAATTTGACCCCTTTATCGTTTGAAGAAGAAATATCTAGCCTTTCAGCGATATTGTTGAATGATGATTATTATGAATTCATGAAAACTGGGATTAGGGTTGTAGATGGATTATCTATTCTTGATGCAACGCATTTGATTCCGTTCAAAATAAAAGCATGGTTAGATTTGAAAAAAGAGAAACTAGATGGAAAACATGTTGATATGAAAAATATTAAAAAACACAAAAATGATGTGTTCCGTTTATCAGAGTTGTTAAATCCTTCATTGGAAATTCATGTTCCACTCTCTATATACGTAGATATTCAAGAATTTCTGGTAAAGATGCAAAATGAAGATGTTGATTTAATACAGCTTAAATTGCGTGGGAGAACAAAAAATCAAATTCTTATGGAATTGCAAAATATTTACGTTTTAAAGAAAATAATTTAAATTTCAGGGAATCCTCTTATTTTCTGTGAATAGTAATATAGGAGGATTTTTTATGAGTAATGAAGAAATTGAAGAATATTTTTCTAGTTTAAAGACAGAAGTGAAGGAGAAAGTGGATTTTGAAGAAAAGCTGAATGCTTTGTTGAAGAAAGATGTGAAGTATCATCCTCAGCAACTATACTTTGATTTTTGTCAAATGGAAATTTGTGAAAATATGAAAATCTGAAAGTCCCTAATTCTAGGGACTTTCTTCAATTTGTATGAAACAAATTAAATTGTGAACAAAATAACTAATGGAAACGACAGAAATCTTGAGTGTTTTGGTTGAAATCATATCTAAAAAACAGTATCCTTTTGAAGGATAACATAAATAGTTGGAAATCCAACTATTTAGAATTCTTGGAAGAGGGCAATTATGAATGTAATTAAAAGAAGTGGAGAAGAAGTATCTTTTGATGCGGATAAGATACTTTTAGCAATAGAAAAAGCAAATCAGGCTACGCAGGAAAACAGACAGATTTCAGAAGATAAGATTACTGAAATCACAAATCGCGTCATTCAGAAGTGTAATGAAATTGCACGTAGTATTTCTGTGGAAGAAATTCAAGATCTTGTTGAAAATGAATTGATGGCAGAAGGCGCATATACAGTGGCACATAACTATATTACATATCGTTATGAAAGAGCACTTGTTCGTAAAGCCAACACAACAGATAAGAAGATTCTTTCTTTGCTGGGCCGTAATAACGAAGAAGCTATGCAGGAAAATTCTAATAAGAATCCAACTGTAAACTCAACACAGCGTGACTATATGGCTGGTGAAGTTTCTAAGGATATTACAAGAAGATTCCTGTTGCCTAAGGAAATCTGGGATGCACATGAAAAGGGAATCATTCATTTCCATGATTCTGACTATTTTGCACAACCAATGTATAACTGTTGTTTAGTGAATCTGGAAGATATGCTGCAGAACGGAACAGTGATTTCAGGTACACATATTGATAAGCCGCATAGCTTTGCGACTGCCTGCAATATCGCAACACAGATCATTGCACAGGTAGCATCTAACCAGTATGGTGGTCAGACAATCACCCTTTCTCATCTTGCACCATTCGTAGATATTTCAAGACAGAAATATAGAAAAGCTGTAAAAGCCGAAATGGAAGCAGCTGGTGTAGAAATCAGTGAAGACAAGATCAATACAATTGCTGAAGAAAGAGTGAAGCGTGAAGTTACAACTGGTGTACAGACAATTCAGTATCAGATCATTACATTGATGACAACAAATGGACAGGCTCCTTTCGTTACTGTATTCATGTATCTGGATGAAGTTGCTGAAGGTCAGACAAGAGACGATCTTGCTTTGATCATCGAAGAAATGCTCAAGCAGAGAATGCAGGGTGTTAAGAATGAAAAAGGTGTTTATATTACTCCAGCATTCCCTAAACTCATTTATTGCTTAGATGAAGATAATATTTATAACGATTCTAAGTATTACTACCTGACAAAGCTCGCTGCTAAATGTACAGCAAAGAGAATGGTTCCTGACTATATTTCTGCTAAGATCATGAAAGAATTGAAGGGCGATGTATATCCATGCATGGGATGCCGTTCATTCCTTACACCTGACCGTTTTACTGAAAATGGATGGGAAAACAATGAACATGCGATGAATTCATCTTCTAAGCATAAGTATTACGGCAGATTTAATCAGGGTGTTGTAACAATTAACCTTGTTGATGTTGCCTGCTCTTCTAAGAAGGATATGAACGCATTCTGGAAGATCTTTGATGAAAGACTTGATCTATGCTATAAGGCATTGATGATTCGCCATGAACGTTTGAAGGGTACACCTAGTGATGTTGCGCCTATTCTATGGCAGTATGGTGCAATTGCTAGACTTGAAAAGGGTGAAACAATTGATAAGCTTCTGTTTAATGGATATTCTACAATTTCTCTTGGCTATGGTGGACTGGCTGAATGTGTTCGTTATATGACAGGTTTATCTCATACAACACCAGAAGGTGAAAAGTTTGGACTGGCTGTGATGAAGCATTTGAATGATGCCTGTGCAAAGTGGAAACAGCAGACAAACATTGATTTCTCAGTATATGGAACACCAATGGAATCTACAACATACAAGTTTGCAAAGTGCCTGCAGGAAAGATTTGGCATCATTAAAGGCGTTACAGATAAGAACTATATTACAAACTCTTATCACATTCACGTAACGGAAGAAATCAATGCATTTGATAAACTGACAGAGGAAAGCAAATTCCAGGAATTATCTCCAGGTGGGGCAATTTCCTATGTTGAAGTTCCTAACATGCAGAATAACGTACAGGCTGTATTACAGTTAATGAAGCATATCTACAATACAATTATGTATGCTGAATTGAATACAAAGAGTGACTATTGCCAGGTATGTGGATATACAGGTGAAATTCAGATCATGGAAGATGAAAATAAGAAGCTGATCTGGAAGTGTCCAAATTGTGGTAATACTGATCAGAATAAGATGAACGTTGCTAGAAGAACGTGTGGGTACATCGGTACACAATTCTGGAACCAAGGTAGAACTCAAGAAATCAAAGAACGTGTATTACATCTATAAAGGACAATCACTTGTTTGTTAATACACAACTCCAAATCTCGTTAAACAACTCCAAATCTCGTTTTACATCAAAGTAAGATTTGTTAATATACAACTCCAAATCTCGTTTACATCAAAGTAAGATTACGAGATTTACAATAAAGCGTAAAAAAGAGGAACTACACATCTAAGTGTAGAACCTCTTTTTTATTGCTGGTGATATACATTTAATAAGTTCTGTTTAAGCAGATTTGCATCAGGACTGGATATGCCAACTTAACATTGGACAAGAACTGGAAAAATTTAGAAAAAGTTCCAACTTAATAGTGGACAAAGCCCTAAAAAGTTGCAAATAGTTCCAACTTAACATTGGACAAGGCATCATCGTTCAATGGCTGAATGCTGAGAGAAAATAATTTTCTAGAGAAATATTAAAAGCACCCATGGTGGATGCTTTTTGTTTTGCTCAGAGAACACTCTTATATGCAAACATTTTCAGTTGGTAACATAAGATCATAACTGCCCTTTTTAAAAGCTATTTTAAAGTTATCGATTTATATGTATACTTTATTCGTAGAAAGAATACTTAATGCTACATTTTGTATAAATAAAAATTGGAATGTTTGGGGAACGTGTATTTGTTTATAGGCAGATAAGATTCGTACATTTCGAAATTAAGCAAGCTGTAAAATGCATCTAATTATTCATAAGAGAGGGAATGAGAATGAATGATTTTACGAAACTTACTGAGCAGCTTTTTAAAAATTACAGTAATTCTAAATCAGTAGATGACTTGAACATTGAAAATTATTTTGATGAAAACATCAGTATAATTGGGACTGGGGAACATGAAGTTTTCGGGAATCTGCATGAGTTTCTAGACTCGTTTAAATTTAATGTGAAACGAAGAGGTAAAATCAGAATTGAAATAAGAAACTTGTGTCAGAAAGAAGAACAGCTTGATGATAATCATGTTCTTGCACATGGAACAGTAGATTTCTTGGGCCTATTTGAAGATGGATCAGTATGTTTTAAAATGAGCACCAGATTTACGATTGTCTATAAATGGACGGGAGAAAAATGGCTGGTTCAGCATCTGCATCAATCGGTTGCGGATCAAGAACAAATGGATGGTGAAGAATTCTCTATTTCATTAGGAAAACAAGCGAAGAAAAACCGACAGGCGCTTCTTGCCTTAAGTACTGCCTATTATCATGTATCAAGTTTAAACTTAAAGACAAAGAGAATTGAACTAGTTAAAAGTTCTCGATCAGCAACTAGAGATATTCAGGAAGGAGAGGCAGACTGGAATCCTCAATTTGAAATTATTAAAGAGGTAATCGTGGAGCCTTTCGTGCAGAAGTACATGGATTTTTTTGATGTACAAACCATGGCTGCACGGCTTCGTAATAAAGAGTCAATGTCTGATGAATTCATGAAGAAGGATGGGACATGGTTTCTTTCTCTAATGGTTCCTCAGAGTTATGATAAAGATGGAAATGTTGCATCTGTATTGTTTGCAAATCGAGATGTGACAGACGAAAAGCTGCGGAAATTAAAACAAGAGAAAGAATTGCGGGAGGCCAAGCTGAAAGCAGAAAGTGCAAATAATGCGAAGTCTTCCTTCCTGTTAAATATGTCTCATGACATCCGAACACCTATGAATGCAATCATCGGTTATGCAGAGGTGTCATCCAGGCATATAAACGATACAGAGAAGCTGGGCAGATACCTCGAAAAAATACAGGCCTGCGGAAAAGAACTTCTGTCACTGCTGAATAATGTTCTGAAGCTCGCAAGAATTGAAAATAACAGGGTGGAAATGGAATACACGGTTTCAAATGTTCGAGAGAATTTTGAAAACTGTGTCACCATGTTCCAGCAGCAGGCGGAAAGTAAAAATCAGACACTTTCCATGACAGAGCAGATTCTGTTTCCATACGTATATGCGGACGCTCCGCATATATCTGAAATCTGTCTCAACATCATAAGTAATGCGATAAAGTATACCAATGCCGGAGGGACGATATCCTGTCATATCGCTCAGATGCCTTCTGAAAGAGAGGACTGGTGCAATATAGTTATCTCTGTCACTGATAACGGAATCGGCATGTCCAAAGAATTTCAGAAGCATTTTTTTGAAGCTTTCGAAAGAGAAAGCAACACTACGCTCAGCCATGTTGATGGCAGTGGCATCGGCATGAATATTACAAAAAGGCTTGTTGAGCTCATGGATGGCAAGATAGAGATAAAAAGTAAACAAGGTGAGGGATCTACTTTTACAGTGACCATCCCTTGCAGGAAAGCATCTGAAGAAGATTTCCGGGTAAAGAAAAATAATGCTTTACGAGATGAAAAATGTTTAAGTGGCGTCCGCATTCTATTAGTTGAAGATAATGAGCTGAACAGAGAAATTGCCACAGAATTATTAACAGAAGAAGGATGTGCAGTTGAGACAGCCGGTGATGGTGTGGCATGTATTGATATGATTGAAAAGGCAGATGCTGATTATTACAAGATGGTTCTTATGGATATTCAAATGCCAGTTATGAATGGATATGATGCAACATTAGCTATCAGAAAACTGAAAGATACTGAAAAAGCTAGAATTCCAATTATTGCAATGACAGCAAATGCATTTGCGGAAGATGTAAACAAGGCACTTTCTGTTGGAATGAATGATCATGTTTCTAAGCCAATTGATATGAACATTCTTGTACCGACAATGCTGAAATATTTATGATTCAAGAACAGAACCGTTTGTTACTCATTGGAGAAGCAGACGGTTTTTAATGTGCAAAATTGGATTTCATAGATTGACTTATAACGCAAAAGACGTTACAACAAAAAAGATGGAGGTGTATTCTATGGGAAAAACAGAAACATTAAATATAAGAGTAAATCCAGATGTAAAAGGAAATGCAGATATGATGTCTGTTACACAGATTCATCAAAAGTTAGAAAAAGGATATGCCGATATAGAGAAAGGAAATGTTGAGGATGCAGCTAGTGCGTTTGTGGCATTTAAATCGAGGCATTAATGAAGCAATATAAGGTGGAGATTACAATCAAGAATGAGCCGAGGTATCTCTTGATGTGCAAACAGGGTAGAGGTCAATTGCACATTGAATATAAGAATTGACTGGCAGGAAGTTTCAATCCGCTGATTATTCATATATACTTTATTCAGAAATATAAATCGGTATTTGGAGGTGATTTAAATGGAAAACAAAATTGTAGGTGCTATTTTCTGTTTCATGTCAGCAGTTTTAATTTCTGCACGATATATTTCTGCTGCGATATTTATGAGTGGAGTAGCTTCGTGGGATGCCACTTTATTTGCAGCAGGTCTTGAATATGTAGGTCCTTTTTTAGCAATAGCGGCTGGTATTGCGTTTATTATTGGAATCCTGTTTCTGGGATATGGGTTGTATCAGGATATTAAAAAGATAAAGAAGTAGAACAATTCTAGTTTGTAGAAGTAAGGAAATCGGTATTTTTGGAGGAGGAATTCTATAATGAAATTTTTTGAAAATACCCGTAAGCCACAAGGCT
>ERZ1034973.763-NODE-763-length-21395-cov-25.063308_pt1 | contig 21395 bp, 18 predicted proteins | sample MGYA00520686_ERZ1034973 | MGnify/ENA primary metagenome ERZ1034973 (study PRJEB33766, sample SAMN09781775) | gut metagenome | biome: gut microbiome | host: Homo sapiens | place: Madagascar | study: EMG produced TPA metagenomics assembly of the PRJNA485056 data... | reverse complement strand
TATCAGTTCTGGGTACCTGTAGGTATCAGTTCTGGGTACCTGTAGGTATCAGTTCTGGGTACCTGTAGGTATCAGTTCCGGGTACCTGTAGGTATCAGTTCCGGGTACCCATAGGTATCAGGTGGGGGATCACACCATATCAGGGAGGCAAATATGATAGAAGTAAGCAATCTTACAAAAAAATATGGTGACCATATTGCCGTGGATCATCTCTCTTTCCGTGTGGAAAAGGGACAGATTTACGGCTTTCTTGGTCCTAACGGCGCCGGTAAATCCACGACAATGAACATCATCACGGGTTACCTGGCAGCCACGGAGGGCACTGTGACCATCGATGGCAAAGATGTCCAAAAAGATCCGGAGGAGGCAAAGCGTGCCATCGGTTATCTGCCGGAGCTTCCGCCGCTGTATGTTGACATGACTGTCAGAGAATACCTGGACTTCGTGGCAGAACTGAAAAAAGTGCCGAAAAAAGAGCGGAAGCAGCAGATTGACGAGGTCATGGAAATGACACAGATCACCGATATGCAGCAGCGTCTGATCAAGAATCTGTCAAAAGGTTACAGACAGAGAGTCGGACTGGCGCAGGCAATCCTTGGCTACCCGGAGGTTATTATTTTGGATGAGCCCACGGTAGGTCTGGATCCGAAACAGATCATCGAGATCCGTGATCTGATCCGCAAGCTGGGGGAGAATCATACCGTGATCCTCAGCTCCCATATTCTGTCGGAGGTCAGCGCGGTCTGCGACCATATTATGATCATAGCCCACGGTAAGCTGGTAGCCAGCGATTCTCCGGAGAATCTGCAGAAGCTTATGAGTGGTTCCATGGAACTGAACCTGGAAGTAAAGGGAAGCGCCGCTGCGGTGAAGAGTGCATTGCAGGAGATCTCACAGATCGACCGGATCGAAGAAAACACAGAGGCATCCAAAAATGTTGCAAAGCTGAAAGTGATCTCCAAAGAGAATGCAGATATCAGAGAGCAGGTATTCTATGCACTGGCAGATGCAAAGCTGCCTATTTTAGAGATGACCCATGCGGAGAAGTCTTTGGAAGACATCTTCCTGGAACTGACAGAAGATGTAGCGCCCTCACAGCCTGAGAGGAAAAAACTGTTTACCCGGCATAAAAAAGCGGCAGCAGTAGATGAAAATGCAGACAATAATGCCGACAATAATGCCGAGGCATCCGACGAAGGATCAATAAATACTAATAGCTCAGACAGTGTTTCCGCTACGACTGGCGTAAATGTGTCCGAGAGTAGTGAGTCAAAGGCAGACGCAGCTGCCACAAAGGAGGCGGAATAATATGTTAGCTATATATAAGAGAGAACTGAAATCCTATTTCCGTTCCTTTATCGGATTTTTATTTATTGCAGTCACCCTGTTTTTCCTGGGACTGTATTTCAGTGTTTATAACCTGATGAATGGATATCCTTATTTTGCGTATGTGGTATCCAGCGTTACCTTTTTATTCATGCTGACCGTGCCGATCCTGACCATGCGCATTCTGGCGGAGGAAAAACGGAGCAAGACGGATCAGCTGATCCTGACGGCACCGGTGTCCGTAGGCGGCATCGTTATGGGAAAATTTCTGGCGCTGTTGACCATATTTGCCATTCCCGTAGCGATCATCTGCTTTTACCCGCTGATCATGGCGCAGTACGGCAGTGTTCCCATGGGAGAGGCTTACCTGTCGATCCTGGCATATTTCCTCTTTGGGATGACCGCCATTGCCATCGGTCTGTTCCTGTCTTCCGTGACAGAGAGCCAGGTCATCGCAGCAGTACTTACTTTTTTAGTATTGTTCCTGGGATATATGATGGATTCCATCTGCTCCATTATTTCCAGTACCGGCAATCTGTTGACAAAGCTGCTTCGTTGCTTTGACCTTTATACACCGTTTTCCAACCTGTTAAACGGCACGCTGGATGTATCTTCTATCGTATATTATGCATCCGTTACGGCGCTGGTTCTGTTCCTGACGGTACAGTCCATTCAGAAACGTCGTTACAGCATGTCCGTGAAGAACTTAAGCTTCAGTGCTTACAGTACCGGTATGATCGCCGTAGCGGTAGCGCTGGTAGTAGTCGTTAATATTATCATGGGCGAGATGCCTTCTAGCTGGACAGCAATCGACATGACCAGCCAGAAGCTCTATTCCCTGACGGATCAGACCGTTGACTATGTGAAAAATATGCAGGATGATGTGACAATCTATGTGTTGGTAAATCAGGACAATCAGGATACCACACTGGGGCAGACTTTACAGAGATATGATGATCTGTCGGATCATATCACCGTGGAATATGTGGATCCTACCGTTAACCCGATGTTCTATACCCAGTACACCACCGGCAACATCAGTACGAACAGCCTGATCGTGGTCAGCGACAAGCGCAGCAAGGTCATTGATTACAACGATGTCTATGAGTCTTCCTATGATTTTGACTATTCGACGTACAGTTATAACACCACGACCACCGGTTATGATGGCGAAGGACAGATCACCAGTGCGCTGGATTATGTGTTAAATGATGATATGCCCAAGGTATATATGACAACAGGACATAATGAACTGAGTTTAAGCAACACTTTTACATCCGCACTGAACAAGGAAAATGTGGATTATGAGACCGTGAATCTGATGGATCTGGATGCTATCCCCGACGATGCGGCCTGTCTGTTCATTAACGGTGCCACCAGCGATTTTTCATCCGATGATAAGGATAAGGTGATCGACTATCTGAACAACGGTGGAAAAGTCATCCTGGTAACCGGCTATACCGATGAGGAGACACCCAATATAGATGCTATCTTAAGCTACATGAATCTGAGCATTGCCAAAGGACTGGTAGTGGAGAATGATTCCAACGGCTACTACAGAAGTCCGTATTATATCCTGCCGACACAGAGCTCTGACAGTTATACCTCCGGCACTTACGGAAAATATCTGTTCCTGCCGTATTCTCAGGGCATCATCGCCCCGGAGGAAGTAAGTACCGACGAGACAGTCACCGGCGATATTACCTATGATGTATTCTTGAGCACCTCCGACAGCTCTTTTGCAAAACAGGATGTCAACAATACACAGGATTTTTCACAGGGTGAAAATGATGTGAATGGTCCCTTCGCATTAGGTGTTGAGGCAGTAAAGACTTTGGATAATGGGGATGCGACACTGGTCGTGTACGGTTGCGAGCAGCTGTTCACGGATGATGCAAATTCTGTCGTCAGCGGCGCGAACCTGACCCTGTTCACCAATACATTCAGTGGAATGACAGATCATGAGACATCGGTATCCATTCCGGTAAAAAGCTATGAGGTCTCTAATCTGGTAGTGGATTCCGCACAGATTCTGTTGTTGGGACTGCTGGTTACCGTGATCCTTCCCGTCGGCTGTATGATCGCCGGATTTGTGATCTGGTTTGGCAGACGGAAGAAATAATTGTGAAAGGCGTGAGTTATAGATATGAAAAAGAAACAAAGACAGATGATCGGAATGCTGCTGGCACTGGTGGTGCTGGCGGCAGCATTCCTGGGCATCCGCCAGTATAATAAAAATGCATCTTCTGCGACGTCTACCACCGAGGATACACAGGAGACGGTGTTGGATGTGAACTCCGATGATATTATCAGCTTCCGCTATGCATATGAGGGAGAGACCTATGCCTTTGAAAAAGAGGATGACACATGGTACTATGCGGACGATCATTCCCTTAATCTGAACCAGGAGCGTATCAAGGCTATGATCCTGAAGGTGGCACCGTTAAAGGCAGATCAGGTGATTGAAAATGTGACGGATATGTCACAGTACGGACTGGCGGATCCGGAGCGTACCATTCAGTACGAGACTGCAGATCGCAGCGTAATTATTAATGTCGGTAATCTGAATTCCATGACCAGCCAGTATTACGTTGCATTTCCCTCTGAAATGAAAGTGTATGTCGTGGCCACCAACGTGGTGACAGGCTTCAATTATACACTGGAGGATCTGGTGGAGGTGGAGGAGACTGATGAAGAGACAGAAAGCACCGAAGCTACAGATACTACGATAACGGAAAGCGAGACAACGGAAACTGCGACGGAGACCGAGAATGTCGAGGCTGAAACCGCAGAAAGTGAAACAGTGGCAACAGAAACTACGGAAACCGTGGAAGCCAAATAAGTATCACAAATAATAAAGACTGCCCCTGCAAAAGAGGCAGTCTTCACTATTGTTAGGGATTCTCACCACGAATGACAATGATGTCATTTAATTTCAACATCGTATCTTTTTGAGGCAGAATGGACAGATCTTCCCGCAGAATGAGGAAGATCGTGACCTGTTCTGCCTCTTCCATTTCTTCCACGGATTTGCCCGCAAAGCGTTTATCTACGAAGATCTCGGCGATCTCATGAATATCTGCTTCTTTAATATTAGAGAGACTGCTTTTGCGCTGGTACTGTTCCACGAAACCGGCACTGATGATACCGGTGGGGATAGCCACGGCACCGACACCGAGATAGGCGATACAGATCGCCATGATCCGGCCGAGTGTGGTGATGGGATAGATGTCTCCGTAGCCCACGGTGAGTAGCGTTGACATGCTCCACCAGATGCCGCTGAAGGCATTGCGGAATACTTCCGGCTGGGAATCATGTTCCACGCTGTACATGCACAGACTGCTGGCGAGCATCAGGATCAGTACGATGAACACGGAGGAAATGATCTGATTGCGTTTTTCATACAATACCGTAGTGATGACATTGAAGGAATCATACCGTGCATTCAGGCGGAACAAATGGAAGATCCTCGCCACCCGCAGCATCCGGAAGATGACCATACCGGACAGGAAGAAAAAGGGTAAAATTGTCAGCAGGTCGATAATGCCGTCGAAGGAGATCAGAAACCGCAGCCGGGAGCGGAGCTCGTTTTTATCAGGATATAGATAGTCCGCAGTCCAGATCCGCAGGACATATTCCACACAGAAGATCAGAATAGTGATAACCTCGATCACGTGAAATACCGGAAATAAAAAAGCAAGCTCATCAAAGGTTTGCAGAAAAGTCACCAGAATATTTGCACAGATAACGATAGCAATAAAAATATCAAAGAGCCGGCTCAGACGGTTACTTTTGTCACCGATCTGGATGATGTTAAATACTTTTTTCTTCATGTTGAATCCTCGATGTTTTTTGGAGCAGCGCCAGTGAATGCCTGTGATTCCATCATACGGAGGTGGAAGAGGAAAGTCAAGAAATGCGGTGACAGAATCCGTCAACTTTCTTAAAAACAGTCATATATTATAGTAAATCCAAATACAATGAAAGGATACAAAAATATATGGCTAGATTTACGAACCAGGCACAGCTTCGCTATGGAAATGAGATTACAAACTCCAATATAGCAGTGGGTGAGATCACGGAGGTATTGTCTGCAACCAAGACAGCAGTGCGGGATACCTACGGGCAGAATGAAAATGTGACGTATGTGATCAGCATTGTGAACTCAGGCACTACAGCATTTAACGGAATTACAGTAACGGATAATCTGGGAGAGTATTTGTTTAATACCAGAGAACTGACACCTCTGACGTATATTCCGGGGACCGTAAAATACTATGCAAACGGAATTTTACAGGCAACACCGGCTGTAACGGCAGGCCCTCCTCTGACAATCACGGGAATTACCGTGCCTGCGGGAGGTAATGTGACACTTACCTATGAGGCTGAGGTGAACTCTTATGCACCGTTGGCAGCAGAGGCTTCCATTACAAATACGGCGACGATTGCAGGGGCAGGAGTCACTCCTGTTACTGTGAATGAGACAGTAAATGCGGCAAGCGGACCGCTTCTTACGATCACAAAGTCCGTCAGTCCCGTACCCGTGACAGAGAATGGAACATTGACGTATACGTTCCTGATACAGAATCTGGGGAATACGGCAGCAGATGCAGCTACCGGTGTCGTGATCACGGATACCTTTAATCCCGTATTGGAGAATCTGACTGTGAATTTTAATGGAACTGCATGGGCAGAGGGAACAAACTATACGTATGATACGACTACCGGATTATTTACCGGAATTGCAGGAGGTATTACCGTACCCGCAGCGACTTACACCCAGGATCCCGTTACGGGAGCGTGGGGGATCAATCCCGGTGTCAGCACGTTAGTGATCTCCGGAACCGTATAAGGGCTGTCGCGCTCCTAAGGCTGGCGCCATGCAACCCATTCGCAGTCACTGCGTGACTTGCTCATGGACGGCTGTCGCCGTATAAATCTAAAATAAAAAGTCACTGGAAGTACATAAATGTTCTCCCAGTGACTTTTTATTTTATCCTTGCATGGCTTGTAGCTTAGCCAAAGTATCTCTTTAACAGACCCTCAAATGCCTTGCCATGTCGAGCCTCATCACGAGCCATCTCATGAACGGTGTCATGGATAGCATCCAGGTTCAGAGCCTTAGCTCTCTTAGCCAGATCAAACTTACCTGCGGTAGCACCGTTCTCGGCATCTACTCTCATCTCCAGATTCTTCTTGGTGGAATCGGTTACGACTTCACCTAACAGCTCAGCGAATTTTGCAGCGTGCTCAGCTTCTTCGTAAGCAGCCTTCTCCCAGTACAGACCGATCTCGGGATAACCTTCTCTGTGAGCTACTCTTGCCATTGCCAGATACATACCAACCTCAGAGCATTCACCCTGGAAGTTCGCACGCAGATCAGCAATGATATCCTCGGGAGCACCCTTCGCTACACCTACTACATGCTCAGCAGCCCAGGTCTTGCCTTCCTCCTGCTTGGTGAATTTGGAAGCGGGAGCGTGACAGATGGGGCACTCTGCGGGAGCCGCATCACCTTCATAAACATAACCACATACCTGACATACATACTTTGCCATAATTTTTTCTCCTTTTCTCTAATGAAATGTTTTGTTTTTAGTTTTCTCTTTTTGCGTGTGCTTTATCTGCACAAATATATTATGGAACGAAGTCTGTTTTCATTCAGAAAACTAGGACTTCGTAGCAACCCTGGTGCAGGCGGGACAAGTGCCATAGAAATAAGTGACATGTCCCCGGATCCGGCCGTCAAATCTCTCTCCGGCTGTCTCCATGATGGAATCAATACTATCCATGTCCAGATCAATGACGCTTCCGCATTCCGTACACACGAAATGATAATGTTCGGAAGTATCGGCATCAAAATGGTCAACACCGTCACCGACCCGGAGTCGTAAGATCTCTCCCATGTCCGACAACAGAGTCAGATTACGGTAGACGGTACCGAGACTTAAGTTCGGATCCTGCTGCTTCAGATTAGAATAGATCACATCAGCGGTAGGGTGATCCTTGCGTCCCATGAGAAAGGATTTGATCATTTCCCGTTGTCTGCTTCGTTTCAGTGCCATGATAAGCTCCCTTCTCAATAATAGTAACGATTACTGTTTCTTATAAACTTATTATACATGATGCGAGAATAATGTCAACAGAAAAATGAAAAATTTTTGTTTATATTTTTTTAATGATATTCCTGCTTCCTTTATACACAGGAGGTGGGAATCATGCTATAATGAGCGCAAGTAAAGTATAAAATATAAATTAACACGCGCAAACTTGTGTTACACAGTGTACAGAAGTACACGGCACTAAAGTCACAGAAAGTTTGCAGGTTGCTGAAAGGCAAGAGTAATATGAAATTTAAAACCAGACTTCGTGTAACATTTATAAGTATTATATTACTTCCGCTGTTGCTGACGATCATGGCGTTTGTGATGATTGCCATTTACCTGATGAATTACTCTCAGGGTCTCAGCCTGACGGATATTGATTATTCCATGATGTCGGAGAATTTCAGGGAATTCACCAACACCACGGATCAGGCGTATTATGTGCTGCTGGACCAGGTGAAGGAAGACAGCAGCAGGCTGGAAGATAAAGAATATCTGGATCATATCAATGAGGAGGTATCGCGGAAGTCTACTTACATTATTGTAAGAAAAGGTGATAAGATGTATTATGCCGGCAATGAAGATGCCGCACAGAAGATTTTTGAAAAACTGCCTGCCTACGGTGACGAGAATCTGTCAGATGACAGCGGATATTTCTACAATGAACTGGAGAAGTATGTAAAACAGATTGATTTCACTTTCCGGGATGGAACACCGGGCAGTGTATTTATCGTCACGAAGGTCAATTCTCTGATCTCGAGACATCTGCTGATCGACATGTTCGTGGCTATCATAGTGATCCTGATCTTTACCAGCCTGATGCTGACCCAGTGGATCCACAAGGGCGTATTTGAGCCTATCAATGAGCTGAACGTAGCAATGCGCAAGATCAAGGAAGGCAACTTTGATTATGTTCTGGAGACAGATGCCAGGGGTGAGATCGGTGATCTCTACCGCAATTATGAGGACATGCGTCTGCGGTTGAAGGAATCCACGGAAGAGAACACCCAGCATGAGAAGCAGAACAAAGAGCTGGTCAGCAATATTTCCCATGATCTGAAGACCCCTATCACAGCCATTAAGGGTTATGTGGAAGGAATCATGGACGGTGTGGCAGACACACCGGAGAAGATGGATAAATACATCAAGACCATCTACAATAAAGCCATTGATATGGATCGTCTGATCAACGAGCTGACCACTTATTCCGGAATTGATAATAACCGGATCCCGTACAATTTCCACCGGATCAATGTAGCAGACTACTTCGGAGACTGTGTGGAAGAGGTGGGCCTGGATCTGGAGCAGCGGGGTATCAAGCTAAACTATTCGAATCTGGTATCTCCCGATACCGTGGTCATCGCGGATCCGGAGCAGATGAAGAAGGTCATCAATAATATTATCAGTAACAGCGTAAAATATATGGATAAGCCCAATGGGCACATTGATATCCGTATTCTCGACGAAGTGGATGCTATCCGGGTAGAGATCGAGGACAACGGCAAGGGAATCGCGCAGAAGGATCTGCAGAAGATCTTTGAGCGGTTCTACCGCACGGATGCTTCCCGCAATTCCGCCCAGGGCGGCAGTGGCATCGGACTTTCTATTGTGAAGAAGATCATCGAGGATCACGGCGGCTATGTATGGGCAACAGCCAAAGAGGGTGAAGGCACCTGTATGCATTTTGTCCTGAGAAAATACATTGAACTGCAGCCGGGTGGAACCAAGGAATCAATAAGGAATCAATAAGGAATCAATAAGGAATGAAACAGAAATAGCATGATAACTGATGATGCAAGGACTTTCTGTAAATGGAGGATAAATAATGAGCAAGATTTTAATTATTGAAGATGAAGTAGCAATTGCAGATCTTGAGAAGGATTATCTGGAGCTTAGTGATTTCAAGGTAGATATCTGCAATACCGGAGATGAGGGACTGAAGACCGCTCTGGCAGGCGATTATGATCTGATCATTCTGGACCTGATGCTGCCCGGCATGGACGGCTTCGAAGTATGTAAGAAGATCCGCGAGGAGAAAAATATTCCCATTCTCATGGTATCTGCGAAGAAGGACGACATTGACAAGATCCGTGGCTTAGGGCTGGGTGCGGATGACTATATGACCAAACCTTTCAGCCCCAGTGAGCTGGTAGCCCGCGTGAAGGCGCACATGGCCCGTTATGAGAGACTGGTGGGAACCAACCAGAAGCAGCAGAATGATATCGTGGAGATCCGTGGTATCCGTATTGATAAGACTGCAAGACGTGTCTATGTGGACGGTGTGGAGAAGACGTTTACGACCAAAGAGTTTGATCTGCTGACGTTCCTGGCGGAGCATCCGAACCATGTATTTACCAAAGAAGAATTGTTCCGTGAGATCTGGGATATGGATTCTATCGGTGATATTGCCACCGTTACCGTGCACATCAAGAAGATCCGTGAGAAGATTGAAAAAGATACTGCAAAACCTCAGTATATCGAGACCATCTGGGGTGTGGGCTACCGATTTAAAGTATAAAAGAAGAAAAATAAGATCAGAAGAGAACTCCTATGATGGATTCGGCAACAAACTGTTTCCAATAGGAGTTTTTTATCTAAAAGTGTGTTATAATCATAACATTGCGGATTGCACCGTGAAATTTGATTAGCGATTCCACTGATGAGATAAAGCATCGGCGGAATGGAGTGTGTTATGAACAGTAAAAAAATAATACAGTTGTCTACGACACAGAAGATCATGCTTAGCTTTCTGTGTGCCATATTAGTGGGTAGCTTCCTGCTGGCATTACCCATCAGTTCAGCTACCGGAGAAGCGGTTCCTTATATAGATGCTTTATTTACGGCTACCACATCCATATGTGTGACCGGTCTGGTGACGGTTCCCACATATTCCACCTGGAGCGTCTGGGGACAGATCGTGATCCTGTTTCTGATCCAGTTGGGAGGTCTGGGAGTCATTACGGTCATGTACGGTGTGATGATGGGACTGCACAGACGACTGGGACTGGGTAACCGGTGGATGCTGCAGGATGTATTTAATCTGAATAATATCTCCGGAATCGTGAAATTCCTCCGCAAGGTTCTCATAGGTACTCTGGTGGTGGAGGGATGCGGAGCTCTTTTGTACATGACAGTATTTGTGCCGGGATACGGACTCAGAGGCATATGGATTTCGATTTTTAATGCTGTATCTGCCTTTTGCAACGCAGGAATGGATATTATGGCGGAAGACAGTCTGTGTGGCTATGTATTTCAGCCCATGGTCAATCTGGTCACGATGCTGTTGATCATATTGGGAGGCTTAGGCTATATCGTCTGGTGGGATGTACTGCGGGTTTTGAAAAATATCCGGAGCCAGAAGCTCAAATGTTTCAGACTGCTGACGCTTCACAGTAAAATAGCACTCACGGTGACAGGAATACTTATTGTAGTGGGAGCGGCGGCATTTTATATTTTTGAATACCATAATCCTCAGACAATGCAGGATTACACGGTGCCGCAACGGATCTGGGCATCCCTGTTCCAGGCAGTAACTACGCGAACCGCAGGTTTTGCCACGATTCCACAAGAGGATCTGACCAATACCTCTGCGATCATTTCGGTGCTTTTGATGCTGATCGGCGGCTCTCCGGTGGGAACCGCAGGAGGAATGAAGACAGTTACGATCGCAGTGCTGCTGGTATCTATGTTTGCCACCATAGGTAATAAGGAGGATGCAGAGCTTTTTGGGAGAAATATTCCGAAGCAGGCGGTGAATAAATCGGTAGCAGTTGTAGGTATGTTTTTTATCATTGCGTCGTTGTCTGCGATTCTTTTATCTGCAGTGACAGAGGCGGATGTGATAGATATTGTGTATGAAACAGTCAGTGCCACAGCTACTGTGGGATTAAGCAGGAACCTGACTTCCATGCTGAATCTTTGGGGAAAACTGATTATTATCGTGACCATGTATTTGGGAAGAGTCGGCCCCATATCGCTGGTAGTGGCATTCAGCACGCAGAAAAAGAACAAAAATATTGTGAAGAACCCGACAGAAGAGATCAGCGTCGGATAAAGCAGATCGAAGCAACAGGAAGGAAGAGACTATGGGAATCAATCAGACCTATGCAGTATTTGGACTTGGAAGATATGGAAGAGGTGTGGCGAAGGAGTTGGCAGAGAACGGCGCAGAGGTGGTAGCGGTGGACAACAGAGAGGCAGTTGTCAATGCGGCAATTTCAGAGATTCCATACTGTAAATGTGCGGATGTTACAGATCCGGAAGCGTTGAGACAGATCGGTATTGCGAATATTGATGTGGTCATCGTGACCATGGCAAATCATCTGGAAGCCAGTGTTATGGCAACCATGCTGTGTAAAGAACTGGGCGTAAAGACCGTTATCACCAAATGCGCCACTGAGATAAACTGCAAGATCCTTACGAAAGTAGGAGCAGACCGTGTAGTATTCCCCGAGAGTGAGTCAGGGATCCATCTGGCCAAAAATCTGTTAAGCTCCGGCTTCATGGACATTATCGAATTGTCCCAGGATGTGTCTATGGTGGAAATGGAAGTGAAACAGCAGTGGATCGGGAAGAACCTGATCGAGCTGAATCTGCGGAAAAAATATTCCATTAACGTGGTGGCGATCATTGAAGGAAAAAATGTAAATACCAATATCGATCCGGAAGAACCTCTGACACAGGATATGCGGCTGATCGTGATTGCCAACCGGGCAAAACTCAATAAACTGAAATAGAATAGCTGCGAGCTATAAAAAAGTGAAACATCTGACGGTGCACTTGAGCACAAGACAGAATGTTTCACTCTTTTTTTTATACGGTGGCAGCCGTCTGAAAAGTTGTAAACGGGTGATCAGTTATCTGCCCGGAAAGTATTCTCGTTAAAGGAACCCTGCTGTTTAGCCACGATAGTGGTACATACGGCATCACCGGTAATATTCACGGCGGTACGCAGCATATCTAGGATACGGTCGATACCCATGATCAGTGCAATGCCTTCGGTAGGCAGTCCCACGGAGGTCAGTACCATGGACAGGGTGACCAGACCGACACTGGGGACACCTGCAGTACCGATGGAAGCGATCGTCGCGGTGGCAATGACAGTAGCAATGGCAGCCGGGGTCAGAGGAATACCGTAAGCCTGTGCTATGAAAACAACTGCTACGCCCTGCATGATGGAAGTACCGTCCATGTTAATGGTGGCACCCAGAGGAATCGTAAAGGACGAAATCTGTTTGGAGACACCGATTTTTTTATACAGAGTGTCGATAGACAGAGGGATCGTCGCATTACTGGTGGAAGTGGAGAAGGCAAAGGTCATAACCGGGAAGAACTTTTTAATGAACTTAAAAGGATTCAAGCGGGTGAACACAAACAGCATGACCTGATATACCACGAAACACTGTACTGCCAGTGCCAGAATGACGCTTCCCATATATTTCAGCATAGGCACAAAAGCGTCGAAGCCGATACCTGCGAAGGTCTTGGCAATCAGGCAGAAGACACCGACAGGGGCTGCTTTCATGACTGCAATCGTCATTTCCATCATAATGTCATTGAACTGACTGAAAAAGTTCGCCACAGTGGAAACCCGGTTGCCCATGGCAGCCAGAAGAATGCCGACAAATAAAGCAAAGAAGATGATCGGCAGCATATCTCCGGTGGACAGAGAGGTAAAAATATTTTTCGGAATAATATTCAACAACGTCTCCGCAAAATCTACCTGGGTGGTCGCGACTTCGGTGGCATCCTCCGGCAACGCAATATTTAAGCCAACGCCGGGATTGATCAGACTGGCAATACCCAGTGCCACGCAGATCGCCAAAGCAGTGGTGCACAGATAGAACAGGATCGTTTTCACACCCACAGTTCCCAACGTTTTCGTATCACCGATGGCCATGGCGCCGCAGACCAGGGAGCAGAATACCAGAGGAACCACCAGCATCTGCATCAGGCGGATAAAACCGTTGCCCAGTACATAGAGAATACCGTTGATCAGAATCGTATCTCTAAAGTACCCTTCCGGCATATAATAATGGATCAGCACACCACATACCGCACCGGTTAAAAGGGCGATAAAGATTTTGGTGGACAGACCGAGTTTTTTCTTTTCTTTTTCGTGTTTTTCCACTATTCCAGTCCTCCGGTTTCTTTCATGTAGGAAGCCAGTGTCTCTCTCCAGCCACTGGGTTCTTCGATGCCGGTAAGACGCAGCATCATATTATCCAGTACGGAATATTTCTCCGGGGTGCCGTCTTTTACTGTGACGGTAAGCCGGTCCTCTTTTCCGGCTAGACGCAGGATCTCTTTCGCAAATTCCAGGCGTGTGCAGGAACCGCCGCTGCATACGGCGTGATAGATACCGTAATGGTCGTTGTCGATGAAAAATTTTACCACGCGTGCAAGCTCTGCAGCGGAGGTAGGTACCGCACGGTCGTTATTTAGCAGTTCCATTGTGGATACCTGAGGGTCCGTGGCAGCTTCGAGTACTTCATTCAAAAAGTCTTTGCCGATGCCATAGATCCAGGAACTTCGGATAATGACATAGCGGGTCATCAGCTGGATGACGAATTTCTCTCCGGCGTATTTGGATTTTGCAAACAGTCCTACGGGATTTACATCATCGAACTCATTATAGGGTGTGTCGGATGCGCTGGAAAATACATCATCCGTAGAGATCTGTATGAGTTTTGCCTGAATGCTCTCCGCAGACTGCGCCAGATTTCTCGCACCTACGGCGTTTACCTTGTAAGCCATATCTGTCTCCGACTGCGCTGCACCGGCGGAAGGATGATATCCTGCACAGTTGATGACGACATCGGGACGATTGCGGTGCATGAACAGGGAAACTGCATGTTCATCCGTGATATCCAGCTCGTCCTTATCGGTTTCGTATAATTCATATTCCATCATGTCTAACAACCTGATCAACGCCTGCCCCATGTGACCGAGGGAACCGACGATCCATATTTTTTTCATTGTAATATAACCTCCTGCAATTTGTGTGTAACTGAGAACAGTATAACAAGTATATCATAGGAAAGATTCCCCGGAAAAGAGAAAATTAAAAAGTGAGAGAAACTCCATAAAAATTGATATTAACAGGGAGAAAAGGATTTGCTATACTAACCACAGAGAGCAGAATCCGAAGGAAAAGCTCGGGATATATTTGACAGGCAAAATCTGGAAAGGCAGGGAGTTTATATGGCAAAATTACGTCTGGGTGCATTGGAAGCCGGCGGTACAAAAATGGTCTGCGCTATTGGGGATGAGAATGGTACAATTTATGAGCAGGTATCGATTCCTACAACTACACCTAAGGAGACGATTCCTAAGATGATCGCTTATTTTAGGGACAAGGGGATCGATGCCCTGGGAATTGCCTGTTTTGGGCCCATTGAGTTGGACAGAGATTCCGAAAAATACGGTTATATCACAACCACGCCCAAGCTGGCCTGGAGGGACTGCGATATTGTGGGGCAGATGCAGGAGGCACTTCATTGCCCTGTGGGATTCGATACGGATGTGAATGGTTCCGTCCTCGGCGAAGTGACCTTCGGACAGGCACAAGGAAAAAAGTGTGTCATGTATCTGACCATCGGTACCGGTGTTGGCGGTGGTATTTATAGTAACGGAGAGCTGCATCACGGAATGCTACATCCGGAGACCGGACATGTGCTGATCACGAAGCGGACCGCAGATACTTATGCCGGAAGATGTCCTTATCATAAGAATTGTCTGGAAGGTCTGGCGGCAGGCCCTGCCATCGAAGAACGCTGGGGCAGGAAAGCAGTGGACCTGGCAGATTGCCCGGAAGTATGGGAGCTGGAGGCAGATTACATTGCTCAGGCCCTCACCGGCTATGTCATGACGGTATCACCGGAAATGATCATTTTAGGCGGCGGTGTCATGCACCAGGAGCAGTTGTTCCCGCTTATCCGCAAGAAGCTTAAGGAATACATCAATGGCTATATCGTAACGGATGAACTTGCAGACATGGAGCATTATGTGGTGCCGGCATCTCTCCACGATGATCAGGGTATCATGGGATGCCTGGAGCTGGCAAGAAGAGCTCTTGAAAACGATCATTGATAGGGCAGCTGTTTACGATATTGTAACGGAGACATCTGATATGTCCTATGAAAGCAGCGGATAAAATGACTCACGTTGGGGAAGCCGGACTGCAGGGCAACCTCTGTAACCGGCAGAGAGGTGCTCTCTAACAGATGGCAGGCATGGGTCAGCCTCAGATGCATCAGGTATTGCGTCAGAGTCAGATGAAAATGCTGCTTAAAATAGCGGGACAAATATTTTTCGGATAAATGAAATTGCTCTGCCAGGGTTTCCAACCGAAGGGGTTCCGTGTAGTTATACTGCAGATAAGTCAGTATCTCACGCTGCATCGGATCGTTCCTTTTGGAGCCCATCGGGTTAATGGTTCCGCAGGCAGCAATTTTTTGGATAAGTGACAACAATAAAATACGTAATCGGAAATGCCCGCTCAAAGTATTTGGAAGCTGTCTGACAGACAGGATCTCACGGATGAGAGAAATGATGTCAGGACAGCTTTTTTCGTGGGAAAGATTATGATGCAAAAGCAATTCATGGTTACGCAGGGGAAGGAGAAACTCCGTTTCCAACAGATCGTCCGTCTGAAAGGAAATAAATTCCAGTGGAAACAACAGGGTATGATAGTCTACGCCCGGAATTGCGGAACCCATAAAATGAAGCTCGCCGGGATTCACAAAGAATACGGAGCCGCCGGCTGCTTCGTATTCTTCTCCTTCAATGATGATCTTAAGAGAGCCGAAGCGGACATATATGATCTCGACCTCCGGATGCCAGTGGACAGGAATCTGAAAAAAAGCAGGCATATCATGCAGGTGATAACAGCTGAAAGGAAATTCTTTTGTTCCGTGAATGCGTTCTTCTCTTAATTCGGGGTACATAGGCAGGCCTTTCTGTGAAGTGGATCGGGGGATATTATGGTCAGATTACTATAAAAGTAGAAATAAGTCAATTTTCTGTGGTAAAAATGCAAGTTTTAGGAGAGATAAAGTAGTAATATGTAAAAATTGAAGAGACTATTCGGAATAGTATTCTGAATAACTGTAAAATGAAAATGCAAATTTATAGGAACCGCAGAAAGGATATAAAACATACGATGGAAGGACAGAATAAGTCATTATTTCAATTATTTGTACCACTGTGTCTGGAGACGATCTTTTACATGTTGTCCGGAATGGTGGATACCTTAATGCTTTCTTCTGTGGGAGATCAGGCAGTCGGAGCAGTCGGAACAGCAAATACTTATATTGGTGTGTTCATTATTATGTATTCGGTAGTTTCTATGGGAATGCTGGCTGTGATGACACAGAATATCGGTGCGGGCAGACCGGGGATCGCCTGTCAGGCAAAGACTCTGGGATTATGGTTTAATGGGATCCTGGGTGTTGTGATGTCTGTGTTTTTGTTTTTCTGTTCCGATGGGATTCTGTATGTGGTAGGTATTGCACCGGCATTGAAGGAGCCTGCTGTACAATATCTGCGGATCGTAGGAGGCGGAAGTATATTGAACGCAATGATTCCCATACTGGCAGGATATCTGCGTGCATTTGGATATACGAAACAGCCTCTGATCGCAACTGTGACAGGTAATATTTTGAACTTTATATTAAATGCCGTGTTTCTGTTTCGATTCCACCTCGGCGTGCAGGGGGTCGCATCCGCAACAGTGATCTCCAAAGTAGTGAATCTGATATTGATAGTGATCTTTGTACGGCGGCTGATCCCTGCAAAAAAATATTCGGAGAGGGTAAATTCCGGAGAGATTTTGCGGAAGATCATCCGGATCGGATTACCTTCCGCTTTGGAGAATATTATTTATAATGTAGCGATGACACTGGTGATCCGTTTTCTGAACCAGATGGATACAGAAGGAATCAATGTGGCAGCCCGCTCCTATACGGCACAGATCACGAATTTATCCTTCTGTGTGGGAAGTGCACTTGCCCAGGCGAATGCTATTATGACCGGATGGTACATGGGTGCGGGAAAATATGAAATATGTGATAAGCAGACTAAAAAATCTGCGGCGATCGGAGCGGTACTGGCGATGGGAACAGAATTTCTGTTTGCAGTCAGTGCCCCGGTCCTGATCTCTTTTTTCACGCAGGATAAGAGTATGGTAGAACTAGTGCAGAAGCTGATGTTTATTGATATTGCCCTGGAAGCCGGACGAGTAACAAATCTGGTATACGGAAATGCACTGAAAACCAGTGGAGATGCTGTATTTCCGGTGATCCTCGGAGCTGTTTTCATGTTTTTGTGTGCAGCGGGGGGAACGTATCTGTTGGGGATACAGCTGCATCTGGCAGTAGTGGGTGCTTATATCGGTCTGACAGCAGATGAATGCTGCCGTGCAGTCGGCATGCTGCTGCGCTGGCGGAGCGGAGCATGGAAGAAAAAAGGATTGATCGAAGATTGATGGAAGTGTAATAACGGAATGTAGCTTTTTTATCTGCCCAAACGTATTATAAGTATAAGGCTTGGAACGAAAGCCTCGTCAGGAAGATACAGGAGAGGGAAGATGGAGAGAAAGACGGCAGAGGAAGTGATCCGGGAGTACTATAAGACGGTATACCGGCTGGCTTTTGCCCGGATGGGCAGACGGGAGGATGCAGAGGAGGTCACACAGGAGGTTTTTTTACGTTTTTTACATAAGGCACCGGAATTTACTTCCGCGGAGCATTGCAAGGCATGGCTGCTGCGGGTGACTGTAAATTACTGCAATTCGCTGTTGCGCTCTGCCTGGAGACGGAAGGTGGGAGAACTGACAGAGGAGATTCCGTTTGAGGAAACGGAGGATTTGCTGCTCTATCGGGAATTACAAAAACTTCCGGAAAAATACCGGCAGGTCCTTCATTTATTTTATTATGAAGAAATGTCGGTGGCACAAATCGCAGGCTTGCTTCATAGGAAGGAATCCACGATACGGACACAACTGACAAGAGCGAGAGCAATGCTGAAGGAGGTGCTGGGTGATGACTATGCAATTTAAGGATACTTATCGGGAATGGAATGAAAAAGTACAGCCGTCCGAAGAGCTGCTTTCAAGACTGCTTACAGAGGCTTCGAAAGTAACAGAGGCATCAGAAATCTCTGCGGCAGAAGAGTCAGCGAAACGGCACAAAAAGCGGAATCACAAGGTATGGGAAAACAAAATACGGGAAAACAAGATACAGGGTAAGCAGAACCATAACAGACGATGGGGCAGAGGAATCGCTGTGGCAGCAGGATTGCTGCTTGTCATAAACGTAAGTCTCCCGGTACTGGCCGGAACTTTTCCAACGATCTATGAGCTGATGTATCTGGTATCTCCGGCTGTGGCGCAGTTCTATCAACCGGTACAACTGTCAGATGAGTATGACGGTATCCGCATGGAGGTGGTAGCGGCATACATTCATGAAGAGACAGCGGAAATTTACATTACCTTACAGGATCTGGAAGGAGACCGGCTGGACGAGACCACGGATCTCTATGACAGCTATTCCATTCATATGCCGTACAGTGCCATAGGGAACTGCCGGAAGGTGGGATATGATCCGGAGAGTGGTATACTTACTTATCTCATCACTGTGACGCAGGAGAATGGCCGCAAGATCGAGGGAGAGAAGCTGACATTTTCCGTAGGAGGGTATCTTGGACAGAAGCAGGAATATGAAAAAATAGAGATTCCCATAGATCTGACACAGGTGACAGAAGAAGCTTACCAATATGTTGACACTCCTGCCAGGGGAGGAACTATGACGAGTCACAGTGAACTTGCGGCAATTATGTCAGAAACCTATCCTGTGCTGGTGCCGCAGCCGGCGGATCCTGATTTCCCCATAGAGGGTGTGAAGCTTACCGGCATCGGATATGTTGAGGGAAAACTGCATATTCAATATGCGGTGGAAAATGCCTTGAATAATGACAACCATGGTTCCTTTTTCCTGCAAAATGAAGCTGGGGAGATGCTGCAGGAAGCGGGAAGCATCAGCTTCTATGAGGAAAGCGGTAAGAAACGAATTGATTACAGAGATTCTGTATTTCTGATCCCGCAGGAAGAATTACAGGATTATCGGTTATATGGGGATTTTGTGATATCGGAAGGTTTTCATGAAGGAAACTGGCAGGTGACATTTCCTATCAAAGAAATATAAAAGATACAGGATGTGCATTCTCTTGCTTTTCGTAGCTTATCATAGCATAGCGCATTTTTTATAATTAAAATATTGACAATATAAAAAAATGTGTTATAGTTCTAAATGCAAATGCAACTCATTTGCATTTAGAACAAATATATGATTAAGTATTCATTTGATAAAGAAAGTATGGAAAGGTAAGAGTTATGTCGGAAGTTATTTTAGATACCTTAATAGATAGTATAAAGCTGGTGCCATTTTTGTTCCTGACCTATCTGGCTATGGAATATCTGGAGCATAAGGCCGGCGAGAAGACCACGCATATGGTGCGTAAAGCAGGTAAAATGGGACCGCTGATCGGTGGCGTGGCAGGTGTGCTGCCTCAGTGTGGGTTCTCGGCAGCAGCATCCAACTTATATGCAGGCAGGGTGATTACCCTGGGAACACTGATAGCCATTTATCTGTCCACCTCTGATGAGATGCTGCCGATCCTAATTTCGGAGAAAATGGATATCCGCTTTGTACTGGGCGTGCTGGGAGCGAAAGCAGCCATTGGTGCCATAGCCGGATTTGTGATCGATCTGTTGGTCCGGGAGAGGAAGATGCACCCTCATGACCATGTTCACGGGCATGAGGAAAATGATCATGAAGAGGAAGAGCACATTCATGAAATCTGTGAGCATGAGAACTGCCATTGTGAAAAGGATGGCATTTTTCTGTCTGCGGTAAAGCATACGCTTCAGATTACCTTTTTCATTATGGTCATTGGATTTGTTCTGAACACAGCATTGCATTTTGTGGGAGAAGATGTTCTGGCCGGCCTGATCCTGAATCGCCCCGTACTGGAACCTGTGCTGGCAGGATTGGTGGGACTGATCCCCAACTGTGCAGCATCTGTGACCATAACACAATTGTATATTAGTGGCGTGATCAGCTTTGGAGCCATGATGTCCGGATTGCTGGTGGGCGCGGGAGTAGGACTGCTGGTGTTGTTCCGCGTGAACCCGGATAAAAAGGAAAATCTGAAAATCGTGGGAATTTTATATGTGATTGGTGTTTTGACAGGAATTGTGATAAACTGGCTGTAGGCACTGCGCCCTCGAGATCACGATATAAAAGGACAGATATCTATGGAAGAACATAAATGTGAACACAATGATATTTCTTATCCCAAGGGATTAAAATGGACCAAACAGAGAAAATGCGTGTATCAGGTGCTGGAGGAAGCGACCGAGCCCCTCAGCGCCGTACAGATTTACAATCGTATTGAGAGAGATCACGAAGGCAGCGATTATGCTGTATCCACGATCTACCGGATTCTGGCAACATTTGAAGAACACGGAATGGTAGAGAAGACTACGTTCATGGGAGACGGTACCGTAGTATACGAATTGAACCGCGGGGAACATACCCATTATGCGGTCTGCCTGGAATGTCATAAGCGGATCCCGCTGCCCAGCTGCCCTTTTGCACATGTGCATTTAGAGCAGGATACCGGAGATTTCACTGTCACCGGACACAAATTAGAGCTGTACGGCTACTGCAAAAAGTGCCAGGAAGCCCGTAAAAAACAGTAATTTCACCTATTGTACAAATAAATCGAAAAAAATATTTAAATTTTTTTCAAAAAGTACTTGCATTCTTGAAAACCATGTGATAATATATGTCTTGTCGTTGCGGGAGACACAACAACGACACAGAAAATGCACCGCTAGCTCAGTTGGTAGAGCACCTGACTCTTAATCAGGGTGTCCAGGGTTCGAGCCCCTGGCGGTGCACT